>Ga0335072_10012624_pt1 | contig 12063 bp, 11 predicted proteins | sample Lox_Sample_21_FD_206725 | JGI IMG/M metagenome (GOLD analysis project Ga0335072, IMG submission 206725) | Soil microbial communities from Loxahatchee National Wildlife Refuge, Florida, United States - Lox_Sample_2.1 | ecosystem: Environmental > Terrestrial > Soil > Wetlands | place: USA...
CCGAGCTGGGCCAGATCAGCCCCGGCCGGCGCGCGGATATCCTGGTGCTCGACGGCGATCCCACGGTGAACATCTGGAACGTCCGGCGCATCTCTACACTGATTCTCGAAGGGAACGTGATTGACCGCGACGCACTGCTGCGGCTGAAAAAGTGACGGCGGGCGGCGGTTACGCGTCCCGCCGCGCTAGGGCTGGCGCCGCAGCCGCATCATTTACCCTGACAGGTAGAGCATTTTTCATCCATCATGCCCAAGTCCTTTTCCCGAGCCAGATCAAGACTCCGCAGCCATAATCACTGGCTCCTGCTGATTGCACTGTTCAAGTTTGCGCAGGCGGCTCTGTTTGTGGCCATCGGGGTGGGCGCACTCAAGCTGCTGCACCGGGATATTGCCGACGATCTCTATAACCTTGCCGACCGGCTGCACTTCAATCCTGAATGGCGGTTTGTGGACTTTCTGCTGGCCAAGGCTTCGCTGATCAACGATCCTCTGCTGCGACGGATTGGGCTGGCGGCCTTTTGCTATGCGGGACTGGGCACGGCCGAAGGCATCGGGCTTTATCGCGAAAAGGCCTGGGGCGAGATGCTCACTATCCTCATCACCGCGTCTTTCCTGCCCTGGGAGATCTTCGAGGTGATCCGGCGCATCACCTGGGTGCGGGTGGGGCTGCTGACCATCAACATTCTCGTCTTCCTCTATCTGGTCAAGCTCATCACCGACCGGGGACGCCAAAAGGCTCGCTCGCGGCGAAGATAAGCCTCGCGTGGGTTTGAGCGGCTCTGACGGGAGCGGAATCGAGATTTTCTGAGCTTCGGTTTTTTGCCGGATTACGGGGATCAATCTTCGGCATTTCTGCCGGATGCGCCGGTTTTTCGCTTTTTATTTGCCTAGCATGCAACTTTCGTGGATGTCTAGTCCCTGTATCTCACGCATTAACACTACATATTGTGGATAGCTCTAGAGAATTGTCTATTAGGCGATTTTCCCACAAGCAGCTTTTCTTTCCTTCGCTTTGAGCCGTTTTTCCCCTTGGCGTGGGCAGAGAACGGCTGTACTATCACCGTGTAGTGGAGTTTTTTGGAGCTACGTGGAGTATCTGGGAGTTACCGAGCCGGTTTCCAACTCAAGTTTAACCCCGGAACGGGTTTTTCAAGGCTGGAAAGGTGCAAGGAACCAGCCTGGCTAACCGCAGACACCTTTAGAAGGAATAGTTCGACCCGCAGGGCAAGATTGAGGGCCTGGAGCGGGAAGCGAGTAGAGGCAGCAACATGTTTCGCGGCAATCATCCGGCCAAAGTCGATGAAAAGGGACGGCTTAAGCTACCGGCAGCCTTCAAGCAGCTGCTCGACGCTCAGCACGTGACCCAGTTTTACATCACGTCGACGGATGGGACGAAGGCTGAGATCTGGCCTTTGCCGGTATGGGAAAAGCTGGAGGCGAAGCTGGCCGAGTTCAGCACCATGAACGACGCCGTGGAAAAGTACCTGAGCCTGACCGGCTACTACGGCCAGCAGGTGGAGATGGACAGCCAGACGCGGGTGACGCTGCCGCAGATTTTGCGGGGAACGGCCAAGCTGGACGCGGAGGTGGTGGTGATGGGCAAGATCGACCACCTTGAGGTGCACAACCAGGCGATGTTTGAAGCCAACCTGCCCTCGAACTCGCTTACGCCGGACGATCGCCGCAATGTTGCCGCGATTCTGAACGGACGGAGCTGAAAGAGACCCCCCAGGGGGAGCGCATGACCGAGCCAAAAGCGCGCCATGTGCCGGTTCTTTTACAACTTGCGATCGATCTTCTCCGCATTCGCCCGGATGGGACGTATGTGGACTGCACGCTGGGACTTGCGGGCCATGCCGAAGCCATTGTGAGGCGGCTGGGGCCCAGGGGACGGCTGATTGGATTTGACCGGGACCCGGAGGCGTTTGCGCTGGCCAGGGCGCGGCTGGAAAAGGCCTGCGCCGAGATGGGGGAACAAGCCCCGACGCTCACGCTGGTGCCGGAAGCCTTCAGTTCCATTGCACAGCATGTTGAGCCGAAGCAACTGGACGGCCTGCTGGCCGACTTTGGCGTGAGCAGCCTGCAGTTCGACGAGGCGCATAGAGGATTCAGTTTTCAGGCGGACGGGCCGGTGGACATGAGAATGGACACGCGCAAAGGCCAGACCGCCGGACAAGTGGTGAATGAGATGGACGAGCGCGAGCTTGCCAACCTCATTTACGAATACGGTGAGGAAAGGAGGTCGCGGACAGTCGCCAGAGCCATTGTGCGGGGGCGGCCGGTTACAAGCACGGGGCAGTTGGCCCGGATTGTAGCCTCAGCCGTCCCGCCAATGAAACACATTCATCCGGCCACGCGCACCTTTCAGGCTCTTCGTATTTATGTCAACCGCGAGCTGGACGAGATCAAGTCGCTGATGGAGGCCGCGCCGAAACTGCTTAAGCCCTCCGCACGGCTGGTGGTCATCAGCTTTCATTCTCTGGAAGACCGGATCGCAAAGGACAGTATCCGGGAAGGCGCAAGGCAAGGCACGTGGGAGATGGTGACAAGGAAACCGGCCACGGCGGATGAAGAAGAGATGAGACGCAACCCGCGGGCACGCAGCGCCAAGCTGCGAGCGGCGGAGAGGACAAGTTCAGGCGATTAGCTTGCAGACGTTATTGAGCGGGAATGGGACGCGCAAGCAAGAGATGTGAAAGCAAGGCAAGGCCTGGTGAAGCAGGGCACGGCCAGAGGCTGGTAGCTGGCATTTGAAGGAGAGCAAACATGGCGGCATGCACGACAACCTATTTCGAGTCCGGGCGCGGCTGGTCAGCGCGGGTGGCCGAGCGCAACATGGAGCTGCTGGCACAGCAGCCTGTCCGGCGCCGGCGCGTGCGCACGCCGGAGTTCTACTTCACCAAGAACTTTGACAACTCGCGACTGGTCAAGGCGTCCGATCCGGTGCGCGCCCGCCAGATGCGCAGCTTTGCCGCCGCGGTCACGGTGCTCTTCTCGCTCATCATGGTCTATGGTCTGCAGCACTTCTATGCGATTGAGAGCAGCTATCGCATCGAGAGCGAAAAGCAGGTGGTGGAACAGCTGCGCGAACAGAACCGCGAGCTGAAGCTGAGCGTGGCCGAGCTGGAGCAGCCGGGGCGCATCGACATGCTGGCACGCCAGTATGGCCTGTCGGCACCGCAGCCTGGACAGGTGGTGCATCCCAGCGCGGCGCCTGGCAGCGGCGGCGGCCCGGTGCTGGCGCAGATTGTGCCTCCCGCGCCGGCCGTGCGCTAGCGCGCCGCGGTGAGATCAGATTCCTTATGGCGACAGCCCCAGCCATACGAGCGATTCGCAGCCGTGTAAGCACGCCGCGCACAGTTCCGCTCAAGCGGACCCGGTTCTGGCTGATCTGTTTTTTCTTTCTTATGTGGGCCTGCGTGATCGCGGGCCGACTGTTCTGGCTGCAGATTGTGCGTCACCAGGAGTATGTGGAACGCGCAGACAAGCAGCAGCAGCGCACCTTTGAAGTGGCGCCGCGGCGGGGCATTCTGTATGACCGCAACCTGCACGAGCTGGCCATGACGGTGCTGGTTGACTCCATCTATGCCGACCCGAGCGAGATGGACAACAAGCAGGCGGCGGCACAGATTCTCTCCTCGATCACGCACGTGATTCCAGAAGACAACCGCACCACGGAAAAAGCGATTCTGGAGCGGCTCAACACCGGACACAACTTTGCCTGGATTGCGCGCCGGGTAACGCCGGCGGTGGCCGCCAAGGTTCGCGCGCTGAACATGAAGGGCATCTATTTTCAGAAGGAGTTCCAGCGCTTCTATCCTGACAACCAGATCGCGGCGCAGGTGCTTGGCTATGTGGGCGTAGACGACAACGGCCTGGGCGGCCTGGAAGAAAAGTTCGATGCCGATCTGCATGGCGCTCCCGGCGAGATGTACACGGCCATGGACGCGCGGCGCAAGATTCTGGGCTCGACCGAGCGCGAGCCGCAGCCGGGGCGCAACCTGGTGCTGACCATCGACGAAAACATCCAGTTCATGGCCGAGCAGGCGCTGGACCACGCGATGCAGCGGACGCAGGCGATCAACGGCACGGTGATCGTGCAGGACGTTCACACCGGCCAGATTCTCGCGCTGGCCATCCGGCCCACTTTCAATCCCAATGATTTTCGCCACACGACGCCGGCACTGCTGCGGGATCACGCGGTGAGCGATGTGTATGAGCCGGGATCTACCTTCAAGCTGGTCACGTACTCGGCGGCGATGGACTCGCACGTGGCCACGCCCGACGACACGATCGATTGCCAGGGGGGACAGATCACGCTGGCCGGCCGCGTGATTCACGACGACAAGAGCGACCGCGGGCTGGGGGTGGTGACGGTAGCGACGGCGCTGGCGCGCTCCAGTGACGTGGCCGCGGTGAAGCTTGCGCTCAAGGTGGGTCCGGATCGCTTCTATCAGTACATTCGCAGCTTTGGCTTCGGGTCGCGGTCGGGCATTGAGCTGCCCGGCGAGACGCGCGGGCTGCTGCGGCCGCCGAGCCGGTGGAGCGGCTCGTCGATCGGCTCGCTCGCCATTGGCCAGGAGGTCGCCGTCACGCCGGTGCAACTGGTGACAATGGTTTCAACGATTGCCAACGGCGGCACCTATCTGCCGCCGCACATTCTTATGCCAGAGGCCTCGTCCAACGCGAGTGTGGACGGCAGCCAGAAAACCGCAGCTCAGCCAGAGCAACTGGAGGCGTCGCCGTTCAAGCCGGGCGAAGACCTGCCGAGTCCGTTGCCTGCCGGGGCGCATCGGGTCATCTCCACGCTGGCCGCGGCCGAGATGCGCAAGATGATGGAAGGCGTGGTGCTGTTCGGCACCGGCAAACCGGCACAGCTCGATGGATACTCTTCAGCGGGCAAAACCGGCACAGCGCAGAAGATCGATCCCAGGACGCACCTCTATTCGAAGACGATGCACATTGCTTCGTTCGCGGGATTTGCGCCGGTGAACAATCCGGTTATCTCGATCGCGGTGGTGATGGATTCTCCCAAAGGCGACTACTATGGCACGGCGGTGTCTGCGCCGATCTTCGCCGAAGTGGCACAGCAGGTGCTCGAATATCTCGGCGTGCCGCATGACATCGATCTGAAGCCGCCGACCACAACGGCGAAGAAAGATGCGCCGGTGACCGAGGACGACTCGACGCCGCCGCAGGAAGACATCCAGGCGCTCTATGACGCGGCCAACGACCTGCCGAGCGATGATCCGCAGAGCGCGGCAGCCAGGCAGGCGGCTGCACAGACCGCTGCGCCGGTGGCCTCGCAGGCCGAGCCCGCAGCAACGGAGACGAAGAGCGGCAATTCAACGGGCCGGGCCGATGCGTCCGGTTCGCAATCCCCTGCTCCGAAGCCGGAAGACAGCGCGGTGACGACGAAGACCATCGAGCTGCCCGACGAGAAAAAGCTGCGTGTGCCCTCGCTGATCGGTCTGCCGGTGCGCGAAGTGATTGAGCAGGCCGGCGCTGCGGGGTTAGAGGTGCAGATTGCCGGCAACGGCATTGCACGCGAGCAGGCGCCCGCTGCCGGCACCATGGTTGCGCCGGGAACGAAGATTGTGGTGCGCTGCGGACGGTAGAGCCGTGTCTTACAACTTCGCGCCATAAACGGCAAAGAGCAACGGCAGGTCTTTCGACTGCGCTTGGCCCCCCAAAACGCCCAACTTCGATGGCGGTGAAAGCATATTTTTGATGTGAACTCGAGAGACGGGACACGAGAACTGGTTGCATAAATGGCTCGTCCGGTTATGAGGCACCTCTCGAGGGCTAAAGCCTGAGGTTTTATGCGCCCTTTGCGGCACAACTGAACAGCTTGGTGAAAAAGTACAATTTGGCTCGCTGGAGAAAGGCCCGCGGCTGAAGCCGCGCTGATTCTATGGGCATTTTTCGTAAGGCTAAAGCCTTACGCTCCCTCCGAAAGAACGAAAACAAGCGTTATTCACCAGGCTGTGAAGTTGTGCCCTGTTACAAAGCGATTATGCAACCAGTTCGAGGGGGGATCGGCTTCGCTGGACCCTGCGCGCACAATCTACAATCAAGCACAGCATGATTTGGAACGAACTTATCGAGGAGATCAGCGCCGAGGGCGCGGGCGGCGCGTCGGATGCGCAGATTGCCGGAGTGGAGTACGACTCGCGGCGCGTGCAGCAAGGCTCGGTCTTTGTGGCGATGAAAGGCGGCTCGACGGACGGCAATCGCTACGTGGACAAGGCCATCGCCGCGGGCGCACTGGGCATTATCACCGATTCAGCGCAGATGTTCGATCATCTGCTGGTCTTTCAGCCCGGACTGCCGGTGCTCGAAGTTGAGCACGGGCGGAGAGCGCTGGCGCAGGCTTCAGCGGCATTCTTCGGGCATCCTGAAAAGAAGCTCGCCGCGACCGGAATTACGGGGACGAATGGCAAAACGACGACCGCATTTCTGATTGAATCGCTGCTGAATTCGGCTGGGCGCAAGACGGTGTTAGCGGGCACGATTGAATATCACGTGGCCGGAGAAGTGCGCGCTTCGCTGCACACCACGCCCGAGTCGCGCGACCTGTTTGAGCTGATGGCCGAAGGCGCGGCGCGCGGCGCGACCGAACTGGTCACCGAGGTTTCAAGCCATGCGCTCGACCAGGGACGGGCTTACGGCATTGGCTTCGACGTGGCCGTATTCACGAACCTCACGCGCGATCACCTGGACTATCACGAGACGATGGAGAAGTACTATGCGGCCAAGCGGCTGCTCTTTGACGGCAGCCGCTACCCTGCCCCGCGGGTGGCGGTGATCAACGCGCACGACGAGCGAGCGAAGCAGTTAGCCGCAGCGGCGCGCAGGGCAGGCGCGGAGATTCGCCTGTATGGAATGGGCGCGGGCGACTGGCGTGCGGCAAGCTGGGAGCTCACGCCTGCCGGAGCAGTGCTTGAACTGGAAACACCCGCGGGCAAGGCGCGGGTTGAGTCGCGGCTTGCCGGTGAGGTGAACGTGCTCAATCTGCTGGCCGCCTTCACCGCGGCTCATGGGCGCGGTGTCTCTTTTGACTCTCTGGCCGCGAGTGTTCCGCAGCTCAAGCCGGTTCCGGGACGCTTTCAGGCTGTGCATGCAGGGCAGCCTTTTACGGTGATTGTGGACTACGCGCACACCGACGACGCTCTGCGCAACCTGACGGCGCTGGCGCGGCAGATGACTGCAGCCTCAGGGCGGCGGGTGATTACGGTGTTTGGCTGCGGCGGCGACCGCGACCGGACCAAACGGCCCAGAATGGGCCTGGCGGCGGGCTCAGGGAGCGACTTTGTGGTGGCGACGAGCGATAACCCGCGCTCGGAGGACCCGCTGGCGATTCTCGCCGAGATCGAGCCGGGATTGAAGGCAGCGGGCATCCAATACACGATGGAGCCGGACCGCGCGGCGTCGATCCGGATTGCGCTCGAAGCCGCCGCGCCCGGCGACGTGGTGCTGCTGGCGGGCAAGGGCCACGAGAAGGAGCAGGTCCTGAACGGGCGGACCATTCCTTTCGACGATGCGGAGGTTGCTCTTTCGACGCTGGCCGCGATGGGATATCGCAACTGAGAAGACGGGACGGGGGGCGGATGTCCTGAGGTGGAATGACGATCGGGAAGCTGCGGTGACTGGATCGTGATCGACGAAACATAAGGACGGGGATTGCACTATTTCTGAAATCACCGTATGGTGAGGGTCGATGAAACTCACGCTTGCAGAAGCGGCCATTGGCGCAGGCGCGATGCTCGAAGCGCCGGCCAGCTACTCGAATGCAGGCGCGATCGAAGCGAGCGGCTACTCGATCGACTCGCGCACCATCCAGGCCGGTGAACTGTTCTTTGCGGTGCGCGGAGAGCGGCTGGACGGCCACGACTACGTGGAGGCGGCGCTGGCGCGCGGGGCAGCGGCGGCGGTGGTTTCACGGGCGCGGGTAGCGGGACTGCCCGACGCGGCGCTGGCGGCGCCGCTGCTCATCGCCGAAGATCCTCTGCATGCGCTGCAGGCGCTGGCCACGCATGTGCGGCGGCAGTGGGGCAAGCGCGTGGTGGGCATTACCGGCTCAGCGGGCAAGACCACAACCAAAGAGGCGATTGCGGCGGCGCTCGGAGCAAAGTTTAACGTACTCAAGTCGCTGGGCAATCTCAACAACGGATTCGGCCTGCCACTGCAGCTGTTGCGCCTGATGCCGGAACACGAAATCGCGGTGGTCGAGATGGGCATGAACCACGCGGGCGAGATTGCCGCGCTGGCGCGCATCGCGGCGCCGGACTGGGGTGTGGTGACCAATGTGGGCACCGCGCATATTGAGAATTTTGCCGAAGGACAGGCGGGCATTGCGCGGGCCAAGTTTGAGCTGGTGGCGGCTCTACCGGCCAGCGGCGTGGCTTTTCTCAACTGCTGCGATCCCTATGTTTCGCAGTTCGGGCGCGATTTTCTGGGGCGCGTGGTTTATTTTGGCGAGGGCCCGTGCGCCGATCCGCAGATTGTGGCGACCACCGAAGATGCGACCGGGCTGCATGTGCGCTACCGCGCCGGCGAGCAGGAAGGCTCCTTCACGCTGCAACTGCTGGGCAGCCACAACGCAACCAACGCAATTGCCGGGCTCGCCGTGGCGCTCGAAGCGGGGGTGGGCCTCGATGCGGCGATCGGGGCGCTGACCTCACTGAGCGCGGGCGACAAGCGCGGCCAGTTGATCGAGCTGGCCGGCGCGACGATTCTGAACGACAGCTACAACTCCAACCCGGAAGCGCTGCGCTCGATGATCCGGACGCTCGCAGCGCGGCCGGCGCAGAGGCGCATCCTGATTGCGGGCGAGATGCTGGAGCTTGGCGATCATGCCGCCGCACTGCATGCAGCCTGTGGACGCGCCGCGGCGGAAGCGGGCATCGATCTTGTGGTGGGCGTGCGCGGCAACGCCGAGCACCTGGCTGCGGCGGCCTGTACGGGCGGCGTGGCTTCTCTGTTTTTGCCCGATGGCGAAGCCGCCGGGCGCTGGCTGGCGGAGAATCTGCGCGCCGGCGACCAGATTCTCGTCAAGGGCTCGCGCGGAGTCCATCTCGAACGCGCCATCGAGACAGCACAAAATCTACTTGCGCTCAAAAAGACCTCATGAACTTTCGAAAATTTGCATCTCTTCTTGCGCTCATTGCTTCCATGGCATGCTGTGTGCGGCTCTGGGCTGCGCCCGATCCCGATTGGACGCGGCCATTTCCACCCTTTCGCATTGCGGGCAACCTGTATTACGTGGGGAGTGCCGATCTCGCTTCGTATCTTGTCGTCACGCCCAAGGGACTGATCCTCATCAACAGCAGCCTTGAGAGCTCGGTGCCGCTAATTCGCAAGAGCGTCGAGCAGCTTGGCTTCCGCTTCAGCGACATCAAGATTCTGCTCATCAGCCATGCGCACAGCGACCACTGCGGGGGCAGCGCGGAGATTATCCGGCTGACCGGCGCAAAGTATTTTGTGATGGATGCCGATGTGCCGGTGGTGGAGTCGGGCGGCCGCAAGGATTTTCAATATGGTGCGGAGCCCGATCAGCACTATCCGGCCGCGCATGTGGACCGCGTGCTGCATGATGGCGACACAGTCGCGCTGGGCGGCGCAGTGCTCACCGCGCATCTGACCGCCGGCCACACCAAGGGCACTACGACGTGGACGATGGACGAGCGGGAAAATGGCCGCCTGCTGCACGTGGTCATCGTCGGCAGCCCCAACGTGAATCCCGGATACAGGCTGGTGCATAACACCGCTTATCCGCAGATTGCCTCCGATTACGAACATGAGTTCGCGGTGCTCGAATCGCTGCCCTGCGACATCTTTCTCGGCGCGCATGGCGGATACTTCGACCTGAAGGAGAAGTACGCACGCTGGAAGAGCGGCGACAAGGATGCGTTCGTGGACCCGGCCGGTTACAAGGCCTATGTGGCGGATCGCAAAGAGGCCTTTCAGGCGGAGCTGAGCAAACAGATGGCGGCGAGGTAGCTGATCGGGATCCGGGAAATCAGGATCCGGAAAATCAGAAGCTGGGAAACTGCGCGAGTCTGGCTTGTGCCTGGGCGAGGGAGATGCCGCGGAGCAGAAAGATCTTGCTGCGCGATGCATCACCGGACGCTACCTCGATTGCAGTCTTCGGAAGCTGGAAGACTTCACTCAGAAATGCGATAAGCGCGGCGTTGGCGCGGCCTTCGATGGGCGGCGCCTGCACGGCGATTTTGAGCTGCGCGGCTGCGCCTTCTGCATAAATTCCGGTAATTGCGGTCTTCTTTGCGCCGGGCTGAGCGTGCACGGCAAGCGTTACGCCCAGGCGCACGGCGCGCAGCACTAAAGCTGCTCCGGCTGCGGCGCGCGCTTGCCGAACAAAGCCGTTCCTACGCGGATGCGGGTGGCGCCTTCAGCGATGGCCAGGGCAAAATCACCGCTCATGCCCATGGAAAGAACGCCAAGATCGAGCGCCGGATATGCCTGCGCCCAGCGGTCGCGCCAGGCGCGCAGGGTGCGGAAGCAGGCGCGGGTCACAGCGTCGGGCGCGCCCCACGGCGCAATGGTCATCAGGCCGCGGGTTTCAAGATGCGCGAGGTCTGGCAGACGCTCGAGCAACTGCGCCGCCTCATCGGAGCCGGGCAGCAGGCCGGCCTTTGTTTCTTCCGGGCTGAGCTTGACCTCGATCAACACGGGCAGCCGCTTGTTGCACTTCCCTGCTGCTTCGTTCAACCGCTCGGCGAGTCGAAGAGAGTCGAGCGAATCGACGGCGTCAAAGATCTCGACGGCGCGGGATGCCTTGTTCGACTGCAGATGACCGATGAGATGGCAGCTCATGGTCTGGCGCGATGATCCCAGTTCTACAGATTTGGCTGCGAACTCCTGAACGCGGTTTTCGCCGAAGAGCGTCAGGCCGAGCGCGGCAGCCTCAATCAGCATGGATGCGGGATGCAGCTTCGAGACGGCCATCAGCTCCACTTCACCGCGCGGACGGGAGGCGGCGCGGCAGGCGGCGGTGATGGCTTCTTCCAGTTTTTCGAGATTTTCCCTGATTGCAGTCATCGATAGGTGATTCCGAGCCAGGTCCATCCCAGCGCGAGCATGAGGCAGGCCAGGACTGTGGCGAGGCGCGCGGCGCGAGGACCGCGGCGAAAGCTCATGACGAGGCTGAACAGCGCGCACACAAGGACAACACCGAGGTTGCCGCCGGTGATCAGGTAACGCGTAAAGGCATAGAGCGAGCCGAGCAGACGGAAGTTCATGGTGGCGGCGACGAACCAGACCAGGCTGCAGGAGGCAGTTGCGGCCGCGGCGATGGCGCCGATTTTGCGCGGACGCTCGCCGCTCAGCAGCCGATACCACGCGAAGGCCAGAGGAGCCGCGGGCGAGGCAAAGAGCGCCAGCCATGAGAAGTACTTCCACCAGATGGTGTCGCTCATCGCCTCGCCTCCGTTCTCAGTGGCCGTGCTCCTCGAGGAACTTCTCGGCCTCAAGCGCAGCCATGCAACCGGAGCCGGCCGCGGTGATCGCCTGGCGGTAGCGGCGGTCCTGCACGTCTCCGCAGGCGTAGACGCCGGGAACTACTTTGCCCTGATGGGTGGTGAAGACATTGTCCGCCGTGCGGATGTAGCCGTCCTCGTCGAGATCGATCTGGCCGGCAAACATCCTGGCGTTGGGCTCGTGGCCAATGCCAAGGAACAGGCCATGCACGGGCAGCTCGCTCACGTCGCCGGTCTTGACGTCGCGCAGCCGCAGGCCGCGCACTTCCTTCTCTTCGACGCCCAGCACTTCTTCGACCACCGTATTGGTGCGCAGTTCGATGTTGGGATGAGCGACGGCGCGCTCGAGCATGATCTTGGAAGCGCGGAACTGCTCGCGGCGGTGCAACAGCGTGACCTTGGAGGCAAAGCGGGTGAGAAAGAGCGCCTCTTCCATTGCCGAGTCACCGCCGCCGACTACGGCAATCTCCTTGCCGCGGAAGAAAAATCCATCGCAGGTGGCGCAGCTTGAAACACCGTGGCCGATGAGCGCCTGCTCGCTGGGCAAGTCCAGCCAGCGCGCGCTT
>Ga0335072_10012625_pt1 | contig 12062 bp, 13 predicted proteins | sample Lox_Sample_21_FD_206725 | JGI IMG/M metagenome (GOLD analysis project Ga0335072, IMG submission 206725) | Soil microbial communities from Loxahatchee National Wildlife Refuge, Florida, United States - Lox_Sample_2.1 | ecosystem: Environmental > Terrestrial > Soil > Wetlands | place: USA...
AGGGGCCGTGAGGGGGGCCGGGGGGGGCTGCAAGGAGCGGCAAGGGGGCTTACGATGAGGATGTACACGATGTAGCCGTTCACGTGGATCTTTCCTCGGAGCAACATGGGCTGCTAGGTCATGTTCTCGGGCTGCAGAGCTGTCGTTGTCAAGGAGTGTTGCAGAGCCGGCGGGGAGATGGTTGTTTAGGGAGAGTGAGTAGCTGGCTGGTTGGTGAGAGCAGGAGATGTTTGTTTTTGCGCGGCTTGATGTGTTGTTGGTTGACCAGGAGCCGTGGCAGAGGGAGAGGTAGTAGAAGCTATACCAGTCATAGATACTGGTTGTGTTGCTGGCTTGGTTCGCAAGGCTCGAGGCGTCATACTACACTCATTAGACAGTTGACACCTCTAGCATATAGAGATGAGAAGAGCGATTCCATTACCAGAACGATATATGCGTCCAAAAGAAAGTTCGGTGTTTCAACCAACAAGAAGCACAATATAAAAGTCGTGACGGCGAACACAAGCGCGAAGAGAACCGGACCTCGTACTTTTATGTACCTATACATGTCGACTACGAAAATGTGCTTAAATGGCATGATAACAAAAAAAGGATTTCCCACTTAACCAAAAAGCATTATATCAGAATAATTCGATTTCTGCATGTCAATCGACACGCGTATCTCTAGCAAATGGATTCGCTGTGCCCGCTGCCTTACCTGAAAGTTGCGAGATTATATATCACTAACAATCTAATTGCATCATACATTATTTTTTCAAGATCAGATGTCATCGTAAATTTAGTGACGCTTCATGTCACCGCTCCTTCGGGGGATGTGGAGGGTTCGTGGCGCAGACTTCCACTCACGACGCGGCCAGCCGAGCCACCTCAACGACATTCTGGTCAGGAGAATGTAGACTTCTGCCGTAAGCAAGGTATGAGACTGGCTCCTGGCAGTTAGAGCATGGCGGACCATTGGTATGTACAGAGTTCTGGGGTGTGGGAAGAAGAGGAGCATGCTTGATGGTCTTATGCTAAGTATGACTGGCGGGCTGGAGAGCCTGCATGCTCCCTCTTTCAGGAAATCAGTGAGAAGCTGCTGATCCTTTCTTAGCACTCGAGAGCCTGTATATCCGTTTCTCTTTCAGGAAACTCATGCGAAGCACTCAATAAAAAGAAAATATGTAATTGAACGTCCTAAGGTATCTTCTCCAAATCTATTTTCCAGACTCTTCATAAGCATCGACATGCTCGCTAGAAAATAAAACTCATATATGCAGCAGGCCCCTTCAGTATACGCTCCCCCTAATACTCTTGTCCGCCGCCTCTTCCTTCTCAAGCGGGTCAACATCATCATCAGCTTCACCATCATTTCCACTCTGATCGCCTAGCGCATCTGCTTTTGCTCCCCTACCCATGCCAGATTCATGAAAGCTTTCTATTGCCTTCCTCAAGCTCCGCACTCTCCCGTTACTCTTCCTTACCACATTCCGCGCATCATCATCCGAATCACTGCCCGCGCGACTCGTGTTCCCGGACGCCGAGCCGCCGAAGTCACGTCCTACTTGCAACAGGGGGATGTGATTTGGAGACTTTATCCTGCTTCGAAGGCGATCTTCGACAGAGATGAATGAGAGTGTGCCGTCAGGGCTTGATAGAATCTCGTCCGGACTGTTCGGTGTACTTGCCTCTGGCGGGACTGTACGGTTCCTGGGATCATCTTCATCCTCTTCTGAGGAGCTTTGCCAGCGCCGCATGCTTGGTCTGACTCTCACTGGACCATCCACAGGATGAGTCTCCTTTCCATTCAATTGTGTACCATTGATGGATTTGGTTTTCATAGGGTATTGCCTCCGATGTTCACATCCATTGGGACAGCCACCCCACTGCTTCTTCTTTAGAAGAGAAGACTGCATACCTTCAGCAGTCTCCTCCGCAGGCACTGACTTATCCTTCTCTTTTCTCTCAGCCTCTCGCTCGCGCTTTAGCTCAGACCATGTTCGGAGCTTGTTTTCTAGTATATACTTCCCGCTGTCTTCATTCTTACGCATAATGAGGAACTCGCAGTGGTTGACATTCCGTAAGTCTTCAAAATACTCCACACTGAAGTGGTACCATTTCATGAGGAAAACCCGACTCATTAAGCCGTGAGTGACTAAGGAGCTGTTAACAAACAGACAAATGTGTTCTGATTTGGAATGGCTTGCCTAATATACAAACGCTGGCGCAGTCATCCTCTCCAAATTGCCTCCAAAGGCTCTCGTTAAATCCGCTGATTCGGTCATACGCATCCGCCGCAGATTCTCCATTAGGGATCCTGTAGAAGAAATGCCCATAGTCGGCTCTTTCCTGCCACATCCTCTCCATTTCCGCCGAACATGGTTGAAAATTCCCAAAGTCCTGTTCTCTCAGCCTTGGCTCCTCATAGACTTTAATGCCTTGTCTTTGAAACGGAGAAGATGAAGGATCATCCGAGGTCAATGTTGAAAGAATGCCTTCAGTTGTCTCCCTTGTTCTGCGATAGGGAGAAGTGAAGAAATGAAGAGTGTCATCTGCTCGTAACATAGAGCGTAGCCGCCGCCCTGCGTCATATGCTTGTGTCCAGCCTTCCGGTGTGAGTTTCACTCGGTGGTCGGGTATAGTCTGATGGATAGCACGATTTTCTAGCATAGAGTTAGTTAATACTCAAAGATAGCGCAAAATCAGATTATGAGTCGCATAGATCATAGTGGCGCCAGTCTCGAAATATTTCGGGCTACATACTATTGCCTTCAGACTGAGCATGTCTAATCAGGATTATCATGCGTGGTTTTCCCATTCTGCACAACAAAGAGAGCTATGTATGATTTGTAGAGACTGTATAAGGAAAGAAAAGAAAGGAGAGAAAGAAAAAGAAAGAACAGAAGGTCAGGAAAATCCGGCCCAATCTCTTTGTATTGGTTGTCGGGTATCTCAGGGCTGAGAAGTTGGACAAGGGTCCCTTTTATCGATAAAGACGACGCAACAGGTCCGAACCGCCACCGTATCGAATTTCCAGCCTTCTCATGCATCTCGTGTAATCTCCTCATATTTGGAAGAGATCGGGCAAACTGGGCAACATCCCACATAATCTCACCTCACACAGTTGCAGATTATAAAATCCTGTCACCAAAGAGCAGTGCCTTATCTTCCTCAAGCACACACCATGTCCGAACCAATCCCCGAATCAATACCCACCTCCCAAGACCCTCGCTCCAAACGGCCCACCAAAAAGCGCGCTCTAACCCCCACCTCCGCCCAAGCCGCCAACCTCACCGCGCTCTTCTCCAAGCCCGACCAAGAGATCCGGATCCCCTCTTCCTCAACTCCAAAGCCCGCACCGGGGAACGCGCCCCCGGAAATCGTCGCCAATGTGCAAGGCTCGTCTGCGGGCGCGGGATCAGGGGAGTTCCATGTGTATAAAGCTAGTAGGAGACGCGAGTATGAGAGGTTAAGACAGATGGAAGAGGAGGTTAAGGGCGAGAGGGAGGCGGAAGAGTTTGAGAAGCAAAAAAGGGAGAGGGAGGAGAGGGATAGGGAGAAGACGAGGAAGAATAGGGAGAAGAGGGAGAAGATGAAGGCGAGGAAGGGGAAAGGGGGAAAGGGGGGTGGTGCTGGTGATGCTGGGGAGGAGGAGCGGGCTGAGGAGCGGGTGGGAGGGGAAATAAGTAAGGGGCCGAGGGTTGATGAGGGTGCTGGTGAAGGGCCGCAGGATGAGGGTGAGGTGAAGGAAGTGGAAGGAGTTACGCAAGAAGCTGGATTGATCATCCATGACGATGATTGAGAGGAGCTGAGTGATTAGTCCATAAGCGCGTTGGGGTTTTGAACCGGACGAAGCCACAGCTGCACATCGTCCACGCATTGGGGAGCACGGCAAAGTTTGTAACGGTATATGCCCAGCGGTCTTAGTTCTATGGTATGGTACATGGGTATGCATGCCACAACATCATCACTTTTTCATACACTGACATTCTAGAAAATGGCCCCTTATTCTTCTCCTCCGCCGCCCATTTGACCACCGCCAGCTTGCTTCGCTGCCTTTGCACTGCAGATATCATCGACTCTTAGTAGTAGACAAGCAGACTATGCAAACATTAGTGTGGGATCATCACATATCGTTCAATGGGCTCTCCTACCTCAATCGCAGTTTTGATGCTTTGCAACTTGACTGCCTCGGGCTCCCAGATTCCATATTCTCGCATATCCACCAAGGTACCTTTATCGCCGTCGATGCCCCATGTGCTGTGACCCTCAGCATGCTTAGCTCGTAGAGCTGTAAGCACTCTAACCGGGCTAGCACCGGCATTTTGCACCAGAGTCCTCGGAATGACTTCCATGGCCTCTGCAATGGCCTTATAGGGCCATTGCTGAACACCTTCGATGCTCTTTGCCAAATGGCCAAGTCGGACTGATACCGCCATCTCTGTTGCACCTCCACCAGGTGACAGCCTTGGGTGGAACATCACATTGCGGGCCACAGCCATGGCGTCGGCAAGATTTCGATCGATCTCGTTCAAGATGTCTTTTGATGGCCCTCTTAGTAATATTGTGCATGCTTTGGGTGTTTTGCATTTGGTTAGGAATGTAAAGTACTCGTCGCCAATCTTTTCTATCTCGAAAAGGCCACATTGTGTGCCTACATCTGACTCCTGTAAATCATCAACTCGGTTGACGATCGTTGCGCCCGTCGCCCGAGCTATCCTGTTATTATCCGTCTTTCTCACACGACGTAATGCAGTAACGTTGCCCTTCATCAAATAGTGCTGAGCAAGGTCTCGAAAGTATTAGCTGCGGGTCACACATTGTGGTGGTGAGACATACCTGATATACCCTTCTCTGTGATGACAAGATCTGGCTTGAGTGCCAAAATCGCATCGCACATAAGCTTGACCTGCTCCTCTTCAATTTGTAATATCCGATTCCAGTCCTCTTCTTTACTGATTTCAATATTCGTCTGTGACTCACCCTTCTTGTACTCCAGTGAGCAGTCTAGAAGTATAATTCTAGGGTTCTCTATTCGTCGTCTCATTTTCGGATGTGTAATGTCTTTGTTTAACATGACTCCGTCCAGAACCCTGCTATCCTCGATCTCGCCGCCTGGTATTTTCTCCACACGAGCATATCTCTTGATATCAATCTCCTTTTTGCCATTCCCGATTTCGTGCGTGACAGTCCGGACAGCTTTGAGTGCTAAATTGCACATGAGCTCCGACCATCTTGATACGAATTTTGTCCCTATTGAGGAAGATATTAAGCTATACATAGCTTTGTCATCGTCGATGTCGACTGGTACGGAGATTTCCTCGATGATCTCCAGAGCGTCTTTTAGAGCATGCTTAAAGGCAGAGATTATAACAACAGGGTGGATATTTCGTTCAAGTTGAGGAAGGGCTTGTGCAAGAATTTCGCCAGCTACGTTCATCAGCTAAAGACCTTCAACCCAAGCATGATGCCCATACCAAGTATTATGACAGTAGTCGTACCATCTCCGACTTCTTCATCTTGTGTTCTGCTGAGTTCAATCATACTCTTCGCTGCTGGGTGTGAAACTTCGATTTCCCGGAGAATGGCATGACCATCATTTGTTAGTACGATGCCTCCCATAGGATCAAGTAGCATTTTGAGCATAGCCTTTGGACCCAGGCATGATCGAATAATATCCGCGACACTGCAAATTTCAGTTGTACTGCCTGCATGAATTTGGAGGCCTTTTAGAGAGGCTAAGAGGTCAGACATACGTTTTAGCAGCAGTGATATTGGACATTTGAGCTTTCCGACCTGTCTGTCTATCACCACTCTGGGTGTCTGGTAATTCACATCGTCAACATAAACTTCTGCAAGGGATCTTGGGCTTATTCCATTCTTCTAGAAGAAAAGAGTTGACTTACTCATTACCAACACTGGAGCCTGCATCTTGACGGTCGAAGGAGAACTCTTTGATAGGAAGCTGAAGTAGGACCCGCTGTGATCGTAAAATGCGGAAAAGGTATGCTTCAGTGAATCGTTGTGGTATGGAGTGCTTGAAAGCGTTCAAACGCGTGATGTTCTACAAGTGGACGCGAATAAATTTCAACTTAACTATTTTGCCTCGTATCCAAGGCAACAATTACGATTTACTCACCAAAAGCCCACCTTCTTTCGATGTATTTTGCTCGAAAATATACATGAATAGAACGTACGCAGCATAAATTTAATCTAATAAATGGCATTAAGGACTTCATATCTTTGATTTGATGGCCTTCAGAGCCATACATTTATAGGAGATGATAGACGCTGGCACGAGCACAATCTTCTACATTAATTATGCATAATTGAAATCTATAATTTAATGGGCTACGTAGCTAAGCTATCGTATTAAAATAGAATGATCCAGTCCTATCCTCGCCATTCATGACGAGCTGTGAAAGTTTGCACGCTGATACTGCATATCGGGAAATATAGAGCGCGCCTAATGCTTCAAGATGGAGGCCGTTAAAAAAGTGTAGAGAGGATTTCCGATGCGATATCAAACGCTTTAGACAAGAGATCTTCCTTTTTCGCCAGTGAGCTTGTCGATAAAACCCCCATTTTCCCCGTCACTGGTATTCCAACCAGCCAGTCTTAAGATCCTAAAGAAATTCGAAATCAAGTATAAATGGTTCATCCACCACTTACGTCTGAATCTTCTCGTTCGCCACCTCTTTGATCTGCTCCTTCTTCGCTCCAAGATAATTGCTCAGCCAATTCAGCGCATCGCTGGTGACAACCAACGTCGTCGTTACGGCGGCCTTGCCCATTGTGACAAGTCCCTCCCCACCGACCTTCTTGCACTCGGTGTTGTAGGTCTTCAAGACATAGTCTTTGCCCTCAAGTCCCTTGCGAAGGGGGAAGAAAGCGATACCAGCCGCATTTTCATAGAGCTCGCCGGTCGGTTTCTTGACAACAGGGAACTTTTCATCGACCTTAGAGAGTGTAGAGTCACCGATAGAGTCGAGTTTTGCAACGTATGGGTGAACGTATGGGTGAACGTATTGGTGAACGTATTGGAGGGGCTTGGAGAAATATGGGAGGATTGGCTTGGCAAATTTTTGGTAACCTTGGTCTGCAAGAGAGAGGGATTTCTGGCCAAGAGGATTTTGCTTGAAGGTTTTGATCGAGTCGCTGAACAAAGGATAGGAAGTCAGGTGCTATGGAAGCGTCTATTAGTAATAAATCCATAAGCAGCAATGGAGGTAGAGTTGACTCACAGAGAGGAAAGCGGAGGATGGCGCATCGCCATTCACGGTAGCTGCCATTGTGTCTTTAGTTGTTTCAATGGAAGCGTGGGGCATAAAGGGTTCTATGGAATCGGTTGAATCAGCAACTCGCCAATATCGAGGTCTCTGTGCTGCCATGCATGTGAGCTGCTTTGGACTAAGCACAAAGGGTGCCTTGCATAAGACTCAGCTGTGAAACATACCTTGTGATTGACTTCGAGTCTAGACTACTACAGACCTGGATGTTATGTGATGTTTAAGGCAACGTAGTGTGGTGTCTGGAGGTTTTAAGAAAGAAGAGGGTGGATGGTGAAGTAGGTTTATGTGCATTATTGACCTCTCATGCGCCACAGCTATGGTTGGAATTTGCATGTGCTTCAATCCTGATTCCTGAACAAAGGCCCAACCTTAATTCGCGATGACGAGTCAAGAAGGAGCCAGGGGGGGATGAGGAGATTGGGAGCCGTCAACAGCCCGGGATTGGATGGAATGGCGGAGACCGTTAACTTGCAGCCTCGGGGAGTGGGGACAAAAGTATTGGGTTGAACGAGTGGGAAGTGAAGTGAGAGTGGTGTGAGCGTGTGGCTGCACCGGTTTGGTGGATCCATTGAAGCCATGTTGCCGCCGCACATGCCCGTTCCTTTTAGTTTCCTCTTATCTGGAGCGCTGGTGTTGTCATATGTCATACCAATAACGATTTTGGCATGTGAAAGCACACAAAATATGCATTTCGTCATTTCTCGAAGCTCGAAAGGCTGCATTGCAGCTGCGAGATCAAGCCACAGCACTCTATACTTAGAGTGCCAGTGGAAACGAGAAAGCAAAATTAGATGCTTTCGAGTTTCCTTTCTGTTCTTTCCTGCCCGCAGCCATGCGTTAATCCTCTTACGCCCACGCTCGCGCTTTCCTGCACGGCGTACCTTATCTCGCCCTTATCGCGCTACTCTTATCGCCTGCGGATGCCGTTTCGGCAAAGAAAACACCACTATGACACAGAAGCTGTCTTGTCCTGCCGAGCAGATCCTCAATCACCGATAATCATCACTCTAGTACGAGCTTGCCATCACGGCCCTTGTGGCTTGCTTTATATTGTCAAAGCACTGCAGGGCTATGGCGAGTGAAGCCTGTAGTGCTTCTTAGGCTTCAAAATTCACGCCAATTCAAACATCCGTGCATGTGCCGGAAGTTTACGGTCGATCAAAATCCCCATGACTTCTTTGTTACCTTAGCGAACAAGCCTCATTCCCCTTGCCCGAAGCATTCGAGCCTCATGGCTTGACAAGAAACTCTAGGCATGGGCAATCCTACCGAGCCTTGAGACTTGCCCACAAAGCCTTGAGTAGGCAAGTGAGGACAACCGATCTTACCTTCATCACGCAAATGGTCCTGCGCATGTCAAACAATAGCTTGTAGATGGCGACTTCGCAACGAGGTAAAATGACGAGACATTTCTTTCGATCGTTTTATTTAGACTTACCAGCCGCATCATGATCTGACAGGGGTCCGATTTGCATGTGAAAGTTTCTCCACTTAACCCAATATTTTCAACACTAAAAGACCCTCAAATGAAACCCTCCGTCCCTATCACCGCCCTTATATTTCTGTTGAGTACCCTTTTACGAGATGATAATCTTTTGTGTACCGAGGACCGTCGATTTCTCTCGGACGTTCTCATCGGGGCGGGAATTCGGGAGAAGATCCGAGCCTGAACTTATTCTAGTGTTGGTACTTCGTGAGATTTCCAAGAAAGAAGACCCTTTTAAATGGGGGCGACTTCGCCATCCCGTGCACGATTCCGTCCGGCGCATGTCAGCAAGCTTTGCAGTTCGATTGCTGTGGATCAACTGGAGTAGCAATTGGAAGAAAGCTGAAAGAGCTCTAGCTTGTCAGATGGAGAGGCTTCTCCCCATCACACCTAGATAAATGTGACTTTGTCAGAGCGAGGAGTGCAATAGGCCGATGCCAACTTACACAATCTGAGAGATCCGTGCTACCTGCAAGCTAGCTAGTCAATAGCCACGATTGGAGAGAGTCGGCGACTTCAATACCACAATGGTCATGTTTCGGTTGCACTTAGAACGAACGGCGAGTAGCTACTCTCTATCGTAGAAATCTCTCCTTGCGGTAGATCGGCTTCGGGGTTTCTTTGAAACTCGATCGTTTTCTAGTTGTTATCGAGTGAACCTCCACTTCCTATCGTCAAAACCTGTCTCGCAATCAGCACTGGTTTCTGAAAGACAGGCTATAATACCTCTTTGTCGCGCTCACTTGGCACTAGTAAATGAAAAATGTTTGAACTCTATGGCCTCGGCAGTCTCAAATGGTCCATAAACTGGTATTTAAGGAGGGGCTACTGTTTCATACCTCGTACTGGAGTTTGCCGTTTGTGATCAAACTGTATTCTTGCTCAAAATAGCCTCTACGGCGATTGCAGACTCAGCATCTTCTATGCTTAGTTCCTGCAGTGTTGATTTTCTAGCAGCGAATTTGTTGATCGTGGTGCGTGTTGGTATTGGTCAGGTAGGTCATGTTATGGGTGAAACGAGCAGAAAGGACTTCCATTTGGACAACAAATAAGGATTTCATCCGCCTAGAAACGTCTCAGATATCTATCTGATGCGTTAGTACACCTTCTATTGGGTGCTTTGTAGGGTTCAATGACTACCTGAGTGCAGCGAATACCAAAAGGTTTGTGTTAGACTTCCCTTAGGTACTACAGCACTTGCTACTTGAGCTTTCCGAATGAGCATAGCTAGCCAGTCGTTGCTCCATGGCTGCAGTCAAGCGTATTGTACGTCGTCAGGTTTGCCAACGACTGTGTTAGCCCATATGCTCGCGGATCGCGAACAATCAGCATATATGCAAATTATTGCTGAAGTACAACTTGAACTGCAAAACGTCGCTGAACGTCAAACTGTTGCTGCAATTGCAAGCCGTCTCCAAAGCTGGCAGCAGTGTGTACAGGTTATTCAGAGTATCTTGCTTTAGAAGACCATAGCTGCTGAAGTTGTTTGTGAAGTAGGAAGATGGCAGCTCAGTCTCACCGCTCTCAGGGTTTGAAGCCTGATCGTCATGGAAGCAGTCGAATTGGATGGCAGAGATTCAACTTCAAATACGAGCCTCAGCCATCCGTCCAACTGTACAGGAAAATATTTGAAAGCACTCTCTACTGAGTAATATGTATGCTGCCATGCGAAGGTATGACGGAGGTAACGTTTCAGGTTGACAGAAGCTGTCAGAACCAGAGCACTCGAGGGATTTCGACTTTAGTAGTCAAACTCCAACTCTGCTATAAGCCTACGAAGTCCAAGTCTGCATTAGCGAAGCGTTACGCTCGTTGAGGCAAATCCTTGCTTATGACTATAATTCAAAACCAGAAATTGTTTGTGGAGGATAGATCTGAAGTGGGTATAGAAGGTTGGCTCGTCTCCCAAGACACATGGAACTATGCGGGCTATGACCCATTGTCTTCGAACACCAATTATGAGGCCTTCTTTCACCACTATGTATGGGCGTCCCGTCCAAAAGAAAGCGCGGCAGTGGGAGCATTCCAGTTAAGAGTCATGCATAAGCGAATCGCCTCGCCGCTATGCATGCAAGTTTCGCCATCAACAGCAATTCCTCCCCGGCAAGAGCAATATACCTGTTTTCGGCGGCAAGCAAAGTGCTTCCAGACGTAATTGCCTACCTGCAATGTGGCCGCCGAAAGCCTCCTTCAATGGCGAAGAGGCCAAGCAACTGCGCATAAGCCACAATCCGATTAATATACGGGTCCCAACGGCAGTGTGTAACTTGAGGCTTAACTTTATTGGACAATCTCTGCCAGGCGGCCATAAGTATCCCTGGGAATACCAGCGCCTAAGAATGCAAGCTCATAGGAAGTCGCACTTAGACGCCGGGCAGGAAAGCGACCGCTACTATTAATAACACACCACACTCGGGCGAACCGTTTGACTTCACTAAGGATTTTCTCTAAAGCACAGTTTCTAACTGTTCTTTCCACCTAAAGGAATACTAGCACACCATTCCAATTGGAAGCTACGGCTCAGTGCTCAAAATCCTGCTTAGCTGTGGGGCAGTCTACTAGCCAACAGCGCAAATGCTAAGCACCATAGCTGCTAAGCCATCCCTAAGTTGATTTACAACTGGCTTTTCAAGAGATCACGTTCCGTGAATTAGTTCTCAGTTATCTGTTATCAGTTTCAGGATTCCGCTTTCAGGGATCAGTTTTCATTAAAATTTTATGCCAAAAAGACTATAACTCTTCTCTTCTGTCATGATCTTTTTCCTTCAGATTTTTTTGAGAGACAAAATCACGGCAACCCCTTATACTGCCAATCAGCAAAGGTGAGTTCTAGTTGATTTACTTCCCCTATAGTCTTTAAAAGGGAAGCCTTCTACGGGGAACTAAGGACTCTCGCGTCAAATCGATACTCTATCATCGAACTTGATCGCTTTTATCGTAATGGTTGAGAATCAATTGTGGATGGCTAACCCGGCATTGATAGAACTTATAGCCTTTCTTCCATACTAACTGGTTCATGTCGTAGATACCGTATGTAACCTTTGGACGCGATACCTCTTTTCGAGCCACTCCCATCATTCATTTCTTCGAAGCTTGACTGTCCGACTCTGATCTTGAGCGATGTGTTGTATTAACCTAGCATGCAACATGCATCGAGACACGTCACGCACAGTTGATCAATGTTCCGATAAACTTCAACGTGGAACATGCGCCAAAAATACAGTCCATTTCCTCAAAAACGATCCTAACCTCACTTGTCCCCAATGTACTATTCGGATTGTACAGTATACAGCTTTCATACCATC
>Ga0335072_10012626_pt1 | contig 12062 bp, 11 predicted proteins | sample Lox_Sample_21_FD_206725 | JGI IMG/M metagenome (GOLD analysis project Ga0335072, IMG submission 206725) | Soil microbial communities from Loxahatchee National Wildlife Refuge, Florida, United States - Lox_Sample_2.1 | ecosystem: Environmental > Terrestrial > Soil > Wetlands | place: USA...
AAAGGCCATCGGGGTCGAGCGTGGCCGGGTCCTGCCGGTGCGTTTCCAGCGAATACGTCGTGTAGAGAAGCTGGGTGCGCACCCAGTCCGCGCGGCCAAAGGCTCCGGCGCGATTCATGCGCAGCACGAGCTCAGGAGGAATGGCCTCGCCGGTCTCAAAATGATGGGCGAACGTAGCCAACAGCGTCGGATCGCGGAAGAACTCCTCCAGCATCTGGGAGGGGACTTCGACGAAGTCGCCTTCCGTCGCGATGCCGCTGATGCCCGCCCACGCCTGGCGCCCGCCCAGCAGAGCATGCATGAGGTGCCCGAATTCGTGGAAGAACGTCACGACGTCGGAATACTGCATCAGGCCAGGATTGCCGTCCTTCTGTTCGGGGAAGTTGCAGATGAGCGCCGCTTCCGGCAGTTGACGGTCGCGAATGCCAGGGATCAGCGGATGCGCGGAGAACCACTTGTCCTTGCCCTCGCGCGGATGCATATCGAGATAGAAGCGGCCCGTCAGCTCTGTCCCATCCCAGACTTCCCAGGCGCTGACAGATGGGTGCCAGACATCGGCGTTTTCGATGCGGCGGAACTCCACCTGAAAGAGCTTCTCTGCGGTAGCCAGCACGCCCGGTTCGACTCGCGCGTACGGAAAGTAGGGCCGCACGGACTGCGAATCGAATTCAAACGCTGAGCGCCGGTACTGTTCGACCCAGTAAGCGCGGCTCGATGCGTCGATCCCTGCAAGGCCAGGCTGCTGTCCCTGAGCGAACTCAAGGATCATGGCGTATTCCTTTTGCGCTCCGGCATGGCTCGCCCGGTCCAGATCGTCGAGGAAGGCCTGCATGTTCGCCGCGGACTCCATCATCTGATCCGCTGTCGCCAGATCGGCCCAGTGGGCGAAACCGAGGATGCCGGCAATTTCCTTACGGATATTCAGCAGATCAAGGAGCAGCTGCCGGTTCTCCGGGTACGCACGCGTGTTGTACGCCAAAAACATTTGCCGCCGCAGCTCAGCCGATTTCGCAAAGGTCATCACCGGCAGATAATCCGGAAAATCCGTGGTCAGGGTGATCTTTCCGTCCTCACCCGGTTTGTGCGTTTGCAGATAATCCGGAGGCAGTCCATCGAGGAGGCTGGGATCATCGACGACGACAGTGTTGCCGCCCTCCTGCACATTGCGGCCGAAGCTGAGCGCGGTGAGAGTCGCCTTGTCCTGCAGCTCTTTGAGCTTCGCGCGCGTGGCATCGTCCTTGTCGACGCCCGCCAGGCGGTATTGCAGCAGGGTGCGATCCAGGTAGTGGTTCGTGGCAGCGTCGGCCTGGGCGGCATCGATTTTCGTCAGGGCCTGATAGACATCCCGGTTCAGCGAAAGCTCCACGCCTGCCTGCGAAATCTTCTGTAACAGTGCCTGTGCCGTATCGCGAACAGCTTTATCGTCATAAACGCTGTGCATCAGGCCGGTGAGCGAGCCGACCGTCGACAATTCGGCCACTGCGTCGTCATAGGCGCGCAGGGTGTTGCCGGTTGAGCGCTCACCTTCGACAGCCAGCAGGCGATCGATCGCCTGGCGGTGGCGGCGCAGACCATCTTCCACCCAGGTTTCCAGCGCCGGGGCATCGACAGAGCCGGTGCCGGCAGGATTCCAGGGACGGCGAAGTGAGGATCGTACGGTGTCGGAGACAGGAACGCTCATGGAAGGCACCTCTACTGGCAGACTAACGCACCGCGATCAGGATCGCAGGCCGGCTCTCGCCAGGCGTCGCACTGAGCCGCCGCGCTACCAGTCGCGAACGCCGGCGATGTGCACCAGAACCGGCTTCTCCGCCTCGCCGTCGAGCGCCGCGCGAACCGACTCCAGCACCCGTTCGGGAGTGATCAGGCGCATGCAGACCGGGTCATTGCAGGCGGAATTCTTCTTGTTCGCCGCCGTCACGCAGGGTGAGCAGGCGAGCTCGACCGTGATGGATTCGGTGTTCCCCAGGCTCCCATACAGCCGCGGAGTTTCCGGACCGAACAGGACAATGGACCGGATCGGCGTGATGGCCGAGAAGTGTGCCGGACCGCTGTCGTTCGTCACCAGGACCGACGAGATGTGATAGAGCGCGATGATGGCCTCCAGCTTATGCATCCCGGCAAAGCTGACAATCCTCGGGTGCCCAAGGTCCTTCACCATTCGCCGGGCCTCCTCGCGCTCGGCAGGTGAACCTGTAATCAGAACCAGAACATCGTCCCGCTCCTCGACCGCCATGAGGGCCAGTGCGCCGAAACTCTCCCGCTCCCACCGTCTTTGCGGCAGCAGCTCGGAGCTGTTGGGATTGATCAGCACGAGGCGGTGGTACTCGGGTTGATAGTCGGGGTAGACCTGCCAGACCAGCTCGCGCATTTGCTGCTGCGCCTGCTCGGAGATTGGCTGAATCGGAAGCCTGATCTCCTCGTCTGGAATAAAGGTCCTGGAGTACGGCACCTCGGGCTCCGCCGCCAGCAGCGCATTCACCATCGCGATGAAGTTTTTCGCCATGTGAATGTGTCCGTTGTAGGTCACGCGATGAGTCAGCATCTCGCCGCGATAGAGCCCTTCGGAGTGAAACTTGTGAAACCCGACCCGGCGGCGCGCCCCGGAGAACCCTGTGAGCAAGGCTGAGTAGCGCGAAAAGAGCTCGAAGTCGACAACCGTGTCGATCTTCTTCCTGCGCGCCCAGCGCAGGAAACGCAAAGAGTCGACCGCCAGGTTCCAAAAGCTGTTTTCCCGAATCGTGAAGATGTTGGAGTCTTCCACCATAGGAAGCAGGCGCAGGCTGTCAACATTGCGTTCGAAGATCAGGAAGAACAGTTCGGCGTCCAGGCCGTCCCTGGCTTTCAGCATTGCCGGAGCGGCAATCACGGCGCTGCCCATCTCAGAAAGCTCAATAAAGAGCAGGCGTCTGGTTTTGTCAGGACCGCCTGTCTTCCCCACCAGGCGCAGAAGTTGTGTACACAGGAAGCACATCGGTACGCCGATCCAGTAATCGACCCACCGCATTGTCTTCAGTTGCATCCGCCAGCCCTCTCCCAATCCCCGGGTCGCAGTGCGAGGGGAAATTGTACGCGGAACTGAATGCCCTCGTCGCTGGCACCGTCCACTACAATCACACTGGGCGCGAGATCGTACGAATTAAAAGATGCGGGTATGGGGGACAAACTTGGTCGGGGATTTTGGGTATCTCGAAAAGGCATCCCAATCAGGGCGGGCGCCCACATGCATGGATTTACCTCGCAGAACTCCGCCTTTTCCCCCTTCCGTCCGGACGGAAGGGGTTCCATCATCGGGGACTCCATGCTTTTCGTGAAAGACGCCAAAATTCCTTGAAAAGTTGCGGCCGATACCAGAACTTCATTTTTTTGTCATCCCTGACAACCGGGGCGCTCCTCGTGGAAGGCTACCACCCCGGAGTCGAAGATGACGTCGTTTATCTTTCCGCGATCCAGCGCCGTCTCAATCCGGCTCTCTACCCTCACGATCACCAGTGGTTCACCCTCGAAATGCAGGCCAGTGTCTTCGACCGGCTGGTGGCCGGGTGGGTTCGCCTGACGCACATTCCGCTGCCTGTCACGGAACTGCTGGGCCAGTGCGCGGCTGCTGTTTTGTTGCTGTGGGCATGCCTGGCGCTGGCTCGTCGGTGCTTTGCGACCCGTGCCGGACAATGGGCCGGTGTAGCTCTGGTGGGCGTACTATTTACGCTGCCCGTTGCCGGAACCGCGCTGTACATCTTCGACCAGTACCTGCACCCCCGGGCCATCGCGACGGTGTTGGTTCTTTGCGGCATTCTTCGGGTCCTCGATCGCCGCGCGGGAGTAGCCGCTCTCCTGCTGATCGCCGCCATCGTGATGCACCCGATCATGGGCGTGCTCGGCGTTTCTTACTGCGTGATCCTTTGGATTGCGGGCCTCAGCGCGCGCAAACTGGCCATCCGTCCGGCGCCCGCTTTAGCTGGATTCGCCGTTGCGCCGCTGTGGATCTTCGAGGGGCCGTCGGCAGCCTGGCGGCTGGCTCTCAATACGCGCGACTACTATTTCATCGGGCGCTGGACCTGGTATGAATGGCTGGGCGTCGTTGCGCCCATCTTCATCCTCTGGGCCATCGCACGCTATGCTCGTCGCGCCGATCGTCCAGCGATGGCGGTGCTCTCGGGAGCAGCCGCCATCTACGCCGCCTTCCAGCTTGCGGTCGCCTGTATCGTGCTGCTCACGCCATCGCTCGTGCGCCTGACACCGATGCAGCCCATGCGCTATCTGCACCTCGTCTACATCTTTATGGCGCTGCTGGGCGGCGGCCTGATCGGCGAAAAACTGCTCCGCGGACACGTCTGGCGATGGCTGGCGCTCTTCGTGCCGCTGGCGGCGGGGATGTTCATCGCGCAGCGTTCCCTCTTCGCCGGAACTGAGCACCTGGAATTGCCCGGCGTGGCATCGCACAGTGCCTGGCTGCGGGCCTTTGCCTGGGTGCGCGCCAACACTCCGGCCGACGCGTACTTCGCGCTCGATCCGTATTACATGCAGGCAGCGGGAGACGATTATCACAGCTTTCGCGCGCTGGCGCAGCGCAGCGAACTCGCCGATGCAGTGAAGGACGCGGCCGTCGCCACACAAGTCCCCGACCTGGCCCCGCTATGGGTGGAACAGAGCCAGGCCGCCGCGGGGTGGAGGCATTTTCAGAAAGAGGATTTCCTGCGTCTGCGGCAGCAATTCGGCGTGAACTGGATCCTCGTCCAGGGCCCGGGCGTTGCCGGACTCGACTGCCCGTACACGAACGAGGCCGTCGCGGTCTGCCGTCTGCAATAAGCAACGGCGGCGGCTACAGAATTTTCTTGCCGAACGCCGAAGAGATCAGCTCGACTGCCAGATCGGCCGTGCGGTTGTGTTCGTCGATGACGGGGTTCACCTCAACCACCTCGAGAGCCACCATCCGTCCGTGGTCGGCGATGATTTCCATGGCCAGGTGCGCCTCGCGATAGGTTGCACCGCCGCGCACCGGCGTTCCCACGCCGGGGGCGTCTTCGGGGTCGATCCAGTCCATATCGAGCGAGACGTGATAGCCGGCCGTACCGCGGCCGGCGGCTCGCAGCGCCTCTTCCATCACGGTGCGCATGCCACGCTCATCGATGTCACGCATGGTGTAGACCTCGCTGACGCCCGCACGCCGGATGTTCTCCTTCTCCGCCGCGTCGATGTCGCGCACGCCAATCAGCACCACATTCTCCGGCTGCACTTTCGGCGCCCACCCGAGGATCTTTGCCAACGGCTCAGGCCCCAGTCCCACCAGTGCGGCCAGGGGCATGCCGTGCACATTGCCGCTTGGCGAGGTTCCGGGTGTGTTGATGTCGGTGTGCGCATCGATCCAGATCAGACCGATCTTCTGGTTCTGCTTCCGGTAAAACTCAGCTACGCCAGAGACGCTGCCGGCCGCCACCGAATGATCGCCGCCAAGGATCACCGGCGTGATTCCCTCGTTCAGCGTCTTCAGCACCATCTCTGCCGCGCGGGTGCAGGTTTCCGTAATCTCCTTGAGATAGCGCGCGCTCTGGTCGCCTGAAGATTTTGTCTCCGCAAGGGCGACGCTGATGTTGCCGCCGTCGCGCACTTCATGGCCCAGGGCTTCGAGCCTGGCTTCGAGGCCGGCAACGCGCACGGCCGACGGTCCCATATCGACGCCACGCCGCGAAGCACCGAGATCGAGAGGCACACCGATGACTTTGATTTTGCGTGGAGGCAGCGACTGCACGCCGCCATAGACGGCCGCAGGCGAGGGGAGCGAGGCAGGCGACGTGGCCTGGGATGTCACACTTGGTCTGGGCATAGAGAACTACGGGTAGATGCGATTCAGCGTTCGGGCGAAGGGAATGGTCTCGCGCACGTGATCGAGCCCGCAGACCCATGCCACCGCGCGCTCGATGCCCATGCCGAAGCCCGAATGCGGAACCGAACCGTACCGCCGCAGATCGAGATACCACCTGAACGCATCGATTGGCAACTGGTGGTCCTCGATGCGTTTCTTCAGCAATTCGTAGGAATGAATACGCTGCGATCCGCCGATGACCTCGCCGTAGCCTTCCGGGGCGAGCACATCGACGCACAGAGCGTACTTCGGATCATTCGGGTCAGGCTCCATGTAGAACGCCTTTATCGCCGCAGGATAGCGATGCACCATCACAGGGCGGTCAAACTGCGATGAGATGTAAGTCTCATCGGGGGAGCCGAAGTCGTTGCCGTACTCGAAGGGCGCTTCGAGATCACCCTTTGCGTGCGCGTCGTTGAGCATCTTCACCGCTTCGTCGTAGCGCAGGCGCGGAAACGGCGGCTTGATGGATTCGAGCTTCGTCGTGTCCCGGGCGATGATTTTCAGTTCCGCGGCGCGTTTCGTGAGTACCTGCTGGACGATCGCGCTGATGAAGTTCTCGGCGAGGCCCATGAGGTCGTCGAGGGTGGCGAAGGCCCACTCCGGCTCGACCATCCAGAACTCGGTCAGATGGCGTCGCGTCTTCGATTTCTCCGCGCGAAACGTGGGCCCGAACGAATAGACCTTGCCCAGAGCCAGCGCGGTGCTCTCGATGTAGAGCTGGCCGCTCTGGGTCAGATAGGCCTCGTCGCCGAAGTACTCGACCGGGAACAGGGTGCTGGTGCCTTCGCAGGCGGCCGGTGTGAGAATGGGTGGATCGGTCAGGATGAAACCGTTGTCGTCGAGAAAATCGCGGGCTGCTTTGATGATCTCCGCGCGAATGCGCAGGATCGCCGCCTGGCGCGGTGTGCGCACCCACAGGTGGCGATGCTCCATGAGGAAATCGGTGCCGTGTTCCTTGAGCGAGATGGGGAAAGGATCGTCTTCGGCTACGCGCTGGACCACTTCGACGTTCTCGACGTCTAATTCGTAACCGCCTGGCGCACGTTTGTCGGCTCGAACCTTGCCCGTTACGATGACAGATGATTCCTGGGTGAGGCTTTTCACGGTGTCGAAGACTTCGGGTGTCACCGAGGCCTTCGGCACAATGCCCTGGATGGTTCCGGTGCCGTCGCGAAAGATGGGGAACAGCAGCTTGCCGCTCTCGCGCAGGTTGTAGAGCCATCCATGAAGCGTAACCGCCTGCCCCTCGTGATCGCCGATGCGGGCGATGGTCGAAACCGGCGCTTTTGTCGCTGCCGTCGTTGCAAGTTCAGCAGTTTCGTCTGCCATATGTGCCTCTAACTGATCTTTTTGGCGGAGTCCATTCGCTCAAAGGCCTTCTTTGCCTTGTCGCCAACGGTTTCGATGGACTCTCCGAGGTTGTAGTGAATCTCCAGAACTCCTGCCGGCACCTGCGGCGCCGCCTTGAGCCCGCCCAGGGCGTCGTCCCACTGAATCGTCCCGTCACCGGGCCAGAGGTGCGCGTCGCGGTCGCCCTTGTTGTCGTGCAGGTGCGACGAGCGAACATAGCCGTTTACTTCAGAGAGGGAAGAGGCGACGCCATCGCCGAGGTTTGCGTGTCCAACGTCAAGACAAACGCCGATGTCCTGAAAGTGGCCGGTGGTGAGAATCTCGACCAGATTCGACGGCCTCGCGACATCGCCCTGCAGGTTCTCGACCAGGACCTTCACCCCCAGAGGATTGGCAAAAGCGCGCAGATGCTCGAGTGCAGTGATGGAGTGCTCCAGTGCACGCGGGCCCCACGTGTCCTCGCGCTCGCCGAGATGGAGAATAAGAAAGCGGAACGACAGCGTCTCGGCTACTTCGAGAGCACGCTTGACCTCATCCATGGCGTCGATGCGCCGGCTCTTCTCCGGATGGATGACATTGACGGCAGGCGAGCCGCCTCGGCCCATCTCCGTGTCCGAGTACAGCGGCGCGTGAATCGAGAACGCCTCAGCGGGATTGGCCCGGAACCAGTCGGCCAATTCGCGAACGTGCGTACGGCTGGTGTAGTCGAAGTGCTGGCGCGCCGCGAAAAGCTCGACGCCCTGCGCACCCGCGCGTGCGAACACATCCAGCAGCCCAGGGTGCAGCCGATGATTGAGGAAGACGTGCGACGAGATGACCTTGAGCATGAATGAGAACCGGAAATGGTATGTTCCTATCTTCTCATCCCGCGAGCGCCCGGCAGGAGGGCATGGACTTCAACCCACCCTGCCGCCAGGAGCGGCGGCAAGGGTGGGGCACCCACGGACCTCCGATGAAGAGCAGCCTACTCGGCTGCGGCTTCCTCGCCCTTCACGGTGACGCTGATGTGCGCCGTCACTTCGCGGTGCAGTTTAACCGGAACATGGAACTCTCCGGTCGACTTCAGAGGCTCGTCGAGCTGAACCTTGCGGCGGTCGACCTCGAAGCCCTTCGCTGCCAGTCCCTGGGCGATGTCGGCTGAGGTGACGGAACCGAAGAGGTGGTCGCCTTCGCCTACCTTGCGCTCGAAGACCAGCGCGACATTGTTGAGCTGCGTGACCAGCTGCTCGGCCTCCGCCTTCTCCTTCGCGGAGCGGCGGACAGCGGCGGCCTTCATCTGCTCGATGACGGCTTTGTTTGCCGGAGTCGCCTCCATGGCGAGGTTCTTCGGCAGAAGAAAGTTGCGGCCGTAGCCGTCGGCAACCTTCACCACATCGCCGCGGTGGCCGAGATTGGAAACATCTTCTCTGAGGATCACTTCCATTGGAACTCTCCTGTGGCGGCCATGCGGCCGCCAGCGATAAGGCGGTCAGCGAAACGCCGGTCAGCGAACCTGCGGTCAGCGAAACGGCTCGCTACGCGCTTAGAACTTCGCAGCAAACGGCAGCAGAGCAATGTTGCGCGCCTGCTTGATCGCCTTTGTGAGCCGCCGCTGGTGCGTGGTGCACACTCCGGTCAGACGCCGGGGCACAATCTTGCCGCGCTCAGCTACAAATCCCTGCAGCAGCCGCACATCGCGATACGAGATCGCATCGATCTTCTCGGTGCAGAACTTGCAGACCTTTTTGCGGCGGAAAAACTTCCGTCCGCCTGGTCCTCCGGGACCGCCTGGACCGCGTCCGCCCGGTCCGGAGGGACGTCCCGCAGGAGCGTCCGGCCTTGTGTTTGTCGGTGTCGTTGCTTCGTCAGCCATTCTTCATTCCTCCGGCGGCGCCCGCTTCAGGTGCCGGCCAAATTTCAAAATTCGTTATGCCCGCAACTCAGGCGGTGGCCTGAGTCGCCGTCTCCGCGGGTGCAGCCGGGGCTGGCGTCGCCTCAGCAGCCGGAGCCGCTTCCACCGGGGCCGGGGCCATCGCACTGACCTTCTTCTTCGTCGCGCGGATTGCCCGGACCTTGGCGAGGCGCTTCTCTTCCTCGTCCATACGCACGGTGATGAACTTGATCACGGGCTCGGAGACGCGCAGGCGGCGCTCCAGTTCGGCAATCAGCGAGCCACCGGCGTCGATGGTCAGCAGAATGTAATTGCCATCGTTGAATTTGCGTACCAGATAAGCCAGCTTGCGCTTGCCCAGCTTCTCGGTCGAGCGGATTGTGCCTCCGCCACCCGTCACCGTTTGTTCCAGGCTGGCAATCAGCTTGTCCACATCCTCGTCAGCCACATCGGGCCGAACGATAAACATCACCTCATAGAGACGTTGCATTGTTTGCTTCTCTTCCTTCCGGACCCAGGGGCCCGGTAACCAGAATTCGCTTCCCTTGTCTACTTCTCCGCCGCGCCGTTCGCACTGTCCTCGCGGCGGTTGAACTCGTTCATGGCGGCCGAAATGCCTTTTGTGACCACCATCTCGACGGCGCGTGCGACACGGTCCAGAACCGGGTCGATCGCCGTCAAATCTCGTTTGCCCATCGGCGTCAGCAGATAATCCTTGCCACGCCGAAAAGCCTCTTCCTTCACATCGGCGTCCGGCCCAACACCAATCCGAATCCGCCACCACTCGTCGGTGCCCAGCGAAGCTGCAACCGAACGCGCTCCGTTATGTCCTGCCGGGCTGCCACGCTCCCGAATTCGTAACTTTCCCAGTGGCAAATCCAGCTCGTCGTACATCACCAGCAGGTTTCCGGGGAGTTCCAGATCCAGTTCGTCTGCCAGATCTCCCACGGAGTGCCCGCTCAGATTCATCCAGGTTTCCGGCTTGGCCAGGATCACCTCCCGGCCGGCCATATGCACCCTGGCTGTGAGCGCTCGGCATCGGCGGTTGGCCACCTCCACGTTGTGCTCACCGGCGATGCGGTCAATCGCCAGAAAACCCGCATTGTGAGGCGTGAACTGGTACTCGATGCCCGGGTTTCCAAGCCCGACCACCAGAAACACGCCCCTGTCCACTTACTTCTTGCCGCCCTTGTCGCCTTTTTCGGCGGCCGGAGCAGCGCCTTCTCCTTCCGCTTCCTGCTTGCCCTTCTTCATGACTTCGGGCTCGGCAGGCGTCGCGGCAGCAGCAGCCGCTTCGGCCTCCGGCGTCGGAGCCGCCTCTTCCTTCACCGACGTGATGTGCGCGATCGGCGTATCTTCCGGCGTCAGGAACTTCAGCTTGCCGGCGTGCGGGAGATCGGAAACGCGCAGCACGGTGCCGAAGACCAGGCTGGTGACGTCCAGATCGATGTGCGCAGGAATATCCGTCGGCAGGCACTCGATCTCCACTTCGCGCAGGGTTTGGTCGAGAATGCCGCCCTGCGTCTTCACACCCTCGGCCACGCCTACCAGCTGGATGGGCACTTCGACGCGAATCGGCTTATCCAGCGCAATGCGCTTGAAGTCGATGTGGATCAGCTTGCCTTTGATCGGCTCGTACTGCCAGTCGACGATCATGACCTTCGCCGACGACCCCGAAACTTCCAGGTCAAAGATCGTGTTGTGGCCGGTTTCTGAGTGCAGGATCTTCTGAATTTGTTTGGGGTCCACTTCCACGGCGACCGCCGGCTCGGCGGCACCATAGACCACAGCGGGCACTTTGCCCCGTGCGCGCACGCGACGCGCTGCATTCTTGTTGAACTTGCCCTCGCGGGGCACTGCGCTGACGATTTCCTGAGTGATCATGTTCTTCCTCCTCGGGCACGGAAAGACAGCTAAGAGGCGGTAGGCTGTTGGCGGTAGCAAACAACCTGGCTTGACTCCTGCTGTGCTCCCACTCCCTTCTGTACGGATCGCATCGGAGCAATCCGCCAATGATTGTTTTACAGCTGCCGGCTACCAGCTACCGGCTACAGGCTGCCCTCTAGTTGAACAGCGTGCTCACGCTGGTTTCCATGTGAATGCTCAGGATGGCCGCGCCCAGAAGGCCCGCCACCGAAAGCACTTTGACCTTTCCTGAATCCCTGAGCCCCTGCGCCTCGGGGCGCAGCGGGATCGAATCGGTTACGACTAATTGCTCCAGCCTCGAATTGGTAATGCGTTCGACCGCTTCGCCCGAAAGCACGGGGTGCGAAGCGCCCGCATACACGCGGGTCGCGCCCTTCTCCATCAAAGTGTCGACTGTCTTGACCAGCGTGCCCGCGGTATCGATGATGTCGTCGACGATGAGGCAGGTACGGCCCGAGACATCGCCGATCACGTGCATCACTTCGGTGACGTTAATGTCGGTGCGGCGCTTATCGACGATCGCCATGGGCACGCCGAGCTTGGTGGCCATGTGCCGCGCGCGCTCCACTCCGCCGGCATCGGGCGAAACCACGGTCAGGTTGGGCAGATTCAAATCCTTGAAATAGCCGACCATCACCGGGCTGGCAAAGAGGTGGTCGACGGGGATGTTGAAGAAGCCCTGAATCTGCGCAGCGTGCAGGTCCATGAAGAGCGCGCGGTGCGCGCCGGCGGTGGTCATAAGATCGGCGACGAGCTTGGACGAGATCGCCACACGAGGCCGATCCTTGCGATCCTGCCGCGCGTATCCGTAATAAGGAACCACCACCGTGATCCTTCCCGCCGACGCCCGTTTGAGCGCGTCGATCATAATCAGCAATTCCACCAGGTGCTGGTCGACCGGCCAGCAGGTGGGCTGCACGACAAAGACGTCCGCACCGCGCACGTTTTCGAGCAGCTGGAAATAAACTTCGCCATCGGAGAAGCGCTGCATCCGCGTGTCGCCCAGCGTGACGCCGATGTGTTTGCAAATCTCCTCGGCCAGTTCACGATTCG
>Ga0335072_10012628_pt1 | contig 12061 bp, 9 predicted proteins | sample Lox_Sample_21_FD_206725 | JGI IMG/M metagenome (GOLD analysis project Ga0335072, IMG submission 206725) | Soil microbial communities from Loxahatchee National Wildlife Refuge, Florida, United States - Lox_Sample_2.1 | ecosystem: Environmental > Terrestrial > Soil > Wetlands | place: USA: Florida...
TGGCAGCCAATGGTTTTGTTACACGAGCAGAATGCAGTGCTGGGACGAGCCAATCGGTTTTTGTCGCGGTTTGCCGATGTGATGGCGTTGAGTTTCGCGGCGACGACGCACGCGCCGCGGAACTCGTCCGCGGTGGTTACCGGCAATCCTGTGCGTCCGGCGATCGTGGCGCTGGCCGATCGGCCTTACGTGCCGCCAGTGGATGCAATTTCTCTATTGGTGCTCGGTGGCTCGCTCGGTGCGCGCGTATTCAGCGACATGGTACCGCCTGCCCTGGCGGCGCTGCCCGAAGGATTGCGTGGGCGACTGACGGTGACGCAGCAATGCCGGCCGGAGGATCTCGACCGCGTCCGCGCCGCCTATGCCGCCAGTGGCATCGCTGCCGATCTGGCACCGTTCTTTTCTGACGTCGCCGAGCGTTTGGCGGCCGCCCATCTGGTGATCGCCCGCGCTGGTGCGTCCACCGTTTCGGAGTTGGCGGTCGCGGGGCGGCCTTCCATCCTGGTGCCGTTGCCAGGCGCGATCGACGATCACCAGGCCGCCAATGCCCGTGCCTTGGCGGAAGCGCGCGGCGCGTCCGTGATGGCGCAGCGCGATTTCACCTCCGATGCGTTGTCCCAGCGGCTGACCGCATTGCTCTCTGAGCCGGACATGCTGGCCCACGCGGCGCGTGCAGCGCGCTCCATCGCGTGCGCCGACGCGACTGCGCGGCTTGCTGATCTGGCGGAGGACCTTATGCGCCAGGAGTCACCGGCATGAGAGCCCTGCCGCTTTCGATCGGCACCATCCATTTCGTCGGCATTGGCGGCATCGGCATGTCGGGCATCGCCGAGGTGCTGCACAATCTCGGTTATGCCGTGCAGGGCAGCGACATCGCCGAGTCCACCAATGTGATGCGCCTCCGCGCAGCCGGCATCCCGGTCGCAGTTGGCCACGACGCGGCCAATCTTGGGAAAGCGCAGGTGGTGGTCGTATCATCGGCCATTACCCGCGATAATCCGGAAGTCGCCACCGCTCGCGCTCGGCTGATTCCCGTCGTGCGCCGGGCGGAAATGCTCGCCGAACTGATGCGGCTGAAATGGTCGGTCGCGATCGGCGGCACACATGGCAAGACCACCACCACCAGCCTGGTAGCGGCGGTATTGGAGGCGGCGCATCTCGATCCGACCGTGATCAACGGCGGCATCATCAACGCCTACGGCACCAACACGCGTCTTGGCGCCGGCGACTGGATGGTTGTCGAGGCCGATGAGTCGGACGGCAGCTTTCTGCGTCTGCCGGCGGTGATCGCCATCGTCACCAACATGGATCCAGAGCATCTCGATCATTGGGGCACGCCCGAGGCAATGATCGCCGGCTACGACCAGTTCGTCGCCAACGTACCGTTCTACGGTTTCGCCGTGCTGTGCATCGACCATCCATCGGTGCAACAGATGATTCCGCGCCTGTCCGATCATCGCATCATCACCTACGGCTTTTCGCCGCAGGCCGACGTTCGGGCGGAACGGGTGACGCCGGACAAGATGGGATCGACATTCGAGGTTATCGTCACCGACCGGGCGCGTAACCGCCAGCGACGCATGGGACCGTTCCGGTTGCCGATGTTGGGTGGCCACAACGTGCAGAATGCTCTGGCCGCGATCGCCGTCGGGCTGGAGATGGAGATCGACCAGGCCACGCTGCACAGTGCGTTGCTTGGGTTCAAGGGCGTGAAGCGCCGCTTTACCAAGACCGGCGAGGCCGGCGGCATTACGGTGATCGACGATTACGGCCATCATCCGGTGGAGATCGCCGCGGTACTGAAGGCTGCTCGGCAGGCCGGTGCGCGCGATGTGATCGCGGTGGTGCAGCCGCATCGCTTCACCCGGCTGCATTCGCTGTTCGACGATTTCTGCACCTGCATGAACGACGCCGGCACCGTGATCGTTGCCGATGTCTACCCCGCGGGCGAGGCGCCGATCGAAGGCATCGATCGCGATGCGCTGGTGGAGGGCCTGCGGGCACGCGGCCATCGTTCGGTCGTGGCGCTGCCGTCACCGGCGCGACTGGCGGAGATGGTGAATGCGATCGCCCGGTCCGGCGATTTCGTCGTCTGCCTCGGCGCCGGGTCGATCACGCAATGGGCCGCGGCACTGCCCGCGGAGCTTGCGGGATTGCAGGTCGTGGCAACGCCCCGCCGCGCCGTGGGAGGTGAGCGATGACGCAAGCGGGTCCAGATCGCTCTTCTGCCAATACCGATGCGTCTGCCGTGGAGGGATTGGCGAGTCTGTCGGCACTGCCCTCTGTGCGCGGCCGTGCCCAGCCCAACGCCTCGCTCGCCCGGTTCACCTGGTTCCGTGTGGGAGGCCCCGCCGAACTGCTTGTGCGGCCCGCCGACGCTGACGATCTCGCGGCGTTCCTTCGCGCCCTGCCGCCCGATATCCCGGTGCACGTCATCGGCGCTTGCTCCAACCTCATCATTCGCGACGGCGGCCTGCCGGGCGTCACGATCAAACTCGCGCGCGGCTTTTCTGCGATCGATGTTGAAGCGAATGGGATGATTGCCGGCGCCGCCGCCCTGGATGTGACCGTGTCAGAGCATGCTGCCGCCGCGGGTCTGACCGGGCTCGAATTCCTTTCCGGCATTCCCGGCACGATCGGTGGCGCAATGGCGATGAATGCCGGCGCATACGGCGGCGAAACAGCGCAGGTCGTCGATTGGGTGGAGGTCGTCACGCGCTCCGGCGAGCAATGCCGGCTGATGGCAGCGGACCTGGCGTTCGCGTATCGCCACTCGCGTCTGCCAACCGGCGCGGTGGTGACGCGGGCGCGCCTACGTGCGGTGGCGGGCAACGCGGCGACGATCGCCGCGCGGATGAATGAGATCCGCACAGCACGCGAGGCGTCCCAGCCCGTGCGCGCCCGCACGGGCGGCTCGACGTTCCGCAACCCGCCGGGAATGAAGGCGTGGGAGTTGATCGACGCCGCCGGTTGTCGCGGCCTTACGCTCGGCGGCGCGCAGGTCAGCGAGAAGCACTGCAATTTCCTGATCAACACGGGGACCGCGACCGCGGCGGATATTGAAGGCCTGGGCGAGCAAGTGCGCCGCCGCGTGTTCGCCGCGTCAGGGGTGGAGTTGGAATGGGAGATCCATCGCGTCGGCCTGTTGCCTCCCCCGCCCTGGGCGGCCGAAGTGGCGACGCGAGGCGCCGAGGTCGGCGCGACGCAAGCCGACGCACCGACCCGATCATCCTCGCCCTCGGCGCTGACGATTGACTTGCTTGGCAACTCAACCGCCCGCTCCCGCGCCGCGGGCGAGATTTTGAATGGAGCGCTTTCGTGAGAGTCGCCGTGCTCTACGGCGGCATCTCCGCCGAACGCGAAGTTAGCATCTCGACCGGGATCCAGGTGATTGCCGCGCTGCGCGAGGCTGGCTTCGACGTCACCCCGATCGAAGTCGGCGACGACATTACCGCCGTCATTGGTGCTCTTAACCCGAGGCCGGACGCCGTGTTCAATGCCCTGCACGGCCGCTTCGGCGAGGACGGTGCAATCCAGGGCGTGCTCGACTGGCTCGGCGTCCCCTACACCCATTCCGGCGTCCGCGCCTCCGCGCTCGCGATGGACAAGGCCGCGGCAAAAGCGGTGTTCGTCGCCAACGGCCTGCCGGTGGCGCGCGGCCGCGTCGTTCCGATGCACGAACTTGAAACGGCCGATCCGCTCCCCCTGCCCTACGTTGTCAAGCCGGTGAACGAGGGCTCCTCTGTCGGCGTTGAGTTCGTCCGCAGCGGGGACAACCGCCGTTCCGACATTGCCCGCACCTGGCGGTTCGGCAAAGCGGCGATGGTCGAAGAATACATCCCGGGCCGCGAACTCACCGTCGGCGTGATGGGCGACCGCGCGCTCGGGGTCACCGAAATCATCGCCCAGGCCAATACGTTCTACGACTACGAGTCGAAATACGCCGACGGCGGATCGCGGCACATCATTCCGGCTGCGATCCATCCCGACATTTACGCACTCGCGCTGGACGTCGCCGCCGCCGCGCATCGCTCACTCGGCTGCCGTGGCGCCACGCGATGCGACTTCCGTTACGACGACACGAAGGGCGAACCCGGCCGCCTTGTATTGCTCGAGATCAATACGCAGCCGGGCCTTACACCGACCTCGCTGCTTCCGGAGCAAGCCGCCTATCACGGCATGAACTTTTCGCAGCTTTGCACCTGGATGGTGGAGAATGCCGCATGCCGCGCGTAGCCCGTACGCCGCGCAACTCGGTCAACGACCGTCCCGCGCGGTTGAAACTCCTGCTGCGCCGGCAAAAGCGCTTGCTCCGTCCGGCCGCCTACGCCGCCGGCATTTTTCTGGTCGCGATGTTGCTCGTTGGCCTGGTGCGTTCCGCCACGCCCGGCCGGGGATCGCTGGAAACGATGCGCGAGCGCATCGGCAGCCTGACCGCCTTCGCCGGCCTGCGCGTAGAGCATATCGAGTTCGAAGGTCGCCAGAATACGCCGGAGCCGTTGCTTCGCGCGGCGCTCGGCGTCACGACGGGCCAGCCGATTCTGGGCTTCTCGCTTGATGCGGCGCGCCAGCGGATCGAGACGCTGTCCTGGATCAAACAGGCCACCGTCGAGCGCCGCCTGCCCGACACCATCGTGGTGAATGTCGAGGAACGCCGGCCCTTTGCCATTTGGCAGAACAACAACAGGTTCGTGCTGATCGATCGTGCCGGCAACGAAGTCGCCAATCAGGATCTGGCACATTTCCGCACGCTGCCGCTGGTGGTCGGGCCGGGCGCGCCGCAGGCGGCCGCCACGTTGATTGACGCGCTGACCGCACGGCCGGCACTGCAGAAATACGTCGTCGCCGCGGTGCGCGTGGGCGAGCGGCGGTGGAATGTGCTGATGACCAGCGGCGCCAATGTGATGCTGCCCGAGGGTCACGAGGTCGCCGCGCTCGACCGGCTGATGCAGTTGCAGCAAGGCCACGATCTGCTGGATCGCCCGCTCGTCGCGATCGACATGCGCCTGCCCGATCGGCTGGTGCTGCGCCCGAAGGCGGAGCCGGTGCCGCAGACTTCGAATCAGAAAAAGCCCACATGACGGGGAGCCTCGTGCCATGAACGAAATGTCCCCTCGCCGTGTGCTGCCCCCCCCGATGGCTCCCTCAGAAGAGCCTGAACGGCCGCGGTATCATCGCACTGGCCCGTTTGGCGTGCTGGACATCGGCACCACCAAAATCGCCTGCCTTATCGGCCGCACCGAAAGCGATGGCACGCTGCGCGTGCTCGGTTTCGGCTGGCATCGCGGCCGTGGCGTGCGCGCCGGCGGCATCGTCGATCTGGAGGAAGCGGAGAAGGCAATCCGCGCCTGCGTCGGCCAGGCCGAGGACATGGCCGATACCCGCTTGCGTTCGGTCACCGTGAACCTCTCCTGCGGCCAGCCGGAATCGCGATTGTTCAACGTGCAATGGCCGATGAACGGTCGAGCGGTCGATGCACAGGATATCCGGCGGGTGGTGATGGAAGGCCGTGCGCGCGCCGCAGCCGAAGGGCGCGACGTGATCCACGCATTGCCGCTGACTTTCGCCGCCGATGAAACCGAAGGCGTCGCCGATCCGCGCGGTTTGTTCTGCACCACGCTGGGCGCGAAACTGCACATCATCGATTCCGCCGCCACCGCCCTGCGGTCGCTCGGCGCCTGCATCGCGCGCTGCGATCTCGACATCGCAGAAGTCGTCTCCGCGCCGATGGCCGCGGGCCTCGCGACGCTCGTAGCCGATGAGCAAGAACTGGGGACGACGATCATTGATATGGGAGGTGGGACCACGGGGATGGCCGTGTTCGCCGACCGCCAGCTTTTGCACACCGCGCAACTGCCGATCGGCGGCTTCCATGTCACCAAGGATCTCGCAACCGGCCTGTCCACGTCGCTCAATCATGCGGAACGCCTGAAGACCGTATTCGGCAATGTCCAGTCCTCGCCTGACGATGATCGGGAACTTGTTCCCGTCCATCTCGTTGGCGAGGAGGAGCATCAGATCGCCAAGGTGCCACGCAGCATGGTTGTGAACATCATCCGGCCTCGCCTGGAAGAAACCTTCGAATACGTCAAGGACAGACTGGAGAGTTCCGGCCTGACGCGCGCGGCTGGCAACCGCGTGGTGCTGACCGGTGGCGCCTGCCAGCTTGCCGGCGTGCGCGAAATGGCAGCGCGGATGTTGGGAAGACAGGTACGGCTCGGACGCCCGCACACAGTTCGCGGGTTGCCCGATTCGGCATCCGGACCGGCGTTTGCAACCGCCGCCGGCCTTCTGCACTGGGCGGCGGGCGAGGGCCGCACGCTGCACGACGTCGATCTGGAAGTCGCGCAGCCTACCGGCCTGTTTCGCCGCATCGTCAATTTTTTGCGGGAGCGAGTCTGATGCTTCGCGAATCGATGCACTTCCTGCTTAACACACTGATCGCCGACCCGAGTCGCGTGGGGGGGACGTCCCGATGACACTCAATCTCACCATTCCGCAGCAGGTCCACACCGACTTTACGCCGCGCATCACGGTGATCGGCGTTGGCGGCGGCGGGACCAATGCCGTCGACAATATGATCACGGCGAACCTGCAAGGCGTGGAGTTTGTCGTCGCCAACACCGACGCGCAGCAACTCATGCACAGCCGGGCGGATCGGCGCATTCAGCTCGGGCCGCATATCACGCAGGGTCTCGGCGCCGGCGCGAAGCCGGAGATCGGCAAGGCCGCGGCGGAAGAAGCCGCCGATGAGCTGTATCGCCACCTGGACGGCGCGCATATGGTGTTCATCACCGCCGGCATGGGCGGCGGCACCGGGACCGGCGCGGCGCCGGTGATTGCCCGCATGGCACGCGAGCGCAACATCCTCACCGTCGGCGTGGTGACGAAGCCGTTCGGCTTCGAAGGTGTCCGCCGCGCGCGCTGCGCCGACCAGGGGATCGAGGAACTGCAGCAATATGTCGATACGCTGATCGTCATCCCCAACCAGAACCTTTTCCGCATGGCCAATGAGCGCACCACCTGGAAGGATGCGTTCAAGATGGCGGACCAGGTACTTTATATGGGCGTCCGCGGCGTCACCGACCTGATGATGGCGCCCGGCCTGGTAAACCTGGACTTCGCCGACATCCGCACGGTGATGGCGGAGATGGGCAAGGCCATGATGGGCACCGGCGAAGCGGAAGGTGAAAACCGCGCCATCCGCGCTGCCGAAGCTGCGATCAGCAATCCATTGCTCGAAGACACGTCCATGGCGGGCGCGCGCGGCCTGCTGATCAACATAACCGGCGGCGACGACCTGACATTGTTCGAAGTGGACCAGGCGGCCAATCGCATCCGCGAAGAAGTCGACGAAGAGGCCAACATCATTTTCGGCTCCGCGATCGATGAAACGTTGTCCGGCCGCATCCGTGTCTCTGTCGTTGCAACCGGCATTGACACGCCGGTTGCGGTGACGGATTCGCGACCGCGGCTGGTGGCAGTCGGTGGCGGCGCGATGCCGGCGCCGCAGCCGATCCCGGTGCCCGCGAGTACCGCTGCCACGGCAATGGCAACGCAGGCCGCAACTCCGCCGCTCTCAGCGCCGATGATGAGCGTCGCGGCGCCGTTGCGGCATCCCTCGACGCCGTTGCGCCCCGCCGCTGTCCAGGCCGAGCCTGCTGTCGATGGCAATGTGGCTTTCGATACCCAGGGGATGGCAATGGCGCAGCCGGCGGCAATCGCCGCAACGGTGGCAGCGCCGGCAACGCACGTTGCGCCACCACGGATCGCGCCGAGCTTCATGCCACGGCCCGGCAACGGCTTGTTCAACGAAGCACCGCGCCCCGCCTCGGTCCCTGCGGCGGCTCCCCCGATAGCCGAAGCCCCGCGCCCCAGTTTGTTCAATACCGTAACCGGCGCGTTCCGCCGCCGTATCGCTCCCGCCATGCAGGCCGAGCCAGCCGCACCGCGCCACGAGCCCATGCTGCAGCAGGAGCAACGCGCGGAGGGAACCCGGGCCTCGGTACGGCTGGCAAACAACGCCGAGGAGCCAACGCTGGAAATTCCCGCATTTCTACGGCGGCAAACGTCGTAGTTTCACCGGCAAGGCGCTCCTCCGCGTTGTGGGAGCAGACAGGACGGGGAGCTTGCAGCCGGGGAATTTGCGGCTAGACACTCTCTCCGTCCTCCAGCCCCCTCCCACAAAGGGAGGGACAGCGGCTATGAGCCCACCTCATGAAGCGGGTCATCTTTTCCGCCGACGACTTTGGGCTTTCGGAAGCCGTCAACGCGGCCGTAGAGCATGCGTATCGCGATGGCGTGCTGAATGCCGCCAGCCTGATGGTGGCCGCGCCGGCGGCCGCAGATGCCGTACGCCGCGCGCGCGTGCTGCCTGGACTTCGTGTCGGACTGCATCTCGTCGTCATCGAGGGCCAGGCCACGCTGCCACCCGGAGCCATTCCTGATCTGGTGGATGCATCGGGCTGGTTTCCGTCGGATCAGGTGGCATTGGGATTCAAATATTTCCTGCACCCGCGCGCACGCAGGCAACTCGCAGCGGAAATCCGCGCGCAGTTTGCCGCATTCGCGGCCACCGGCCTGACACTGGACCACGCCAACGCGCACAAGCACATGCACCTGCATCCAACGGTCGGAGCGCTTCTGTTGCGGATCGGCCGCGATTTCGGGCTGCGTTCTGTCCGCGTGCCGTCCGAGCCAGCCGATGTGCTTAGGCGTTGCGGCACACGTCCCGGCTGGGGCGGGCGCGCGCTGTACCACTGGACGCGCCTGCTGCGACACCAGGTGCGAACAGCCGGCATGATTGCGAACGACCATTGCTTCGGTATCGCCTGGAGTGGGCACATGACAGCGGACCGCGTGCGCTGCCTTCTGCGCGAGCTGCCGGATGGCACAAGCGAGCTCTACTTTCATCCGGCGGTAGCGCGCGATGCCGAACTGCGGCGGCTGATGCCCGAGTATGAGCATGAGGCGGAACTCGCGGCGCTACTGGATTCCGATGTTATGGCCTCTGCGGTCGTGCGCTCCTCATTCGCCCATTTGCAGCAGGACGGAGACAGGACAATGGTCGGATAGCCGATCCTTCCAGTCCTCGCCCGTTTCCTGAAACGTCAGCACTTTCAGGGTCGATACGCTCATCCAATCGCGGGCAGCGCCCCCCGCGATGATGTGATCGATGAACGATTCGCCGCCCCAGCACGGGCTGGTATGTCCTTCCGTCGCACGCAACAGTGGTGCGGCACGGAGAAGCGCTGCCCAGAACTGGTCCTTGCCATCCATGTGTCGGTTGAAATCGCCAAGCACCAGGAACGGCACGCCCTCTTGCTGCCGCGCGGCTATCCATGCCCGCAACGGCGGAATCTGCGCACGCAGTTCGGCACAGGACTGGCGCGCCCGCCGGCGCAGCGAAGCGTCGTGGCAGCCGGTTTTCAGATGCACTGCCAGGATGCGGAGCGATTCGCCCGCCACATGCAGGGTGATGTCGGCGCCGCTGCGCAGGTGCGCCTGCGGATCCACGTCCAGCGCGGTGACATCGGGGTTCACATCATAGGCAAGTCCGCGGCGCACTACGATCCCCACGCGCTGCACCACATCGTCATGCGTCATATGGATGGAATATTGCGCCGGCGGAAACAGGCGGCCGGCGACGGCGCTGCCATCCACTTCCTGAACAGCGATCACATCGGCATTCAGTTGCGCGGCGTATTGGCGGAGGCGGTCGAAATCCTGCGGGGCGCGGACATGCACGTCACGCGGCAGCACAGGATCGCCGGCAGGACGGTCAGTCAGCCAATCGAGGTTCCAGGTGGCGATCTTCAGTTGCCCGGCAAGTGCCGCCAGCGGCACAAGGCACACGGCCACCGCCAGCACCGAAACAAGCAACCTTCCGGACCGCAGACCGCATTTCGCCATTAATTCGCATAATGCACGAATCAGCGGACAATCTGCAACCTATTGTTTCATGCGGCATGCGGTTCATTTTCCGGTTGGGTCGCCTCCGACATACCCAGGCAGACCTCCACCGCTTGCTCCAATGTCGCGACATAGTGGTCCGCACCGATCGCGGCGCGCGTGCGTTCGTCCTGGATGGCGGAGGCATGGGTGGGCCACAGCCCTACCAAAATCGGCCTGTTCGGTGCGATACGACGCAGGCGGCGAAGCAGAAAGCGTACGTGGGAGATGCCGCCGCCCAGGTCCAGGTAGCAAAGGCACAGCATGGCCGCATTACGCGACGGCAACGATGCGATCTCGCCACGCGACACGGCGCGGTTCGGGACCACAAGGGCAGCGATGCCGCGCTCGGCGAGCAATTGCACCAGGATGCGCGCGGCGGCTTCGTCCATCGGGCCACGGCCGGCGATGCACAGCACCAAGCCATGCTCTGCCCGCCACGCATCGGTAGCGGAAGGCGTGGGATTTGCTTCGTCTTCCAGGTCTTCGATCAGTTCATAGGCTGATTCCAGCACACGTTCCAATTGCTCGCCGGCCAGCGCGCCGCGAATGGCGTCGATAGCGGCGCGCTGCAATCCCGGCACGGCGACTTCGTCATAATATTTGGTCAGCGACGCATCCCGGACGAACGCTTCCGCTTGCTCGCGAGCTTCGTCCGGGTCGCCCGCCAGCATGCGCTGATAGAAACTTTCGTCGGGCCGCAGCGCGGGGCGGTCACCAAGCAGAATATCGAGGAATTCCAGGCGCTCGACGTGGCGGCCCAATACCATCAGGCAGAGCGTCAGCGGCGTGGACAGGATGAGGCCGATGGGTCCCCAGATCCAGGTCCAGAAAATTGCCGCCACCACCACGGCAAACGGGGAGAGGCCGGTGGAACGGCCGTAGACCAGCGGTTCGACGATTTGCCCGGTTATGGCCTCCAACACGCCGAACAAAGCGGCGGTGCAGGCAACCTCGGTCCAACCGGGCGATGTGGCAGCGGCCAGCAACGTCGGCAGTACCGCGGCAAGTGGCGAGCCGATATAGGGCAGGAATCGCAACAGCATGGCGATAATCCCCCAGAGCACTGGTGTCGGCAGGCCGACGAAATACAGCGCCGTGGCGATGACCGTGCCGAACGACACGTTGATTGCGAGTTGCGCCAGAAAGTAGCGAGACAGCCGCCGCGCCGTCTCGTCCATTGCGATCGTGGTGCGATGCAGATCGTTGGCGCCGAACAATCGGATGATGCGGTCGCGCAGATCCTCGCGCTGGACCAGAATGAACGTGGAGACGATGAACACGATCGCCAACGACGCCAGCGGGTTGATCAGCGGCTCGACGATCTTCTCTGCCAGGGTCAGGGCGCTGGTGGGCGGCGAATGAACCTCGACCGGGATCGGCTGAGGGCTGCTGCTGGATTGTGCCGGCGGCGGCGGATTGCCGCTGGCGGCGTGCTGGGCCGGTGCCTGGCCGAACGGGCGGCCGATCTCGTGCATCACCGCATCAAAATTCGATGAAACGAATTGCTGGACCGCCGAGACTTTTGTTTCGATGGTGCTGGCATATTGCGGCACCTGGCCGGCGAGGTCGGCAACCTGACTGCCGATCAGTCCACCAACACCGACGATCACTCCCAGCGCGAGCACGACGGCGAGCATGGCCGACACCGCATCCGGAACCCGGATGCGGTCGAGTGCGTCCACCAATGGAGCGAGCAAGAACGAGAGGAGGATCGCGAGGGTGATCGGGATCAGGACGTCGCGGCCGAAATAGAGGCCGGCAACGATGACGACGCTGGTCGCCAGCAGCAGCAGGCTGGAGGTGCCCGGTGTCTGCGCTGCGGGAATTGGTGCCGGGACTCGCTGCAACGGCAGACGCGGCAGGGGCATAGCGGCGGACCCTTCGTCGACGAAGAGCATCGACGGTAACGGGCAAACCGGGCGGCCGTGTGTTGCGGTGCGTCAAGAAAGCGCGAGGCGGATACTGCGGGATCCGGGCGCCATGCACCGCGGCTCGATCCGCCCCGGTTGCCGTCCATTCCGCTCGCCCCGCGCATCAGGGGAGAGCGTGCCCGTCCTGCGCCGTCAAAGCACTCCTTCCTCCGCCTGCCGCTCGACGTCCGTATTCG
>Ga0335072_10012630_pt1 | contig 12061 bp, 7 predicted proteins | sample Lox_Sample_21_FD_206725 | JGI IMG/M metagenome (GOLD analysis project Ga0335072, IMG submission 206725) | Soil microbial communities from Loxahatchee National Wildlife Refuge, Florida, United States - Lox_Sample_2.1 | ecosystem: Environmental > Terrestrial > Soil > Wetlands | place: USA: Florida...
ATCCCACTTTCGCAAACGTGGGCAACGCCGACCAGCGCTCCAAGATCAACACCTTTAACATTTCACCCACGTACACGCGCGTGACCAGCCCCAACTCTGTGCTTAACTTCGGCGCCTGGGTCAGAAAAGACCTGTATTACTACTATCCGAGCGGCAACCCGCTGGCCGATGAAGGCGCGCCCAACGAGCAGACCTCTTCGATCTCCCAGAACCGCACGCTCACGAACGTCGCAGCGCACTCCGACTGGTCGTATGTGAAGGGCGTCAACAATGTCAAGATCGGCGTTGTATACGAACAAACGTTCCTTCGGGAACATGACAGCCTGGGGATCGTCAATCCGACGTATAACTCGCCCTGCGTGGATGTGAACGGTAATCCCCTGCCGGGCTATTCGGATCCCTCGCAATGCAACGGGGTAACCTCTTTCTCCAATGCTGGCGGAACCTACCAGTCGGTTCTGGAGCCCTACGACCTTACACGTAGCGGAGCGGAGTATGCATGGTTCGGCCACACCGATGTGAAACAACTTGAGACCTACGTTGAAGACATAATCAAGGCCGGCAACTGGAGCATGAACCTTGGTCTTCGCGGCGACGTATATAACGGCATCGCGGACAAGAGCGAAGTTGAGCCCCGGCCGGGCATCGCCTACCACGTGAAGCAAACCAACACCGTGCTCGCCGTTTCCTACGCTCGCACGATGGAGACGCCGTTCAACGAGAACCTGGTGCTGTCCAGCATCGGCTGCACAGATGCGGTGTTGAACCCGCTGCTTCTATGCAATCCTGGACTTACCGGAATTCTGAGGCCGGGCTGGCGCAACGATTTCCATGCCAGCTTCGAACAGGGCTTCGGCAAGAAGCTGCTGGTCGGTGGTGAGTACATGTGGGAGTACACGCACGGCGCTCACGACTTCAGCGTGCTGGGAAATACGCCCATCACCTTCCCCGTCGACTGGCATAACTCCAAGATCCCCGGGTTCGCCATTCACGCGGAGATGCCGGAGATCCATGGATTCACCGCTTACACCGTGATGTCGTCGGTGGCGGCGCGGTTCTACCCGCCTCAAATCGGCGGAGCCGGCACGAACACGGGCGTCACCCAGGGAGCCCAATATCCCTTCCGCATCGACCACGATGAGAAGTACAACCAGACCACGCACCTGCAGTACACCGTGCCTGGGAGTCGTGGGGCAGGCGGGCTCTGGGGCGGCTTCAACTGGCGGTACGATTCGGGCCTCGTGGCCGGCGCGGTTCCTTGCTACAACTCCACCAGCGACCCGAACAGCCCTTGCGGAACTTTCACTACGCCTTCCGGCCAGCCGGGAGTCGACCTGAGCGGCCTTACCTATGACGAGCAGTTTGAAATGGGTTTGATCTGCGACGGAGTGAAGGCCACGCCCTACTCTGGCTTCTCCTCCTGCGACAACGCGGGATACAAGTCCAACCTGGTGCAGATTCCTGCGCCTAACACCGAGGACGACGACCACAATCCGCCTCGCGTCGCGCCCCGCAACCTCTTCGATGCCAGCATGGGCAAGGACAACCTCTTCCACAACGATCGCTACAAGTGGAATCTGGTTTTCACTGCCATCAACGTGACCAACAAGTACGCGCTCTACAACTTCCTGTCGACGTTCAGCGGAACGCATTATGTCACTCCGCGAGCTTTGACAGCGAAGGTGACGCTGAATTTCTGACCTGTTTGTGAAGCCTCAATGCGAATCGGGATAGCAAGTCTATCCCGATTGCAACTCGTGGAGGTGTTTATGCCAAGGGTGATGGTGCTGAATAAGGGTAGAAAGCGAAAATTGCGCGATATCCAGTGGACCTTTCCCGAGAAAGTAAGCGCTGCGGCTCTGGTTCTGTTTCTGGGTGGGTTCTGTGTTGCTGTCGCACTCTGGGCGGCATCCCATCCGATTGACCGCGATGAGCCCCACGTGGAAATTCGACGATGATGATCAGGGCCGCGTCATCGGCTGGATGGGTCCCCTGGCGATTTGTCCAGCTTCGAGAAATCGCTTAGCAACACGGCGGGTTGCCCGTGATACACCAACGATCCGAATCAGGTCGGAGGACACCGAGCGTCATCAACGATGATCTTGAGGTCCTTGAATTAGCCCACCGTGCCAATGTCCACCGATGGACCGATGTACTGTGACCACTGCTCCGATTCATCTTTCAATCGCAACTGGCGCCTAACTGCGGGTCAGAGGAAACTGATCAAAATGATTGAGACCGCCAGCGAGTAAAACCGAACCCGAGGGCGAATCGGACCCATAGGCTATTTCGAGGCTTCCAGCGTACCCAATGAACATCGAGCGTTACGCGGAAGATAATCGACACCACCACCCGGGGCCTCAATCGCCCTGCGACCGGCGACATCAACCTGCCCGGAACCGGTGATAGTTCCGTTCGGCTGTAACTCCAGGGAAAGAGGACCAGTGCTGTTCTGGAAATTGATTATCACCTGGCCGCCCTTCTGGCTCACCGAATAGCCTTCCGAGTTGAACGACTCTCCGCATTTGAGGGTTGCGGAATCGTCGCGGAAATCGATCCTCAAGCCCCCCTGCGCTGCATATATTCCGTTCAACCGCAATCCCGGCGCGGTGTTGGACGATTTACTTCCCTTGCTGCCGAGCACCTGTGTCAGGACGCTGGAAACCGATACATTGGCAGCTGCCGGAGGAAGTGTTCCGACGTTGCAGTGTTCGGTCTTTGGCGCCGTGGGCACCTCGTAATGATGCTGTGTCGTCGGCGTCCAGTTAGAAGATGTCGATTGCTGATCGACCGAGTACTCCATCCCGTTCTGGTGCACATCACCCACGGCGTAGTTGGGAACGTCGCCGGCATCGATCTGCCGCTGAGTGGTGGTGGTCTGCGTCTGGATCTGGTAGCTCGTAGAAGCATGGTCAACCGCCCCGCCGATCACAACTCGGCCGGCGACGTCGAGCGGCCCCGGACCTGATAAGTTGCCGTTGTACAAGAGCGTCAGAGACTTCGGAGCAGTTGGAATTTTTACGAGAATCTGATTGCCGGTGCGCTCTACCGAATAGGGAAGCGATTGCGGAATGAGCGTGCCGCATCCCACACTGACCACGTCCTGCTGGAACCGAACTTCGAAGTTTCCTGCAGCGTACAAGCCCGTCAAACGGAGACCAACCGGAGTCTCGGAGACAATCCCCTTCAATGGATTTCCCCCCAGTAGATCCTGGACTCCGACCTTGAGGCCTTCCCCAAGGCACTCGGTCTCACTGCGCCCAGACTCAAGACAGTGGCGAGCGGCCACGGAGCCGGGATCTTTGGCATAGCTCGCCTCCGCATTTGCGGCATTTATTTCATTTTCCACCTGCTTGGTTGCAGCGGCTTTTTCGCGCGCTACAGACATCGCGTACTGACTGTCACTACCCCCAACAATGCGCGCAAAGGCATCCGCCGTGCCGGGCGTAAGGAACGTGGTCCAAACCGGAATCCCTTCAAACCCGAACTTCGGATCGTTTCGTTTGAAACGGTACGGACTCAATGCTGGATCGAATTGTTGGCCGGGAAACATCTTCGCTGCCCCCTGCGCCATTGCAGACTGGACTCTGCTGTAATCCCCCACGAAGTTCTGTTCGTCCGCAGTGAGCGCACGCGCCCCGGCCAGCACCTGGATGATTTCGGTGAGTTGGTAGAAGGCGCCAATCGCACGCACCACGTTTTCCTGGGGTTTCCCCACGAGCATTCCCTGGACGACCCTGTAAGGATTGGGAAACTCGGCGAGATATGCCGGGTTGAATGGGGGCAGAGCCTTGCACGCGCTCAGGTGGCTCTGAATCTCGCTTTGCGGTTTCGGGGAGAGGGCGATGGTTTTCCCGTTCTGGTCGAGCCTGACGTAACAGGCCTGCTGCCCAGCCTGCCTCTCGCACCGGAATACGGTCATGACCGCTCCGGAGCCGCAGTCCCAACGCGAGTTGTTCAACGAACCAGGCAGTGGTGCGTTCGCAACATTGGAAGAAGGCGCGGGCGAAGATAGGCCTCCACCTGCCCGGGGCGAGGGGGATGACTCGGTCGCGGAACCCTGTATCTTGCACATCTTTGTCATCTGGTACACGACAGCCTGGCGCGTGTTGTAACCCTCGGAGTCGTGCTCGCGCTGATAGAAGCAGGCCTCAAACTTCGGACCCTGCTCACAGCGGTGCACAACATAAGTGTGCCCATCGTTGCACAGGTAAGGTACGTTGAATTGCAGACCGTCTGGCGCATGCTGTGCCTGTGCGGACCAGGCCGTGCAAAGCAGAAGAAATGCTGCAAGCGTGTTAAGCTTCATCACCGTTCCCTTCTCCGAGCCGATGGGCGAAAAGCAACTGACGCGTGCTTGAATCGTGGTAGTTAGCTCTTCTCTTTGCGCAATGGAGGCATAAAGCTGCCCGGAGGTCCGGTGAGGGATCCATCGTCATGGATATTGAAGACAGTGGTGGGCACGGGGCTGCCCTTGCAGGTTAGGGTCAACTGCTTGTCACCGCTCTTGTAAGAGCAATCTTCGACGTCACCCATGAACGTGAAGCTCGCCTTTCCCCCACCCCTGAGTTCCAGAATCACCGCTCCATTGGCATCAGTGTAGGTTCCCTGTGGACCGGAGTTGCATCCGCAGATCAGCAAGCCAACAGCGGACCCTACAATGGTCATCACCCTGAGAACGCGCATGGTATCTTCCCTTCTTCACTCTGCCCGACATGTCTTCCAGGTCTCGTTTCGCAACCAGCGATGGCGACTTGGGCGGGTTGTAGCGGCGCTGATGCGGAGGCTCCTTCGCGCCGCGTCATCTGGGCCAGAGCCTAGCTGGCCTTCGGTAGACGTTGCTGGCCCAGTCACTGCCAGCAGGTTTGCTTCATCTTCTGCCACATGCAGCGGGGCAGTTATCTCGCCAGCAGATCCGAACGCCAGCGTGAAAAGGGGGAGGACCAAGGCAAAATGCTGATTCGAGCGCTTGCGAGCGCACATTTCCGATCTCCTGACCGCCGGATTGGCCCGGAACCCTAAAGCTGCGCGTCAGGCCCGCAATAAATTGACAGCCAGTAGTTCTTGTCGCTAAAGATCGGGATTGCCAGGCTGCAACTTCGGCTTATCCTGTATGTCACTGCACATAATTGTCCTAACGAAACTCTGAAGATTTCTAAAGGAACAACGCGGTTCATGCCAAGTTCTCCGGACACCTCCCCGACACCGCATCGAGATGTGTGGCGATTTGCGGGCTGCGAGTTCGATGACCTGGGCTTCCAACTCATCGTGCACGGGCACTCAGTCGAACTTGAACGCAAGCCACTCGAACTGCTTCGCTATCTCCTTGGGCGCCCCGGCGAGGTGGTTCGAAAGGAAGATCTGCTCGACGCCGTGTGGCCTGGAGTCACAGTCGTCGATGCCTCTCTGGCGACTGCCATATCCAAGCTGAGGAAAGCGCTCGGAGAGCAGGAGATCATCCAGACCGTTCCTCGGGTGGGTTATCGCATTGCGGTGCCTGTGTTCCGGATGCCCCTGTCAAAGCTCACTGCGGAATCAGCGGGTGAGAAATCTCATCTGGACCAGCCGGCTGCGGCTCCAGCCGAAATGCCGCAGAGGTTTCATGTCTCGGGACGACGGTTGCTCTGGGCTGTCGGCGTCATCGCTCTCGTCCTCGCAGTATCAATTGGTTTGGTCGGAAGCCGGGGCAGGAAGATGAACGCCTCGCCGCAGCCGGCCACTCTCGCAATTCTTCCCTTTCAGAACGCCTCAGGCGACGAATCGCTTGACTACTTGCGTTCAGCGCTTCCCGATGAAATTGCGCACACCTTCGCGTCCGCCCGTTCCGTCACCGTGCGCCCCTTGGCGGCAACAGCGCGCTTCTCGGCCCCCGGCGTTGATTTTCGAGAGTTAGGCCGAGACCTTGACGTCAACCGCGCCATCACCGGCCATTACCTCATCATGGGCGACCGGCTTCACATCACCATGGAAGCCGTAGACACCGAGCAGAATCGGATCTTGTGGCACGACAGCTTCGATGTCGCCTCAAAGAACCTGCTTGGCATCGAAGAGCAGTTGGCCACCATTTCCCATGGGAAATTGGCGGATGCGTTAGGAGTTCCGGGATTCTCTGCGGACACGCCGCCCCGAACGACCAACGAAGAGGCCTACGAACTCTATCTGAAGAGCATTGCGATCAACTGGGATAACAAGACCGACCGGCAAGCAATCGACCTCCTGCGCCGCGCCGTCCTGCTCGATCCAAACTATGCGCCAGCCTGGGGGATGCTTGCTCTCCGATACTACAGTGCTTCGCGATTCGGAGGCGGCGGCCCTGAGATGATGGCGCTCTCTGATGCTGCCTTGGACAAGGAGCTAGCCCTCAATCCGGATTCCCTTGATCCAATCGCCGAAATGACCATTCATCGCACTGAGCGTGGAGACTTGGTCAAGGCTCACCAGATTGCACTTGAGCTGGTGCGCCGAAAACCGGATGACCCCAACCTCCATCACGTGCTCAGCTATGTGCTCCGCTACGGCGGATCGCTGGATGAAGCAGGACGCGAATGCGAGATCGCTGTTTTGCTCGCCACCAAAGTTGTCTGGGGATCCTGCTCGACCACCTTCCGAGAGCTGGGTAACTACGAACGTGCCAGCTTCTTCGTCCGCAAAGACCTCAGCTCCGAATGGTCTAAATCCGCAGCCATTGAATTGCTCCTGCGCGAAGGTAAAACGGCGGACGCTTTGCGCATCCCCGCACCGCAAATTCCCCATTGGGAAAGCTATAAGATGCTGTTGGCATGCGCCGGTGGAGCACCGGCCGCCGAAATCAAATCTCTGGCTTCGAGAGTGGAGATCGACGACGACCCAGAAATGGACTACCTCTTCGCCGGGCATCTTGCCTACTGCGGCCAGACCGAAGCTGCGCTCCGCATGTTGAAGATTGCAATCGATCGCCACTACTGCTCTTACCCAACGGTCGACAAGGACCCTTTCTTCAAGCAGCTAACATCCAACCCGCAATTCCAGAGATTGCGCCTCGCCGGCCAGGTCTGCCACACCGACTTCGTCAACGACCGCGCCGATCGGCAACTTAAGAGCCTTGGGAGCATGTTTGAGCATCAACCTTTCAGTCCTCATTGACCGGCTAAGGATTCACAGACAAATCACAAATGAACGTCCGTGCCAATGTAGGGCATGACAAAACTGCACAGACCGCACCAAGGACAGTCACAACTTTCAGGCTCCGCTGACTACGCCACTATACCTCAGGGTTGAAAACCGCTGAACTGCTAGCAATGAGCCGCGCTTGCGTCGTATTTCGGAGAATATTCGTCTAGTGATCCTCGGAATAATGGACATGAACCAAGCGCCAATTTCCGTCTTCTTTGCGATAGATTTGGGTTTCGATGCCACGAGTCGTAAGGGCAGAACCGTCTTTGCGCATCTTCGCGTGGAAGACCCAGTGAAACTCCGACCAGGCGGAATTGCCGTTAACGTGGACAATGATGTTGTGAAGCTCCAGATCACGGGTTGAGAACAAGCCACCGATCACCTGCTGAAACACATGCTGCTCGATGGCATCGAATCCGCGCTCCTCGCCGAGGGGATAGATGAACGAAACCTCTGGCGAGTGAGACCAGATACCGGAGAGCAGTCCGAGGTCGACACTATCGACAGCTTTTGCATACTTACCAATCAGCCCGTGAATTGCGGCAACATCGGGCAAAGGCCCGGTGTCACTCTGCGATAGAGCCGCTGTGGGGACCAGGCAAATAGCGGCAGCAAACAGGACACGAAGGATCATGGTTAGCCCAGTGTAATGGTTTGTTTGGAAACGGTGCGAACGCAGCCATTGCCCGAGAAGAAACCCGAGTTCCTCAGCAAGGTAGTCCACTTGTCATAAAATAAAGCGATTTATTTATCTTGTTGCCGCTGACTCATCCTTTATATAGTCGAGTGTCCGGACGGAGGGAGACATGAAACCGTTGTCTGCGTGCGTAATTGCATTTACCGCGGTTATGTGGATCGGCTGCGCGGCAGCCAGGGCTCAAAGCCGCGACGCGGCCGTACCTCAACAGATTGTCGCGAACATCGATGTTCGACAGACGGAGGAGCCGGTATCGAAATACGTGTTCGGCATGTTCATCGAGCACATCGGCAAGACCATGTACGGGCCGCTCTGGGCCGAGATGCTCGACGATCGTAAGTTCTATTATCCGATTTCCTCAAAGGAGGACGAACCCCAGCCGCGACGCGAAAGCGGCGGCCCCGGACGAATGCCTCTGCAGAAATGGAAACCAATCGGCCCCGATGATGCCGTGGTAATGGATAAGGAGCGGCCGTTTGTTGGCGAGCAGAGCCCGCGTGTTCAACTCGATGTAGCCACTCCTCATGGGATCCGGCAATCGGGTCTGGCCGTTGTGAAGGGCAAGCGATATGTCGGTTATATCTGGGCGCGCGGCACTCCGGACAGCAAAGTGATCGTCGCGCTCGTTTTGGGCTCAGCGGACAGCCAGCGGCAAAAAGCTTCGTTGTCGCAGTTGGGAAGTGTCTACCGAAAGATCCCTTTCGCCTTTACGGCCGCGAACGATGCCGGTGATGCTTCTCTCGAGATTACCGGGACTGGCAGGGGAAGTTTCCACGTCGGCGCTGTATCGCTGATGCCGGCCGACAACATCGACGGCTTCCGACCCGATACGATTGCACTCTTGAAGCAAATCAAGTCGGGATTCTGGCGGTTCGGCGGAAATTACACGTCGAATTACTACTGGTACGACGCCATCGGCGATCGTGACAAGCGCCCATCGGACTGGGATTCGGCGTGGAACCAGATGCAGACCAATGATCTTGGGCCGGATGAGTTCGCGGATTTCTGCAGACTCATTGGTGTCGAGCCGTACATCAGTGTCAACGCCGGCTTGGGTGATGCACATTCGGCCGCCCAGGAAGTGGAATACATGAACGGAAGGGTCACCACGCCAATGGGAGCGCTTCGCGCTAAGAACGGTCATCCTGAGCCCTACCACGTGAAGTTCTGGAACATTGGGAATGAGCCCTGGGGAGCATGGCAGATTGGCCGTACCGATCTGAAGTACTTCATGCTCAAGCACAACGAATTCGCAAAGGAGATGCGGAAGGTAGACCCTTCCATCGTGCTCATCGCCTCGGGCGAGATGCTTGAGGATGGACAAGTACCTGGTGCTCTCCGTGCGAAGTACGTGGGCAATCTCGCAGGCGCGTATGGCAGCGATTTCGATTGGACCGGAGGGTTTCTGAAGGAGTGCTGGGGTAACTTCGACGGCATGGCTGAGCATTGGTACGCGCGGTCCGGCCAACGCTATAACGTGGAGAAAGCACGAAATCTACCGGCAGAAAAGCCCAACGACGACGCCTACGACAAAGTGGAACAGACGACACTTGAGTTCGCGCGTTATCCCGCCAACATTGTTCGCTCGAAGGCAGAAGAATGGGTCGGATACCAAAGGCGCTTTCCGGCGATACTCAGCAAGAGGACATTTCTATCGGTCGATGAGTACGCATATTTTGGCGGCAGCTTCGGCCGATCGCCCGATCTCAAACAGGCTCTCGCCTATGGGATGCTCTTCAATGAAATGCTTCGTCACACCGATTTCCTGACTATGGCAGCGCACACGATGGGGACTTCTACACTGGACTTTAACCGCACGACTTCAACTTTGAATACGCTCGGGCTGGCATTCCAGATGTACAGCAGCACGTTCCCCGACTCTATTCCGGTCGTCGTCACCGGGAATTCGCCGCAACCTGCGCCGAAGTATCCTCCGGCGCCCGACCAGCCGGAGACCAGCTCGGGCAGCCCAACCTATCCGCTAGATCTATTTGCTGCGCTATCCACCGACCGAAAGTCTCTTTTGGTTTCTATAGTGAATGCTACGGAGTCGGAACAGAAGCTCGGGCTGGAGGTTGCAGGCGCGCGTCTGGCGGGATCGTCAACGTTGTGGCAGATGACCGGCGACAGTTTGAGCGCGGCGAATCGACTAGGTCAGGCGACGCAGGTGAGAGTCAAGCAGATCGCAATTGACGAGGCGCCGCATTCGGTCACGGTTGCTCCGTTCAGTCTCAATATCTACCTATTTCCATTAGCGAAGGCGGCGCAATGATTGCATAGATCGTGCACAAGCGCGGTGTATGGAATGACCGCGTTTGCAATCTCTTAGAATTCGATTCGGCTCTGAAACGCGATCATTCGTGGAGAGCTATCGCCGCCGAGACCGACGCCGAGCAAGCCAGTCGGCGGCGAGATTGTGCTCTCCAACGTGCCGAATCTCGCTGGAATCGCTGCCCCGGGTACGCCCGCTTCGACTTCGCTGGGCAGTGCGAAATTGGGATGATTTAATGCGTTGAACATCTGCGCGTCAAAGCGCAACGAGATGCCCTCTTTCATCCGAAAGGTTCTGGTGAGGTATGCGTCGGAACTCGTATAGTGCGGTCCGCGCACGGAGTTCCGTCCGGAATTGCCAAACTGGCACGTTGCGGACGAGTCGCCTCCCGTACAAGCCCCCGTTGCGGGATCGACAACAGAGATGAAAGCATTCGGATTCAGCCACTGTTTTGTGCCAGGCACAGTGACGCCGGGGACTACGTTTTTGCTATAGATGGGCGTTCCGGGAACGCGATTTGCGTATTCGGGCGCATTGAATTGAGCGGTGCCTGCCCCGTTGACCTGGAAGACGCCGTTCCCATTTGCAATATATGGCTGGCTCAACACGCTGAACGGCAATCCCGAATGAAGAATCGCTGTGCCCGATACCGACCAGCCGCCAAGCGTATGGCGCAGGAACCGGTGGCTTGAATGGAATGGAATCTGATACAGCGCGTACGCGGTGAAGTTGTGCCGTACGTCGTAGTCGCAGCTTGCATACTGCCGATTCAACTCTCCCGGCAAGGGGGACATGAGGCCCTGAGTAGAAAAGGCGAGTAAGCCGCCGTTCGATACTTCATCGAGGCAATGGCTGAACGTATAGTTTGCGTGAAGCGTCAAGCCGCTCACGTGTTGCGTGTACGCCGTCTGCAGCCCGGCATAATTGCTGCTGGCATCGGTGCGAAACTCGTTCACATTCCCAAAGCGCTGGTCGAGAGGCCTCTGGTACGGAAACGGCGCGAAGCAGCCGTCGCAAACCGTTTGATAGCCATTGAGCTGCTCCTGATAGGGCTCATGCAGGCCGCGGGTTCCGACAAAGTCGATGTGCAGATCTCCTTGCGGCCCAACCTGCTGCTCAACGCCGAAATTGTACTGGTAGTAATAAGGAGTCTTGAGCGTGCCGCTCGAGAAGGTATTCAAGTTGACCGCCAACGGACATGTCGGCGCGCCAGTCTGGATGCCAGCACAGGGCGCCACACCCGCGGCGAAAATCGACTGAAACGATCGATTCGCATTCACAGCTGCATCTACAGCGCTCCCGGGAACTTCCGGCGCGATGGCAACGCCGCCAACCTGGCCGCCGATCCCACCAACAAATGTCGGGTCATTCGGCGCATTCATGGCAGCAAGATCGGCAATTTGCATCGGGATTATGTCGTTGAAGACGCCGAACCCGCCATGCACCACTGTCGCAGGCAGCACTTGGTACGCGAAAGAGACGCGCGGCTGATAGACAAACAGCGGCGTAGCGGTAAAGAGATCGTGCGCATTGCCGAGGATGGTTTGATTTAGCGGTGTATTGATGGCGTGAGTCGTATCGAGAAACGACCCAGCCGTGCGCGAGAACAGATTCCTTGCGCTGACCACATTCGTATTCCACGTGACACGCATGCCGTAGGTGAAGGTGGCTTTGCGCGTAGGCTTGAAGGTGTCCATGGCGTAGTATTCGAGATTGCCGGCCGAAACTCGCTCCTTGAGCGCGACCGGAAAACTCTCACTCGCGGTATAGGCCGCTCCGTAGGTAAACTCAGCAAGGTCGTTACAGGTAACGGTGGGCACCGTGCCTTCACCGAGATCGTAGTTGCTCACATCGAGCCGCCGCGTGTTGATCCCGAACTTCCACGTGTGCTTTCCGACGGTCCACGTCAGATTGTCATTCATCTGCCATTGCGTCACCTT
>Ga0335072_10012631_pt1 | contig 12061 bp, 10 predicted proteins | sample Lox_Sample_21_FD_206725 | JGI IMG/M metagenome (GOLD analysis project Ga0335072, IMG submission 206725) | Soil microbial communities from Loxahatchee National Wildlife Refuge, Florida, United States - Lox_Sample_2.1 | ecosystem: Environmental > Terrestrial > Soil > Wetlands | place: USA...
CAGGAGAGCCAGCGGGCGCCGAAGCAGGAGGGCTAGCGGGAACCCAACCAGGAGAGCCAGCGGACGCCGAAGCAGGAGGGCTAGCGGGCACCGGAGCAGGAGGGCTAGCGGGAACCCAACCAGGAGGGTCAGCGGGCACCGAAGCAGGAGGCGAGGCGCCCTCCGTCTTCATTGGCCCCTGCGTTCGCCGCTTTGGCTCTACCCCCTTGTAGAGCTTGGACATGGTAACTTAATCAAGATGAAATATTCATTGAATCCAAGGGACAAATTGTACCTCCCTTTACTGAAGGGTCAAAGCGAAGTGGGGCAATGCGGGTCTTGTCGAGACACACTCATCGCCAAGATACACTCGTCTTTTGGCAGGGATTCAGCACGTGGTGAGATTCAGCACGTGGCGAGAGATAACTGGTTCGCACATGGCCCAAAGTAGTGCATCATGGATGATTTTCCTGTCCCGATCTAGCGAGTGAGCTGGAGGTCGGGGTATGACATAAAGCATGAGTGAAGGGGAGTCCTTCGTGTCTTTTACTCGGCGCGCAGCTCGTCCTCACTCCCCGTGCAGCCGGGCAGTCGGTCTTCAACACGGCACGAGCTGCTGCTGGGGGATTTTGCGGCGCTTTCCTCATTGGTCCCTCGTAGACTCTTAGTTCGGGTTCTCCACTGCGCCAGGCCCTCGCAACGACGGGCGGTGCCGGTTTGCCGTTCTGTTCCCCCCTGAGCCAGTATTCTCGTCACCTCAGGTCGTACTTTCAGCTGGATAGTGGCCCTCACACAAAGGGTGACAGTCGTGCCGCCTGCATTGCCGAAGGCTGCAAAATTTCTTTCATTCGCGACGTCGAAGTTCTAGGCCGGCAGCGCTGACAGCATCCTCATCGCATCCCATCCCCCTTGCGGAGGCGATATTGGCATCGCGGAGGATGCGATGGGACGATCGGATGATCATCGGACGATCAACCCGCTAAGCCTGGAGATTGCCGAAAGGGGCTGGCGGCTGGCGGTTGACTGGGCTTGGTTTCGCGGGGGGGGCTTTGTCGCTCGGATTGTCAACGCGGGGAAATTTTTTGAGTTGTCCTTATGTCTCTCCGTACGTAGACTGTCCCGTAGGGCTTTTCGCCCACTAAATTCCAGAGCCTTACCACGGAATCCTTGACCCTCGATAGGCATCTCCGAACTTTCGTTATTATGGGGCGTCGACACTATTCCCATGCTAATACATGGACAGCGATCTAGAAATAGAGAATTTCGAGCAGATGAAAAGTGACGAGGGGGGCCATTGGAATTTATAGAGTGAAAGTCTGGCCACGGCCACGCTTTCACAGCTCTAGGCCAGAGACAGCAATCTGAAGTCGCCACTTTTCCAGCCGACACTCTTCAGCTAAAGAGCCTCTTAGGACTTCGGGTTGTGTCAGCCGTGTCAACTTGGGTTGGGGAAGTATCGTTCCCCGACCGGCAGAACGGGTTCGCCCACCCTTGGCCCCAGAGGGGGTGAGTTCGACACAGAAAAAGTAGAATCATTGCAGCACAATAGAACTAAAATTCGCCCCTGAGCTCATCTCCCCCGCTCACCCTCAATCGATGGGGTCCCAAAATGGACTACCTTCTTAGGCTCCCTCTTGCGTAACTGCTTCATCTCGCCCTTGTTGATCCGACAGACAGATACTTGAGGGCGTGGAAGCCCGTTCCGTCATGCCTGCAGTTTGATCAGCAATGCCTGCTTTCCCGCCGCTTCTTCTCCCCTCCTTCTCCCTCCTTCTCCCTCCTTCTCCCTCTTCCGACGGTCGCCTTCTCCACCACCATGGCGAAACGAAAAGCCACGGCTGAGGAGCTAGAAGCTCAAACAAATCTAGCGGCTATAAGAGAGGGGCGTACCGAGAGAAAGACAGCATTCAAGATAACGAGAAGCATAATAAGAAGATTAAGAGGAATTGGAATTCGGTGTTAGACCGCTACGTGTTTTGAGGGATCAGTGTCTCTCGGCCCGTGCGAACTTCGATACTGGCATGCTCCATGCTAGATGGAACCTTTTGCTATTTTCGACCACCTTGACGAGCGACGAAGAGCTAGGCTTGGACAATTTCATTGAGCGGGATGGGAACGATGCCTCTATCAACGTCACGGAAGATAGTACGAGAAAGGAAATGAAAATCTTGCTGGGGCAGCAGCCTATGGTCATACACCGAGCAATTATCTATCGGGGAACAGCCTGCTCCGCTGGAAAGATCTGAAGCAGGTATTCAAACTGTCATGGCCGTCCGATTTATGGCCACCAGAGGCAGATCTTTTACGACGGGCGCGATAGATATCACGGTGTCGATAGTGTGGCCAAGCTGTGGGGGTCACCGTCCCATCACTAGCATTGAGGAACTGCGTGACGGATTGACCCTCCCAAACTCACACCGCTTTCGGAGTGCATCATGCGATGCCTCGATTTCCTTCTCCGGGTCCCAGTCGCAGGCGACGCTTTCTCGATCCTTTGGCGCCTTCCAAGGCTTGGAAATCTCCCGCAGCTGTCCGGGGAAACGGAAGTCCACAAACAAGGCAAGAGAATCGAAAAGATCAAGATCTAATAGTAATAGTCAACCATCGAGGCCCAGAGAAGAACGCTAAGACATGGTTCAAATGAAGAAGCTGCAACTCAGCAAAATACACAAAATGGGTCATATAAGAATCGCGAATTCGGGTTGCTTGGCTTGCGCCTTTCGGACATTCTCGCAAGCGAATTCCCAGATTGCCCACATATGATCTGCCATAGTGCGTGCTTGCGTTTGCTATAGCCTCTCATTGGTTGACTGGGATGGTTGTAGCCCATCAAGATCAAAATCCATTCTAGATTTCGATCCAGCGTTCAAGAAGAACGGCGAGTGGCCTGTTGCATCGGGTTGTAGAGCGTTCGCCGCGAATTCTCCCTGAGGCAACCACTCTGACCAATCCTATTGCTGGTAATCGACGTATGTCCGTAGATATCGCTCCATCTCCTTATTCGCTACTTCTGTCTGGTCGTCGGTCTCTGGACGGAACGCCGTCGATAGTTTCGGAGTGATGCCAAGAAGCTTGCGGAGGCTAGACCAGAAGTAAGATATGAACACTAACCCGCGGTCGGACAACGATTGACTCAGGGAGGCCGTGATGCTTCCATACATGGTGTAGAAATAGGCGTGCGGTTTCTTCCAGATCTAGGTCGCCTTCGCCGGCGTAGCACGCAATGTATTATCGTATAGCTTGGTCATTCGACCGATGATGATTATGATAGTATTAGCGCTGTCGCTCTCCAGCAGTAAGCCCACGAAGTCAACCGAGATGTGCCGCCAGAGCCGTTCTGGGACAGGGGAGTGGACGGAGTAGGCCCTGATACTTCCCTAAAGTGGCTTTCGCTCTCCAGCACTGGGGCTCACGGGGCTCAAGGCAGCGCCACCCTAGGACCGGAGCAGGGGTGACTTCGGGGGCGAATTTCTGCCATCTTGGCAGGCCTTGAATCTCGGCTCTCAACTGCCAGTCAACCATCATCACTGCTGAAGTGGCTAACGACGAACTACCCTCAACACAGCTTGGTTACCGAATATGGCAAGTCCATATCTTGACTGGACCCCCGCACTCACAAAGCTGAAAGCACAGGCTCAGGCGAGAATACGGACTTATGCAAGCCGGACTTGGCATGCGGCGGGGATACGAACCTCTGAGTCAGCAAAGGCAGCTCTTGGGCCTGGTGAATGATGCGTGTCTCGCACATTCTGCTCGTCCCTTCACATATGTATGCAACAGCATATGGTCATAGCAGTTAGGCTTTTGAACAGTCAGTTCTAATTTCCACCTGATAGTCGACAGCTGGAAACACTCATTCAGCCTTATTCTTGTAGCATAATAGCTGCACGTACTTAACCTTATCGAGTTCAGCTGAACAGGCTAGCAAGGAAGTCTGGCTTCTTCCGCTAAATTAGTCACACGATGATTCGCTTGTCCGGTTCTCTGAGTAAGGCGACCGTAGAAAGTTTGGACCATAGCATTCGTTGTCCGTGTTCTTTCCGCACTTGGAGCGAGATTTCATGCTTAGAATGGTAGACTACCAGACCAAGCTTTCCTACATTCTCAGTTGCCTATCACGCAGCAGTAGAGAGCGGGAAAATAGTCAGTACGCAATCTCTGATTGGATGAAAGACAATGGCTTGATGTGGGTTGCTTGCCGCCGCTCATCGCTATCGCGTGGTTTGTCCCACTGACTAATCGTGGAAAGCTTGGACGATTGGAACTCAGCCGCATGTTAAATCCCCTTCAGTTCTGTGTCCATATCTTCGAACCTACGCTCGGACAATTAAGCAACCTGAACTGCACCTTCCTGCTTTCTACTTCATTCCCGATATCATTAAGATTCTCGAAAGTCTACTAAACTTCGACTTAACCAGGACTTTGACGATGATCAAGACTATCATCATCTCACTTCTCATCGCATCGGCTATCGCCTCTCCCTCGCCCCACCATCACCCTCTCGCTAGGGCGGGCCATGGCTTTTCTGCTCGCAGCGGCCCTCACGGCCTTCTGGCTCGCCAAGGCTGTTCGACCGGGGAAGTACCGTGCGGTGATGGATGTATTTCAAGTGATGAATCATGTTGCCCTGACGGAGGGTATTGCCAAGCAGGCTACTTTTGCTGGCCAACAGGTGGCTTTTGTTGCAAACTTGGGGAGGTGGTGTGTGGCATCGGATGCATGCCACCAGGCTCGGTCTGCTGCGATGCGGATGGTGACTATTGTGATGCAGGAGAGCAATGCATTACTGGCGACAAGTGTTGCCCTAATAATGACACATGTAGTGGGATTACGACGTTTGCGGCTGGCTCAACAATAGTCTCTGCTCCTCCGTCCACACCTACTCCTTCAACGACAGTGCCTTCAACGACAGTACCTTCAACGACGGTGCCTTCAACGACGGTGCCTTCAACGGCAGCTGCATCAAGCCCCGCTCTGTCAACGCCAGCTTCGTCGACTTCAAGTACCTCAATAGTTATTGAATCCACGCCTGTTCCGTCAACGTCTGTTCCTCAAGCACCAGTCTTATCAACAGTCATTGTATCAACACCGGTTGGGTCGGCACCAGTTTCATCAATTGTTATTCTTACAACAACTACTCCAGTCATAGCTTCGACACCACAACGGCCCGCGACCTCGGTTGTAACCATCGAACAGACTACCTCGGCACCTCTAACACAGGTTGGGTCTCCCACAACTAGTGCTCCTACAGGAGCAACGTTCAGTGGCGCAGCAGCCGTGGCTCCCACTCATATTGGCGCAGAAATATATGCAGTGATTGCTCTTGTAGCTGGACATATACTGCTGTAGACTTTCGAGTTTTCAATAGATACTCGAAGACGGAAATAGCCTTCTAGTTGTATGAGATGCAGAAAGTTTAGCCCTCACCCTGTCCAGCAAGATCGTAACAAGGCCACCTCTCCGCCTGAAGAAGATCGGACATGTTGTAATTGGTGTAGCGGAGCTAGACTTTTCGATCGATCAACGTATTGCAATTGTCGCTTAATTCTGTGCTTACCATGATCGCCAAGACGCAATGCGAGCAGCGGTGCTGGCAACCGAAGATGGGCATCTCGCTGTGGCTAGGTTGCTTCTTGATTGATATATGCATTAGTCTCCTAGCGAAGGCACCTCACGTTTAGACGACGCAGAAGAATGCCACCTGTTGTTGGCATTATTCTGGAGGTCTGTGCGAAGCTGATCCATCGCCCATGCTCTTGGTACGTATATAGGAGTGGGGCAAGCGGACGTAACGTGAGGTAGGGAGGTGAGGACGCGATGTTGTGAGTAATGCATTTTACGCCGAGCCTGCGCATGAGGGCTTCTGCGGCGAAAATCTTGGCCGCACATTTGGATTTTTTGACCCGCAGCAGCGCTGCCGAGGTTATTAGGCTTGGCAACAGGTTCTCAAGACCCCAATTCAGGAGACAAAGCTCATGAACAGTTCAAGTTGAGAAAATGGCATTATCGGCAAGCATATTTCGAAGGCTGAAAGGCCAAACGATTACCCGCTACTGCTCATACCTCATCCAACCTCGTTTCTGGTGGTTACGAGGCCGCACTTTCATTGGGGTTGCAGAACTCGGGAGCAGTCGGCCTAGCTGTAGATTAGCGAGTATCAAAGATCTTAGCGATATAACGAGAAGGGCTGTTTTGCTTTCAGAATCAACCCACACAGACTTATGTGTATGATTGGAAAGCGGGATGGAGAGAAGAGGTCGAATACAATTAAGAGCTGACGAAGGAGGTGGAAAGCGGGAAGCCGGCAAGGGACTTGCAGACACACGGAAAAGGAGGGTCTCAGAGAAAGAAGGACGAGTAGAGAAGAGGAGAATATATCCCCGGTGCTTCGCCTGGGGAAAGAATTAATTCACATCGCTCTCAAGAAGAGAAGACATATAGCACGCCCCAGCCACGACCACAGGGCAGGGATCAGTGGACGAACAAGGTTCTCCCTACAGTAGCTCGTGGAAGCGCTCAACGGGGCTAAAACTAAACGCCCTGCCTCGCCGGACTCGCGCGAGCTCCCCTCGGGTGGGAATGCTTTATCAATGACCAAGTTAGTTTCTTTCCCAGGGAAATTCACAAGCTTCCCCAATTTTTGTCTGTCGACTCCAGTGTTGGTAGACGATAGTGAAATGAACCAGGTAGACCATCTGAACGGCTGAATACTGAACAGAAAATTGCTGGTAAGCACAATACATACCAAAGAGGGTAACTTATTTATGGTTCTGGCTTGGCACTGGGGGGCTTAGCGCCGATGCGTCATGGAGCGGAGCATTGGCCAGGCATCTCTCCAACTGCCTAATTTCAAGGAAGATCGTTTCATATTCGAGCAATGAATTCAGTGTTACGACTACAGATGCGCACTTGCACCTAATTGATCTCAGCGAAACGTCCATCGAGTAACCTTGAACGAGTTCTTCTGTGGACTGGCTTTCTCACACATGCCCTCCGGTATCGAAGGCCTCCCCGAGGAGGTCATTCTGCACATTCTCTCCTTTCTGTCAATAGCTGACCTCCACTCTCTGACTCTCACATCTCATCTCCTGCGCCAGCTATCTTGTGATCCGATTCTCCACCTGCAGCGGCGCCACCTCGCCTCACAAATCCTCTCCATCTCCCTCCCCCGCCGCCCCTCAATCGACACCCTCCGGCCGCCTCGCGCGCAAATCTTCCTTTCCCGCACGCATGTTCTCGCACGCACCGTCTCTCGATCCCTAATCAGCGTGCGCCTCAACCACAACCTCTCACGGCGCCTACCTGCGGACCTGCTCGTTGAGCGCGCTATCTTGCTAAAAGAATGCACATCGTACTCTTCTCCCATCTCGCCGGCGCTCATCCAGTCCCGCCAAGCCATCTCGAGAGAGCGCCTGAAAGCTGGCCTGGGCAGAAAACTGGAGCAAAGACCTAGCCTGACGAGTCTGGTGTCACTGAACATATTGCCCGAGGAATGCCTTACTAGATCTGTATCTCCAGCACTAGTTGCAACAAGGCGGAAAGTTATCAGAGAGTCTCTGAAAGATGGGCTGCGGGCCTGGGTAGAAGGACGCGCTGTTCTAGCGCAAAGGCGGAAAGCTGATGAAGTCGACGCCGTAGAGAGGATTTCGGTGAAAGGTTTAGTAAGGCGATATACAGCGCGTCGGGTTGCGGCCGATAGTCAGAATGAACGACTTGATGCAGTCGCATTGGAGAAGAAGAAAGCACAAATGAGATGGGGACGTGAAGCTGATCTAGCAAAGAAGAGGGAGCGGGAGGAGAGGCGGAGGGTAAATGGAGCGTGCAGCCAGCCAACGAGGGCGAAAGTGCTTGGGCTGAAGAGGTTCTGGGAAGGCGTTATCAGAGCTGCAGCTGGGTGAAAGCGAAATTAAAGCCGGCTGTAGTAGAAATCGCTGTCCGCGACCGCTGCCCAAGGCAAAATAATGACACATTTGACGTTGATCTTGACAATCGCTGATTGAGAACGCTGCTCGCAAGCAAACTGTGATTGATCTGATCTTGACTGACCAACTCGTTCATTCAAGCAGAGCACGCTGTCTACAGCTCGTGGCTAGATACTAGTTGTCCGTCATCGTCCTTTCAGTGATATGGTAGTTATGGAGACTGAATTGCCTGCTCTACAGTTTAGTGTCGCCGCTTCTGCAGGCTCATCCAGCACTTCCTGCTCCTTTATAAGCATGGGCTACTGAGAGCGAAGCAAACAATTGAACTGGATAAGACATTCATCTACATCGACGGCGGAGGACCACGGCTCCGAGCTCACCTCCCTCCAGAATGTATCACCACGAACAAAAACCGCCCATATTTTTCCCTATCGCAAAGCATGCAGCCTGCAAATGAGACCATCGAAGCATAATCATTTTCCGCCACCAGACACCATTGATGATGCAGGATACTAAGAACCATCTAGACAGCGCCAGGGCGATTATTTAACCGTCTTCATGCCTTCTTGGATTCACATCGTACAGCTTCAGGCCTCCGCGCGACATCCTCCCACCGTGGAGCAATGCCTTCACCTCGCTCGGATGCACGGCATTGAAGATCAACATCACACCCAGCATCAGCACGGAGTCGAAGATGTACAAGAACCATTCGTGGCCGAGGATGAACCCGTCATTGCCCTGGATGAACTCTGCGACGCGAAACACAGATCTGATTAGAATGAGGACGCTGGCGGCATAGAGAGCGTTGAGGTGCTTGCGCCATGGGATGAGATCTGACACGGATTCTGGAGTCGGTACTTTGCGGATGCGGATTTGGAAGAGGACAGCACAGAGTAGAAAGCATCCGAAAAAGATCATTTGGACGAACAGGCCACCGACGATAATGTCCTGGCCGACTTGGATGGTGGAACTGGAATTGCCGTGGGAGCCTGTCGACAGGAGTCCGCCGCCTGCGTGAGTGGTTAGTATATCTTATTAGTCATGTGTTGTGTGGTCGGAGAAGTTAATCAGCATACCCATTGCCTGCAGGGCGAACGAGAGGATGTCGCCAGTAACAAAAGTCATCGTGAGCCGTTTCGGCCGGATAAATGCATGTGCTTCCCCATTTGCGAGGAGGATAATTCTAGCCAGTTCCATGTATATGCTTGCAGCGAAGAGGACGGGTGCGAGTAAAAGGAAGAGTTGTTGAACGAGGAAGGGAGGCAGAGTCCAGTTCGGGCTCTGTTTACTGCTAACGGCGCGACCGACGTAACCAATCCATTCAACTATGGTGAAGGCGTCAGCACTTTTGTGGCCATTCAAGCAGCGAGGTAAAGCGGAGAGTTGGGAGACATACGGAATCCTCCGATCAGGAACGGGATGAAGTACCATGTTCGCGTACGGAGAAGCTGATATGAGTGGAGGGCAGTGGTGGATAAGAAGAGGATGACGAAGAGGATTGCGGCCACTAGAGACGGGTCGTAGTGATAGTATTTGAAACCTTGGATCGTCATGTTCTTAGTCGAGATGAGAAGTTACTGTAATGGTTGGTGTGCTGCTGAATGGTGGCCCAAAGGCTGGAGATGTTTGGCAAATGAAACTATTGATGGGAAGGGGAATACTGGAACAACTAAACGGCGAAAATCTCAGCTTTTATACAGCGTCTGCCTCGCCTTATTGCAGGGCTGGACTTTTGTAAACGCCACATCTAGCGGATTCAGATGTTGAGGGGCCAACAGGGGCTCTCTTAGACTTTGGCTAGCCTTTAGGTACTGCGTGCATGAAATCGGACGAGGCGGAAGCTGTATCTCTAATTGAGATTTGAGGGTTGCACCGTAAAAATCTGTTCGAGGTGGATCTGTTCCTGTTCTTGACTCGTATTTCTCGTAGATTTCCCTCGTAAACCTTACCCTTTTAGTACTAGTGGTGGGTCTCCAGGGGTAAAGTCTCGATAAGTCCGCGCGGTTTTGTCGTCGCCGAATAGAACAACCAATGAGGCGGAGCGACGTTGTGCTCAATAGCTGTGAGGCGTCTGAGCCGCTCATGAGAGTCAACGTCATCTCTGCTACTCTAAAACGTTGAAAATGACTACGTAGCCTTGTGCCGGGCAGACGAGAGCGGTTCTCTCATGCTAAATAAAGCAGGCTCTGTGGATACATTAACTCAGTGTTCTGATTCGGAATATGGTGCCACTGACTTCGTATTTGAGTCCATGAGGTCCATGATCGGTGACGCGGCTTAGCCAGGTGCAGTCGTCTTCTTTTCCTCTCGAGGCTCTCCCCTCAATCCAACCTGTTCCATTGGCCAATGTACCAAAGGTCTCCACTTCTCAGAGAGGCTCAGGTGTACCACCTCGATCACTCGGGTACCCAGCCCTTGGACGAACCAGGAGTTCCGGAGACCATGAAGGACAATGCCGTAATGAGCAAGTATCACGAGCGCTAACGGTTGATTATCCTTCAACGAAGAGACATACGAACTTTCGAGAAAGACCAGCCAATTAATAGCTGCCGCCCTGTTTCCCGGATTCGCTTTGACCTTCTCAACACAGGCTCTGAGTGATTGAATGGCCTGGTTATACATCTCGTGGCTGTCTGCTGTCTCAAACGTGCATTCATTGTACTCCCTGAGTCGTGTAAGTGCCTCATCAAAATCTTGTGGTATATGAATTGAGTTTGTTGCCGCATCGCTGTTTTGGACGGCATCTCTTTGAAGAAGAGGGCTCAGCGGACCCTTCGAAACCCATGGCATAGCGGACTGAAGGACGACCCGAACCCCTTGCAGGAGCGTGAATATCTGGATCAGATCTTCCACTGGACTCTGGTTTTGTGTAGGTGGGGGTGATTGCGCAAAGGCAAAGCTAAGTACAATAAGTATCGTGGAGAAACCGAAGAGTGCAGTGCAATTATCTGCATCGACTTTCTTGAGGGCCGATCTGAATGAAGCGATGGCGACATTGTAGTACTGCAAAGCGACTGGGGTGTATAAATCCTTGACTTGCGGTCGGTCGTGTGCGATATGCGACGCAGCTAGGGCGAGTATGCCATACATCAGAAAGGTGTGTGACAAAGCCTCTGCGGGAATGACATTTTGCCAAATGCGGTTGAGTGTAGCAAAATCTGCTATAGTTAGAGATGTGTAAGCCGTGTAGTGGTGCATAAGCTCTAAATTGCGAAGCAGCGCAGGCGAAATGATTGGCGTTTCTACGTCGGTTTCCTCAGCCAGTCTGGGCGACTCCAAATCGAGTATTCCCGATAAGACGACACTACTAGAGTCGCCACGCTTGGACGGTGCGAGAGACTGTAAATTCTGCGGCGAAGTCGTTGGGGAAGTTCCTGAGAAGGATGGGGCTGCTGTTAGATACTCGCAACGACCTCCATATTTCAAACAGCGCTGGCATGTTGGACGGCCTTGATCACACTAAAGACAAAGTGGTGAGCTTTGGGCCCACCATTGAAGCAGTTCACGTAAGCTCTCAAACATTAGGCTTGACGTAACCTACCCTGACTCGTCTACGCTTGCATTGCGCGCAACCGTGGTGGGACTTCTCGTGGTGACGACGGAGGGGCATGCCTAGTAGCCAGCGAAAAGTTCTGTTGGCTAGGATTAACCAAGAGTGCAGAATATCATTGTGGATACTGTGTTGGTGCCGTCATCAATCCGAGGCAAATGGATATCATACCAAATCTGAATAACAATGGGCAATTAGTTGCGACGTTGGTGGCGCGTCGGAAAAGAAAAGATGTTCGCCAAGTGGGCGGCCTTTCCAGTATAGGCGTTGCTCGTGTCCGAAGGCCCTTCCGGGACCTCCCTCCGCCAAAAGTACAGGTCAACGAGCATCGGCGTGCTGGTTTTGGCACCTGGGAACTTTTGGTGAAACCTTAGAGGCGGCCTGATTATCAACACTGCTTTGGTCAATAGAAACGAAGAATTGGGATCTCCTTGCGTCGCTTTATCTTATTGTTGGGGCGATGGAAAGACTAACGTCGGCCACCAGTTTGCCGGCCACCCCACCTTATCGGCCACTTTTTTGGTGTAGCTATCGCGCACGTTTACCACCACAGCAACGCCATCTCGAGGATGCAGGATTTGAGACTTTGCATATAGATTCTCTATATACT
>Ga0335072_10012632_pt1 | contig 12061 bp, 9 predicted proteins | sample Lox_Sample_21_FD_206725 | JGI IMG/M metagenome (GOLD analysis project Ga0335072, IMG submission 206725) | Soil microbial communities from Loxahatchee National Wildlife Refuge, Florida, United States - Lox_Sample_2.1 | ecosystem: Environmental > Terrestrial > Soil > Wetlands | place: USA: Florida...
CGAGTCTCCCTAAGAAAAAAGAAGGACGGTGGCTCTCACCACCGTCCTCGTTCTTGGGACCAACTCGATCTACTTCTCCATCAGCAAAACTTTTTCCGCGTCGTCGATCTCCGTCAGCTTCACTTCGATTACCTCATTCATCGTGGTCTGCACGTGCCGTCCCACAAATGTGGCTTCCACCGGAATCTCCCGATGTCCCCTGTCCACAAGCACACACAGTTGGACCCGACGCGGACGCCCATGAGAAAACAGCGCGTCGAGCGCGGCTCGCGTGGTTCGGCCGGTAAACAACACATCATCGACCAGCACAATGTTCTTGTCTTCAATTTCGAATCCAATCTCTTTTTCCTGCACCACCGGCTTCGGTCCCAGCGTCGAGAGATCGTCACGATAGAACGTGATGTCCAGAGTGCCGACGGGCACCTTCGCGCTTTCGATGCGGGTAATGATTTTCCCCAGACGCTCGGCGATCGGAACCCCGCGCCTGCGAATCCCGACCAATCCCAAGCCGCTGACGCCTCCGTTCTTCTCTACTATTTCGTACGCCAGCCGAACCAGCGTTCGTTCGATTTCCGATGCGGACATCAGTTGTGCCTTCTGACGAAGGCCGGTTTTCCGTGAAGGTTGCTTTGCATTCATTAGGATTTATGCCTCAATGACCGCGTATCCGGCTTTTCAATGTATTCAACACGGTGGCGCAGGTCAAGCACCGGGAAAAATCGGAAGGAAAGAACTAAGCCACAGGTGAATCGGTCGGCGCAGACTCCACGCTTTCTTCAACGCAAGTACCAGGCTCCGGACAGGCAGTTCGAATCACTCGAGCCAGCGGCGAACTTCCATCGCGCAGCGATACCAGGTCGATTCCTTTCGGATTCTGGCTGGCGGCTTCGGTCGGCACAATCCCCACTCCCTGGTTCCGCCCCAGTTCCTTCGCCCGATAGAGCGCCGCGTCAGCCAGCACAATCGCCTCTTCCGCGCAGATCGACTCAAAGGCACCTCGACACCACGGATAGGCTGCCCAACCCACCGAGCACGTTTTTGACACGGAGATTCCATTGCCAAGATCGAAGGGTTGAGACGACATAACGTCCAGTACGCGGCTGCAGAATGCCGGCGTTCCCGAGGGATCCGTGGAACGACTCATGATCAGAAATTCTTCCCCGCCCCACCGCACCAGCACATCTGATTTTCGCACCACCGTCGACAGCCGTTGCGCAACCAGTTGCAACAACCGGTCCCCTGCCGGATGTCCGTGCAGATCATTGACCTGCTTGAAGAAATCGACGTCGACCATGATGAACACCAGATCACGATGATCCATTTTCCGGATCTCGCTTCCCCGCGCCCGTTGGTAGTTGCGCAGAACCTGGCCTGCCTCCGACGTCAGAATCTCCTCCAGATACCGCCGGTTCCAAACATTCGTGAGTACGTCGGTGAATGAAATTTCCTGCAACTCTAGGTTCTTGCGTTGTAGTTCCAAGCTATGCCAGCGCAGCGAGTGCTCTTTGTTCTCCAGTTCGTCCTTCAGGCGGCACATCTCATCCAGGTTGTGCCTTGAGAGACGCAGCAGGCTGAGCAATTCCTGATCGAGCAGATGCTGTTTGATGAACACCAGAGCGCCCATGACCAGCATCACGGCTACCGTGAGCAGCAGTCGGTAAGAACGAACTCTTTGCGGCGCGTTGCCTCCGAATTGAGCCCACGCCATCATCAGCGGTGTAATAAATACGGCAAGCATCGCCAGCCGAGCCTTCCAGATTCCGAAACCGCGACTCGGTGTTTCGTCAAAATATTTGTCCGGGTCCGTCTGGGTGTCAAAGAATCCGATCCGTACGAACCACGCCATCGACGCTACCAAGGGCACGTCAAACAGGCTCCCGGTGTAATACAGATGCAAGTCGATGGCCTCGCTGGCCATCAAAGAAGCTGCGCAATAAAGCAGCGTCGCAGCGAACAGGTGGAAGTAGATACGTCTCCATGTTCCGCGGCAGCGCCTCCAGACCAAAATCAAGCCCCCCGCGAGGACGAGTTCCTCGCTTGTATACAGCAGATCAAAGCTTCTTCCGTAGACCGCTTCTGCCGGATGTACGTACTGCCAGGGAATCACCACAAACAGGTAAAGGAAGAGCCACCACGTCATCAGCAGGGCGAAATCCAGTGTTCCAACCCGAATTGCCCGTTCATCTCGTCGCAAGTGCGGCTGAATCGCAACGGCTGCCATCATGGGAACCACATGAAGGAAAAGAATGACATCTCCCACGAACGGATTCGGCGCCTCGTGCCGCAGATACACTTCGATGTACGTCCACATCACTTGCGACACCAGCCACATGCCCAGGCCGAGGCTCATCAGAACCCAATAAAGTCGAGCCTTCGGTGCAGCCTTCTTTATATTTCCCAGGAAAGCAACGGTCGCCGCAAGAAGGATTGCGTTCTGCAGGATGTCGCCAAACGCGGTCAGACCAAAGCCCCGCGGCACCAGGATTGAAAGCGCCGCGTCGACACACACGAGCGCCCCAATTCCAATCGCCCACTTCCGACCGTCCTGGAGCACAGCTCTCCCCACGCTACGAATTGTAGTGTTTTACGAATCGCTCATCGGTGTTACCGAAGTAACCGCGGCCGGGATACCCACGGCCGGCTCAGAAGCCGAGATAAGTGCCCGACGATCTTCAGTTTGCAGGGATCCATCGACGGTCGGAACTACGCGCGTCGTTCTTTCAAATAACGCCGCAATGCATCTTTCCACGATGGCATTTCGCAGCCATAGCCTTTCAGGCTCCTGGTCGATAGCACCGAGTACGCCGGACGCGGCGCTGGCCGCGCCATTTGCGCACTGCTGGCCGGTCTGACCGGTATTGCAAGTCCCGCGTCCGCAATAATCTCTTTGGCAAACTCGAACCACGTGCACTCCCCAGAGTTCGCGGCGTGCACAATTCCCTGCGCACTTCCGCGACACAACGTGATGATCGCCGTCGCCAGATCTATGGAATACGTCGGGCATCCACGCTGATCATCGACCACGTCAAGGCTGGGACGATTTGCCGCCAGCTTCAAAATCGTGTCCGGGAAACACTTGCCGCCCACTCCGAACAACCACGACGTACGGACGATGCAACTCTGCGGCAGAATCTCGGAAAGCCGCAGTTCCGCTTCTGCCTTGGAACGGCCGTAAACGCTCTGCGGATTTCTCGCATCCGTCACTTCATAGGGCCTCGTATTCCTTCCATCGAACACGTAGTCCGTGCTGAGAAACAGCAGCTTCGCTGCGCTCCGCTTGGCCGCCTCAGCAACATGCGCGGCCCCGTCCCGGTTAACTGCAAACGCCAGCGCCGGATTCTTTTCGCAACCATCGACATCCGTGTAGGCAGCGGCCAGCACAATCCAGTCTGGCCGTTCCACATCTACGACCGTATTTACCCGATCACTGTCCCGAATATCCACTTCGTGCGAACCATAGCGCAGCACCTGGTCCTCATGCCACTCACGCGACAGAGCTCGGCCGAGAAGACCCGTGGCGCCGATAATCATGACCTTCATTAGCTTTGGTTTCCTGAAACTAGGCGAAGACCTCGGCATTCCTCAGAGAAATACCGCGCTGGTCTTTAGCGGAAATGATCGGATCCCCGTCGAGCGCCCAATCGATGTTCAAGTCAGGATCGTTCCACGCCAGCGTTCGCTCATGTTCCGGGGCATAATAATCGGTCGTCTTATAGAGGACATGCGCCGTCTCCGAGACGACCCGGAATCCATGCGCGAAGCCGCGGGGAATCCAGATCATTCGTTGATTTTCTCCCGTCAGTCGAACCGATTCCCACTTTCCGAATGCCGGAGAGGATCGCCGCAAATCCACTGCAACGTCGAGGATTTCTCCGTCGCCCACTCTCACCAGCTTTCCTTGCGGCTGCTCGATCTGGTAGTGGAGTCCGCGCAGCACGTCCCGCCGCGAATAAGAATGATTGTCCTGCACGAATCCTTCTTCGATGCCAACCGAAGCAAACGCTCTCTGGTTATAGCTTTCAAGGAAAAATCCGCGCTCGTCGCGGAAGACGCGAGGTTCTAACACGAAAACGCCAGGCAGGGAGGTCGCAACTTTCTTGATTGCATCCATTGGGGGAGTAGTAGAAGCAGGTTCGCTTCAAAATACCCTTTCTTTGAGCAGTTGCAGCAAGTATGCACCGTAGCTGCTGTTTCGCATCGACGTTCCAATCTGTTCCAATTGCGCGGCCGTGATGTAGCCCGATCGATAAGCGATTTCTTCCGGACACGCCACCATTAATCCCTGCCGCTTTTCAATCGCCTGAATGTAGGACGCAGCATCCATCAAAGATTCGTGAGTTCCGGTGTCCAGCCACGCCGTGCCACGCCCCATGACTACGACTTCCAGCTGTCTCTTCTCAAGGTAAGCCCGATTCACCTCCGTGATTTCGAGTTCTCCTCGCGCGCTCGGCTTCAGCGACTTCGCGATGCCCACCACCTGCTGATCGTAGAAATACAGACCCGTAACCGCGTATCTCGACTTGGGAATCTTGGGCTTTTCCTCAATGCTCAGGGCTCGACCCTCTCCATCGAATTCCACTACTCCGTAGCGCTCAGGATCATGCACGGGATAAGCAAAAACCCGCGCGCCGTGAGCCTTCTCCACCGAGCTTTTCAAGTCCTTGGCCAGGTCATGCCCATAAAAAATATTGTCTCCGAGTACCAGGGCGCACGCCCCACCATCAAGAAACCTTTCGCCCAGCAAAATCGCCTGGGCAATTCCTTCAGGCTTTTCCTGCGCCTGATATTCAAGGTGAACGCCGAGCTGCGTCCCATCCCGCAGCAACATCTGAAATTTGGGCAAATCTTCCCGGGTCGAGATCAACAGAATGTCGCGAATGCCCGCCAGCATGAGCGTGCACAGCGGATAGTAGATCATCGGCTTGTTGTAGACGGGCAACAAGCTCTTGCCCATCGCTTGCGTCACCGGGTAAAGGCGCGTGCCCGATCCGCCGGCCAAAATGATTCCCTTATATCGATCGCTTGCTTTCATAGCTGTTTTTGATTCTCTGTCTGCTGATTCGCCGCGCTTATCCTGAATAATGCGTCGCGATCCACTGCCGATACGCTCCGCTCGTCACATCCCGCACCCAGGCCTCATTTTCCAGATACCAGCGCACCGTCTTGCGCAGCCCGCTTTCCAAAGTCTCCTTCGGCTTCCATCCAAGTTCCCGCTCAATTTTGCCCGCATCAATGGCGTATCTCCGGTCGTGCCCCGGTCTATCCTTCACAAACGAAATAAGCTCCCGCCGGGAAGGCCCATGTTTTGGGAGCATCTCGTCTAGAAGATCACAAATCAGTTCGACGATCTCGAGGTTCGGCATCTCATTACAGCCGCCGATGTTGTAGGTTTCACCGACTCGCCCTTCATTCAAAACCGCGCTGATCGCCTGGCAATGATCTTCCACATACAGCCAGTCTCTGACATTCTTTCCGTCTCCATATACCGGCAGCGGCTTCCCGTCGCGGGAGTTCAGAATCATTAGCGGAATCAGCTTCTCTGGAAACTGGAATCTGCCGTAGTTGTTCGAACAGTTTGTCGTGAGTGTCGGAAGATCGTAAGTATGTTGATACGCGCGTACCAGATGATCGGAGGCGGCCTTCGACGCCGCGTAAGGACTATTGGGGGCATATGCGGTCGTCTCAGAAAACGCAGGATCGTTCGGCCCCAACGATCCGTAAACCTCGTCTGTCGAGACATGCAGAAAACGGAAGCCCTTGCGCTTCTCCTCCGGCAAACCCTCCCAATAGGCCCGCGTTTCTTCCAGCAGCGCAAAAGTTCCATCGATGTTCGTGCGGACGAATGCTTCCGGCCCGCGAATCGACCTGTCGACATGGCTCTCCGCCGCGAAGTGAACAATTGCATCCGGATTATGTTTTCCCAGCAACCGCCGCACCAGGTCGCAGTCCCCAATGTCTCCCTGAACGAAATCGTAGTGCGAGTTACCGGCAATACTTTCCAGATTGCACAAGTTTCCCGCATACGTGAGCTTGTCGAGATTCACGCACACCGAATCCGTCCGCATTTGTTGCAGGAGAAAGTTCGAGCCGATAAACCCCGCCCCACCGGTCACCAGGATCGTTTTCCGCATGTGCAAGAAGTGGCTTGCGCAGCCCGGCCGGGCGCCGCGAAGTCCCAGGGTTTGATTGTAATAAAAAAGGACGGGCCGTGAGCCCGTCCTTCACTTTGGCGCGATTCGCGCGCGTTTCAGCTGGCGCGTTGCTCCGGTTTAGCGTCGGCGAGAGTTTCGACTGCACGAACACTCGGCTTCTTGAGAGCAGTCTCCGTCCAATGCCGGCCTAGCAACTCGAAATAAGCCTTTTCGATATCCGTTGCAATTCCGCTCCATTGGTATTGCTGCTCAATGCGCCTGCGCGCCGCCGCACCCGCCGCCTTCCGCACCGCCGGGTTGGCAATCAGAAAGCGGAGTCGCTCCGCCAAATCCTCCGCGTTGCCGCGGCTAAAAGTAAACCCCGCTCCATCTACGACTTCGCGATTCTCCGGTACATCGCTTGTCAGCACACAGAGCCCCGCCCCCATGGCGTCGAGAAGAGCCAGGGATAGACCTTCCATATCCGAAGGCAACACGAACAGCATCGCGTTTGTCAGCAGCTCATCCAGCGTTTCTCCCGACACCCAGTCGAGAATTCGAATCCGGTCGCTGGCGTGACTGCGCAAGTTGCGGCTGTATTCATCGCAATAACTCGACGCCCCCGCCATCACCAGTTTCACATCGGTATCAAGGTGTTCGAATGCCTCGACCAGCAGATGGGCTCCTTTCTCGGGCGAGAATCTTCCCAGGAACAAAATATATTTCCCGGACTCCAGGCCCCATTCGACGATCTTGTTGGGCTCGCGTTTTTCCCGTAGAACTCCGCCGTTCGGCACATAGAAGGCTTCGATCCCGTGGATCTCACGGTACCGCTGCTGTAATGCCTGGGAGACGACCATGGTTCCATTCGGCAGCCGCACCGAGGCCCGCTCGCCCAGCTGTAAAACAGTTGAGGCCAGCCGACCCCACTTTTTCCTCTGCCAGTCGAGCCCTTGCACCGTGACCGCCGTCCGGGTCCCTTTCAACCGGGGAAGGAATGAGAATAGCGCCGGGCCCAGCGCGTGATAGTGAACAATATCGTATCTTCTCGTGAGCGCGTGCAATGTGCTGAGTATCGTATGCACTAGCGTTTCCAGATGCTTCGATCGGATCGTGGGAAGCCGTACCAGCCGCATCCCGTTGTATTCCTTCAACGCTGGCGTGAAGTAATTGCGGCAATAGACTGTCACTTCATGGCCCCTTTCCGCCAATCGTTTCCCAACTTCCTCGTAGTACGCTTCAATCCCGCTGTACTTCGAGATAACCCCCCGCCCGCCAATAAATGCAACCCGTAACCCTGCACGTTTCGCCGTGAGCGGCTCGCCCTCAGACCAGGAGGAGAGCACGTCCCGGCGCAGTCGCTTCCGTCGCCCGGCCTTTACCAGGCCCGAATATAAGGTCGCCATCTTTTCGTAGTGCTCTTCCGGCTTGTTATTCCTCGTTACAAGCTCCCATCCGCCACGGCCCATCTTTTCTGCGAGATCGGGATTGGCGGCCAGCAGCCGTATCGCGCTCGCCAGTTCATTCACATTGCCGCTCCGGTAGAGCAGGCCCGTCTCACCGTCATGCACCAGCTCGCGGCGCGATCCCAGGTCGGTCGCAATCACTGCTCTTCCCTGCGCATACGATTCAAGAATGGTCTTGCCCAGCGTCTCGTACGCGTGAGATGGCAATACCGTGAATCTAGACTGCGCGATCAGCGCATCCCGCTGCCCCGCCGCAACCTGCCCCGCAAATCGCACATTTTTCAATGCCAATGAAGCGGCAAGTCGCTGTAGTTCCTCGGCCTGCGGACCATCCCCGGCAATCACCAACCGGAACTCCGGCAGTTGCTGCATCGCACGCAGCAACTCGTCCACTCCTTTTTCTGGCGATAACCGGCCAAAGTAGAGAATCGGTCCGTTCGCCGGAGCCGTACACGGCTCTGATTCAGCTACCTGCTGAAAGTGCGGAAGCACCTCAAATTTCCCGGCGTCCCATCCGTGCTCCAAAAACTTGTCGCGCACAAAGCGGCTCGGCGCCAAAAACAGGTCCACACACTTCCTGTACGTTCCCATCCACCGATGCAGGTAAGCCTCAGCAGTGAGTACCGATCTCTCGCCCAGCCCCGGATAACACTTCGAATTCATTGCGTGCCAAAACGCCCCACCCTTGCAGGCCTCGCACGCTTCGCCCCGCGAGAGCAGGTTGTAGCTCGGGCATAGCAGCTTGAAATCGTTAATGTGATAAAGCACCGGGACGCCTTGCTTCTTCAGTTCCCACAAGATGGACGGCGAAAGATGGTGATAAATGTTGCGCACGTGCGCGACATCCGGGCGGAAGTCGCGGAGCATTTCTCGGATCTTGCGTCTCGCCTCTGTCGAATAAATCGCGTGCGCGCCATTCAGGCTTTTTTTCCAAAACCCTCGAGCCCCTTTAAAGTCAACCGGCGCTACAAGATGCCGGTCGAACTCGGTCGCTTCGCCTCGCGGATCAGCCATGGAAAACAGCGCCGTCTCATGGCCGTGCGACCGCATCAGTTTCATCAACTCAAATAGGTAAACTTCGGTCCCGCTGAACGGATAGTTGTATTTGTTGCAATACAAAATTCTCATGAATGCTCTCAGTTTGCGGATGAATCCGCTGTAAGAATGAATCGCAAAAAAATTCCAGGTTCTTCCTTCGATTAAAGTTGTGGCTGACGTGCGTGCGGGCGGCGTGCTGAATCCACTCCACGCGCGGCGGAGTGCAGATCGAAGAAGCGGATCGACCAGGCTTCCCGAGACTGCCGCTTTCGCGGACAAGCCCCTCAATCAGCAGCAGGTTCGAGACGAAGTCGTGCATTGACCCCGGCGCATAAAGAAATCCTGATTTTTCTGGAACAACAAGTTCGGGAATTCCCGTGATCGAGGGAGCCAAAACGATTTTTCCGCGCGCCATCGCTTCCATCAGCACCAGCGGAATTCCTTCGCTCCGGCTCGTGAGCACAGCCACGTCTGCGCGACGGTACCAGCCATCCAGTCCATCCGGCTGAACGTGCCCCAATAGAACCACCCGCGCATCGAGATGAAACTTGCGGATCAGTCCGCTCAAGCGCCTCCGCTCGGGACCGTCTCCGGCGATGAAACAGCGGAATTTCACTTTTCTCGCTTTCAGCTCGGCGCACGCTCTCACGAGAAATGCGTGATCCTTGACCGCATGCAAGCGCCCGACGCATAAGATGGTGAGCGGTTGCTCTTCGAAATCGCGCTTGCCCGCTGCAGGCAATCGTTCCGGCACATCGACGCCCATGCGGCTTACAATGATTTTCCCCGCATCCACCCCGGGATAGTGTTCGAGGATGTAATTGCGGTTGTAACTGGAGATCGTGCAGCAGAACGTGCAAGTGGCCAACTTCAGGTCCAGGTACGTTCCGTGCAGCAGCAAATCTGAACCATGCAATGTCAGGCTGAAGCCGATGTTCAGAATCCGGGCCGCGGTCATCCCGATCCATGAGGCAAAATATCCATGGTGCACGTGGATATGCTCCGCTCGCCGCTGTTCCAGAAGGCACGCGTAACATGCCCCCAGAAAGGTATGGGCGAGCGCCCGGACTCGTTGTCCCAATCCTTCCGCCCCGCGAAACATCACGCGGCCAAGCAGCGGCGCAACGCGCCTCCAGCGCCGGACGCACAGCCATATCGCCCTCACCGCGAGAGTCCAAGCCATTCCCTGCAGCACGATCTCCGGTTCGGGGGACCTGGCATTTCCCTCTCGGCCACCCGCCCGTCGAACGCTTCCAGCAATAACCGTGACTCCCCGCCTTCGCAGTTCCTCGATTTCGCAGGCGACGTACGGCTCCACGGGAGACGGAAACTCGATCGCCAGATACGCAACCGTCAGCATGGCCTCTCAGCCTCTGCCCGTCTTCTTTGCGCGGCCAGCATGCCCGCCACCGTGAATAGCAATCCGTTCACAAACTGATAACTCATGACCACCATGGCCGCGTTCACCCAGTAGATTCCCAGCAGTATCGGCCATAAACGATGGAAGTCCGAGTTGAGAAAGCCGTCCCGCTCGCCTGCGGGAATCTCCCCCCTCCCCAGACGCCACAACTCCCACATCAGCCACACGTACAGCAGAAGGCCAACGATTCCCTGTTCCACCAGCAGTTCAAGATAGGTATTGTGCGGGTAAAGAATCTTTTCGTCGTACCCGCTCACATGCCGCGGCAGTTCGAGCGGCATTTGATGAAATCCCCAGCCCGTCCATGGACGCTGCAAGAACATCTCCCAGCCGCCCGCGTAAACCGCCGCCCGGTAATCGAGCGGTCCGCGCTCCTCAAAGCGTTCCGCGAGGCTGGAGCCGAGCTCAGTAGTGCCGAGAAGAAATATCCCGGCCAAAACCAAAGCCGTCGCGCAAGCCACGCCCGTCCATCGAAACAGTCGGTTCTTTGAGAGGAAGATGAGCAGCAGCACCGTTCCGGCAAACGACAGCCACACGGCTCGCGTCATCGTGGCCAGAATCGCAACCGGAACAGAGGCAAGGAGAAAAGTGATCTTCCATCCGCGAACTGCTCGCCTTCGATACGCGTGAAAGGCGAGCAAGCCCAGCATGTTCAGGGAAACTCCGTTCGCGACAGCCTGCAGCAGCGGCCCCCGAGCCCGGTCGACATGAAAGCCCAAACTTGGGTCAAGGATGAACCGCGGGAAAATCAGAGAAGTCGCCCCGCAGAGAAATGCAATCGCCGTAAAACTCAGATACGCGAGCACGACCAGGCAGAAAATCTCAAACTTCCGAAAGCTTCGCTCCCGCCGGAAGACGAATGCGGCTAGATGAAACAATGAGTAAGGAACGATGAATTTCGACGCGAGCAGGCTCCATGCCTCGTGGTCAAAAGGCGCTCCGACGACGCTTACCAACGCGAGCAGCGTCAACCCGGCCATCGGCCACGTCGCACGCTCGATCGAAACAACCCTTTGCCGTGAAGCTATTCCCGCCGCCACAACCCCCAAAACAAGTAGCCCAAACGCTACCCGGTCGATCTCGAAGAATTGGACATCGGGATGCCTCAGCAACATCGCTGTCAGCGCTGCGAGAAACAGAAGACACGGCGCCGCGGCAATCATCTGCAAAGGGCGCAGGAAGGCTTGCGTCGCCCAAAACGCCAACTCGCCTTCGCCAGCTCGCAATCTCTGCTGTGACGTCGCAGCCTGCATCAGCTTCCGCTCCCCTGCATCACCGCGAGAAAGGTTTTCAGCAGGATCTGCAGATCCAGGCCAAGGCTCCAGGTCCGGATGTACTCACGGTCCAACTCCATCCCGCGTTGAAACGAAGGATCGCGCCTTGCCGTGACCTGCCACAGCCCGGTAATCCCCGGCGTGACGTCAAGCCGCGCCAGATGTTCGATTTCATATTCCGCAAAATCATCCAATGGGTGAGGACGGGGGCCAACAAGACTCATCTCTCCTTTCATCACGTTCCACAGTTGCGGCAGCTCATCCAGGCTGTAACGCCGCAAGAAGCGCCCAATCCGCGTGATTCTCGGATCGCGCGAAATCTTGAAAAATGGTCCGGCTCTCTCGTTTCCTCCGCGCAGAGCGTCTTTAAGTTCGTCCGCGTTGTGGACCATGGTGCGAAACTTGTAGCAGCGGAACAACCTTCCTTTCCTTCCGACTCGATCTGCCGAATACAAAACCGGCCCTTCGGAATCGAACTTGATCAGCAACGCAATCGCTGCCAGTAGCGGCCATAAGGCCAGCATCAGCAGAACGCTCCCGGCTACATCCACAATCCTTTTAAGGAATAGGCCCAACGTTGGCAGCCGCTCCGCATGAAGGCAAATCAGAGGCACCCCCGCCACCCGCTCGGTCTCGCTTTCGACGGGCGAATACCCGAACAGATCAGGAATGATCTCGACATCCAGTCGCAGTACGCGGGCCTCGCCCAACACCTGCGCAGTGGTGTCAGGA
>Ga0335072_10012633_pt1 | contig 12060 bp, 5 predicted proteins | sample Lox_Sample_21_FD_206725 | JGI IMG/M metagenome (GOLD analysis project Ga0335072, IMG submission 206725) | Soil microbial communities from Loxahatchee National Wildlife Refuge, Florida, United States - Lox_Sample_2.1 | ecosystem: Environmental > Terrestrial > Soil > Wetlands | place: USA: Florida...
CGATCGACAACCAGGTGAGTCCGATCGCCAAAACCGAAAAGCCGAAACCGACCACGGACCGGGGGTGCGAACGGTCGACCATGTTGCCGACGATCGGTGCAAGCAGACCACTGGTGATCGCCATCGGCGCGATCAGCAGAGCCGAACGGGTGGGCGACAGTCCGCACACCGCCTGCGTGTAGAACATCAGCGGCAGCATCATCGCCGTGGACGCGAACCCGATGACCGTCCCGGCAAGATTGGCCAGGCTGAAGTCGCGGTCGCGGAAGATGTCCAGCGGTATCAGTGGCTCGTCGGTGCTGATCGATTGCCAGTAGATGAACCCGGTCATGAACCCGACACCGGCGACGAACACCGCCCATATCCACGGCGCCCAGCCGCCGGCCTGTCCCTGCTGCAGGGCAAACACGATGAGGAACATCCCCAGCCCGGACAATGCCACGCCAGCCAGGTCGAATCGGTGTTTGTGGGTGGGCAGGACCGGCATCAGCCGGGCCGCCAGCACCAGACCGAGGATGCCGATCGGGACGTTGACGAAGAAGATCCACGCCCAGCCCAGCGCGTCGACCAGCACGCCACCGGCCAACGGTCCAACCAACGTGGCGACGCCGGCGGTAGCGCCCCACACGCTCATCGCCATCCCGCGGCGTTCCGGCGGGAAGATACGGGTGATCACCGACAGCGTCTGGGGGGTGAGCACTCCGGCCCCGATGCCCTGCACCACCCTGGCGGCGATCAGCATCCCGATGCTCGCCGACAGGCCGCACCACAGTGACGCGGCGGTGAAGATGCCGAGGCCGAGCAGATAGAGGTTCTTCGGACCGAAACGGTCACCGAGTCGGCCGGCCACCAGCAACGGAACGGCGTAGGCGAGCAGATAGGCGCTGGTCACCCAGATCACCATGTCGTAGCCGGTGCCAAGCTTGACCATGATGCTGGGATTGGCGACCGCGACGATCGTCGAGTCGAGCAGGATCATGAAAAAGCCGACCATCATGGCCCAAAGCGCGTCCCAGGGACTGGCGGGGTGCCCGGGATGCCTGCGCTTCTGCGGCTTGGTCGCCATCTCGCTGCCAGCGCGTCGAGGGCCGCCCCCCGTTCGCCCGCGAGCAGTCGCCGTGGTCATTTCCCCGCCCCATTCTGGCTCCGCACCCTGCTGTCGGAGTCCCCGTGCCGCCGCTCCAGCCGACCGGATCGCAGCGAACTGGCAAACTCACGCAGCCACAGGAGCTCGGCCTGCATCGTCGCCAGCAAGTAGTCCATCGCCACCACGTAGCCACCTGGCGTGACGCCGGTGTCGCGAAGCGCCATGATCTCGGCGGCCCGGGCCTCCATTGCCCCGACGCGGTCATCGACCGCGTTCGCCGCGGCATCACTACCCACGGTATCGACCTCAGCAAGTGCGCCGACGAACTGCGAAAACTCGTGGACCGGTGTTGCGATCACTTCGCGCACCCGTTCGGCAAGCAACTCAGCGCCCGCGTCGGTGATTTCGTAGATGGCACGCTGCGGCCGCTTCCCATCCCGGGCCGTCGCCGCCCGCCGGATCAGTTTCTCCTCGGTCAGCCGGTCAACGACGTGATACAGCGACCCCAGCCGCACCTTCACGATGCGATCCGCATGACGTTGGACGAGGGTCCGGAACATCTCGTAGCCATGCATCGGGCGCTCCCGTAGCAGCGCCAACACCGAGATACCCATTGACGTCAGCTGGTAAGCCATCGACAGCGGATTATTCCGGATGGACTAATCGCACCGATACCTGCCCCACGCGTCGTGGCACCGGCGCTAGCCTGAAGGAAAATCAACACAGCACGCGCCGGGCGACGATGCGGGCCGACCAACGGCCCGCTGAGGAGCCGGCAATCACTCGGAGGCACCTCATGAGCGCCCGACGGACGCATCCAGCGGATGACTCGCTGCCCGAAACGGCCAACGGCAAGCCCAAGGCATCAGCGCGCGCGTTAGCGCACATCATCGAGCGCAGCTCACGGATTCAGGGCCCATTAGCGGCGTCATATGTGGACCGGCTGCGCCGCGCGAACCCCGAGGCCGCCCCGTCCGTGATCGTCGCCAAGCTGGAGAAGCGGTTCGTGGGCGCCGTCACGGCCAGCGGCGCGGCGGTGGGTTCGGCCGCTTTGGTGCCGGGCATCGGCACAGTGGCTGCATGGTCCGCGGCCGCCGGGGAGACGGCGGTGTTCCTCGAGGCGACCGCGTTCTTTGCGCTCGCGATCGCGGCGGTGCACGGTGTCCCGGCCGAGAACCGCGAACTCCGCCGCGCCCTGGTGTTGTCGGTGTTGGTTGGCGACGACAGCAAGCACGCCATCGCCGATCTGCTCGGTCCGGGCCGCAGGAGCGGTGCGTGGCTGTCGGAGGGGGCGGCATCGGTGCCGATGCCCGCGTTGGCGCAGTTGAATTCGCGGTTGCTCAAGCGCGCCGTCAGGCGATTCGCGCTGCGGCGCAGTGCGCTGTTGTTCGGCAAGATGCTGCCGATCGGAATCGGCGCCATCATCGGCGCGATCGGCAACCGGCTAGTGGGTAAGAAGATCGTGCGTAACACCCGCAAGGCGTTCGGTACCCCCCCGGCCCGATGGCCGGTCACCCTGCACCTGCTGCCCACGGTTCCCGACGCCGACTAGCTGTGCCGGACGCCCGGCGCGGTGCTGGTCAACACACGTGGCGGATTGTCGGCAAAGGGTTAGCCTTTATGGGGCGGAAACTTGTCGGGGCCGCCGCAGGGGGATGCGCCGACACCATGTGCAGGATGTGGCAAGCGTCACGTAGCGCGCTTGCCGGACAGAGGAATCGAGGCGAGCAGCTGCCGTGAGCAGTACGAGTTCACCATTCGGGCAAAACGAGTGGCTGGTCGAGGAGATGTACCGGAAGTTCCGCGAAGATCCCTCCTCGGTCGACCCGAGCTGGCATGAGTTCCTGGTCGACTACAACCCCGAGCCAACCGGTGACGGTGCGACCACGGCTGACAAGCCGGCACCCGCGGCTCCGGCCGCCGAGGCCGTGCCCGCCCGTTCACCCGCGCAGGCACCGCCGCCGGCTGCCACTGCCACCGTCGGAAACGGCGTGACCAGCGCTCCGGTGCCCCCGGCGCCTGCGCGCCCCGCCGGGCCCACGCCAGGCGAAGGCGACGAGGTCCAGGTGCTGCGTGGTGCGGCCGCCGCCGTGGTGAAGAACATGTCTCAATCTCTGGATCTGCCTACAGCCACCAGTGTTCGGGCCATCCCGGCCAAGCTGATGATCGACAACCGCACCGTCATCAACAACCAGCTCAAGCGGACCCGCGGCGGCAAGGTTTCCTTCACCCATCTGCTGGGCTACGCGTTGGTGCAGGCGCTCAAGGCGTACCCGAACATGAACCGGCACTACGCCGAAGTCGACGGCAAGCCCGCCGCGATCACGCCGGCGCACATCAATCTCGGCCTGGCGATCGACCTGCAGGGCAAAGACGGCAAGCGCTCGTTGGTGGTGGCAGGCATAAAGCGTTGCGAAACCATGCGATTCGCGCAGTTCGTCACCGCGTATGAAGACATCGTCCGCCGTGCCCGCGACGGCAAGCTGACGGCCGAAGACTTTGCCGGCGTGACGATTTCGCTCACCAACCCCGGCACCATCGGCACCGTGCACTCGGTGCCGCGGCTGATGGCAGGCCAGGGCGCGATCATCGGCGTGGGCGCAATGGAGTACCCCGCCGAATTCCAGGGCGCCAGCGAGGAACGCATCGCCGAACTGGGTATCGGCAAGCTGATCACGCTGACGTCGACGTACGACCATCGCATCATCCAGGGTGCGGAATCGGGCGACTTCCTGCGCACCATTCACGAGATGCTGCTCTCCGACGATTTCTGGGACGACATCTTCCGCGAGATGGGCGTCCCCTACCTGCCGATCCGGTGGAGCACAGACAACCCAGACTCGATTGTCGACAAGAACGCCCGCGTGATGGAGTTGATCGGGGCATACCGCAACCGCGGCCATCTGATGGCCGATATCGATCCGCTGCGTTTGGACAACACCCGGTTCCGCAGTCACCCCGACCTCGAGGTGCTGACCCATGGGCTGACGCTGTGGGATCTGGACCGGGTGTTCAAGGTCAACGGTTTCGCCGGTTCCGAGTACAAAAAGCTGCGCGACATTCTGGGTCTGCTGCGCGACGCCTACTGTCGCCACATCGGCGTGGAGTACACCCACATCCTCGACCCCGAACAGCTGGAATGGCTGGAACACCGCGTCGAGACCAAGCACGTCAAACCGACTGTGGCGCAACAGAAATACATTCTGAGCAAGCTCAACGCCGCCGAGGCTTTCGAGACGTTCCTGCAGACGAAGTACGTCGGGCAGAAGCGGTTCTCGCTGGAAGGCGCCGAGAGCACCATCCCGCTGATGGATGCCGCGATCGACCAGTGTGCCGAGCACGGACTCGACGAGGTGGTCATCGGAATGCCGCACCGCGGCCGGCTCAATGTGCTGGCCAACATCGTCGGCAAGCCGTACTCGCAGATCTTCAGCGAGTTCGAAGGCAACCTGAACCCCGCACAGGCGCACGGCTCCGGAGACGTCAAATACCATCTGGGGGCGACCGGCGTATATCTACAGATGTTCGGCGACAACGACATTCAAGTGTCGCTGACCGCAAACCCGTCGCACCTGGAAGCGGTCGACCCGGTGCTGGAGGGCCTGGTTCGGGCCAAGCAGGATCTGCTCGACCACGGCGACACCGACAGCGAAAACGAAAAAGCCTTCTCGGTGATGCCACTGATGCTGCACGGCGACGCTGCGTTCGCGGGCCAGGGCATCGTCGCCGAAACGCTGAACCTGGCGAAGCTGCCCGGCTACCGCGTCGGCGGCACGATCCACATCATCGTCAACAACCAGATCGGGTTCACCACCTCGCCGGAATACTCCAAGTCCAGCGAATACTGCACCGACGTCGCAAAGATGATCGGAGCGCCCATCTTTCACGTGAACGGCGACGACCCGGAGGCGTGTGTGTGGGTGGCGCGCCTGGCGGTGGACTTCCGGCAGAAGTTCAAGAAAGACGTCGTCATCGACATGCTCTGCTACCGGCGGCGCGGGCACAACGAGGGCGACGACCCTTCGATGACCAACCCGGCGATGTACGACGTCGTCGACACCAAGCGTGGCGTCCGCAAGACGTACACCGAAGCGTTGATCGGCCGTGGCGACATCTCGATGAAAGAAGCCGAGGACGCGCTGCGCGACTACCAGGGCCAGCTGGAGCGGGTCTTCAACGACGTGCGTGAACTGGAGAAGCACGGCGTCCAACCGAGTGCATCGGTGGAGTCCAACCAGATGCTCGCCGCCGGGCTCGACACCGCGGTGGACAAGGCGTTGCTGGCCCGGGTCGGCGACGCGTTCCTCGCGCTGCCCGACGGGTTTACCGCGCATCCGCGCGTGACGCCAGTGCTGGAGAAGCGCCGCGAGATGGCCTACGAGGGCAAGATCGACTGGGCGTTCGGCGAACTGTTGGCGTTGGGTTCGCTGGTGGCCGAAGGTAAGTTGGTGCGGCTGTCCGGGCAGGACACCCGTCGGGGCACCTTCTCCCAGCGCCATTCGGTGATCATCGACCGCCACACCGGCGAAGAGTTCACCCCACTGCGGCTGCTCATGACCGACCGCGACGGCAACCCGACCGGCGGCAAGTTCATGGTTTACGACTCGCCGCTGTCGGAGTACGCGGCCGTCGGCTTCGAATACGGCTACACCGTCGGCAACCCGGACGCACTTGTCCTGTGGGAGGGCCAGTTCGGCGATTTCGTCAACGGTGCCCAGTCGATCATCGACGAATTCATCAGCTCCGGCGAGGCGAAGTGGGGCCAGCTGTCCAGTGTGGTGCTGCTGCTGCCGCACGGCCACGAAGGCCAGGGCCCCGACCACACCTCCGGCCGCATCGAACGCTTCCTGCAATTGTGGGCGGAAGGTTCGATGACGATCGCGATGCCATCGACCCCGGCCAACTACTTCCACTTGTTGCGTCGACATGCCCTGGATGGCGTGCAGCGCCCGCTGATCGTGTTCACGCCAAAGTCCATGCTGCGCAACAAAGCCGCGATCAGCGACATCAAAGAATTCACCGAGACCAAGTTCCACTCGGTGCTCGAGGAACCCACCTACGAGGAAGGCGTCGGAGACCGCAGCAAGGCGACCCGCATGCTGCTGACCAGTGGAAAGCTCTACTACGAGCTGGCGGCCCGCAAAGCCAAGGACAACCGAGACGACGTCGCGATCGTGCGCATCGAACAGCTCGCGCCACTGCCGCGCACGCGACTGAGCGAAACGCTGGACCACTACCCGAACGTCAGCGAATATTTCTGGGTGCAGGAGGAGCCGGCCAACCAGGGCGCGTGGCCCCGCTTCGGCTTGGAGCTGCCCGAGCTGTTCCCGGGCAAACTGACTGGGATCAAACGCATTTCGCGCCGGGCCATGTCGGCGCCATCGTCGGGCTCATCGAAGGTGCACGCTGTCGAACAGCAGGAAATCATCGACCTGGCGTTCCGCTGAGTCGCCGGTTACCGGTGATGTGCGTGCGCTGAACCATTGCCTTTCAGTGCGCCGTTACTACCGTTCGTCGCACCGTTGCTGTGCCCATTGCGATGGCTGTGCGCCGTGCCATTAGCGCCTGCCGGAACCGCGATTTCCGCCGTGTCCTCGCTGCTGACGTGGTCGTCGACACGGTGCGCGTGCGGGTAAACGTTCATCGGCCACCAGAACCAGCGTCCCAGCATCGCCGCGATCGACGGCATCATGAACGAGCGAACGATCAACGTGTCGAACAACAGACCGAGACCAATGGTGATACCCACCTGGCCGACAGCGCGGTTGTCGCTGACGATCATGGAGGCCATCGTGAATGCGAACACCAGCCCCGCGGCCGTCACGACTCTGCCCGTTCCGCCCATCGCGCGAATGATGCCCGTCTTCAGCCCGGCGCCGATCTCCTCTTTGAACCGTGCGACCAGAAGCAAGTTGTAGTCCGATCCCACCGCCAAAAGAATGATGACCGACATCACCATCACCAGCCAATGCAATGGGATGCCGAGGAAGTACTGCCAGACCAACACGGATAGCCCGAACGAAGCCCCCAACGAAAGCGCTACCGTGCCAACGATTACCAGGGCCGCGACGAGGCTTCGCGTGATGATCAACATGATGATGAAGATCATGCACAGCGAAGAAATGCCGGCGATCAAGAAATCGTAGTGCGACGCCTCTTTCAGGTCCTTGAACAACGCAGCAGTGCCGGCGATGTAGACCTTGGAGTCTTCCAGTGCTGTGCCCTTGATCGACTCGTAGGCCGCCGTCCGTATCGCGCTGATGCGCGACATGCCCTCATCGGTCGCCGGGTCTCCTTTGTGCGAAATGATGAAGCGCGCGGCCTTGCCGTCTGGCGACACGAACAGCTTCATCACCCGCTGGAAGTCCGGGTTATCGAACGCCTCACGCGGCAAGTAGAAGGAGTCGTCGGTCTTGGCCGCGTCGAAGTCCTTCCCCATGGCGCTGACGTCGTTGCTGATGTTGTCGACCTGGTCGAGCATCCCGTTCATCGTGCTGTGCAGTGTCAGCACCATGGTCCGCACGCTTTTCATCGTGGCGATCTGCGGCGGCAGCAGGGCGGCAAGCTGTGGCATGACCGCGTCGGCGCGGTCCAGGTCCTTATCCAGGTCGCCGAATTTCTCGGTGAGTTGGTCGACACCGTCCAAGGCGTCATACGCCTGTCTGATCGCCCAGCAGACCGGGATGTTGTAGCAGTGCGGGTCCGCGTAGAAGTAACTACGGACCGGCCTGAATGTGTCATCGAAGTCAGCGATCTCGTCGCGCACGTGATTGGCGATGGCCAGGGTGTCTTTCGTGGTGCCGGCCGCGTGGTGACCGGTAGCGACGAGTTGTTGCAGGAGCGCGTTCATGCGCTCCATCGCCGAGATGGTCCCGCCGAGCTGGTCGGCCAACGTCAACATGTCTTTCATCCGCGTCTTTGCGAATTGCACGTTTTCCACCGACCCCGCGTTCTGCATGCTCAACAGGAACGGTATCGACGTGTGCGCCAGCGGCGTGCCCTGCGGCCGAGTGACGCTCTGGACGCGGGCAACTCCCTCAACCCGGAAGATCCCTTTGGCGAGTTTGTCCAAGACCAGGAAGTCGGCGGAATTGCGCATGTCGTGGTCGGATTCGATCATCAAAATCTCGGGCTCCATGCGTGCCTGCGAGAAGTGCCGCTCAGCAGCCGCCATGCCAACGTTGGCCGGCGTGGTCTTGGGTATGTAGTCCCGGTCTTTGTAGCTCACCTTGTATCCGGGCAGTGCCAGCAGGCCGACCAGCGCAACCGCGCACGTCGCGACAAAGATGGGCGCCGGCCAGCGCACGACGGCGGCACCCACCTGTCGCCATCCCCGCACGTGAAGCAGACGCTTCGGCTCGAGCAGACCGAAACCGCTCGCCACGGTGATAACCGCGGGAACCAGCGTGAGCGCGACCGCAACCGCGACGATCATGCCCAGCGCGCATGGGGCGCCCATGGTCTGGAAGACCGGCAGGCGGGCGAAACTCAGGCAGTACGTGGCACCCGCGATCGTCAGACCCGACGCCAACACAACGGGGGCGACTCCGCGATAGGCGGTCAAGTACGCCGTTTCGCGGCTTTCGCCGGCCTGACGGGCCTCGTGATACCGCCCGATAAAAAATATCCCGTAGTCGGTTCCCGCGGCGATCGCGAGCGAAATCAGGATATTCGTCGCAAAAGTGGAAAGCCTGATGACGTCGTGATCGGCCAGGAATGCAACAATACCGCGAGCCGCCGCCAACTCGACCGCGACCATCGCCAACAAGAGAAATACGGTGGTGATCGAGCGGTACAAGAAAAGCAACATGATGGTGATCACCGCGACGGTTATCACCATGAACTTCACGACGGTCTTGTCGCCGGCTTGGTTTGCGTCCGCCGCCAGTGCGGCTTGGCCGGTGACGTAGGCCTTTACCCCTTTCGGCGCCGGGGTGCTGTCCACGATTTTGCGGACCGCGTCAACGGATAGGTTGGACTGTGATTCGCCCTGATTGCCGACGAGGTTCAACTGAACGTAGGCAGCTTTGCCGTCGGCGCTTTGCGCACCCGCGGCCGTGAGCGGATCGCCCCAGAAATCCTGAATGTGCTGCACGTGCTTGGTGTCAGCTTTCAACCGGGCGATGAGGGCCTCGTAGTACTGGTGCGCACTCGGGCCGAGGGGTTGGTCGCTTTCCAGCACGATCATCGCCATGCTGTCGGAGTCGGATTCCTTGAATGCCTTGCCGATACGCGCCATCGCCTTGACCGACGACGCGTCGTTGGCATTCAGCGATACGGCATGCTCTTTCGCGACCTGCTCCAGTGACGGCACGCCCAAAGTCACCAGCAAGGTGATTGCCACCCAGCCGAGGATGATCGGCACGGCCAGTTTGCGCACCGCTCCCGCTATCGACGCTCGGGTGATGCGCTCGTGATGCGCGTGGTGGTTGCTCATGCGCAGCTATCGTCCTTCGCCGACGCGAAAACGGCGCCACCAATAACGCGGTGCATCCCCCACATCGAATCACCGTATAGAACCGGCGGTATACCTGCCCACCTCAGCACAGCAACGATCGGCATTCCCTTCACCCGTCCCGAACGCGTAGCGGCGCCTCGATCCGAGCGCGACCAGTATGGATTGAGTAAACCATGCGTTAGTCGACACGTGTAGAGATCGTCCCATGGATTATCTAAGAATCACGCGGCCCCCGCATTGGGGGTTCTAGCTGCGGATATGCCGATACGCCGGCGGCGATTAAATGTCCGAATCATCGGACGCACGATTCGGATATGCGAAGTGTCGGCATTACTTCGCAGACACGTCGAACAGCGCTGGCGCAAAACACATCTCGGTGTGCTGGTCGGCGGACATGGCCCCGGCGGGGTGAGCCAGCGTGCGGGGCGGCCAGAGCGCTCATGTCATACTGCCCCGATGGTTTCCACCACCAACCGGCTGATCTTCAATCCGTTGACGTATCGCGTCGTCATAAATCCATCGATTTATAACTTCCTTTTCACCTCATCCCCCGCGAAACGGTTCGCGAGACAAACTCGCTTCGTCAGCGATGATGACTGGTTGTTCCTCAACTTCTGCTACGACGACCCGTCCATGGGCCTGCAGCTCGATGAATTCGACGAACACAATCGGTACTCGATCCAGCTCTACCACCGCACCGCGACCCAGGTTGACCTTGCGGGCAAAAAGGTGCTCGAAGTCAGTTGTGGCCACGGTGGCGGCGCCTCGTATCTAGTGCGCACACAGCACCCCGCCTGCTACACCGGACTCGACCTGAACGCGGACGGCGTCGCGTTCTGCAAGAAACGGCACCGCCTACCCGGTCTGGATTTCGTCGAGGGCAACGCATTGGACCTACCGTTCCCCGACGGCTCGTTCGACGTGGTGCTCAATGTCGAAGCCTCGCACCTCTACCCCGACGTGCCGCGCTTTCTGGCCGAAGCGGCCCGCGTCCTGACTCCGGGCGGGCATTTTCTGTACGCCGACTTCCGGCGGCGTCGCGACTTGGCCGAGTGGGACGCGCAGCTGGCCAACGCCCCGCTGCGGTTGGTGTCGAAGGACGTCATCGACAAGCAGGTGCTGCGCGGGATGGAGAAAGACCGGCCGCACAAGCACGACCTGACCAGCCGCCACGGTGGCATAGCCCGCTTTGCCAGCGATATGACCGACTGGGCATTCTGCCGCGCGGTGGAAAACGGGGAGTTCTCCTATCGCGTGTACTGCTTCGCCAAGGACTAACGTCTCGTTCCGCCTGCACAGGGTAAATTCGGGGAACCTGGCACGGAGAGGGGGACGACATGGCAACGGCGACAACTGAGCCGGTACGGCTGCCGCCGGGTCCGCGGCTACCGAAGACCATTCAGGGCCTCGCGTTGCTGACCGCGCTGTGCGAAGTGATCCCCGTTCTTGGCCGGCGCTACGGCAGCGAATGCACGATCAATCTGCCGATCTTCGGAAAGACCGTGGTCGTCAGCGACGCGGCCTTGGTCAAAGAGGTCTTCTCCGCCAGCGGCGAACTGCTCGAACGTCCGACCAACCTCGGCGAGGTATTCGGTCCCGGGTCGACGTTCCTGCTCAACGGCGACGCGCACCTCGAGCGCCGACGAGTGATACTTCCGGTGTTCCACGGCAAGCGCGTGGACGCCTACGAGCACATCATCGTCGAAGAGGTGCTGCGGGAAACCGCGAACTGGCCGGAGGGGCGCGAGTTCAAGACGCATGAATCGATGAATCGTATAGCGCTCAACGCAATCCTGCGCACCATGTTCGGCGACGACCCGTCGGCTCTGGACGAGCTTCGCCGCGTGGTGCCGACGATGGTCACCGTCGGCTCCTTCCTGCATCAGCTGCCGTCGGTAGTGCGGCGCGAGTTCGGTCGATGGAGTCCGGGCGGACAAATGGCGATGTACCGGCAACGTTTCGACGCCGTCATCGACTCACTGATCGCCCAGGCACGGTCCGACCCGGCCCTGGAGGAGCGCAAAGACGTTCTCGCGGTGTTGTTGCGAGTCCGCGACGACAACGGCGAACCAATCCCCGATCGTCACATCGCCAACGAGTTGCTGACGTTGGTGGGCGCCGGTCATGAGACAACCGCAAACCAGTTGGCCTGGATACTGGAGCAATTGCGCCGGCATCCAGAGGTATTGGCGCGCCTTGCCGACGAAGTGGATGCCGGCGGATCGGCCTTGCGGCAGGCGACGATCTTCGAAGCGCAGCGCATCAGGCCGAGTATCGAGGCTTCCTTTCGGCGCACGAAGACACGAATCCGGTTGGGCGAGTGGGTTCTTCCCGAAGGCATCCATGTGACGGTCAACTTCCAGCTTGCCCACGAGTCCGCGGTCAACTTCCCCGATCCGGATTCGTTCAACCCGGACCGATTCCTGAACACCAACCCGAAGCCATTCCGGTGGATGCCGTTCGGCGGGGGCGTAAACCGGTGCCCCGGCGCGTCGTACGCGCACATGGAGATGGA
>Ga0335072_10012634_pt1 | contig 12060 bp, 10 predicted proteins | sample Lox_Sample_21_FD_206725 | JGI IMG/M metagenome (GOLD analysis project Ga0335072, IMG submission 206725) | Soil microbial communities from Loxahatchee National Wildlife Refuge, Florida, United States - Lox_Sample_2.1 | ecosystem: Environmental > Terrestrial > Soil > Wetlands | place: USA...
TGGTCGCGATCAGAAAACCGCTGTCCTCACTTACTTCCTGGACGGCCTCGAGCATCTCTGCCAGCTGCCCGGTCCTGACGCACACGTCCTCTATCACCGTTGGCCCCGTTGCCATGACCGCCGTCCCGGCAAGCCGGCGCGCTTCAAGGAGCATGTCCGATTCTTCGGCGGCCGTCGCGCGCACCACGAGATCGGCTCCCGCTCTCTCGCAGCACGCGACCATACGGTCGACGTCATCCGATGCCGCAGCGCCATCGGCCTGACCGATCAGCAAGCCGGCCGTGGAGCGATCGAGATCCATCCGCCGGTAGTCCTCGATCGCGTTGACAGTGACGTGGTCGATGAGCTCAAGCAGGCTGGGAACGACCCCACTGGCGTTGATGGCGTCTACAGCGTTCCCGATCATGGTCAGCGCCGGAAAGGACGCTACGAACGTAACCGGGTCTCCGGCAGGGCGCGGACGGAGCCGCAGCGTGGCCGACGTGATCACGCCGAGGGTCCCTTCCGATCCGATGAAGAGCGAAGTCAGGTCATATCCGGCGACGTTCTTCCGGGCGCCGCTCCCCGTGCGCAGAACTGTCCCGTCGGCGAGGACGACTTCAAGGCCGAGCGCCGAGTCCCTGGTGACGCCGTACTTGACGCATCGCATGCCGCCCGCGTTGGTGGCGAGGTTGCCACCGATGGTGCAGATCTCAAAGCTGCCAGGATCGGGCGGGTAGAACATCCCGGCAGCCGCGGCCGCCCGCCCCAGATCGGCGTTGAGCACCCCGGCTTCGACGACAGCGTACTGATGCCGAGGACTGACCTCGCGGATCGCGGTGAGCTTTTCCAGAGAGAGCACAATGCAGCCGTCGGTCGCGTTGGCCCCGCCGGAAAGCCCGGTTCCGGCACCGCGCGGCACGACAACGACGCCGTTCTCACTCGACCACCGCATGGTGGTGCTCACATCGGCGACCGTAGTGGGCCGCACCACAGCACGCGGCCTGCCGGCGGGAACGATGTCCGCGCGGTCGCGACGGTACCCCTCGATGACGTCCGGATCGGTCACAACGGCGCCAGGTGAAAGCTGCCTTGCAAGCGTAATGAGATCGCCGCTCATGATCGCGGATGCCGCACGGCCACTGGCGGGGACTCCGTGATCCATGGCGACCTGAAGTCCGCGTTTTCCGGGTCCCATTCGTGAGACTCGCGGGTATGGAACCGGACGGACAACCCGTCTGGCGTCCGTACCACGAGGAGCCAGCCCGCCAGCCCCCGCAGGACTGGCGAGTGGTCGATTCCCATGCCGTCCAGGCGTGCGCTCAGCCGCTCCAGGTCAGCGCGCATGTCTACCGCGAACGTAACAGGATCCAGGCCGGCCACCGCGTCGGCCGCCGCCGGATTCAGGCGCAACTCCAGGTACGGGGCAACCCCCGGAATCTCCAGCAGGTAGGCGAACAACTGGCCGCCTGGGCTGTGGTGATCGAGCGCCGGGTCGCGGCGCGCACCAGTCGCCGCCTCCCACCAGGACAGGCTGGCAGCGAGGTCGCTGACGAAGACCTTCAGATGGTGAATGCCGCTGATGGGCGCCGGTTCGGTGATCTCGGTCATGACATCTTCCACCCCGCGACAAGCGGGTTGGTTAGGTACCCGATCCCGGTCACTCCGACCGTGACCGTGTCCCCGGGATGCATGAATTCCTGCGGTGTGCGGCCCATGCCGGTTCCGCCCGCCGTGCCGCTGCTCATGAGGTCACCGGGCTGCAGCGTAACTGTGCGAGTCAGAAATTCCAGCAGCTGCGGGATGGTGTGAATCATCGTATTCGTCATCGCGCGTTGCTTGTAGACGCCGTTCACCCGTGTGCTCAGTTCCTGCGGGTGAGCCGTCAGGTCCGGCACTTCATCCTCAGTCAGGATGTGCGGGCCGACGGGGCAGAAGGTATCCGGGCATTTGCACAAGGTGATTTGCAGGGGTTCGGCGTCCATCACGTCCCGCGCGCTGACGTCGTTGATCATCGTGTACCCGAAGATGTACTCGTGTGCCCGTTCGGCTCGTACCTGGTAGGCGGGCTTGCTGATGATGACCGATAGTTCGGCCTCCCAGTCGGTGTGGGTCTCCGGAGTGGGGATCCTGATCGCCTCGCCGGGGCCGATGACGGCGGAGTGCAGCTTGGCGAAGAAGACTGGCTCCTTCGGATGGAGCCCGGCTTCCGCGAGGTGGTCAGCGTAGTTGCCGCCGGCGAGCAGGAGGGCCGACCGGGGCGATAGCGGGGCTTTATAGCGGACCGGATGCGCCAGCTCGCCGGGGTTCTCGCTGGCCTTACGGAGCCGGTCGAGTTCGCGCGGGCCCGCTTCGATCAGCGTCCGCAGGTCGGCGTGACCGGTGGGCAGCACGCCGTCGTCCAGCTGGACGCCGATAGCCGGGTGCCCGTCATCTTCGTAGGCGACGATCTTCACGGTTAACTCCCTGCAGGGCGTTCAGCATCTCGGCGGCGGCGAATTGACCAAGACACTTGGTGACTAAGGCACATCCTAGAAGCCAGGGGCCGCGGCGGTAAAGCATCGAGCACAGGGAAGAATGCTGGCTCAGCTCAGGGGACGTTAGCTGACGCTGCCATGGGCTAGCTCTTCGAAGATGAGCACAGTCTGGGTCGCCCGGATCTCCGGCATGTCCTGTAGTCGCGTGAGCACGACGTCGCGCAGGGTCGCGGCATCATGCGTACGGACCCGCACCAGGATGTCGTGCTCGCCGGAGATGAGCGCGACATGATCGACCTCGGGCATGCTCAGCAGCTGGCGGCGTACCGCTTTCCAGGATCGCTGGGCGATGTCCAGATAGACGTAGGCCGACAGCCCGTAGCCGTAACGCACCGGGTCGATGCGCGCGGTGTACCCGGTGATCACGCCGTCGCGCTCGAGCCGGGCCACACGGGTGTAAACGTTGGCCCGCGACAGGTGCACCTGGGCGGCCAGCGCCCGCATGGACAGTCGCCCGTCGGCACGAAGCGCCTCGACGATAAGCCGGTCAGTCTCGTCTAGCTGAGCCATTTGTCCAGAGCGGTGATCTGCTGGCGGTCCGCCTGATGCCATGTGACCAGGCTAGCCCCCTTGGCCCGGCAATATGTCTCATCTCTTCAGAGCTGACTGGACATATGGATGCAACTGCGCACACGATCTGGAACAGAGAGCGTGGAAGGAACCGCCGTGACGTCCGTCGCCGACATCCCCCGAATGGCATTGGCTGAGAGCCTGCTGCCGAGCCCGCAGCCGCTGCAACTGATCGATCCCTCAGGCCGCGCCAGCGGCAGCGCCGGAGAGCTGCAGCTTCCGGAAACGCGGATCTTGCTGGAACTGCACCGGCGCATGGTGCTCGGACGGCGCTTCGACCAGCAGGCCACGACGCTGACCAAGCAGGGCCGCCTGGCCGTGTACCCGTCCTCGCGTGGGCAGGACGGCTGCCAGGTCGGGGCCGTGCTGGCGCTGCGCGACCAGGACTGGCTGTTCCCCACCTACCGCGACACGGTAGCGATCGTGACACGCGGGGTGGACCCCGTTGAAGCGCTCACACTGCTAAGGGGCGACTGGCACTGCGGCTACGACCCGTACCAGTACCGCGTCGCGCCGCAGTGCACACCGCTTGCCACCAATACCCTCCATGCTGTCGGACTGGCCCACGCCGCCAGGCTCAGACGACAGGATCAGGCCGCGTTGGTGCTGCTCGGCGACGGTGCGACCAGCGAAGGCGACACCCACGAGGCACTCAACTTCGCTGGCGTGTGGAAAGCGCCCGTGGTGTTCCTTGTGCAGAACAACGGATACGCGATCAGCGTGCCGCTGGCCAAGCAGACCGCTGCACCGACCCTGTCTGCCAAAGGCATCGGCTACGGAATCCCATCGCTGCTAATCGACGGCAACGACGCCGCAGCCGTCTGGTCCGCGGTGCACTCCTCCGTCCAGCGGGCCGCCGCCGGCGGCGGGCCGACGCTGATCGAGGCGCTGACCTACCGCATCGAGGCGCACACGAACGCCGACGACGCCTCCCGCTACCGGGACGCAGCCGAGGTTCAGGCCTGGATCGCCCGCGACCCGATCGCCCGCCTTGAGGCATACCTGATGGCCGAGGGCCTGCTTACCGAGACGGAGGTTAAGCAGCTGGCGACCGAGGCCGAAGAGCTCGCGGAAGGGATCCGGACCCGGATGAACGACGACGCCGATGTCGATCCTGCCGAACTGTTCGCCCACGTCTACGTCCGGCCAACAGCGGCCCTGGCGCATCAGCGAGCCGCGCTGCTCAGCGAGATAGCGGACGCGGCGCAATGACGGGCGTAGCCGTCGCGACCGAACAGACACGCGCTGACCGGGCCGTCGCGCCAGTGACCATGGCGGCCGCCCTCAACAGGGCCCTGGCCGACAGCCTGGCCGATGACGAGCGGGTGCTGGTCTTCGGCGAGGACGTCGGAACGCTCGGCGGGGTCTTCCGGGTCACCGACGGCCTCGCCGCCCGGTTCGGCGAGGACCGAGTCTTCGACACGCCGCTGGCCGAGTCAGGCATCATCGGCACTGCCATCGGCATGGCGATGAACGGGCTCGTTCCCGTCGTCGAGATGCAGTTCGACGCCTTCGCCTACCCGGCGTTCGAGCAGGTCACCAGCCACCTTGCAAAGCTGCACAACCGGACCAGCGGGCACATCACGCTGCCGGTCGTGGTGCGGGTCCCGTTCGGCGGCGGGATCGGCGGAGTGGAACACCACTGTGATTCCTCGGAGGCCTATTACGCGCACACACCAGGTCTCCGCGTCGTGACTCCGGCGACGCCCGCAGATGCCTACCGCCTGCTGCGGCAGTCGATCAGCTGTCCCGATCCGGTGATCTTCCTCGAGCCCAAGCGGCGCTACTGGTCGAAGGAACAGGCCGTCCTGAGCGCGGACGGCCCGGCTATCGACCAGGCGGTGGTCCGCCGTGCGGGCAAGGATGTCACGCTCATCGCGTACGGCGGAATGGTGGAAACAGCCCTGGAGACGGCAGAGGCGGCAGCCGAGGAAGAGTGGGACGTCGAGGTCATCGACCTTCGGTCCCTGTCGCCGTTCGACGACGCGACGCTGGTGGAGTCGGTGCGCCGCACCGGCCGCGCCGTCGTGGTGCACGAGGCGCCGGGTTTCGCCGGGTATGGAGCAGAAGTCGTCGCCCGCCTGACCGAGCAATGCTTTCACTACCTGGAGGCACCGATCCTGCGGGTCACCGGCTTCGACATTCCCTACCCGCCGCCGCGGCTCGAACGCCTCCACCTTCCGGATGTCGACCGCATTCTCGACGCCATCGCAGCCCTGCAGTGGGGGGACCGTGCCTGACTTCCTGCTGCCCGACCTCGGTGAAGGGCTGGAAGAAGCAGAGATCATCGCCTGGCACGTCCAGGTAGGCGACCACGTCGAGGTTGACCAGGAGGTAGCGGAGGTCGAGACCGCCAAAGCCGTAGTCACGGTCCCCGTCCCGTTCGCCGGCACCGTGGCCCAGATCCACGCCGCACCCGGCGCGGTCGTGGCCGTCGGGCGCCCCCTGATCACCATCACTGCGGACGAGCCGGGGGCAGGCTTCCGCGAACCGGGTACCGTCACGCCCGAGGCACCTGCCGCGGCATCCGCCACGGCCGCCGAGGGAGCCAGCGGGAACGTCCTTATCGGCTACGGCACGACCACTTCTCCGCGCCGCGGCACGCGCACGGCCCGGCGATCCGCCCGCCGTGTGCCAGCGCCGCCCGCTGCTCCGGCCGCTGCGCCCGGGCCCGGCCGGCACAGTCCGGTTCCAGTCATTTCACCGCTGGTGCGCAAGATAGCCCGTGACGCCGGCCTCGACCTGGCCGGCGTCACCGGCACCGGACCGTCCGGCCTGGTCCGCCGTGAGGACGTCCAGCGTGCCCTGGCCCAGCGCGCAGCCGCCGAACCAGTGACCACGGGGCCAAGCCCCGTTAATCCTGGCGAGAAACGGATCCCGCTGCGCGGCCCTCGCCGCAGTGCCGCGGAAAAAATGACGCGCTCGCGCCGCGAAATACCCGAGGCCACCGTGTGGGTGGACGTCGACGCCACCGGCCTGTTGGATGCGCGGCGCGCACTCAACGCCGGCACCCAGCAACCCGTCAGCCTGCTGGCTCTGCTGGCACGATTCGCCCTGCTCGGATTGCGGCGCTACCCAGAACTGAACGCCCGCGTCGCGCAGGACGAGATCATCGTGCCCGGTTACGTTCACCTCGGCTTCGCCGCGCAAACCGGTAAGGGCCTGGTCGTCCCCGTCGTGCACGACGCGCACCGGCTCTCCACCCGCGAACTGTCAGCCGCGCTGGCCGCCCGCACCGCGGCGGCCCGCGACGGAAGCCTCGCGCCGGCCGAGCTCACCGGCGGCACCTTTACCGTCAACAACTACGGTGTCTTCGGTGTCGACGGGTCCGCGGCGATCATCAATCACCCCGAGGTGGCGATCCTGGGCATGGGCCGGATCATCGACCGGCCGTGGGTCGTGGACGGCCAGATCACGGTTCGCAGCATCTGCGAGCTGACGCTGGCCTTCGACCACCGGGTGTGCGATGGCGGCACCGCCGGCGGATTCCTCCGGTACGTCGCCGACTGCATCGAATCGCCCGTCTCGGCCATCGGCGACCTGTAGTCGCCGCTCAGGAACCAACGCTCGCGACCGGCTGGCGAAGCGGCGCCAGGGCTGTGCTCCAGGCGACGACCTGGTCCAGGCACTTGTCGAGCGCTGCGAGGTTGAAGTCGCCGGGCTTGAACACGCTGAAGTTCTCGAACTCGGTGAGCAGCGACAGCGCGACCTGCTGGCGAACGTCGGCCATCTGGAGCTCGCCGGCCACTAGGCGCAGGTGCTCGGCAGCCCGAGCGCCGCCCACCCCGCCGTAAGAGACGAATCCGACCGCCTTGTTGTTCCACTCGGCGTACAGGTAGTCGATGGCGTTCTTAAGCACGCCCGAAGTGGAGTGGTTGTACTCAGGGGTCACCATGATGAACCCGTCGAAGGACGCGATCTTGTCGGCCCACGCCTTGGTGTGCTCGTTCTGGTACTGGCCCATCGAAGGGGGCAGCGGCTCGTCCAGGTGCGGCAGCGGGTAGTCGCGCAGGTCTACCAGCTCGAACTCTGCATCGCTACGGCGCGATGCGACGTCGTACACCCACTTGGCTACCTGCTCGCCGTTGCGGTTGGGACGGGTGCTGCCAAGAATGATGCCGATCCGGGTCATCGGGGTTCCTCCAGTTGAGTGGCGTTGCCTTCGTAAGGCTAAACGGACTTTACCCCGGTTAATATTCCAGCGGTACGGTGGGTCCTGTGGATGAGCCCGTATTGACGTGGGGAACGCCGCAAGCCGAACGCGCCGACGCTGCCCGCAACCGGCAGCATTTGCTGGCCACGGCGCGCGAGATGCTCGCCGAGCATGGCGCGGACAAGCTGACGATGGACGGGCTGGCCGAACGCGCGGGCCTCGGCAAGGGAACGGTGTTCCGCCGGTTCGGCACCAGGGCCGGGATCTTCGCCGCGCTCCTGGACGACGACGAGCAGGCATTCCAGCACGAGGTCCTGGCCGGACCGCCTCCGCTGGGGCCGGGGGCCGAGCCGCTGGACCGACTGATCGCCTATGGCCGGGCAAGGACAACCTTCATGACCGAGCACCGCGACATCGCCCGCGCCTCACTGGATGGCCACCAGCTCATACCAGCCGGAACGCAGAGTCCCCTGACCCGCACGCACATCCGGATGCTGCTCGGGCTGATGGATCTCGGCGACAGCGACCTTGACATGCTGGCCCTTCAGCTCACTGCCGCCCTGGACGGCCCTGCACTGCTTTACCTGTCGTCGTCCGATCTCGATGGCGCCAATCCCTGCATGACCGAGCGCATCGCCCGAAGCTGGCAGAACCTGGTACAGCGGGTATGCAGGCCCTGACCCGCTAATCCGCCAGGCCACCCTGCTCACCGCCGCACTCCGGCAGCCGCCAGGTATTCGGCGAGCCATGGTCCGGTGACGCTGCCCGCGTCCGCGGCGACCTCCTCAGGTGTTCCGGCAGCGAGAACGCGGCCGCCTTCCGGGCCGCCGCCCGGGCCCATGTCGATGAGGTGGTCGGCAGCCGCCAGGAGGTCGAGGTCGTGGTCGATGACGATGATCGTCGCTCCGGCGTCGAGCAGCCGGTCGAACACGCCCACAAGCGTCGCCACGTCGAGAGGGTGCAGGCCCGTACTCGGTTCGTCAAACACATAGAGCGCGCCGCGCTGGCTGCTGCGCAGCCTGGAGGCGATCTTCAGCCGCTGCGACTCGCCGCCGGACAGCGACGGCGTCGGCTCGCCCAGCTTGAGATAGCCGAGGCCGACTTCGCTGACTGGTCGCAGGGCCGCAGCGATCGGTGCGCGGCCTGCGAATCGCTCGACAGCATCGCGCACGCTCAGGCCGAGCACATCGGCTATGGTCAGGCCGTCAACCTGCACTGCCAGGACCGTTTCGCTGAAGCGCGCGCCGTGGCAGGTCGGGCACGCGACGCTGATGTCGGGCAGGTACTGAACGTCGAGGTCGATGTGCCCGAGGCCGCGGCAGGTCGGGCACTGGCCCTCGCGGGTGTTGAACGAGAAGTGGCCGGGCTTCCAGCGCCGGCGCCGGGCGTATGCAGACGCGGCGAACATGCCGCGGATGTGATCGAACGCCCCGCAATAAGTCGCCGGGGTTGACCGCGCGTTCTGTCCGATGGGCGAGGCATCTATCTGGACGACCTGCCGGATTCCCTGCATGTCCAGCCGGCGGACGTGGGCCGGCTCCGGCGAGCCGCCGAGTTGCGCCTTCGCGGCCGGGATGAGGCTGTCAAGCACGAGCGCGGTCTTGCCCGCGCCGGACGGGCCGGCCACCGCGGTCATGCGGTTCACCGGGAAGGCAGCGGTGAGATCGTGCAGGTTGTAGAGGTCGGCGATCTCGATATCGATCAGCCCGTCGTCGGCCGCGCGCCCGGCTCGGTCGCGGGGAACGCCGGGCGCGCCCGCCAGGAAGGGGCCGATGACCGAGCGCGGGTCGGTTTCCATCTCGCCGGGGGTCCCGGCGGCGATCACCCGGCCACCCTGGGCACCGGCCGCCGGGCCGAGTTCGATGATCCAGTCCGCGGATCGGATGAGGTCCCGCTCGTGCTCGACCAGGATCACCGAATTGCCGTTCCCGGCGAGTGCGGAGATCATCTTGCCCAGGCCCGTGACGTTGCTCGGATGCAAGCCAACGGACGGCTCGTCGAGCACGTAGAGCATGCCGGTGGTACTGGCCCGCACGGTTGAGGTGAGCTCGATCCGCTGCCGCTCACCGGTCGACAACGATGCGCCGGCGCGGTCGAGGGTCAGGTAGCTCAGCCCGACGTCAAGCAGCGGAGTGAGGTTGCCGGTCAGCTCCGCAAGCAGGCCGGTGGTCACTCGGCTGAGCTCGGCTGGAAGCCCGGCAGCAAGGCCGGCAGCGAACGGTCGCAGCTCTTCCAGGCTGAGCGTGCTGATCTCAGCGAGATTCCGCCCGCCGAGCTGCGACGCCAGCGCTTCGGGCCGCAGCCGGGTGCCATGACATACCGAGCAGGTGCGGGTGATGACGAAGCGCTGCGCCAGCCGGCGGGTGCGCTCGTTATCACTGCGCAGCGAGCGCTCGACCGCTGCGACAGCGTTGTCATAGTTCACCGATAGCCGCACGGTCCGCTCGTTCCGGCCCGAATGCAGCGTCACCTGCTGCTGGACCGGCGGGCCGTGCAGCACGATGCCGCGCTCGCGCTCGCTGAGCGACTTGTACGGCACGTCAAGGCGAACCCCGAGCTCGCCAGCGGCATACATCGAGAGCCTCCGCCCGCCGGAGTTCCACGGCAGCACGGCCCCGTCCTCGATCGTCTTGTCCTGATCAGGCACCAGCGTGGCTTCGTCGACCTCAGACCGCACGCCCAGGCCCTGGCAGGCCGGGCACGCGCCGTAGGAGTTGAAGGCGAAGGACTCGGCGCTCGGGTGTTCAAAGTGCGCGCCGCAGACCGGGCAGACGATCTCCTCGGCAAACGCCGCGACCGACGGGTCCACGCGGTGGCCGTTCGGGCACAAGTGCGATCCCAGCCGCGACATCATCAGCCGCAGGACGTTCAGGACTTCTGACATCGTCCCGACAGTGCTACGCGGCCCCGGGATCGGCGGGCGCTGGCGCAGGGAAAGCGCGGGCGGCAGATGATCGATGCGGTCCACATCCGGACGCTGTGCCTGCGTTAGCCGGCGGCGGCTGTACGTGCTGAGGCCAGCGAGGTATCGCTGCATACCCTCGGCGTACAAAGTACCGATGGCGAGCGACGTCTTCCCGGATCCGGACACGCCCACTACCGCGACGGTCCGCCACAACGGCACGTCGACGTCAACGTTACGCAGGTTGTTGTGCCTGGCACCGCGCACGGCGATGGCGGACGGCAGCGTTCCGGGCGCGGATGGATCAGCGGTCACCATGTCCCCTACCTAAGCAGGATGGCGCGCCCCGCGCGGGACCGGCAGATGCCGGTCCCGGCGGGCAGGCGGGTGATGCCGGATCTCAGGGGTGGACCGGTCCGCTCGGGCCCTTGTCAAGGCGCAGCGACTGCATGATCTGGAACGTGGTGGTGTAGGTGAGCTCCTCGACGTCGGCCGCGGCCAGCACGCCCGTGTACTTGGCGATGATCGGCGCGGCTGCCCGCTCAGTCACCGCTTCGAGGTGGGCCCTCACCCCGGCCCAGAAGTTCTCGCCGTAGTGCATGTAATACGGCACCGGGTTGACGCTCGCTAGCGCTTCCCGGGAGCTCGCCTCGATGTCGGCGACGTACTGCTGGTGCAGGGCCACGTCCTCGCGGGTCGCGAGGCGGCCGAGGTGCCCGCTGATGAAATGCGTCCACGGGTAGTCCAGGGCGATGGCCGGGGATGCCATGTAGCCCTGCACGTCCTCGCTGAGGTTGAGGTTGTAGATGGGCACCCAGCCGGCGTTGACGACGTCGATGAGCATCAGGGTGTCGTGGCCAGGGAAGTGGATGTAGATGTTGTCGGGCGAGTGGTTGGAGCCGTGCCAGGCCAGCTCGACGCGCTCGCCCCCTACCTCGAGCGTGTAGGTCTCAGCGAAAGTCACCTCCGGCACGGGCCTGGCCGTGTCGTCGTCCCTGATGAGAAGCCGACGGGTCTCCTCGTGGCCGATCCTGACCACATTGTCGAACAGGAAGGCCGCCCCGCCGTGGTCAGCATGGTGGTGGGAGTAGACCAGGTGCGTCACGGTGTTGGTGACGCCTTCCGCGGCGGTGATCTCATCGACAGCCCGCCTGATGTTGCCGCCGATGCTGGGGGGCGCGTCGAACAGCACCACGCCATCGCGGGTGGCCAGGAACGCCGACTGGTACACCCCGTCGGTGACCCAGAACAGGTTCCGCTCGACCCGCCCAACGTAGTATCCCTGCTCGTTGAGGGCGGGACCGAGCGCCGAACGCGGAACGGGCGCGTACTGCGGCAGTTCGTCAGTGCCGCCCGTACCGACAGCTGATGTTGTCACGACATCTCCCTCACAACCAGGCACGTCCAAGGACGGCCGTCCGTTTAGCGTCAGCCCAGACTCGCCAGCTACCAGGTGAAAGGTCATCGCCAGATCATGGTGATTCGCGCCGCCAGCTGCGTCTTGCCTGGTCAACCGCCGTACGCGGGCAGGATCGCGCCGCTCACGGGCGCGGCAGCATCGCTCACCAGGAACGCAATGAGGCCGGCGATCACCTCGGGTGCGACAGCATGCGCCATCACTTCAGGCGGGAACGAGGCCGTGGTGGCGGGTGTGGCCAGTAGCTGAGGCGCGATTGCGTTCACCCTGATCCCGTGCGGGCGCAACTCGATGTCGAGAACGCGGGTCAGGTGGACCAGGGCCGCCTTGCTCACGCTGTAGGCCGCCATCCCCGCAGCTGGTTCGATCGCCGGACGGGCAGTCACGTGCACGATGGCACCAGAGCCGCGCTGTTGCATGTGCGGCACCACTGCCTGGCTCAGCCAGAGCGCGGCACCCAGGTTGACATCCATCATGCGCCGGACCGTCTCGGGCGTCGCGG
>Ga0335072_10012635_pt1 | contig 12060 bp, 6 predicted proteins | sample Lox_Sample_21_FD_206725 | JGI IMG/M metagenome (GOLD analysis project Ga0335072, IMG submission 206725) | Soil microbial communities from Loxahatchee National Wildlife Refuge, Florida, United States - Lox_Sample_2.1 | ecosystem: Environmental > Terrestrial > Soil > Wetlands | place: USA: Florida...
AGAACACAGATGCGTCTCCAGATCATGTTGCCTCCAGGAAAGGACGGTCACAACTGCGGTTTCCCTGATTCTCCAATATTAGAACGAGTTTTGGCTGCAAGTTGCAAACCATTTTGGTTGGCAAACAGAAGATTTGGTTTTGATGCGGCACGTAGGTTCCAAACCATGTCAACTGTCATCTTACTGCACTGACGGGCATTGGCCGAGTTTGCGTGGTTTCCCTCACCACACAGCGGCGGATTCAGGTTCAGAATGACCGACGGCCCATCAGCCAGCTAGCTCATGAACACGGAGGTTCCAGACCAGGTCAGCATGCCAGGTGTGTGCGAAATTGGATTCCGCTCGCTGCTTCGTAGCTTAGGCCGCAGGATATTTCTACGACGCATCTCGCCTGGGCGAAGTCAAAACGACACGCTGACGTACCGGGTAAAGTACTGGTAGAGACTCATCCCAAATAGCAACATTAAACAAGTTTGGTCGGAAAACTATCACGATGAGCAAAGCTGGTTCGAAAGCAAAAACAAAAAAGGAGAAATCAAAGCACAAGAAGAGGCCGCGCAGCAGAGTCTTCATCTTCGGGGCGGGCGTTTCTGCATCATGTGGCATCGCCGTAGCGAAAGACATTCTTCGTGAAGCCATTAGTGGTTTGAGTGCGCGAGACTCTGATAAGGCGAAGCTAGTTCATAATCTGCTCAGGTATCTCTATCCTGGCTTTCAGCGGCCTGCTCTGAATTATCCCAATATCGAAGATTTTCTCAATCTTCTCGAAATGGCAAAAGTCTTCAACTCAGAGGAATTCATCGAGAGCGACTTGTGGCCGTCGTCGAAACTGGAGGAAGTTGAGCATCTGACGCTAAAGGCCGTTACGGATTACATTTGGGACAGGATGCAGCAAAAACGGGGACTGGAAGCAATGCAGGCCTTCATGAGAAGTATTGTTCGGGAGAACGACACATTGATTACGTTCAACTGGGATCTGACTTTGGAAAGGACACTCTGGGATGACAGCGACGGATTGGCGTTCTGGTATAGCTATCCGCCAGACTCGTCGGAACCCAGCGTAACGTTGCTCAAGCCCCATGGGTCGATCGATTGGTTTAAGAAAGCAAACATACCGAAGGGCAAGGTCAAGAAAGGAACCCTGCAGTCGTTGGATGATACAGTTTCTGTGTTCACGCGCTTCAATTTCGCCGATTTGCCGAAAATGTCCGGTTGCACTCCAGTAATCGTACCTCCCGTCTCCGCCAAGGAATTTTCGTACAAGATCCTCAAGCGCACATGGCGAGGGATTTACCGCGCAGTTTCGAATGCCACAGAGCTTTTCATTTTCGGTTACTCGTTGCCGAAAGAGGATCAGTTTGCTCGGTTGGTTCTAGGGAGAGCTCTAAGGAGTAACCGGCTGAAAGTCGAGAGAAAAACCAAAGCGGCTCTGAAGGTAGTGGTTGTCAACCCCGATGAAGTGGTTGAGACGACTTTTCGGAAGCTCGTTGGCCCTAATGTTCCGAGTTTCAGTTTCTATCAGGCAACATTCCAGAACTTCGTCGCGGGTGCTCAGGACTCGGAGGATTAGCTGGTAAACGACTGCTCTGTTTCTGATCGGTAGGCCGGCCAGACCTCTTCGTAACTGAGAACCCACAGAATTCAAACATTTGATCAGTGCGTTATGGCTACTCTTTGTACTTCTTGTTGTCACTGCGCAGCTTTCTATCCGCCTTGTACAACGATTTCGGTACAGCGTCTCTCAGCATTCGCATCATGTCAGCAGCTACGAGATCATCCATGATTGGTTCTGATAGACCGACAATCGCCGCGAGCTGAGTCAATGTGTGAACCGTATTTTGTCCCGGTTCCATCAACCCGGCGTTGCTACGTCCTGCGAGTAAGCCATCACAATTCAAAAGCCCTAGTCTGAAGTACATGCTTTTGATCCCAGCATGTATGTTGTCGTTTCCCATTTGATAATGCGAGCGCATTTTGCCCCGCCCTGCCGCTTTTTCGAGGTCTGCAAAAGTCGGCCGATCATTGTTCAAGTGGAATGCTGCCCAGCCATAGTCCGACTTGAAGGTTTTCCCATATCGATCAATCGCTGCGACGTAAGCTTTCTCAATCTTCTTTTGTGCGCGGGCCGACAGCGGTTTATAGCCAAGTTCCTTGCAACACATTGCGTACTTATCCATTTTGCGCTTGGATTCCACTGCTTGATGGTCCAGGTATCGGACGGCAATGTCGCTTCCGTAGTTCCGGATAACAGCCGCGACAACGGCTATCTCGTGAAGCGTTCGCCAACGAGCCATTGCCCCGTCGGCGAAGCCGTTTTCAAGAAGACAGATGATCTCGTCGGTGACTTGGCAACCGCGCGTTAGCAAACGGATAAGAATAGCCTGCAGTTCCTTGTCCTTCGAGCCGCTCTTTTGAGCAACATTTCGCTTATGAACCCACTGGCACCACTCACGGCACATGGTTAGCAGCATGTGTAATTGCCCAAGCGGTTGTCCCCAGCGTTCTGCCAACCGTTCGCGGAATCCGGCGAGGTCCGCTTCCTGCTGGGCCTCCTCTTTCGGCCAGCGTGCCCTCAGATCCTTTAACACTATTTTTGAGATGCAATGAGCAGCTTCGGGCAACAGCTTTGGAAGTTGCTCTTTCTGGAATCGTTCAAACGTGCGGTCTATTTCGTTTAGGTCATCCTGATCAAATGCAAGGTTGATTTTGCCTGACAGCTTGCGGCTTTTGTATTTGAAAGGCTTATCGGACCGGAGAAGGATATACTTCGCAAGTTTACCGGAAAGGTCTTTGGTTGCCGTGATCCCTTGTTTCTTGAGCTTCTTGGTAATCAGGTTTTGAAGAATGAGAGTCGGCACTTCCTTCAGCGTTTTATTTAGTCCTTCCTGAAGTATGTCCATGCGTCACGCAACGCTCAAAGGTTCTGAAACCTTATTCCTGAGATGAAGTGCTTCAGGAACCTGTCGCGCGCAAAGCACGGCGAGAATGTGCAAGAAAGCATTGCGGAGATCGCCTTCGTTCTCAACTTTCTTCCGCAGATGTTTCCAGCACAACGACAGGACCTCCGCCAAAATACTGCCCAGATCATGGCGATGCCAGTCATCGTCCGGCAGGGAGTCCACAACCACAGCAAGCTGTCTTATACCCTGGTCGAGCAGAACCTGGCCCGATTCTGTGCGCAGAAAATACGCATACCAAGCCGCCAACGAACCGTGCTCCAACCACCGATTGCCCCACCGTTCGAAGGTCTCAGCCATTGACGTAACCAAAAACTTGTACTTGGCTTCACCCAGCACCTTCACTCCCGCTTCGCTCAGGCCCATGAGGTGCGTCGCTAATTCTTCTGCACGACTCCAGTAGTTGCCCTTCCCCGGTTGCCAAGCGGGAAGAGCTTCTGTGTAAGCAACCATGTCTCGCCAGATTTCCGCAAACCCCTGAAGATCGGGACTGATCCGAACGCCCGCCGTCATCCAAGATCGCAGGAAGTCTTCGACCCAATATCTTCCGGCTGGCCCGAGCTCAAGAATCGGTCGAAAGAACTTTCGTGCGAGCTCCACCGAATTCACGCGAGCGATGAGCTCCGCAACCCGCGCCATGATCCATCGGTCGGATTCGTATGGCGTACCGTCGATTTCTACACGTTCGCCATCTTTTTCAACGGGAGGAAATGTCCTCATAAGCATGTCGAACAATTCCTGTACGTATTGCTGCAATACCTGTTCCTCGCCGGGCAAATGCTGGTCAATCATGCCCCACACAAATCCAAAACCTTGCTGGATCACGTCAACATCGATATCCGGCATGTCCCGGTACACTTTCCGATCGGCGTTGTGCTCAAGGGACCACTTCCGGTGCTTTTCCCTTTGCTCCCTTTCGACGGCCGACATTGACCGGCGTTCGATTCTCTCGACAAGGTGCCGCCCCAAAATTTCGGCGCGGCGTAACGGGATGAGAGGTCCCTTCAACCGGCCCGACACGAACCTGCGGAACAGAGTGTTCCTGTATTTTTCCAGTGCACCTGTACTTCCGTAGTATCCAGATTCGTGGATTGCCGCTCGCCGCAAAGCGCTCCACAGGACTACGACGTTCAGCAATTCTCCAAACCTCTCACCTAATGGCTTGCGAAGAAGGTAGGCCCGCCATACTGTGAACAGCGTCGAGCTGTAGCTGGCTCCCGTCACACCTTCAAATGCCATCCGCAAAACCCATTTCTCGCTGCTCTCCTGCATCAACGCGACACCGGCCTCGCCCAAGAATGCTTCAGCCCCGTGGTTGTCAATGGAATGAGGAGAGAAATGCTCAGACTTTATAGGTTTCAGCTCCCGCAACGTGCTGAGACACCATTTTTCCAGGTCGGGATTTTGTGCAAGCCAAGTCCTGTGCAGTATCACAAGAACGGCAATTCCGCCCGCAATCGAATTGATCCGGTAGTGTTCCTGCGATCCGTCTTCCTTGGGGTCCTTCCAGGCTGCGAGCTGCTGAAGTTGCGCAGCGAAAGCCGGTAAATCTTCAATCCGCAACGTCTCTTGCCCTTCAAGCAATCGACGGGCTCGGGTCGCCAGAGTGAGAGACAGCATTCTAAGATTCATATCACCCTGGGATCTTTGCGCGATTTCTTCAAGGTGTTGCGGCCAGCGCATCGTAATCAGAACACGCCCGTCTTCTTGCGGTGTTTTCGTATAGTTCGCGGGATCGAACCTGGCGAGAAAGAATTCCATGTCTAAGCGCGACTTTTCGGAGCCCTGCCGAAGCTTGGCCCAATCCACTTTTCGCGCGGATAGGTATTTCAGAGTTTCTTCATCCTCAAGCATCAACGTCGGAGCCAGATCCCGTAAAAAATAGCGACGATGCGGCATGCCGTGCCATTCGTAAGCCAGCTTTACGGCAAATTCGGGTTGTCCAGCGAGCGCAATTGCCCAGACACTCTGCTGTTCGTTCAGCGCCCAGCTTGTCTGGCATTCATACACGTAGAAGTTTCCCAGCAAAGGCAAAAGGTCCGTTGCAAACAGCCCCGGATACCTCAACCCGACCGATACAAGCAGCCCGGCAAACGCAACGGACTCCGCGTGATCGAAGATGTACTGAACCCATTGGGAAATGCTGCGGCCATTCTCGACCACCTGGTACAGCCACTTCTCCAATGCCATCAACGCACATTCAACAGTATCGCCATGCATCGCAAGATAACGGTGCCAGCCGAATACGTTGCAATCACCGATCCAACATACAGCCTTGCCGTTGAATTCGAATTCGAAACCGTAACGCTTGCGTTCCTCCGCAGTCGGTTTTCGCCCGAGACCATCCTCGATCCAGCGATTCGTCGCGTAGTTTACCAACCGGATAATTGCGTCGAGTCCCTCTTCTGGTGCCCGCTGCAGAAACTGCAAGAAAGGCCCTTTCCAATACATTGCCGGATAGCCCTTCTGCCAATCAGCCATCCCAAGGCGTTGACGTGAAAACATCCCCTCGCTGCCGATCTCAGCTCGCTTCGGCTCCTCAATGCAAACCGCAAGCAAAACCTCTTTCGCGGCTTTGGGACGCACTGCCATCAGCCCGTTTAAGGCGGGCGTATCCATCACCGCCGATTGGAAGCCATCTGCGGTAGCCCGAGACGGGCCGTCCGCCGCCGCTGGCCTCAACGGACCGTTCCGGTACGAACTTACTTCGAACACCGGGCTATGCCTCACCCGCTTGCTCTCCGGGTTTTTAGCTTCCCATTCTTTCCTTAACTTGGCCCGTCGATCCTGTTCTTCGCGTCGTCGCTGAACCGCGTGAGCCGGTTCGTTCTTCCGGCCAGAAAGCTCCAGCGCAATCTGCGTTACCTCATCCGGGAATTCAGGAGCAGCGGATAGCATTGCCTCATAGATGACCTTGTCCTTATCGCCGAAATGCATGCCCTCTGCGGCCAATCCTTGAGCCTCTCTCGCCAACTCCAGGGCGAGCGATCCGGCTTCGCGTCTACCCGGGATCTCTGCCGGCATGGTTCGGAGCCAAAGCGCACAGACCTTGGCTCCCAAAATCAATGCGTGTTTCGCGACGTCCGCCGCGTGGCGATTCAGCACCCGCAGGACGGGCGCCCAATAAAGTGGTTGTGGAATCCGAAACCACGCTTCGGACTGCTCGGCCAGCTTCGCATCGCCTAAACCCATGACCCGCCAGTCCGGGAACGAAGCGACGTGCATTAGTCGCTTAAGGAGGCGGTTCAGTATCTGACCGTTGCGAGCGACAACGTCCGCCCAAATCTGTTCGAGCAGCAGCTCAGAGTTAGCAGCAAAAAGCAGGCCGTCGAGGAAGAGGTCCGCCACCACCTTTGACTCGGCATCCTCACCTGATAACTGCCCACTCACCGCCTGCCAGTCGGCAAGACCCTTCCCATGCTCGGCCAAAGATTGTGCGTACAGCCGTATCGCACGACCCCAACGTGGAATCTGCGCCAATGTCTTGATTGTTTGCACCGCATCGTTCCCCGCAAACTTGATGATGCGATACCTTGCCCAGTCACCCATCAGATCGTGGGCGAACTGTACGGATGGGGGTTCTATCCGCACGAGACCTTCCTGCCTGAATTCGCCAAGCAACGGGAGCTCACCGGCGGGGATGGTGTCCACATGCACAGCGCCGCCCAGCTTCTCTCCCTCGCGCTGACCCAAAGTCCGAAGCAGTGAATCCCGCGCGAGGCTCATCGTGCCCGAACCAATCCACCGATCCCAAATGGCTTCAATGATCTCCGTTGCTCCTATCCACGGTCGCGAAGCTGAGAATTGCTGAGCCACATCCGCCCGTAAGACCCAGTCCAGAACCATGAGGTTGCGAAGCATCGGTTGGACTTCTGCTCGTAACAGCAGCGGCCCCATCCCCGGAAGCGTTCCGACGGCATTGAAGATTTCCTGAAATGTCGGTTTTTCGAAGTCGATCCGGTAAACATCGTCAGCGCCAGCTTCAGCGAGCGCGTCCAGGGCCGACTCCACCGCCTGTGGTTGGCATGTTAGGATGACCTTCCAGCCGAGAAACCCTTCTTCTGCGACTGCACGCACCAGTTCGATCGCGCGGTTCCGTGTTTCACCTTCGAATTTTTCGAATCCGTCCACCATCAGCACACAATCGTGAGCGCCGGAATGAGCGATCATGGTGGGGATGCTGTGGCCGAGGCCAAATGCAGTCGCGCGTTCCGCTTGGCTTGTTTTCGACAGTTGTCCTGCCGTCAACCAAACCACTCGCGTGAAGGCCCCATCGTCGCCAGCTAGCTGCGCTATGAGCGCCGATTTTCCACTGCCGGATTCACCTGCGACGACGACGACATTATGCAGTCCGACCTCGCTTTTCAGCCGTGCCTTCTCCCTCTGGCGGGCGAGTTGAACGCCGCCGCCAATAACCTTGCGGACGGCTTTCACATTTTCTGCGGTGATACTTTCGACCTTGCTCCAGTCGGCCTCAAAGTCTGGGTAGTCCTTCAACGCGAAATCCGGCCGGAGAATGCGAATCAGTTTTTCGAGATCGAAGCTACCGCCCGTAGCCCGGTTTTCCGAAGCCAACTGAAGGAGTCGGCTCCAGAGTCTTGCCCCTTCCTCGACGCTTCCAGCAGGAACAATATCTGCGCAGAGATTAACGTAATCCCCTTCCTGATCTTCCGAAAACCGCAAGACGCGGAGGCGGGAGACGAGACGCGCGGTTTCGACCTCGTCGGCGTCGCCGTCTGGAAGTTTTCGCAGGCCGTCGAAAATTGCGCGCTGAGGCGCTGATGATTGCCCTTCGTTGCGTAGTCTCGCAGTTAGCCGGTCCGGCGTTGTGCTTGACGCCTGTTTCTGAAGTTCCTGCCATTCATGGAGTGTCGGCTCGTCGATGACACCAACGACAAGCGCCATTATGTCCCGCGCAGGATCGAAACTTGAACCATCGCCTCCGCGCCATTCGTTCCAAGCATCCAGAACAAACTCGCTGTTGAACCCTGACTTTGTGAGCTGCCGGTTGCTCTTTACAGACACAACGCACCGGGTCTCCGACGCACCGCGCTTCAGTGTCAGCCGCAGATCATCGAGGACATGCCCAATATCACTTGTCTCAAAATGCAGCTCCGTGACCACACCAAGCTCAAGGCCGAGCGGAAGCCTGCGCTTGAGCATTTGCGCAAGAAATCCCGCCGCGACCTTGTCAGCGAAGGTATAGCCCCCTCCTCCCGTGGATTTGGTTGGTGCGGTTTGTTTCGGCATAGTTTCTAGCCAGCTTACTCCCCAGATTCCGTGCTTCCAATTGCCTTAATTCTGCCTGTATCCAGTAGCCAGGACCACTCGACTATTTTCGCCGGGTGCGCAAATACTCCGAGAGGGAGCTGCACCCCGTCTGCTCAAGCAGAGTTTCCAGTTTCATGTCGCTGCGGTGCCCGGCGGCGAATTCCTCACCGTAGGTTTCGCGCAGCGTTCCGATAAGCGTATTTCCGTTTTTTGCCCGCGTTTGCCCATCCTCGTCGCGGTACCGATCGTCCAAACCTGGTTGTCTTGCCATCGTGCCTGTTCCTTTCGTTAATAGAATTACCGCTCTATCTTCTCACCCCCATCGCACTGCGGCCGTTAGATGGGTGATCACTATGCCGTGGGCCGAAGGTGCGCAAACTGCTGACGCAGGCGACACATCTGTGCGCGGGAGGCTCCAATGCTGATGGCGCGCTTCCGGCTGAGCTCGCTATACTCATAGCCCTTCGCGACGGCCACGATCAACGCCCACTGAGCCGCCGTCGTTGCAGCTTCGATCAGCGCCAGCGACTCGCGCGCCTCTAGTTGCGAAATTGGGTTGTGCGGTTGCGCCGCAACCTCACCCTCATGTGCTTTGCGGAGCTTGGCGCGAAAACGCTCGCGCCGCGCCACGGATGCGCGGACTCGATCCGCACGCCGTGCATCTGCTGGCGTGTAGTCGGAGGGATTTTCCAAGAAGAGGTTCATCTCTTCTTCAACACCCCAACTGAAGCTGTCTACTTTTGAGTTTCGGCTCGACCGAGCCTGAAGACGGGCGTATTCGCCCCACGGAGATGGGAGATCCATTATCGAGTCCTCTTTCTGTGCAAGCCGCTGTGGCCTGCGCGTGACTGTCCTGCAATCAATTGAGGGCCAACGACCCCTGCCCAGGACGCTGTGCCTGAAACAGGGCACAATCGGCCCTCAAAAAACTTCCAGCTATTCTACTTCATTTTTCGGGCAGACTGATAGCCCAAAAACACTTGGCTACGCCATCTGCACCCGGTAAGCCTCCGACCACTCGCGACGGATCGTGTCGATGAGCCGGTGCGCGTCGTCATTATGTTTCGACAGGCGGCTTTGCGTCCGCGCCAGCGAAAGCAGCAGCAGATCGAGAGCAACAATTGGCCCTCTCTCCTCGGACCTCTGCGGCGGCAACTCAGAGTCGTCGTCGTTCCCTGGCGTCGCCCCCATCTTGCTCACCGGCTCATAAAGCTCCGTGAAAAACGCATGCGCCGTGTTGATCGTCAAGATAACGCGCCCGAATTGGTGAGTTACATCGTAAAACGGCCAGTACGGGTCATGCTTAAACGCGATGATGTAGGGCGATTGTTTGATTCGTTCGAAGGCTTCGTCCTCTGTCTCACCGTCACGCTTGAGCGTAACGGCCAGCCCCCGAAGATTCGAATCTAGTTGCTGACCTTCTTCCTCCGTTAAAGACGGCATCGCGTTGGGCTGAAAGGCGTCCGCCTCGGCGGCCTTTTGCTCGCTCGGGCTTGGCTTCGCCGGCGTCCGTTTGGCGTTCTGCGCGGCCTGGAAATAGCGCACGGAGTCGTTCATGCTCGTGATGTCTTCGCCGATCGCTTGCTTGATCGCTTCCTCGACGTAGCCTTTCCAACGAACCCCTTGTTTGTTGGATGACACGCCAAAGGCCTCATCGAGCACGCCGGGGAAGTCGATCTGAACCCGATACCAATGCGTAACGCTGTGCCGCGTCGTGATTTTGGGCATGCTGCCCGCGAAAACTTCGCGGTCGTTTCGCAGAATAGAAACGGTAAGGCCGTCAAATACGCGCAGATCATTCTTCAGCGTCTTACGGGGCAATCCCGACCACTCTTCGATCGGCAACTTATAGATTTTGATCTGCACCGGTGCGGTTTCTTTCTGACCCTCCGTGATCGGAATGTTCACGATCTTTGCCACGGCCAGACTGCTTGTCCTGGCGGCGACGCCGTCGAGAAACCGCGCGTGCCGCGCATTCGACATCGAATAAGTTGGATCGAATGCCTCAACGAGCCGGTTGTTTACGAACAGCTTCAACCCCGCCGCGATTTGCCGCCGGTAAACGCGCGCCATTTCTTTCATAGCATGTTCGACCAGCGTCTTGGGCTTGGCATAGGTCAGTCGGTCGCATGTCGGCATGTAAACGAGCGTGCCCGACGCTCCCAACTTCTCATAGAGCTCCTGCTCGCTCTCCGCCGCGCGCGATTGTTCACTCTGATCAGGCGGGAAAGTCATGAAACCTGTAAATAATGAGGCCTGGTCCGTTGGAAACTCGCCATTCAATGTCGGGTCCGGCAGCTCCACGAGGTTGCTTCGGTCGCGGCCGATAGCATCAGTATCGAGCGTCATGCTATAGATCGCTTTCGGCTCTTGCCACGAATACAGCTCCATAACCGGGCTAAGGCTCAATGCCGCTGTTTTCATGCCCATACCAAAGCGCCCAATTCCGTCCCGATTGCCGAAATTAAGCGACCCTCCAAAAGCCGTCGCCGCCTTCAGAACGGCAGGCGCCATGCCCTTCCCATTGTCATAAACGGCTACGTCAATCGCCCCTCCGTCTCTTTTCGGAGCCTGGCGGAAGAAAATTCGGATTTGGTTTGCGCCTGCTTGGAGCGCGTTGTCTACGTGCTCGCACAGAGCCGAAGTGGTGTGGTTGTAGCCAACGTCTCGCAGCGACTGAATCAACGTTTGCGCGAAGAACAAGGGGACGGTCGCGTGCTCCTTGATCATGCGGTTCATCACCGCTCTGCCGCCTCGCGGCGCGTCATTGCTCCAGTTTTCCGTGATCTGATCCGGGGTTTCGCGAACAGAATTGTCCACATCGTGTGCGGCCGTTGCGATTGTCGCATCCATAGAGTTCTCCTTTTTCTGTTGCGCCATTTGTTGGCGCGTTTGAGATGTGCTCCCATCCTCTTAGGATATGAGAAAGCCGAAACGTTACAAGTCCAACAAAGAATTCTAGCGCGCCCGCTCCTCGCTGATGCATTCGCCGAGCGATACTTGAGGGTGGTCGGAGTTTGGGGGCTGTGCCAGTGCTGAGACAAATCACGGAAACGCTACGCAAAAACCGTCGGCTTACTGGTAAGCAGAGATTCCAACGATTCACAGACTTCGTGATCTCCGGTGCGCCGGTGGTGTGCGATTTCTCTTCCCGTCATGGCACGATCCTTATTACTAGGGTTTCTTGCACGTCTGTATGCCACGCGCCCAGATCAAGAATTCATTCGGCCTGCGAGCGAGCCTGTTGCACCATTTCCACCAACACTTTCCGAGTCTCAGCCGGATCGCTTACCTCCGTCAAGAACGCAATGCGAGCACCGCGCATACCATCCGAAGTTTTCAAGCGAACATGAAAACCGAGGCGATCGACTGTTGTCATGGTGGCTTCTGTTGAATCAACGCGAGCAAATTGGCGGGCGAGCAAGACCAGTGCGTCCTTGTGGTCGGCGTTCATATGCTGAATGATTTCGGCCATGGAGTCGGCCAGCGGATCTGGGCGGCTGCGGTCATAATCGGATGCAGATACCCAGCCCATCACCCCAAAGCCGCCCACGTAATAAACATCAACGACATCCATGCAGTAGAACGAAAAGTCTTCAAAATCGACCCAATACTTGCTGTTGGCGTGACGCTCCAGGTACAGCTTGCGCACCTCAGTCAACTCAGCGCTCGCTACCCGAAGAACATTTCCTACCAGCGTGACCCTCGATGCGCCGAGCGGTTCGCCGTCGGTGTCTTCCTGGGTAACCAGCAAGCTGGCGCGGGCATCGGCCTGCAAATTCTGGGTATGCATGGCCATGGTGCTGATCAGGAAGATAGGACGACCGTGATC
>Ga0335072_10012636_pt1 | contig 12059 bp, 14 predicted proteins | sample Lox_Sample_21_FD_206725 | JGI IMG/M metagenome (GOLD analysis project Ga0335072, IMG submission 206725) | Soil microbial communities from Loxahatchee National Wildlife Refuge, Florida, United States - Lox_Sample_2.1 | ecosystem: Environmental > Terrestrial > Soil > Wetlands | place: USA...
CAAGGATGCGGTCGATGCTTTTCTGGGGTACGGCTTGGGGCGCGAACTGCCTGACCATCCGCCGGCGGCGCACAATGTCCTGGAATTCCATGGCAGGGATGCTAATCGCCGGTAACGCCGTCGATGCTTTCGCGAAGCCCGTAGCACAATCTGGAAGCATGAATGCGTTGGCCTGGGATCACAACGCCTACTACCACCGTTTGCTGTTGCGGCACCTGCCACGTCCGTGTAATCGCGTACTCGATGTCGGCTGCGGCGCTGGGGCTTTCGCCATGGAACTGGCTGGGCGAGCGGAGCACGTCGACGCCCTTGACCGCTCTCCGGCCATGATCGATGAGGCCAGACGAGTGGCACCATCCAACGTCACCTGCATTCTCGCTGACGTATTGCAAGAGCCCTTGCCGCATGCCCGGTATGACGCCATCGTGTCAATCAGCGCTCTGCACCACGCACCTCTTGAGCAGGTCCTGCCGCGCCTAGCCGGGTCGTTGCGCCCGGGTGGTGTACTGGCGGCCGTTGCTTTGCCGCGGAGCGATCTACCACAGGAGCTGCCCGCCGAGCTCACCGGGGCGATCGGTCACCGGCTGCTCGGGGTCGCATTTGCCATCCTCAGGGCGTCCGGTCGCGGACGCTGGTACGCGATGGAAAGCAGCCACGCAAGTATGCCCGTCGTTCTTGATCCATCCCCGACCACCCGCCAGGTCCGGCGGCAGGCAACGGCGCTTCTGCCCGGCGCGCGTGTGCGGCGGCTGACCTTCTGGCGCTACCTGCTGCTGTGGCAGAAGCCGATCGACACTTAACTGGCCTCCACCGCCTGGCGTCGATCATCGCTAGGGCCGGCCGTGGTGGCGATCCCACTCGCGGGCGAGCATCGACATGATTGTTACGTCGATCCACTGGTCGCCCCAGCGGTGTTCTTCGCGGAGTACGCCCTCGGTGACGAAGCCGAGCTTCTCGTAGACCCGCTTGGCGCGGGGGTTGAAGTTGAGCACGTCCAGCGAAATCCGGTGGAGGCCAAGCTGCTCGAAGCCGTAGCTGAGGAACAGCCTGATCGCTTCCGTGCCAAGACCGCGGTCCCGGCCGCGCGGGCCGAGGATCGTCCTGAAGTTGCAGCTGCGGTTAGCCTCGCTCCACTCATTGAAGACGACTTCCCCAACGCACTGGCCGCTGGCATTGTCCACGACCGCTAGGTCGAGCCGGTCCGTCTGGTCGTTCCTGGTGCCATACCAGTCCCGGAACGTGGCCTCGGCCGCCGCGTCCCATTCCGGCATCTCGCCGGGGTCGTGATAGCTGCCGGTCAGCTTGAGGGCCTCCGGATCCAGCATCTCCCGGAGTGCGGGAGCGTCTCGCTCGAAGGCAAAGGGGCGCAGCAAGACATTCGCGCCAGCCAGAGTTGGCTTGATGGCAAAGCTGGCGGCGGGGTCGACGATCACCCGCGCGATTATGCCAGCGTCCGCGACCCGGGTGCGAGGACTTATCGCGCGACCCGCGCCGAACGGCGTCCCTCGGCGCGGCAGCACCGTGCAGGGCCTGCCGAACATGAGCGGCCCAGTCCTGCGCAAGCCGCCCAGCGGAACTACCTGCAAGCCCTGCACGCCGAGGTAGCCGGCAAAGGTGTCTACGTCGGCATGCTCTACATCGGTGCAGCCATTAAGAACAGCAGCTTCCACGCCGAGCTGGAGAAGGCCAAAGCCGCGGGCGACCCGGTCTGGGGGATGCCCACCGTCGACCCCGACCACCTCGCTAGCCTGCTCTGGACCATGCACGCCACGAAGGCGCCGCAAGAAGTCACCTATCCGTAGCATCGCTGCGAGAGCCTGCAGCGCTGAGCGCAGGGGTCCACGGGCTGCTGCTGTAGTCTCCCTGCTCGATCCAGTAACCGCGGTTGCGGCCTCCGCGGAAACCCATCGCACGCAATTCTGGCGTTACCAGGTCGCGCATCAGTTCCGCGAACAGATCCGGTGCCGTGGCTCGATTGCCATGACCTGCTGGGCCCTTCTGTCGTTCTCGCAGGTGCCGTGATCCAGGGTTTCGAGGGCGCTGTCAGCGTGCTCCCTGCGGCTGGGCACTGGCGGAGCGGCGTTCCCGGCGGATCTTGCGACTAGATCCCACGGCAGCTACCAGGCAGCCGAAGACAGAGCATGCGGCAACGTCCAGCAACGACAAACGCGGCAGCCCTAGAAGCGCCCTACCAGCCGCAGCAAGCCCGTAAAGGACTACGAAGAGGGGTAGGAGGGCAGCGGCTGCGCCTAGCCAGGCCCGCTGATACGTGACGGGAGTGCCGCCCAGCCACCGGATCTGGCCGGCGAGCCCGCGGCGTTCATTGCCAGCCACGGGCCCAGAATATGGCAAATCCGGCTTTGTGTAATGGTGAGGAAGAGATCGGCATCGACGTCTCGCGTGACATCCCCGAAGCCGCTCACCGGGACCAGGTTCGGGGCCGCCGGCCCGACCGCGGCGCGAGCACCGCCAGCCCGGCGGGCGTACAGATCACGCACGGATTCAGCCATCAAGGCCTGCCTACCACAATAAGACGAACTGACTCATTCCTGCTCCGTCCGCGCACAGTTCGCCCTCAGGCGCGACACCTCGTGCCGATAGTGGATGGCGCTCGCTTCCTATGGCCGCGTATCCATCGCCAGCTCATCGGTGCTGTCGCTCAGATAGTCGGGACGGTCAGGGAAGTTCCGCATGGTGCGCAGTGATGTGGCAAGCAGGAAGTTAGGCATCACAGTGAACAGCGCGGCTAGCGTCCATAGCGCGGCCCGGATCCCGAAGGCAGTCGCGAGAGCACCCGCGGTGGCCGCGCCGAGCGGCACCGTGCCGGCGACGACGAATCCCGTGGCCGCGGTCACCCGGCCGAGGAGGTGCGGCGGAATGTAGTTCGCGCGGAAGGTGAACGTTATGACGCCCGCCATTGCCAGGCCAGCCAGTACTACGAAGGATCCGGCCGGGAACAGCAGCAGCCGCCAGCCGTGGCTGGTGGCCGGCAGGAGCAGCATGAACGGCGCGGTCGCAATGGAGGCGATCAGATAGGTCCGCGCGCTGCCAAAGCGTGTCACGGCGCGGCGTGCCAGAGCGGCGCCCAGCAGTCCGCCGAGGCTGCCCAGGCTGATCAGGACCCCTGCTGTTCCCGGTACGGCACCGTCGGTGCGCACTAGGAAGACGATGCGCAGCGCGAACACGCCCATCATCCCGAAATTCATCGTCGCCGCCACTGCGAGCATGGGCAGCAGAAACCCGCCGTGCCGCCAGGGCTCGAGGCCCTCGGCGATCTGGCGGATCATGCGCGGGCGGCTGGCGTGTGCGGATCTCGGCTCGGGCCCCGGCCGCAAACTGAGAAGGCAGGCTGCAGACACCAGGAACGTCAGCGCATCGGCCAGCAGTCCGCAGACTGGTCCGGCCAGCTGCGCCAGCAGCCCGCCCAGGCCCGGGCCAGCGACCTGAGCAGCCTGCGCGCTGGTCTGCAGTCTGGCGGTGCCTTCCAGACGATCTTCAGGCGTCAGCAGGTGCGGCAGGTAGGCGTTGAACGCCAGGTTGAAGAACATGCTGCTGGTGCCGGCTACCAGAGCGGCGGCCAGCAGCATCGCGACTGTCAGGACGCCAGTCCAGGCAGCGATCGGGATCGCGGCCAGAACTGCCGCGGATACCAGGTCGGCAGTCAGCAAGGTGCGGCGGCGTGGCCACCGGTCGACCCAGGTGCCGGCCGGAAGGCCGATCAGCATCCAGGGCAGCCAGGTGGCGGCCGTCAGCAGGGCGACCATGCCGACGCTGGCGTGCAGGGTCGATACTGCCACCAGCGGGAGGGCCACTGTCGTGATCGCCGAGCCGAAGCCGCTGATCGACTCGCCCGCCCAGAGCAAGCCGAAGTCCCGTGTGCGCAGCAGACCGCCCACCCGCCTGCGCCGGACCTCAGGCAGAGAGCATTCTGGGGCCTCCGGCTCGGTACTCATGAGTCAGGCGATCTTTCCGGCCAGCGCCGACGGCGCTACCCGGGCTGGATGCGCGGCGGTTGACGAGCGCGAGGCATGTGTCGTGGCGGACTGCGATGTTCAGAGATTACGGCTGCGCGAAATAACCCCGCCACGCATTATTTCGGTCCTGCGCGGCGCACGTGAGCGGCCGCCGCGGATACCTGCGTGGCCGCCAACCGGGAGTCCCCGCTTCCGGCATTATTAGGTGGCGTCGAATGGCTGCGTCTGGGACCTTGGCCTGAATGAGCGACATCCCACCAGCGATCGACGTCGGGCGCCGCGTCGTGGTCACCGGCTTGGCCGGGGCAGGGAAGAGTACGTTCTCCCGAGCGCTGTCGGCGAAGACCGGCCTCCCTCTCGTCGTTCTCGACGTCCACTTCTGGCAGCCGGGTTGGACCGAGCCGACCGAGGCCGAGTGGCGCGAGAAGCAGAAGAGACTGCTCGCCGGCGACGAGTGGATCGCCGACGGCAACTACCACGCCACGCTCGATCTTCGACTCGAGCGAGCGGACACGGTCGTGTTCCTCGACATACTGTGGTGGATCTGCGCATGGCGCGCGCTCGTGCGCGGGGTTCGAACGCGCCCGGTTGGCTTCGAGCTGCCGAACGGCTGTGACGAGTCCCGTTTGCGCCGGCTTCGCCATGAATGGTCGCTGGCTTGGCGCATCTGGCGAGTCCGCCGCTCCGACCGCGAGAGAGAGCTGAAGATCGTGTCGCAGCACGGAAAGCATGTGGCGGTGTACATGCTCCGGTCCAAGCGCGCCGTGCGCGAGTTTCTCGACGACCGATAATGACCCGCAGGCTGGATTGGGAAGCTGTCGCCATCGATTAAGGCCGTGACTCCAGCCTCGCGTCTGTGGGTAATGAGCCGGACGACGGCGCGGTTAAGCGTGCAGCGGGCCTACCAGGTAGATTCGCCCGACTCCGGGCCGGTAGCCGAGGCGGGCGTTGAGCCGATTGACTGGCGTATTCCGCTCCTCGTTGCTGGTGGTGGAGTTCGGTGTAGCCGTTGGCTAGCGCCCAGTTAATTTCTGTGGCCTTGAGGGCACTGGCGACCCCGCGTCCGCGCCATGCTCTCTTGACCGCGGTCATGGAGTTGCCTGCGGCCGCCGGCGCGGTCAGCGACAGTTTGGCGAAGCCGACGACCTCCTCGCCGGCCACAGCGATGAACGTCGCCTCGGGAGAGTCGGTGGGCCGCTGCATCTGGTGCGTCATCCAGTCCTCGAACGTCTCGCCGGCGACGTCCTCGAAGCCAGGGATGTCAGGATGGATTTCAAAGTTGACCTCGTACATCCCGCGGGCCAGCTCTGGTCGTCGCGCCCAGGTGACGATCTCGATCCCGGCTGGCAGCTGGACTTGCTGCGAGCAGACGTCGGCGAGGCTCAGCACAAGGCTCGTCGTGCATCCGGGCGAACCTCGGCCCAGCGTGGCCGCATCCCGGCAGCCTGATGCTGTCCTACTGCGACCTTGGGTAGATCCTGCCGCACTAGCTGTAGAACTTCTGATCGAGCCCTATCGTCGTGGCGCGGCGATCACCGTGCTCGCCTATGCCGACACTCCGCAGCTCCCCGACGATATCCGACGTCGTGTCAGATACCGGCTTGGCACGATCTTCGGTGCGGCATTGCGCGATTGGGTTGATGAGCCCCACAGATGAGCCCCACAACTAAGCGGACCCGCGCACGGATGCATGTGCAGGCTCGTGCCACATGAGAGGCCTCATCCCGACAGCTGCCAGAAACCGGCGACTCTCGGCCGGGTTCAGTCGAGAGTGGCCGCAGGCCATCGCCGCACAATGCCGCGTAGTTAACGATCGGGTTCTGTTGTCGAGGATCGCGGCGGTGTCGGCGTGTTGAGCCGGTAGGTGCCGAAGCCGGTGCGGGTGAAGAAGCCCCAGCGGGTCCATTCGCCGAGCTGAGTGTGCAGGTGTCGGGAGGGGATGTTCAGCTGGGCTGCCAGTTCTGTTCCGCTCCAGTCGCGGGGTGGCTGGCTGGTGATGAGGGCGGTGCCCGATCGAGATCTGAGAAAGACCGCCGAAGACCAGCATTCGCGCATCATGTCGCTAGCCTGAATGGCCCATATGGCACGCGATGGCCCTCAGCATGTAGCTCGTTGCTGTAAGGCTCCGATCCAAGCCACAAAACTAGGCTTTGGGGTTGGAGCGGGTGACGAGAATCGAACTCGCACTATCAGCTTGGGAAGCTGACGTTCTGCCATTGAACTACACCCGCGCGCGGCCGGAACCCCTGCAACGGGCGAGCGCATCCGCCCGGCAGACCGACCTGCCCCGACATCGTACCGGATCGCCAATGGTGCCCGCGGCGACCGTGGCGGAGCGCGGACAGCGGCCCCGTGGTCCGCCGGAAACGATAAGTTGCCAGAGTGCTGCTCTCTGACCGTGACATCAAAGCCGAGGTGGAGTCGGGACGCGTCAAACTAGACCCGTTCCTGCCCGAGCTGATCCAGCCGTCCAGCATCGACGTCCGGATGGACCGATATTTCCGGGTCTTTGAAAATCATCGGTATCCGCACATCGATCCGGCCGTCGAGCAGCCAGACCTCACCCGCCTAGTAGAGCCGGACGGTGACGAGCCGTTCGTCTTGCACCCCGGCGAGTTCGTGCTCGCCTCGACCTACGAAGTCATCACGCTGCCGGACGACGTAGCGGGGCGGCTGGAGGGCAAGAGCTCACTCGGGCGGCTCGGGCTGCTGACCCACTCCACAGCAGGCTGGATCGACCCCGGGTTCTCCGGCCACGTAACACTGGAGCTGTCGAACGTCGCTACCTTGCCCATCAAGCTCTGGCCTGGCATGAAGATAGGGCAGCTCTGCCTGTTCCGGTGCAGTTCGCCGGCAGAGCACCCGTACGGTTCACAGGTCTACGGCTCCCGGTACCAGGACCAGCGAGGTCCGACTCCGTCCAAGTCTTACCTAAATTTCTACCGATCCAAAGTCTGAGCTGACCTTCCGCGGCTAGCGTAAACGATCTACGACTGAGCGCCACGGCACCGCCACGCGCATCAACGGCTCATTTCACACTGCCGTTACGAAGCCGAATCACGTCGGCAACGGGCATGCGGCACGTTAGTGAACGAATGTACGCAACTCAGACCGGGAGGGCCAGCTGATGGCCATGTGGAGGATCAGGATCAACCTCTCCGACGATCCGCGGAGCAGGGAACGCCTGACGGAGGTGCTCGCTCGGCAACAGGTCAGCGCGATCCGGCTGACGCCCCGCGCCGGCACCGAGGCCGAGCTGTCCGGTGATGTGGTGCTCGAGTTGCCGCGCGACGACGAGCTAGGCGACATGCTCGCCGCCCTGCACACGATCAGCCCGCAAGTTTTCGTAAGCCGAGCCAGTCATGACGAGCTCGAGCCAGACGCCGCCGTCGGCGCGCTCGCGCCTGTCGACTGAATAGCCACGCCCGGCCGACGGCCACAGCGCGCCGGGCAGGCTGCCCCGGACGCGAGCGACTATCAGCCCTCGGCAGCTTGCCGGGCGAGTTCGGCGAGCAGCGCGTCGCGCTCGGCTTCGAGCTCGCGGACCCTGGCCTCAAGCTGCAGTACGCGGCGGATGGCCGCCAGAGTCAGGCCGTCATCCATTAGTTCGACCACGTACCTGACAGCAACGATCTCATTCCTGGTATACCGGCGCTGGCCGCCCGCTGAGCGCGACGGCCGAACGACACGGAACTCGTCAAGCCGCCGCAGGAACGCCTGCTGGACTTCCAGCATCGCCGACACCTGGCCGACAGTGAACAGCGGCATGTTCGCGTCATCGAGCGGCAGCGGCGCCACGGTTACCTCCCGGCTTCGATAAGGCCCGGGCGGCCAGGCAGCTCAGGCCGACAGGCCTGATGCTGCGGGCGCCCGGAGCGCGTCTCGCGGCGAAGGACCCGCACGGGCCAAGCCGTACGGGTCCTTCGCAGATTACCGCGAGGAGCATGCCTGGCGGTTACGGCAACTGTCAGGCCTCGACGGCCGCCGTCGCCACAGTGCTGACCTCGATCTTGCGCGGCTGTGCCTGCTCGGCGAGCGGAACGCTAACCCGCAGCACGCCACCGTCGTAGCCTGCGCTGATCTTCTCGGCGTCCACGCTGTCGGACAGTCGGATCCGGCGGGTAAACGAGCCCATGAACCGCTCGCGGATGAACGGCTTCTCGGCGTCCGCGTACTCCTCAGCGCGCTTGGCGCTGACGGTCAGCACGCCCCGGTCCACGGTGACGTCGATGCTCTCGGTGTCGATGCCCGGCAGGTCGAACCGGAGCTCGACCTCGCCATCGCGGCGGACGGCGTCCATCCGCATCAGCGCGTGGCCGCCATCTGCGGTCCGCAGCGCCCGGTGGAACTCGGCGAATGGATCGAACGAAGTAAGCAGCATGTCCTGTACCTCCTGCGCGTCCTCAGCCACTGTGGCTAAGGATCTCTGTCTCTGTGTTTGAATTAAACTTACAACTTCAACTATATATTTCCTGTGAACGCCCGCGCAACACTGGCTGACTGCCGTCCGCTCGCGGCGCGTCAGGGTGACCCACCACGCTCGATAGCTGATGCTCTCGGGAGCAGCGCCGATCGCGCCGCCTTTGCTGCCTATGAGCGTTTCCTGCCGGCGGCGAGGAGCTGCCTACTTGGCATTTCACGGATTTTGGCGGCGCGAAACAGGGCAAATCATTCTCGATCGCCGCCAAATTCGATGAAATGTGGGTTCGCCGGACCGTAGCGGAGGCTCGGACGGGTGGTCAGCGTCTAAACAGAGCTCCGCTCAGGCCGGAAGCTGCGGTCTCAACGCATAAAGAGCCCTCGCGTGCGTGCCGGAACGCAAGAAACCCCGCCGGCGCAGCCGGCGGGGTTCGTTGCTGGTGGGTCGCGGAGTATTGCGCTCCGCGAACTTGCTAAGCGACCCGCTCGATGATGGTGGCGTTCGCCTGGCCGCCGCCCTCGCACATCGTCTGCAAGCCGTACCGACCGCCGGTGCGCTCGAGTTCGTGCAGCAGCTTGGTCATCAGGATCGCGCCGGTCGCGCCGAGCGGGTGACCGAGTGCGATCGCACCGCCGTTGGGGTTGGTCTTCTCCAGCGACGCTCCGGTGTCCCTGGACCAGGCGATCAGCACCGGCGCGAACGCCTCGTTCACCTCGAACACGTCGATGTCATCCACCGTGAGGTGGCCCTTCGTCAGCGCCTGCTCGGTTGCCGGGATCGGCCCGGTCAGCATGTAGACCGGGTCAGAGCCGGTCACCGCGAGCGTGCGGATCCGGGCCCGCGGCGTGAAGCCGTGCCTGCGCACCGCCGCCGGGGATGCGATCAGCAGCGCCGCGGCGCCGTCGGAGATCTGCGAAGCGGTCGCGGCGGTCAGTTCCCAGCCCGGCCGGAGCGGCTTGAGCTCGGCCATCTTTTCCAGCGTCGAATCCCGCCGCGGACCCTCGTCAGTCGTAATGCCGCCGACGGGCGTGATTTCCCGGTCGAACCTGCCCTCGTCGATGGCCCGGATAGCGCGCGCGTGGCTCTCCAGCGAGTATTCCTCGAGCTCGGCCCGCTTGATGCCCCATTTCTCGCACATCAGCTGCGCACCGCGGAACTGGGAGATCTCCTGGTCTCCGTACCGGTCCCGCCAGCCCTGGCCAAACGGCAGCGCCATGCCCTCCTTGTGCGGCAGCGCGACCGTGCTGCCCATCGGGACCATGCTCATGCTCTCGACGCCGGCTGCGATCACCAGATCCTGGGTGCCGGAGAGCACGCCCTGCGCCGCGAAATGAACTGCCTGCTGAGACGAACCGCACTGCCGGTCGATAGTCACTCCGGGCACGTTCTCCGGCAGTCCGGCCGACAGCCAGGCGTTCCTGGCAATGTCGATGGCCTGCGGGCCAACCTGAGAAACGCAGCCCATGATCACGTCCTCGACGGCGCCGGGATCAACCCCCGTCCTCGCGATCAATTCGCGTAGCACGTGGGCCGCCAGGTCCACCGGGTGGACCGCCGCGAGGCCGCCATTCCGCTTGCCAATGGGGCTACGCACAGCCCCGACGATGTATGCCTCAGACATCACGCCACCTCCAAGATCAAGCGGCGCCGAACCCGCGGTTGTGTGCCAGCCGGGAACCCGCGCGCGGACCTATGCCGTCACACCGAGGCTACCGCGCCGCTGCGGCGGCACCATAGCCCCATCTGTGCGTAGCCAGGCGCGACCTGGCAACTGGCCCCCCGTGTGCCACTGGCTATTCCCGATAACCGCCCGCGCGATGTAGTCACCCGACTACTATCCGTGATGCGGCCAGGGGGCGGGTCGCGCAGCGTCTGCCAGCACTGCGAGTACGACTTGGGCGCGAGCGCCCGGACGGGGGATAGCGCCGTTCATGACGAAGCTCAGCGACGATACGGCAAGCCTGGTCAGCATCGGTCAGCTGGCCAAGGAAGCAGGCGTGAGCAGCCGGACCATCCGCTACTACGAGGAACTTGGCATCCTGCCCGAGCCGAGGCGATCGCCCGGCGGCACCCGGAAGTACCCGCGGGAGTACGGCGGCTACATCGCGGCTGCGCTCGCGCTGAAAGACCTCGGCTTCCGCCTGGATGAGGTGCGGCCGCTCGCCCGGCTCGCCGCCGGTCGCTCGGTGAGTCAGGGCCAGCGCGAAGCGGCTGCGCAACTGGTCGAGGAGAGGATCGAGTCACTCGCGCGGCAAGTCACTGTCCTGCGGCGACTGCACGCGTCGGTGCGGGCTGCCGATAGCGAGCTGCCGGTTTCGGCGGTGCTGGGCACGGCCGCCGGACGGCCTAGTCTCGCCGTTGTCCCGGACGTGTGAACAGTGGCCTTGCGCACTTCTCAGCGCCATTCACAGGCAACGGCAACCGGTAAGTGATCTTGCTCGCTGCAGTCGCTCGCTTTCAGCTCTATGCTGAGCTAGACGACGGGAGGCGGCGATGAGTCAGGGCTTTATCCTGCTGATCGTGATCGCGCTGATCATCACCTACGTGGTGGTCAGGACGCGGCGCCGGATGGGGCTGCTGGTCACCGGCAAGACCTGGCTGGTGGTCATGCTCGGCGTCATTATCGTCGCCCTGGCACTGTGGGCCAGCCAGACGCACTGACGCGCGTCTGATCGCTAAGGCATGCCGGTGGCGATGCCGCCCTTGATCGGCATCTCGAACCAGACCGCTTTGCCGTCCTTGGTGGGCCGCGAGCCCCACCGGCTGGCCAGCTGGTCCACCAGGTACAGGCCGCGGCCTCCTTCGTCGCTCTCACCCGCGCTCCGGATCCTGGGCAGGCGCAGGTCGGAGTCGAACACCTCGACCCAGATAGCTTCATGTCCGCGGCGCAGCCGGAGCGTGAAGTCCTTGCCTGGCACGCCGGCGAAGTTCTCGTCGAACGGCGGAATCTCCCAGTCACCGAGAATCCCGAGCGGGCCTGGTCCCGCGCCCTCGAGCACGAGTTCATGGCGCGGCGTCGCCGAGACCGCCGCATGCAGCACGACGTTGGTGACTACCTCGGAGACCAGCAGGCAGGTCAGGTCTGCCTGCTCGGTGTCCATGCCCCAGGTCATGAATGTCTCGTGCGCTAGCCGCCTGGCCTCGGAGACCCTGATCGGTTCCGCCGGGAACTGGCCCTCCCACGACGCCAGGTCGATGTCGGAGGTCCGCACGACCACGACGGCCATGTCGTCGTCGATCTCGCCAGGCACCGCGTGCTCGGCCGCCTCGGCGATCTGCTCCACGGTGCCGTCGGCCGCCGTCCGCACCGCGCACCGGAGCAGCTCCATGACCTCGGCGTCGCTGTAATGCCCGCTGCCATCGACCCGCTGCCGCCGGTCCACTAGCCCGTCGGTGTAGAAGATCAGCGTCGAGCCCGGCGCCAGGTAGCGCATCTCCTCGCGATAGGTCGGCAGGCCGGGAACGCCCTTGCCGCGCACGCCGAGCAGCACCCCGCGGTCCCGGATCTCCAGCTGGCTCACGTCGTGGCCGTGCACGATCAGCGGCGGCACGTGCCCGGCGTTGGCGAACGACAACGTGCGCGCCCAGGCGTCATAGACCAGGTAGGTGCAGCTCACCGTCGGCGGGTCGGTCTCGGCGAAGCCGTGTGCCTCGGCGGCTGGCGG
>Ga0335072_10012637_pt1 | contig 12059 bp, 12 predicted proteins | sample Lox_Sample_21_FD_206725 | JGI IMG/M metagenome (GOLD analysis project Ga0335072, IMG submission 206725) | Soil microbial communities from Loxahatchee National Wildlife Refuge, Florida, United States - Lox_Sample_2.1 | ecosystem: Environmental > Terrestrial > Soil > Wetlands | place: USA...
GTGACAAAACGCCGCGCCGTGTCAGAACAGGCTCTTGAGGATGTGGATACCGGCCGCGTACTCGCCAATGATCGTGCCCACGCTGACCAGGAAGAAATTGAGCAGCGTGCGTGCGACGCGATTGGTCCACCAGCCGCTCCAATGCACGATGTCGTCGCGCAGACTTTCGAAATCCGCCACGCGCGGGCGTCGGGCCCATACTTCGACCATCGCGCTGATGCCGCCGGCGGGAATACCGGGACGGAACGGCTTGATGGGCGCGGCAATGAACGCCGCAACGATGCTCAATGGATGCGCACGCGCCGCCAAGGCACCGAGGGCCGCAAAGCCGCCGGTGAACAGCACCCAATCGCGCAATGCTTGTGCGCCGAGCGCGGTATTGCGATGAAAGGCGTACCCGATGGCGGCGAATATCAGCAGCACCAGACCGACCGCAAGCCATTTGGGCCATTGTGCCTTGGGCGGCGTTTGCGCCAACTCGGCGACGGTGGTGCTTGGGTCTGCTTGTTGGATGCGCAGATGCTCGCACAAACCTTTTAAGTGTCCGGCGCCGATCACCACCAGCACCTTGCATGGATTGGCGGTGACCGAGCGTCCGGCTTCTTCGCGCAGGCGCGCGGCCATATAAGCATCGCGCTCGGCGATCAGGCTGCGATAGAGCGGCGCCGATTCGGTGGCGAATTCGCTGAACGCGCTTTCCAGCATGTCGCCTTGCTTGAGCTTTTCGATTTCTTTTTCGTCGATCGTCTCGCGCTCAAACACGCTGGCAAGCAAGCCGCCAAGCAAGCCAAAGCGTTGCCAAAAGCCCACGCTTTGCCACGCGCGCTTGAGCGTCGTGCCGACTTCGCGATCAATCAGCCACAACGGTACCTGGCGCTCCGTCGCGCCATCCATCGCCGCTTTCATTTCAGCGCCGGGCTGCACGCCGTATTGATCGGCCAAACGCTTCTGGAACGTGGAGAGCACCAGGCTCGCCGCCACCATGCCGGCCTTGCCTTGCCGGATCACATGAAACAGATCCATCTGCTTGAATGCTTCCGGATCGCGCATGCCTTGGGCGCGGCTTTCGCAAAGCTCCACGGCGATGGCGTCGAAGGATTCCTTCGCAAGCAACGCCTGCACCGCTTCCACGCTGGTCCGCGAAACGTGCGCGGTGCCCAGCACGATGTATTCGACTCCGTCGCGCTGCACGCGCTCGATCGGCTGATTTTTGAGGTCAGACGTGGACAGAAGAGTGGTGTCGGTTGCGCTCATGTCATCGATATGTAGAGGTATGAATCCAGCATGGGGAAGCTGGTAGTGCGGCGCAAGCCAGCATAGGCCAACTTGCGAACGCGGGCTCGTTCAATCGCGAAAACGGCGCAGCAGATCGCCGTAGGCGTCGATGCGGCGGTCGCGCAGGAACGGCCAGATGCGGCGCACGTGCTCGCTGCGCGCCATATCGACATCCGCGATCAGCAACTGGCGCTGGTCGGTGCCCGCTTGCGCCAAAAATTCACCTTGCGGGCCCGCCACGAAGCTGCTGCCCCAGAACTGAATGCCTGCGCCGACACCGGCCGGATCCGCTTCATAACCGGTGCGATTGCACGACAATAACGGTAAACCGTTCGCGACCGCATGGCCGCGTTGCACGGTGATCCATGCTTCGCGCTGGCGATCTTTTTCGCCCTGCTCGTCGTTAGGGTCCCAGCCGATGGCCGTCGGATAGAGCAGCATTTCCGCGCCGGCCAGGGCCATCAGGCGCGCGGCTTCGGGATACCACTGATCCCAGCACACCAGCACGCCAAGGCGGCCGACGGACGTATCAACCGGCTCAAAGCCCAGGTCGCCCGGCGTGAAATAAAATTTTTCGTAGAAGGCCGGATCGTCCGGAATATGCATCTTCCGATACTTGCCGGCGATCGCGGCGGAGCGATCGAACACGACAGCCGTATTGTGGTACAGCCCGGCGGCTCGCTTTTCGAACAACGAGGCCACCACAACCAGCTTCAACGCTTCCGCCAGCTTGCCGATGCGCGCCGTGCTATGGCCGGGGATGCTCTCGGCGGTGTCGAACTCGTTCACCGATTCGTGCTGGCAGAAATAGGGACCGTTGTGCAGCTCTTGCAGCAACACGAGTTCGGCGCCGGCTGCCGCGGCTTCGCGCAGGCCGGCTTCGATGGCATCGAGATTGGCGTCGCGGCTGCCGCGGTGAGTTTCCTGCAGCAGCGCGACCTTGAGCGTCTTACGGGTCATGCTGGAGTCCTGTCCGCCGAGGTGGCGAGGTGGGCTCCATAGTGTAGCCGCACCCCGGCCAGGATCGGTGACGGTTGCGTGGCAAGCCTGAATCAGCCCAGCAAACCTTCTGGCAATTGCATGGTGATGCAATGCAGGCTGCCGTTCTGCCAGATCAACGGACGGCAAGGAACCTGCACGACCGCGCGGCCGGGATGCGCCTCGCCGATGATGCGCGCCGCCTCGTCATCGGAGGGATCGCCATAAGCCGGCACCAACACCGCGCCGTTGACGATCAAATAATTCGCGTAGGACGCTGCAAGCCTACGACCTTCGTCGATGATCGGCTCGGCCCACGGCAGCGGATACAGCGTGTAGGGCTTGCCATCCACGGTGCGCAGCGCGGCGAGTTCGTCGCCCATCTGCCGCAGTTCGGCGTGATGTGTGTCGCGGGCGTCATCGCACGCTTGATAGACGATGCGGTCACCGGGCGCAAAACGCGCGAGCGTGTCGATATGCGCGTCGGTGTCGTCGCCTTCCAGATAGCCGTAGTCCAGCCACAGCACGCGCTCGGCGTGCAGGCCATCGCGCAATATCGCACTCATTTCGTCGCGCGATTGCTCCGGATGGCGTTGCGTGAGGCATTTCCAGGTGGTGAGAAGGGTGCCGTGGCCATCGCTTTCGATGCCGCCGCCTTCCAACGCCCAATCGATGCGCCGGTGTGCGGCAGCACCAAACACGCCGGCATCCACGAGTCCCGCGATCAGCGCGTCGTCCTGCTCAGCGCCGAATTTGCCGCCCCAGCCCGTGAAGCGAAAATCGGTGAGCAGGAAACGATTGTTTTCGCCGCGCAACGTGATGGGGCCCGAATCGCGCAGCCAGGTGTCGTCGTAGGGTAGCTCCACGAAACGGATGCGTGCCAGATCCGCACTAGTTGCTTTCAGTATTGCGACAACATGCTCATGCAGCGCCGCATCGGCCACAACAATGATCAGCCACTGGAAGCGCGTTACCGCAGCGGCGAGCGCCGCATACGTGGACTCCACCGCTTGGAGCCGATCGGCCCAATCGGTACCGGCGTGCGGCCAGGCAATCAATACGGCGGCCTGCGGCTCCCATTCGGCCGGCAGGCGCAAGCTGGAATCGGTCATGGGGACGACACTCGCGCTGAAGAGAAAACGGCCCGCTGGGTCTTCGGGCACACAGGTGCGAGAGTTTACGATGCTGTGGGCCGTCGTGGGAGACGACGGGGGTTTCAATCTTGCCCCCGTGTCATTCCGGCGAAGGCCGAAATCCAGTTCAAGTATGCGTTCGAAGGACTCGAACGCGGTTTTGAGCGCTTCGCACCACGTGTTGAACCGGGTGCCGGCCTTCGCCGGAATGACGAGGCGAGGCGTCACGTATTGTTCGCTACTCCTCTCAGTAGAGAGAAGTAGCGAAGGTCAATTGACGGAACCCGGATTGCGGTTGTTGCCCGCCGCCGTATTCAAGACCGAATGGATGACGTGGTTCTTTTCGAAATACACGATGAAATCGCTGTATTCCCAACGATTGATCGTGGGGTGCCTGGACGAGTCGCCACCACGCGGCGAGAGCTTGCGCAAAGGCGCACCGTAGCGTTTCTCCACCTGCTCCATGGATAGTCCGCGTGCGGGCAAATTCATGCCCTTTTCTTCCTGCACGCGCTGAGAGAGCGTCTGTTGAGCGTGGACGGCCTGCGACGACGCCAGCGTCGCGCCAAGCGCGAAGGCTGCCAGCCAGGGCAGGGTATGACGGTGTTTGAACATGATTCCCCTCTCCGCACAAAGCGTTGCCGCGTCGTTGTAGCAGAACTGTTCCGGCCACGCCATGAGCAAAAACGACAGATGTGATGGAAGGCTGCTCAATTCATTCCGCGCAGGCCCTGGCCCTTGGCCGTCCGCATAGCTTCGCCCACCGTGCCAGTCTGCCCTCGACGGTGGCCCTGCGATCTGCGAACAGCCAGGAGCGATGCCGCCCATACAGCATGAATCAGAACGGCCCTGACCGTTATCATGTACGGCTACGGGCGCCTTCCGCCCGCGTTTCAGTGGAATCCCCATGATTGCGTTCCGCCATTTCGCCCTGCGCCGCGGCAGCCGGTTGCTGCTATCGGATATCGACCTGGTCATCCAGAGCGGCTGGCGGCTGGGTGTGGTCGGGCGCAACGGCTGCGGCAAGTCGAGCCTGTTTGCGGCCCTGCAAGGGCAGCTGGAGGCCGACTCGGGCGAGCTGGACATGCCGGCCAAGCTGCGCCTTGCTTCGGTCGCGCAGGAGACGCCTGCGCTGCCCGATCCGGCCATCGAATATGTGATGGGTGGCGACGTGGAACTGGCCACCGCATTGCGCGACGAGCTGGACGCCCAGGCACGCGGCGATACCGAAGCGATGGCACGCGCGCATCACCGCATCGAAGAGCTTCACGGTTACGACGCACGAGCGCGCGCTGGCCGCCTGCTGCACGGATTGGGTTTCAGCGCAGACACGCATGAGCGCGCCGTATGCGAATTTTCGGGCGGTTGGCGGGTGCGCCTGAACCTGGCACGTGCGCTGATGGCACCGTCGGAACTGTTGCTGCTCGACGAGCCCACCAACCATCTCGATCTCGATGCGGTGTTGTGGCTCGAAGAATGGCTGCGCCGCTATCAAGGCACGTTGCTGGTGATTTCGCACGATCGCGAATTTCTCGACGGCGTGATCACCCACACCCTGCACCTCAACGACGGCAGGGCAAAGCTCTACGCGGGCAACTACAGCGCGTTCGAGCGGCAGCGTTCCGAACAATTGCGATTGCAGCAAATCGCGCATGAGCGCGAGCAAGCGGAACGCGTGCATCTGCAATCGTTTATCGACCGCTTCAAAGCCAAGGCCAGCAAAGCCAAGCAAGCGCAATCGCGCATGAAGCGGTTGGAGAAAATGGCCGGCACCGAAGCAGTGCGGGCGGAGCGTCCGTTCCGATTCCAGTTTGCCGTGCCGGAACGGTTGCCCGATTCGATGCTGCAATTGGAAGACATCCAAGCAGGCTACGCCGGCGAAGCCGGTCAGCCGCCCGCGACCATTTTGCGCGACGTGCGCTTTCGTTTGGAAGCCGGCGAGCGCGTGGGCTTGCTTGGCCCCAACGGCGCGGGTAAATCCACGTTGGTAAAAACGCTGGTGGGTGAACTTCCGGCGTTGAACGGCGAGCGCAAGGCGCACAAGGATCTTAAAATCGGCTACTTCGCGCAGCACACGGTGGAAAGCCTGCGCGAAGGCGCCAGTCCGTTCGATCATTTGCAGGACAAGGCACCCGGCGTCGCCGCGCAGGTCTTGCGCGATTTTCTCGGCGGCTGGAATTTCGCCGGCGACCGAGCCTTCGAGTCCGTCGACGGTTTTTCAGGCGGCGAGCGCGCGCGCCTGGCGCTCGCTTTGATCGCCTGGGACAAACCCAATTTGCTGCTGCTCGATGAACCGACCAACCACCTCGATCTGGACATGCGCGAAGCCTTGGCCGACGCGCTTGCCGACTTCGACGGCGCGCTCGTGCTCGTATCGCACGATCGCCATTTGCTCGGCATGGTTTGCGACAGCTTCTGGCGCGTGGCTGACGGCAACGTCGAATCGTTTGACGGCGATCTGGACGATTACGCACGCTGGCTGCGCGCGCGCGGCAGCGCGTCGAAGAAAACGGAGACCGAGGCAAAGCCGGCCGAGTCCGCGGCCGATCGCCGTCGCGCCGCGGCGGCGCAGCGCGAAAATGAAAAAGCCTCGCGCCAGCGCGTCAAGAAAATCGAAACGCGCGTCGCGGCGATCGACGATGAACTCGGCAAGCTGGAGCACAAGCTTGCCGATCCCCAGACTTACAACGGACCGACCGCCGAACTGATGAAGCTCGGCCAGCATCAGGCAGAGCTGCGCAAGGAAAAGGAAACGCTCGAAGCCGAGTGGCTTGAGTTGTACGAATTGCTCGAAGCTTGAGTTGCCGATGAACATCGCATCACATGTCGTGGAGTGCTGGTTGCCGGATCTGCAACGCTTCGGGTCTTCGCATCCGTTGCGTGCGTTGATACAGCGTGGCGATCGTCTGGCGGATGGCGCCGAGGGTTATCTCGGTGGCCTGGCCGCCTATTTTTCCTGCGACGGCGCGCTACCCATCGCCGCGTTGACGCGTCAGCATTTGGCGGGCGACGCCGGCGATGCCTGCTGGCTGAGCGTCGACCCGGCCTGGGTGCAACCGGATATGAGCGGCGCGCGACTGATGGCGTGCGGGCAATTGCTCTTGAACATGGACGATGCGCGATCGCTCGCCGATTCGTTGAAGCCCATGTTTGACGAAGCAGGCATGACGCTCAACGTTTCTTCTCCCGATCGCTGGCATTTGCGACTTCCCGCGCACACCGCTTTGCCCGAATTCGACCCGCCCGAGCAGGCGCTCGGCGAAGACCTTTACGAACATTTGCCGCACGGCGAGCAAGCGCGAACCTGGCGTGCGCTTTTCAACGAAGTGCAGGTGTTGCTGCATCAGCATCCGATCAATGCGCAACGACGTCAGCGCGGACTGCCTCCTGTCAATGGCCTGTGGTTTTGGGGCGGAGGCGTGTTGCCGCAGCGTGTCGCCACGACGTTGAAAGGCGTGATCGCCGACGATTTGCCGCTGCTCGCCTTGGCACAGCGTGCCCATATCCGTGTGCAGGCACGCGATGCGGCTTCGATCGTCGCCGCGAACGCAGGTTGGCTGATCGACTTGCAAGACGAATCATCGGACCTCATCGCCACGACATGGTGGCCATCGTTGCTGGCGCTGTCGCGGCGTCAGAGGCTGGTATGGGCGTTCGCCAGCGGCGAGCGATGGCTTTGCCGTCCATGGCACCGCCTCCGCTTTTGGCGACGGGCCGCGTCGTGATGGGACAGGTGTTGAAACGACGCCTGCTACTGGGTGAGCCCGCGGGATGGAGCGACGCGGTGCATCCGGTTCTGCAGCGCATTTACGCGGCACGCGGCGTATTGGGGCCCGAACAAGCCGAGCATCGCTTGAATCGTCTTTTGTCGCCCCAGCAGCTCAGCGGTATGCAGCAGGCAGTCACCTTGCTGGCCGAAGCGGTTCGCAACGACCTGTCCGTGGTGATCGCGGGCGACTACGACTGCGACGGCGCTACCGGTACGGCGGTGGCCGTGCGCGGGCTGCGCCTGCTCGGGGCGCGTCGCGTGGATTACGTGGTGCCCAACCGTTTTGTGCACGGCTACGGGCTGACGCCGGAACTGGTGGCTTCGCTGCCATCGCACGCACAAATCGTGATGACGGTGGATAACGGTGTTGCCAGCATCGCAGGCGTGGCGGCCGCACGCGCGCGCGGCATGCGCGTCATCGTGACCGATCATCACTTGCCGGGCGACTGCTTGCCGGACGCCGATGCCATCGTCAATCCCAACGTGCACGGCGACGATTTCCCTAGCAAGGCGCTCGCGGGCGTGGGCGTTATGTTCTATGTGCTGCTGGCTTTGCGTGCGCGTCTGCGCGAGCAAGGCGGATTTCGCGAAAAAGCGGAGCCGGATCTTTCAGTCGTACTCGATCTGGTCGCGCTTGGAACCGTGGCCGATCTCGTCCCGCTGGATTTCAACAATCGCGTGCTCGTTGAAGCGGGCATGAAACGTTTGCGCAGCGGGCGCGGTTGCGCGGGCATCATGGCATTGATCGAAGCCAGCCAGCGCAGCGCCGCGTCGCTGTGCACCGGCGATCTGGGTTATGCCATCGGTCCGCGTTTGAATGCCGCGGGACGACTGGAAGACATGCGTCTGGGCGTGGAATGCTTGCTCACGGACGACGTTTCGCAGGCGCGCGGTTATGCCCAATTGCTGAGCTCCATCAATCAAGAGCGTCGCGATCTCCAGGCATCCATGGTGGCCGAGGCGGAAGCGATGGTGGCAAGCGCCACGCATGTCGATGCACAAACCCTTGGCGTGACCTTGTTCGAGCCCAGCTGGCATGCAGGCGTGGTAGGGCTGGTTGCATCCAAATTGAAGGAGCGTCTGCATCGGCCCGTGATCGCTTTTGCACCGGCCGGCGAAGACGATCCCGAACATCTGCGCGGTTCGGCGCGTTCCATCGCCGGCTTTCACATCCGCGATGCGTTGGCGGCGGTGGATGCGAAGCATCCCGGATTGATCGAACGATTTGGCGGACACGCCATGGCCGCGGGCCTCAGCCTGCAAGCGCGCCACTACACACGTTTTGCCGAGGCTTTCGACACCGTGGCGCGCGAGTGGCTGAGCGAAGAACAGCTCCAGGCAGTGCTCTACACCGACGGTGAAATGCCAGCCGGCATGTTCACCTTGGAGATGGCGCGCATGCTGCGTTTTGCAGGTCCCTGGGGACAGGCCTTTCCCGAGCCCGTATTTGAAAACCGCTTCGAATGCTTGAGTTGGCGCCCGATGGGCGAGCGACATCTCAGGCTCAGTTTGCGCGATCCCCGCGACGACGCGTTGTACGACGCGGTCATGTTCAACGCCTATAACGGTCAGCCGCCACCGGCCATGATGCGCGCCGCTTACGAGCTGACCATCAACGACTGGCGGGGCAGAGAGTCGCCACGGTTATTGCTGAGATACATCGAACCTCTGTAATGCGGGGCGTTATTTTTTGCGCTCATCGCAAGACGGCCACTCGGGCAGCCCCACATCCAAAACGATCGTCGCTTGCACCACCTGTTCCGCCGCGCGCCGGGAGGTTGGCGATGGGCTGGGTCCACCCTGCAATGCCTCGCTCAACGCAGGGTCGACACGATAGGACAGCACCGTCTGCACGCGAGCCGGCAACGGTGTATCGATGGTGGCCTGGGGTTGCTGGCGCGGCGACGGATGGCCTGCGCCCCATTGCGTCGCGGCGCGTGTGCGTCGATCATCCTCGACAGGTTCGGATTCGCCGAGCACCGGACGACCTGTGCCCGGCAGTTTCAACACGCTGATGCGTTCGTAGGGACGGCGTCCGGACGGTTTGTTCGTACCGCTCATGCTGCGTGCCTCGCTGCTAGGCCGGTAATCTGTTCGGTGACATGGTGATCCGCATGGCGCGAATTTATCAAGTGCAAACCATGGGAGAGGCCGACGTGCGGGTTGCGCTGGTGAGCGACCGCGGACAAGCCGACCTGTGGGTGCATCGCGTCGGCAGCTGGGGGCTTGCGCACGGCGACGCGCGCTGGTTCATCACGCGCGACCGCAACGATGCGACGTCCTGGGTTTATTTTTGCAGCATCGGCATGGCGCAAGTGTTGGTTTGTTTCGTCGATAGCTATGGCGAGGCGGGTTGGCGCGATCCGTCGCGTGCGCGAAAAGGGTGTTTCGCTTCACGACGCGGACTTGGTTGAAGGCGGTATCTGGATCACCGGCGTGCTCTGAATTTTGAGCGTAAGCTGCACGCGTGCCGCCATTTGCTGCGCGGCGGCCGGGCTGGTGAACTGGCCGATCGCCAGCAGCGTCCACGGTTGACGGTCCGAATCGACCACCGAAAGAGTGGTCAAAGGCAGGTTCAACCCGTCCGCCGCGGACTGCCATTGCCGTTCGGCAACGATGGCTTCGTCTTCCGTCACAAATTGCCCCAGCTGCAGCGCATACGCGGGTTGCCCTTTGGCGGGCACCGGCATCTCGACGGTTGCCTTGACCAACAAATCGCTCAAACGAGGCGGTGGTGCAGCCGACGATGCCGGTGTGGGACTGGAGTCGGCCGCGGCCGGCTGCTTTGCCCCGGCGATCGTGCTGTCGTTATGCGCCGCCGCAACCAACTTTGGGGCGGTGCCTGACAGTCGCTCTCCCAGGTTTTCGACGGTTTGGCTCCACGAGGCAGGCGCCATCATGCCGCCCACGAACGCGAACAGACCGAACAACACGATCAGCAGAACGAATCCGTATTTGGCAAGCATGGTTGGCGCCCTTAACACAGTCAATGTGTATGTCGTGTCGACGTCATGAATTGTGTCATTTGCACGCACATTGAATGACAGCTCGCAAGATCGTACATGCACTTGGCATCTTGCGACTTCCGTGCGATGAGGAATACATTCGAAGACCGGGGGAATGGATGATGTCGCAGGCACGCGGCAGATCCATCGCGAGTCACGCAAAGCAACGTGGACTGCTTGATTCCTCCCCCGTATTCAGGGGGTACTTCATGGTCGATGTTTTGGAGTCGAGTTTACTTGGCTCCTCCCCGCAGTTCGCACACGTCGTGGCGCAGATACGTCGTATTGCGAAGTTCGACGTTACAGTTCTGATCGGGGGGGAAACCGGTACAGGCAAGGAGCTCGGCGCGCGTGCTGTGCACTATCTCAGTGCGCGCGCGGCGCAGCCTTTTGTTCCGGTCAACTGCGGCGCCTTGGCCGATTCGTTGGTGGAAAGCGAATTGTTCGGCCACGAGCGCGGCGCTTTCACCGATGCGCGGCATGCCGCGCCCGGACTGATCAGCGAAGCCGAAGGCGGCACCTTGTTTCTGGACGAGGTCGATACGTTGTCGTTGAAAGCACAAGCTTCGCTGTTGCGCTTTCTGCAAGATCGAACCTATCGGCGCGTGGGCGGCACGCAGACGCGCCACACCAATGTGCGTTTGATCGCCGCAAGCAACGCCAACCTGGAAGAACTGGTCAAAACGCGGCACTTCCGACGCGATCTGCTCTATCGCCTGAAAGTGATGCCGTTGGTGATGCCGCCGCTGCGCGAGCGCGGCGGCGATGTGATCCAGTTGGCGCGGGTTTTTCTCGAACGCCTTAATCGCGATTACCAAGGCCAGACGCCGACCAAACAATTTCATCCGGACTTGCTGGCCGCACTCAAACGCTATAGCTGGCCGGGCAATGTCCGCGAGCTTGAACATTTCATCCAGCGCGAATACCTGATGTGCGAAGGCGCGGTGTTGAACGCAGCGCTGCCGCAAGACAAGCCGGCCGCCGCGGACGAATCCGACCGTTACAACGCCGTTTTCAAACAGGCCAAAGCCCGGGTAGTCGCCGATTTCGAGCGCAGTTACGTCGCTTCGCTGATGGCCCAGGCCCGGGGTAATATCTCTCGCGCCGCACGGCTGGCCGGTCAGGATCGCAGCGCATTCAGCAAACTGGTACGCAAGTACCGTCTCGCTTCGCAGACCGAGCAGGAGCAAGATTCAGCCGACCATTGAAGAAACCGCTACGAGGCTATCGTGACCGGCTACCCTGTGCGTACTGTTGCCGACGCGATTGCGGGTTTTCTCGCCGAGCATCCCGCCTGCGCGGACACCATCGAGGGTATCGAGCTGTGGTGGTTGAATCCGCGCGGCATCACGCCGCCGCGCGAGGTCATCGTGCGCGCACTGGAATTGCTGGAAGTGGAGCAATTGATCGAGTGCCGCCCCATTGGCGCACGCAAGCTGTGGCGTTTGCGCCGAGAGAACGGCTGATTTTCCGTTCGACGCGATTCGAAAGCGCGACCACGCATTTTTTTGATCATCGTATTCCCGCGCATGCCGGGAATGCGTTCGCCTGCCTTGGCGACCGTGTAGGTTTTCACCCGGCGGGAAAAATTCCACACGGTGCGAACGCGAAGCGCACAGGCGCACGCGTTCATGCGGGTGTCGATATGCATCAGTGCCTTGCGGCAAGGTTTGCATCCGGATCGATCGCCGCAACGCTGCACATGAGTGTGTGAAAAAACTCCCGTTTTTTTCGCACGCATTTCTCGAAAGCATCGCAATCTCAGCAATTTCAACTTGTTGCACGTTTGGCACGGCTTTTGTTTGGTGTGGATGCCAGGGAGCGCATGCGGCAGCGCGCCTTCATCTGCCCACATCAATGAGGCCCGTACATGACCGTCGAGAGCATTCAACAAAAGCT
>Ga0335072_10012638_pt1 | contig 12058 bp, 9 predicted proteins | sample Lox_Sample_21_FD_206725 | JGI IMG/M metagenome (GOLD analysis project Ga0335072, IMG submission 206725) | Soil microbial communities from Loxahatchee National Wildlife Refuge, Florida, United States - Lox_Sample_2.1 | ecosystem: Environmental > Terrestrial > Soil > Wetlands | place: USA: Florida...
GCGCCCGCCAGCGCCGCCGGGTGATCAAGATCGCCAGCGTAATGCCGACGATGTAACCAAGCGCGTAGAAGTGGATGTCCAGCGGGCCGACGTGGAAGCTGTTGATCGGCGGGCTGGGAATGAACTCCGGGAGCGCGATGGTGCCATGGGCCATGGTGCGAGATTACCGCGTAGGCACCGGAGGTCGTCCCGGGAGGACGGCTACCGCGGCACGCCTTTGGCGCGCGCAAGCGACACGAAGGCCGCCCGGGACGGCCCTCGGCAGGGGAATGGTGACGCGACGGCAAATCACCGGACCTAAGTCCCGACCCCGCCGGGCAGATTGGCCGTACTCTTATTACTCGGTGGGACCGCATCGTAGCGATGGGGAGTCAGATCCCTCGCAACGGACGGTCAAAGTGTGAGGTTGGCAGTGATGGGACTGGGACGACCCTTCGAGAGCGGCGACGACCGGCCGGAACACGGACCGGGGCCGGGACCGGGCGGTCAGCAGCGCTGGCTGTACCGGGCGGTTCGCGGCGCGCGGCCGGACCGCAACCCGCTGCGCCGTCGCACCGATCGCGTCGAGACCTTCCTGCTCGCGGGCCTGTTCGTGGCGGCGGCCGCCGCGACACCGTTCGCCGCACAGGCGGCAAGCCGGGCCGCTGACACGACCGCGCTGCACGCGCGCCAGGAGCAACTGGCGACGACGCATCAGGTGCCGGCGACGCTCACCCAGGCGGCCGGCGCGGATACCGAGTACACGCTGAGTACCGACGTGCTCGCACAGGCCACCTGGACGTCCCTCGGCGGCGTGCGCCGGTCCGGCGAGGTGCCCGCCGCGCCGGGCAGCCCCGCGGGGACGGTGGTCAGCGTCTGGACCGATGATGACAGCGGTTACCTGGCAAGCCCGCCGCTGACGGCGGCCGAGGCCGCCGGGCAGGCAGACACGGCGATGATCGGCGCGATCGCCGGGATCGCCGTTGCCTCCCTAGGCGGCGCGGCGGCCATCCGGCTGGTGCTTAACCAGCGCCGGATGGCCGCCTGGGACGCCGACTGGCTCGCTACCGCCCAGGTGTGGAACCGTCAGAGCTGGTGACACTGGGCGTTGCGCCGGTGCCTTCCGTTCCCGCGGCATGCGGGGACATCACCACCGAGGGCGTCGACAGGCCGACCGAGCGGTCCGGCCGGTCCGCCAGCCGGTAGACGTCCGCCCCGTCCACCGTCTCCTTCTCGAGCAGCAGGGAAACGAGCGAGTCGAGTTCGGTCCTGTGCGTGCGCAGCAGGTTGACCGCGCGTTCCTCAGCCTGCCGCAGCAGCTTGGATACCTCGCCGTCGATGGCCGCCTGGGTCGCCTCCGCATAGGGCCTGCTTGACATGCCCGGGCCGCCGCCGCCGAGGAACACCGACCCGCCCTCTGGGTATCCCACGGGCCCGACAAGCGAGGACATGCCGAACTCGCGGACCATCTTGACGGCCAGGTCGGTGGCGCCGGCCAGGTCGTTGCCCGCTCCGGTCGAGCCCTGGCCGAGGACGACGAGTTCCGCGGCCCGCCCGCCAAGGCGGACGGCGAGCGAGTCGTACAGGTAGTCCTCTCCGTACATGTGCCGCTCGACCAGCGGAAGCTGCTCGGTGACGCCGAGGGTCTGCCCGGCGGGCAGGATCGTCACCTTGGCGACCGGGTCGGCATGTTCCGACAGGGCCGCTACCATCGCGTGGCCCGACTCGTGCACGGCCACGTTGTACTTCTCCTCGGGGAGCAGCACGTTCGAGCCCTCCCTGCGGCCGAGGATGATCCTGTCCCTGGCGGCGTCGAAGTCGCCGGCCGTGATGACATCCCTGTTGTCGCGCACGGCGAAGATGGCCGCCTCGTTCGCGAGGTTGGCGAGATCCGCACCGGAGAACCCGGGAGTGCCGCGTGCCACAATGCCGAGGTCCACGCCGGGCGCCAGCTTCTTGCCGCGCACGTGCACGCGGAGGATGGCCGCACGCTCGTGGACGTTCGGCAGCGGGATCGTTACCTGCCGGTCGAACCGGCCGGGCCGCAGCAGGGCGGGATCCAGCACCTCGGGCCGGTTGGTCGCCCCGAGGACCACGACACCCATGGCGGGGTCAAAGCCGTCCATCTCGGCGAGCAACTGGTTGAGCGTCTGCTCCCGCTCGTCGTTGGCGACGACCGCGCCCTGGCCCGCGCGTCGCTGGCCGATCGCGTCGATCTCGTCGATGAAGATGATCACCGGGGCCCGCTTGCGGGCCTCGTTGAACAGGTCACGAACCCGGGCCGCGCCGACGCCGACGAACATCTCCACGAAGCTTGATCCGGTGACCGACATGAACGGCACCCCCGCTTCGCCCGCCACGGCCCGGGCGAGCAGCGTCTTGCCTGTTCCCGGGGGGCCGACCATCAGGACGCCGCGCGGAACCACCGCCCCGGCCCGGCTATAGCGGTCGGGGTTGCGCAGGAAGTCGACGACCTCGCTGATCTCGGCTTTCGCACCCTCATACCCGGCGACATCGGCGAACGTGGTGGAGGGCCGTTCCTCGTCGAATACCTTGGCCCGGGACTTTCCGACACCGAGGACGCCCTGCATCTGGCCCGCCGCGCCGCGGGACAGCCGCGACCAGAACCAGAAGAAGAGCCCGATGGGCAGCAGGATGATGATCCAGTCGAACAGTTCGCTTCCGAAGCCGGGCGACGAGGTGGCGGCGGTGACCTGGACGCCGTTCGACTGAAGGTCATCCAGCAGTGCCTGGCTGGCCTGCGGCGGGATGACTACGGTGTAGTCCGTCCCGCTGGTCAGCGTCCCGCTGCTCGTGCCGCCGGACTGGGCGATGGTGATCGTCTTCACCGTGTGCTTGGACACGTCGGAGAGAAACTGCGAATAGCTCAGGGTGGTGGACGCCGGCGAGTGCACCGCGGGAAGGAAAATCCAGAGGAACAGCGCGACGAGGATGCCGACCGGCAGCAGCCAGTGCCGCCAGGCCGGCGGCGGAGGCGGCGGCGGGTTGCCCCGGCCCGGCTTGTCGCCGGGCGGCGGAGGTGTGGCTTGCTTACTCATGCGGATCTTGCCTTTCCGCCAGGCGGGCGCCTCTCCCGGGGCGCGGTCCCTGCGCTGTCCACTGCCGCTATGCCTGTCCGGCTTACCGTGCCCAGCAGGCCTCTGTTTTAGTCAACACGCCGCAATTACCGCCTCTTCCGCAGCTGGCGGACATTCAGAAAGTCTGGAGCAAATCCGCAGCTTCGCCTTGACCGGGCGGGCCGGCGTGTCGAATTGACCTCAAACTACTACTACTACGAACGCTCGCCCCGACGCCGCGACCCTGGCAGCACGACGAGCGCGATGAGCGCGCCCGCGAGAACGACGAAGGCGCCGGTGAGCAGCCCGAGGTCCATTCCGCTGACGAATGCCTGCCTGGCGTACTTCGCAAGTTCGGCGCCAAGCGGTCCGCCGACTCGCGCCGCCACCTCGAGCGCGCCGCCGAGCGAACTGCGGATCGTGTCCGCGATCGCCGCCGGGACGTGGTACGGGGCCAGCGCGGCGCCGATGTTGTCCTGATACCTGGTGGTCAGCAGGCTGCCGATCACCGCCACGCCGAGCGCGCCGCCGACTTGCAAGAAAGTGCCGTTGGTGGCCGCGCCAACGCCGAGGTCGCCGGCCGGCAGCGAGCCCATGACAGACTCCGTGGCCGCCGGGATCACCAGCCCGGTGCCGACGCCGAGCAGAATGACGCCGAGCAGGATGCTGCCGTAGCCGGAGGCGACGCTCGCGCCCGAGATCTGCAGGAAGCCGCCGAAGTCAATCAGCAACCCCGCCACAACGGTGTACCTGATCCCGATTAGCCGCATGCTCAGCGAAGACAGCGGCGCGATCACGGCGATCGCGCCCGCCGCTGGCAGCACGCACAGGCCCGCCCGCAGAGGGGAGTAGCCGAGGCTAAACTGTAGCCACTGGGTCAGCACGAACAGCGCGCCGTACAGGCCGAGCGTGGCCAGGCCCACTGACGAGATTGCACCCGATAGCTCCCTGTTCCTGAAGAACCGCAGGTCAAGCATGGGATGGGCGGACCGCTTCTCCCAGGCCGTGAACAGCGCGAGCACTACGAGCCCGCCGGCTCCCGCAGCGAGCACCCGGACCGAGGTCCAGCCCCGGACCGGCGCCTCGATCAGCGACCAGAGCAGCAGCCCAAAGCCCGCGACCGACAGCAGCACACCCGGGATATCCAGTGCCTTCGCGCTCGGGTTCCTGGAATCGGGGATCAGCGGGATCGCGCAGGCCAGGCCAGCCACCGCGATCGGCACGTTGATGAGGAATACCGATCCCCACCAGAACCGGGTAAGCAGCAGGCCGCCGACGATCGGGCCGAGCGCGGCTCCGACACCGGTGGTCCCGGCCCACAGCCCGATCGCCCGCTGCCGCTCGGCCGTGTCGGTGAAGATGCTGGTGACGAGGGACAGCGTGGACGGCATCATGAACGCTCCGCCCACGCCCATCGCGGCCCGCGCCGCGATCAGCATGTCGACCGACCCGGAGTACGCCGCCCAGGTCGATCCCGCCGCGAACGCCACCAGGCCGCCCAGGAACACTTTCTTCCTTCCGACCCGGTCCGCCAGACTGCCTACGGACAGCAGCAGCCCGGCGAATACGATCACGTAGGCGTCAACGATCCACTGCAGTTCCGTGGTCGTCGCGTTCAGGTCGCGCACGATGGTAGGCAGGGCGACATTCAGCACGGTGACGTCCAGGGTCACCATCAGCAGCGTCACGCAGAGGACGGCAAGCGCGAGCCATCTGGCTCGCTGGGCCGGGGGCTGCCCGGAAGTACTGGACGGAATCCGGCGCGCACTGGTCTTCATGCTCACCAGCTCACGCCTGGAAGTTACCACTTGGTAGGGGCGAAGGGCCGTAACCGCCGTGCTAAACGGTTCTAAGCGGTAACCCGCGGGGTTACCGCCCGATCGCGGATTCCACGGCGAGCAGGGCCGCCGCGCCGCGGACGACACAGCGGAGCGGATCCTCGGCCATGACCAGCCGATCCCCGCGACCTCACCGAGCCGGTCCGCGAGACCGGGCAGCAAGCCGCCACCGCCGGACTGCCTGACCTGGCCGCGGACCACGACCTCGGCGAGGCCTGCCGGGATGCCGGAAAGCACCCGCTGCACCGTCGTGCCGATGGCGGACACCACCGGCTCAAGCGCGCCGGCCACCAGGTCCCCGGGCACCTTCTCGATGCGCGGCGTCAAGCCCGACCGTCTCCGCCCAGCCGTCCTGCCCGCCGGTGAGCCCGAGTTCGGCCTTGAGCTGCCGTGCCGCCCGGGTGAATGACCCTGATGTCCTTGGGTTCCCTGTCGGTGAGCACGCCGGCCGCGGCGCCGATGGCGGCGACCGAGCCGGCCGCGTCGTCGATCGCGATCGCTGAGGGCTCCTCGAGCACCAGGCCGCGCCCGTCGACCCAGCTAAGCGTGTTGACGGTTCCCAGGTCGATAGCAACGCCGCCCCTGCCGAGCATCCTGCCCACCTCTAGTCCGCTCATGGTCCCTGATACACGTGGTGAGCCCTTTTCCCCGGTGACGCACCCCGTCGCATCGCATCTCTCCGGATGAAAGGCAGGCAAAAGAGCGTTGATTACGGCGATACCACAATATGACCGAAAGAACCCGCTTCATGGTGAAAGCCTGGCGCCACGCCAGCTGCCACCCTCCCCGTGGGCACCGTCCGCCGCTGGCCACCGTCAAGATCCCCGGGCCCAGGTGACGATCATCACTTTGCGTTACCTGTGGTAACTGATTGTCAAGAGAAAGCGTTGAGTAAGAACAGAACTACAGGGACACCGCGAGAACCATCCGGCCAGTCCTGACGTTTTATTCAGTGACGGGGCGGTGTGGCCGTAAGGTTCGCAGTCTTGACTGCTACCTGAGCCCCCTTGCTGGTTCGCGGCGAGATGGCAGGAGATGAGACGAGGCTGATGCAGAGGGAGCATTTTGAGCACTACTATCCAGGAGGGGAAATTTGATGACTTGCGCGGACCGAGTCGGAGCAGACCGGGCAGCGCCTGACGGTGGAGACGACGGGGACATGGGGGCTTTGATCGATCTTGCCCAGGCTCTACAGCTAGAGCTGGCGTATCAGGTGGGGGCGGACGGGAACGCGACCGTGCGGCTGTGCGGCGAACTGGACATCGCTACCGCCGACCAGGCGTACACGTACCTGCGCGACGTGGTGGACAGCCAGGACGGGCCGGTCATGATGAACCTGTCAGAGCTCACGTTCTGTGACGCGGCCGGCCTTGGCGTGCTGGCCCGTGTCGCCGGGCACGCGCGCCGTTCCGGCCGGTCGCTCAAGTTGACGGCCGCCCGTCCCGCGCTACTGCGCATCATGCACATCACTGGCATGGACGAGGCCTTCCCCGAGGTTCGCAACCTCGCACTGTCCGTCATCACCCTGCCCCGCCAGGCGGCCGCCACCGGGCGCGGCTGAACCCCTGTCTCCGTTCCGCACTCAGTTCCTGACCGCGGCATCGGCGCGCCGCCCATGGTGAGATGCCACCCATAGGCGTTAAATTTGCCTTACGCCCCCGGTGATCACGTGAGGCGAAAGCGCTAATAGTGCGAGAAGAGCGATCAGTAACAGCGCCGCGAGGCGCTGCCGACGCAGGGACGCGGAGGAACTTTCATGGCTGACGATCTGGACGACGTGACCGACGACGAAACATCTGAATCTTCTGAGGCACTCATCGCGGTGCACTGGCGCGAAGAGGGCTACTACCCGCCGCCGGCGAAGTTTGTCGCGCAGGCCAACGCGTCCGACCCCGCGATCCGCGAGCAGTTCACCGAGGACAAGTTCCCGGACTGCTTCACTGCCTACGCGGACCTGCTCACCTGGTTCAAGCCGTGGGACACGGTGCTCGACACGTCCAACGCGCCGTTCTGGAAGTGGTTTGTCGGCGGCGAACTGAACGCGAGCTACAACTGCGTCGACCGGCACCTCGCGGACAAGGCCAACAAGGCCGCCCTCATCTGGGTGCCGGAGCCCGAGAGCGAGGCGCACCAGGCGATCACCTACCGCGAGCTGTACGTGCGGGTCAACGAGTTCGCCGCCGTGCTCAAAGAGCTGGGTCTCAAGGCAGGCGACCGGATCACGTTCCACATGCCCATGATCCCGGAACTGCCGGTCGCGATGCTCGCCGCCGCCCGTCTCGGCATCATCCACTCGCAGGTGTTCGCCGGGTTCTCCGGCACGGCGGCCGGGCACCGGATCGCCGACTCCGGGTCGACGGTGCTCGTCACGGTGGACGGCTACTACCGCAGCGGCGACCTGCTCGACCACAAGGTCAAGGCGGACGAGGCCGTCGAGGCGGCGGCCAAGGAGGGCCAGCAGGTCGACAAGGTCCTGGTCTTCCGCCGGTACCCGGGCAGGTACTCCGCCAAGACCCCGATGGTAGAGGGACGGGACGTCTTCGTTGACGACCTGCTGGCGGCGCACAAGGGCGAGATCGTCGAGCCGGTGGCGCTGAAGGCGACCGACCCGCTGTTCCTTATGTACACGTCGGGCACGACGGGCCGCCCGAAGGGCTGCCAGCACTCCGTCGGCGGCTACATGTCCTACGTGGCGGGGACGTCGAAGTACTACCAGGACATCCACCCGGACGACACCTACTGGTGCATGGCCGACATCGGCTGGATCACGGGCCACTCCTACATCGTCTACGGGCCGCTCTCCCTCGGCACCACCAGCGTGATCTACGAGGGCACGCCGAACTACCCGGACCCCGCCCGCCCGTGGCGGGTCGCTAAGCAACTCGGCGTGAACATCTTCCACACGTCGCCGACCAGCATCCGGATGCTCCGCAAGGTCGGCCCGGACGAGCCGGCCAAGTACGACTACCACTTCAAGCACATGACCACGGTCGGCGAGCCGATCGAGCCCGAGGTCTGGCGCTGGTACTACCAGACCGTCGGCAAGGGCGAGGCGGTCATCGTGGACACCTGGTGGCAGACCGAGACCGGCGGGTTCCTCGGCTCCACGCTGCCCGCCATCGACCCGATGAAGCCGGGTTCCTGCGGGCCCATGGCGCTCGGCATCTACGCGACCATCCTCGACGAGGACGCCAACGAGGTGCCCGCGGGCAGCGGCAAGGCGGGCAACATCTGCATCCGCAACCCGTGGCCCGGCGTGTTCCAGACCATCTGGGGCCAGCCGGAACGGTTCGTCTCGACCTACTACGCCAAATACAACAAGGACCCGAAGTCCACCGACTGGCACGACTGGCCCTACTTCGCCGGCGACGGCGCGGTCCAGGCGGCCGACGGCTACTTCCGTATCCTCGGCCGCGTCGACGACGTGATCAACGTCGCCGGCCACCGGCTCGGCACCAAGGAGCTGGAATCCGCGGCGCTCACCGTGCCCGAGATCGCCGAGGCGGCAGCGGTGCCTGTCGTGGACGACATCCGCGGCCGGGTGGTCGAGATGTACGTCTCGCTCAAGCCCGGCCTCGACCCGTCGCCGGAGATCGAGGCCAAGGTCAGGGACGCGATCGTGACCGACATCGGCAAGATCGCCCGGCCGAAGAACATCTGGATCGTGCCCGACATGCCGAAGACCAGGTCCGGCAAGATCATGCGCCGCGTGATCGCCGCGACCTCGAACTTCGCCGACACCGGGGACATCACCACGCTCGCCAACCCCGAGGTCGTGGAGAAGATCCGCGAGCAGGTCCAGACCGCAAAGCGGGCCAAGGGCGAGGCGCCGCGCGAGCTGTCCGAGACCGAGCTCCACGAGATCAAGAGCTTCGGCGCCGAGTAACACCCGGTACACCCAGTCAGTGGCGGGCCCCCGGCTTCCGGTGGCCCGCCACTGGCATATCCGCCCCGGGATCACCGGCCCATCCCCCAGGGCCCGTGCGCCCGGTCCATCAGCGACGCTGCGGCAATCCATCAGCTACCCGGCGGCAGATCAACCAGCAAGCTCGCGTCAGATCCGTCAGGCACGCGGTCTGACCTGGCATTACCCTGTGTCAGCGGGCGGGGTGCCCGGGGCCGGGCCTGAAGGACCCAGGGGCGGTGCGGGGGCGTGGGTGTGCGGGTGGGCGTGGTCGTGTGGACGGGGGCGTGGCTGCGGACCGGATGGATCGCCGGGGAGTGAGACCGGAGGCGCCGGGTCTCCCGCGCGCAGCGGGCTGGCAGCGTAGCGGCCCTCGTGGGCCAGCACCGCACGGGTGTCGCCGGCTAGCTCTGGATACTTGTCCTCCAGCTTGCCGCGCTGCTCAAGGCTGCGCTGCCAGTGCCGGATCGTATCCCGGTCAGCGTGGTTGGTCTGCTCCCACGAGCGGGGCGCGGATTCGCGGCCCGGCGGCACCGCGGCCCGGCCGAGCAGCGCGGCCGCCGACGGTACCCGCCGGCAGCCGTCGGCGCCGCACGCCGGGCAGACCAGGGGCGGCGCGTCGGCGTCGGCGATCGCAGACAGCCGCTCGAACCGGTACCCGCAGCCGCACGCGTACTCGTAGATCGGCACCGGTTCACCAGTTGTCGATCGACGACCGGAAAATCGCGGCCAGGTCTTCCGGCATGACGTCCCGCGGTGCCATCGCGAGGATCCGCTGCTGCTTGAGCGTGCCCTCCACGAGGTCAGGTATGTCGTCCTCGGCGAAGCCGACCGCGCCGATCCCGCTCGGCATGCCGATGTCACGCATGAGCGACACGATCGCCCGCGGCAGCCGTTCCCGTGGCTCGCCGGAGTCGGCGGCACCCGGGTCAAGCAGTGCCGCGGCCCGCAGGTGACGCTCCGGGCTGGTGGGGAAGGTGAAACGGAACGCGGCCGGCGCGGTGAGCGAGACGGACTCGCCGTGCGGGACCATCGGCTCGGCCTGCGGGTAGTCGGGCGGCCGGTAGCCGCGTACCCGGCCGGCGACCGGATAGGCGCAGGCATGCGGCAGGTGCACGCCCGCGTTGCCGAATCCCATCCCGGCGAACGAGGCGGCCATCATCATGTCGGTCCGCGCCGCCAGGTCATTGCCGGTGAGCACGGCCCGCCGGAGGGCGCGGGACAGCAGCGGCAGCGCCTTCTCGATGAACGCGTCGGAGACCGGGTTGCTGCCGACATACACCGCCCGCTGCTCGGGCCGCCGCCGGGCGTAGGACTCGTAGTGCCGCGCGGTATAGGACTCAAGGGCGTGGCAGAGCACGTCAAGCCCAGTGGCCGCGGTGACGTGCGGCGGGACGGTCAGCGTGGTCAGCGGGTCGACCACGGCCAGGACGGGACGCAGCTTCGGGTGGCTGATGCCGGTCTTGACGTGCAGCGCCAGTACGTCGAGGATGCACATCGCGGTGCTCTCTGACCCGGTTCCCGCCGTCGTCGGCACCGCGATCAGCGGCTTCAGCGGCTCGGTTGGCGGCTTCCCGCCGCCGACCGGCTTGTTGATGTAGTCCATCAGGTCGCCCGGATTGGTGGTCAGCAGGTTGATCGCCTTCGCGGTGTCGATCGACGAGCCTCCGCCGATGGCGACGAACCCGTCCCACTCGGTGTCCCGGGCGAAGTCAGCCGCTTCCCGCAGGCTCTGGTCCGTCGGCTCGACGTGCACGCCGGTGAAGACCGTCGGCTTGAGGCCCGAATGCTGCAGCGACTCGGCCGCCCGCGCCGGGACGCCGGTCGCCGCCACCCCCTCGTCGGTGACGATGAGGACCCTGGACAGGCCCATCTGGCCGAGGTCGAAGCCGAGCTCGTCAAGCGCGCCCACACCGAACTTAAGCGGCGGCGCGCCCCAGGTGAAGATCGTCTCGGTGCGGTACTCGGTAGCCATGCCGCCCCCTCAGCTGTAGGAGCCGCTTGGCGCGATGCGGAGCTGGTGAATCTGGTCCGGGTCGTGCCCGAAGACCAGGGTCGCGTCCGTCCGCTCGGCGATGTTCCTGATCTTCTCCACCGAGCGGAGCCACTCCAGGTTGTTCCACACGATCGCCGCGCCGAGGGCCGGGGGACCGTAGCTGTCTTTCATGTAGACGGCGTCGGAGGTGAAGATCATGGTCCCGCTGTCGGCCAGGTCCAGCCGCAGCGACATGGTGCCGGGCGTGTGCCCGGGCGTCTCGAGTACCGTCACCCCGGGCACGATCTCGGTGTCGCCGCTGACCGTCTCGAACTTGAGCCCCTCGTAGTCGGTCTTCAGGTGCGCGCCGGCGAACAGCCCGCTGAACCCGGTGGCGTGCGCGTACTCCTTGTCGTTGCAGATCAGCCGGGCGCCGGCCTCCCCGAACGCGCGCACGTTCCCCGCGTGGTCGAAATGCAGGTGGCTCATCAGCACGATGTCGATGTCGCCAGGCGCCAGGCCGAGCTGGGCGAGCCGGGCGTCCAGGTACTCGTCGTCCGAGACGCCGTCGTAGGGGAAGAACTCCTGCAGGCCGGTCGGCTCCCACCGGTCCTCCCAGTCCCTCGGGCAGCTCGTGTCCCACAGGATCCGGGCCTCAGGGTGGTCGATCAGCACCGCGTGGGTCGGGCAGTCGGTCCATACGGCCGGCTTGGCCGGGTTGGACCGGCTGGTGATCACCCGGCCCGGATGTAGCAGCAGCCACGTCAGGTCGCAGTGCATCGCGCCACATGCGAGCACGTGGGCGGTCATCTTGTCCGGCTTCCCAGCCATGGGGTACCTCCTCAGCTACCCGGCCTCTACCTTCGTTACCCCGATCTCTACCCTCAAGCTTTAGCCCAGCAGCACGCCTTTGTGAAGCACCAATCACGCACCGTAATTTACGGTAAGACTTGACCGCGGCCCGGTGCCCCGTGCTGGAGTGGACGGGTGAGCAGCTACCAGGAAAGGCCGTGGCTCGGTCTTTACCAGCCGGGCAGGCCATCTGACATCACCCCCGCCTGGACCGACGCACTGACCATGTGGCGACACGGAGCGATGGGCGGGGAGGCAGCGCACGAACCGTTCCTCTACTACTTTGACACCGCGGTGACCGGGGCGGCCGTGGACGCGGACAGCGATGCCCTGGCCGTCGCGCTCGCCGCGCGCGGCCTGCGGCGCGGCGACAGGGTGGCGCTGTTCCTGCAGAACGTGCCGCAGTTCGTGATCGCGCTGCTCGCGGCCTGGA
>Ga0335072_10012639_pt1 | contig 12058 bp, 10 predicted proteins | sample Lox_Sample_21_FD_206725 | JGI IMG/M metagenome (GOLD analysis project Ga0335072, IMG submission 206725) | Soil microbial communities from Loxahatchee National Wildlife Refuge, Florida, United States - Lox_Sample_2.1 | ecosystem: Environmental > Terrestrial > Soil > Wetlands | place: USA...
CGACTCCGCTTGACGTGCAAAGAGCAGTAACAGGAGTTTAAGCAGATGCTCTTTAGCGGTTCCGGGAAGATTCGTGAAGACTTTATGACCAATTTGCGTCTTGTCGGGTACTCGTATGGTCGCGGAGATGGTAGTCCAACTAGAGCCTTGTCTAGATTGGTAACGGTGTCTAGCTATATCGAACTCAGCCTTGTTTCGCATCTTATCGCAATTGAATACTTCTCTTATCTCGGTTCTTCAACAGTCCATCGATACCGGAAATTTCATGTTTCGCGCATCCAACTACAAGTCATGGAATGGCAACCCTGCTCCAATGTCACGGTTCAGACAGTCACTACCCTTGTCCAGCTGTTGCAACGACAACTACAAGCGGCGCCCATTCCGCGATTATTGCCAAATACACCACTCAGTCTTAATAACCTCCCAGGTCGCTCTAGCGTCTCTTACGATGACGGCGGCAAATATGATGGTGAACTCGAAGGGGGAGCGCCATGGGTACGGGGTATATACCTGGTCAGACGGTAGTAAATTTGAGGGAGAATGGAGGCATGGCGATAGGACGTTCGGTCGAAAGACTTGGAAGCCACTGAATACAGACGATAACGACGGAGGGTGTCATGGCTACGGCCGGATAGTTTATTTTAATGGACAGGAATATGAGGGTGAGGTCAGTGTGCTTCATGGATACGGAAAATGGAGCACCAAGGAAGGCTATAAATACGAAGGACAATGGAAACACGGATGGGGTATCTATATGTGGTAAAGCGCAGAGAAGTACGAAGGTGATTGGGAAGAAGGTAATATGGAAAATGCACATCCCGTGATGGAAGGACATATGAAGGATTCTATCATGCTGACAAGTACCATGGATATGGTATAAATACCTGGCCGAACGGAGACATGTTTGAAGGATACTTTCTGAAGGGCAAGAAGGATGGCTACGGAACGACATTTGCGTCTGGAAAGATATTGAAGGGTACGTGGAAAGATGGCGAACAGGTCGAAGGTACAATGGAGGAATCTCACGTAAGTCCGACTCCCAGTCGGAAATGGTACCAAATTGGCAAGTAGAGGACTTCATAAGGCCGAGAATGAGTGCAGATCAATCGACTTTAGTATCAGTACATATTAACAAGATATACTTTAAAGTGTTCACTTCGGAGGCAGCAAAGCTTGTAGCCATTCTTCGCAACGATCTTCCAGCCGCTAATGATGGCCGTCGCTGGCCAGTCGCGGTTCGCTGTGGAAGGCGACGGAATGGATGTCAACGTCCGAAACGACACACACAGCGAATGAATCCATGTGTGATTCGGACAGGGATGTTGATCAAATTTGAACAAATCAACGACCTGATCCCATATAAAATGCCAAGGCGTCCTTCGCAACGGACACCAAACGCAGAATTGCAAACACATGAGTCGCCTTTTGAGATGTGCGAGTTGACGGGAATAGTCCATGCTGGATGTGTATCCAAAGGCTTTGAAGGCGACAAGTGACTTGAACAAGGGCAAGGTGAATTCGGGTTGGACACTTATCAGATTAGCTCTGTGCAGGAAGCTTAACAAACGATCAGATTCGCAAACCCATTCTATTCTCCGAAATCGTTGTTGCCGAAGGTTTGTTGCGTTTCGTGAGAACAGGGTGCGAACGTTCACCAGACAGATATCGTCAACCCAGCCTCAACATGAGATGGGTCTTTGGCGACGAATTATTCCACAGTTACCCACGGTGTTTAAACCTGAACCGGAATACGATTAGCTTAAATGGCAAGAAGACAGAAAGGTAGCTAACTGGTGGTCAGGACCGCGGACCGTCTGATCAGCCGTTACCCCACGCTGTGGTGACCCCCCACGGTCACGGTTCGGAAAGCTGTTCAAATATAACGTTCGTGCTCCAGACTAAAAGCACCACACAAATCCATCGCCCACCGTCCATTCACCGTCCTCCATTTACGATGAACAACCCTTGGCCGACTTCAGACTACCCCCCTTCAGACTCAGACGAAGAACAGCCTTTCGTTCCTGCTCCTGCTCCTGCTCCTGCTCCTCAACCTGTCGTTCCTCCTCTTGTGCCTTTAGTTCCTCATCAGCCTATCGTTCCCCAGCAGCAAGGTTTCGTTCCTCAGGGTTTCGTTCCTCCAACTGGTATTAGCGCCGGTCCATATGGTCAATATCCATATAGTCAATCCCGTCAATCCCCTCAATATGTTCCATCTATCAACGTTCAAGGCGCAACCCCCCTCTCGTCACCTCAAATGACATATACAACTCCGATGCTTCAGACTCGAAATCAGCAGATTCCGACCAGGATTGAATTTCCGGCTCGGATTGCCTGCCCACCAATGACGCCGACGTATACGGCACGAGAGATGCTTGACCACTCTCCAGTCATGCCTGCATTCGATAATTCGTCCGGAACTATATACAATTCCTCCGCGGCAAATAAACAATACGGTCCCATTGCGCCGCTTCGAGAGTGGCAACTACCTGAGGGGTTGGGCGGATATGAGAATCTTCACGAGAACCGTACTTACACGCCGTTCCCGACTAACCCTATGTGCGCAACGGTCACTGAAGCCGACGTAATTTCGGTCACCATGAATGCCATTTTCAATCCTGTTGAAACAGTTCTCTTTCGCAACAGTTACAACTACCCAATCAAAGCTTCGTGCGAAGAGTCACGTTCAATATCAGTCCGCACCACATTGGGCAGTGCCAACCACTTGTCGCGTATCGACAGGAGTTACTCATACTGGGATGGTCAGAGGTGGGTTACATTTGCCATTATGGAGTTCAAGAGGCCCAATGCATTGGTTCCCGCTGAATGGGCGGCTGCTTTCGCGAGTGGCAATGAGGTTGGTGGAGACGGAGACAAACTATGTAGACAGTTGAAGAAATATGGCTATGTGCTCCACACGCCATTTGTTGGAGCGTTCGATGGCAAAGTTTTACTTCTTCTGTTCTTGGATGGAAGGGAGGATCAGTGGTTTCATCCTGATGCCCGCAGTGCACCTCCAACTCCGGGCCGTTTTCGGTGGATCAATGACCCCAACGAAATGAAGCGCAACGCCTATGTTTTTTTGCGCCACGCTCTCTACTCAAAGCTACGACAACAAGGACTCATCTGACGAAACTTTGAGAGTTAAGCGATGACCATATCTTTATCCGAGCAGATGCGATAGTTATGTATTAGCGCTGTTAGCACGTAGTATGAGCGATTTAAATATAAGGGACAAATCCGAATGATATAATTTCATTTCATTAACTAGTTATGTCTAGACTGAGGCTTGTCCCACTTTCAATCCGTTGGAGCTTCCTAAGTGCGGCTCGCACCATTGCCAAGTCCTGTCGTTCACATTCTTTAATCACTTCTTTAAAACGGCCTTCAGATATTTTCCCAGGGTAGCCAGCGGACACAGACTGTCCGAAGTCAATCAACATCAATTGCGTTGTTTCGCGATTATACAAGACGTTGTGAAGTTCGAGGTCGTCGTGATAAACCCCCTTTTCATGAAGTTTGTTTACCGCGTCTGTTAAACGGGCGATGATTCCGTCCACTTCGATGCTCGTGAAATTGAAAGGGTAATACTCGACCAGTGAAGGATAGTTGATATAGCTGACAATAAGAACTGGTACAACGACTTCGTTGGACATGTAGGTGAACTCTCCGTAACACACAGGGACCAAAACACCTTGGTATTCTTTCAACGTGTCATACGCGTGAAGTTCGTTGTCCACTGACCACCTGCACGACTGAGCAGTAGGAATGTTTATGTCGGGTTCAGCATATCGCGAATCATAAAACTTGGCAACGACGACGGATTGTTCAAGCAGTGAAGTTGGTTCGCTACCGAGGGTGCCGCGTTCTAGTTTAGCGAGAACGGTTTGACTGTTTTCCCAATCGCGAACGCGTAAGTGTTTGATAATCTCGATCGTGATTTCATTTTCTGTAGCGGTTCGCTCGCGGAGGGTGATGGAGGTGCCAATCGAGTAAACTCGTTCAGGATCGACGGGGCGTTCAAGGTAGTTGGACATTTGGTCGCTGGTGACGTGGACGGATTTTTTTGCTGGACAAATCAAGCACGGGCGAGTCAAGATTGAAATTCGACATACGCAGGTCGAATTTTCCTGCAAGTAAGAAAAGGGCGTAAGTGTTTGATAATCTGGAGGGTGATTTCATGGCCTGTACAACTCGGCTCGTGGAGGGTGATCGAGCTGCCAATCGACCGCTCAGGGTCGATAGGGCTTTCAATGTATTGGTACATGGTCGGTGGTGACGTGGACGGATTTTTGCTGGATCAACTAGGCCTTCGATTTCGGTCGGAATAGAAATTTGCTGGCGGAAGTTTAAGCGCAATCAACCGCTTCAGCTGCCAGACGAACCAACGGCCAAGACGAACCGTTTCTTATCATTTCTCATATCCTCTTCTCTTGACTTTGTACACGATGCACTTGGCAGACTTCGAAGGTCCCCACCAAGGAGATTTCGCTTGGACCGTAGGAACTGATGCGAATCTTTTGCATTGTCGCATGATCGACGCGCTTCTGGGAAGTACAGGTATGTACCTTGTTAGTATAAGACTGCTTACAATAAAGTTGCTGGATTTCAGAACCGAAAATGTAAGTTCTCTGGGCCACAATATCTTCCCAAACTGATGTCAGGTATTTGCGAGGAAACTGATTCGTCCTTTCAGAGATACCACACGAGAAAGAGATAAGAGCCGTCACAAAACTGTGCAAACGGGGTAGTCATAAAAACATAGTGTCTGTGTTTAGACACGGGATACTTTCTCCGTCTTTCTACTTCCGCGACATGGACCTGTGCGAGTGTAACTTGGAAGATTACATTGAACGCCGGCGGACCCCTTCGATATCAGAAAAGCTTTCTTACCTCACAAAGGATCAACCATCGAGGATGAGAACGGCTCAGATTTGGGATATTATGGGAGATATTTCTAGTGGACTTGCTTTTATTCACCTCAACGGAGAAATTCATCGTGACCTGAAGCCAAGAAACGGTAGATCTATGTAGTTATTACGATTCGTGCTGACTCTCTGGTAGTTCTTTATTCTCACGCGGATCAAGCTTGGAAAATTGCTGACTTTGATCTTACGGTCGAAGGAACTTCCAAGAAAGCACGCACAACCCAATATTCGAGAGGAACGAGTAGCTATCGCGCCCGTGAATTGTTTCCTGTAACCGAACATGGCACGTACACGAACAAAGTCGACATTTGGGCCACGGCATGCATTCTATATGAACTTGTCTTCCGCAGAAAGGCTTTTCTGAATGATAATGTCGTCTTCTACTCCCGCCCGTAGTTGGATTCAGGAACAAGGTTAGAGATACCAGCTTCTTTAGACGCAATGCACGACAAGCGTCGAAGGGAGTTTATATCCCAGATACTCAGTGTTATGTTAGACGTGACTGTTAACAGGCCGCGAGCCGAAACGATCTGCGAGAGATTTATACTTTGGTTCACAACCTTCTAGAACGAACGCGAAACAGTCGTCCAACTTCGAAAAGCCAACCAACAACTCCGAAGTCCCACTAAAGCGTGAGGGTACTTTCCCAACCCCGACATAATCTGATTGTAGGTGGATTTGAATCTTGATGAGCACCTCCACCGACCTCCAGCTATCCGCGAATCCGCGAATGTAAATGGGGGCGATACTTCCGAAAAACAAGTGACCAACGCGGCCTATTCCCCGACAGAGAATTTGAATCTATCCGGAACCAGTTCCTCAGCCAAGAGATGCTCAGAGGCTCTCGACCAGTCATGCAGTTCAGACGAATATGGTGGAAATATTCGCGAATGGGCAACAAACCTCCATTTCGAATTCAGAACGGGGCTTCTGTGAAGGGGCACAACTACCAACAAAATAACAACTTAAATGTCGATGACATAGCAATAATGTCAAGCCCCATCGACCGCGACGGCTCGCGGTCTGTTGAAGAACCCTGTTGTAACTATTGTGGCTCGCACATCTACTGGCTCCATCAAACACGGATTTCGAAAAAGGTTTCCTTCGAAGTCGTGGGTGTTGACTGATCGGTTTATGGCTAAATCACATAAGGCCGGTGAATTGAAATCCGATGGGAGCAGTAGGTGTGCATTATACGGATGTGTGTTCTGTGGGGAGGAGACGTTGTTTAACAATGGTATGTTGCTGGCTAAACATATTAAAAAGAAGCATGGGAAAGATCGAGTACGTGACGATCTGAATTTGAAAGAGGGGCCAGGAAAAATGGTTGAGGGAGGCTACTGTAATCCTTATCGCAGCGGAGTCTATTAAACGTCTTGTTTCGGTGGGATTTGTGGAGAGATGCAATCGACTTCTGGGAAGAGATGTTGGGGCGGGTAGCGGGATCACAGTCTTTGAAGGTGGAATTGAAAAGCGCCAGAGAGTTGAGGGAGGTTCTGCAAACTACATTAAGATAATTGCTTCGACATGAGAAGGGCGATAGGTATATGAAATACCTGAAACATGGAACTTGCTAGAGCTGAAAGTAGTTACACTCGGCTTGATCCGAGCTGGCTCGGCTCGATGCCATGTTTGGTTGCAAGAGCAATTGGCAGTCTTGCCGGTCAGATTTCGTGGTCCGATTAAGTATTCTGTAGCTGCATTGTATACAGTGGTAGTATTTATGGTTGAGCAAAGGTATAGGTAGGAGTTCAACATACTACACTGATCCGCCTAGCATCACATCGAATGTGGAATGACTATAATTATTTCCCAGTTGTTGTTCCTACCTCGGCATCTCAATTACTGAAAGTAGCTGTCACATGCATGTTTTGTGAAGCTTTACTAATCCCAGTCATCTGATAGTCATCCCAGTGCAAACCATCATCCAGAACAAAAACCTGTGTGGGCTTGGCCTCCAATACACAATACTAGAGGTGTGGGGGATGCGAACACTCTTGTCCCGGATCATCGCCCTTACTCCAAAAGGACGAGAGGATCACCTCGGGTAAATAGAACTTATCGTATACCCATTTTGCCGAACCCATTTTGCCGAAGTCATTTGTTCCAATTGAGACTTAGCTTTACGCTTCTGCACGTGATTGCCTGATACAAGCCTATCGTCCGTCCATTGTAAGGGCCGCGTCACGTCAGTCCAAAGAAATATATATAAGGGTACTCTTCATCGATCATCGCACTTTCCAACCGCGAGCCGCAGGCTGATACCAATTGGGCCAGATGAAGTCTTTCGAGTTTTTGATGGCTTTGTTGATATTGAGCAGTGCGTTGAACACTCTGGCGGGGACACCGTGTGAGGCCCCTGATGGTGAAATCGGATACTGCGTCGATGTTGAAAACAATAGCCCAGAGACGGTTGCCCAGCTCTGCCCACCAGGGGTTGCTGACCTCGACCTGGACGCGGATCAGGAGTGCCCAAATGAGATTGATGTTTGACTCCATAGTAAATGTTCTGACAGGGCATAGTATTTGTGTTGTGTCCGAAATGCGTTAGCGGAGATAGGGGGATGAACAATTGACGGGGGACTTGCAAAATTGTCGCAGCCTTCACGGTGACAGAGAAACCCAGGGTCCATTGGCTTTTATGTACTTTAGCAATCAATCTTGTGAAAATCCATCTTTGACCCTTTTTGTCGCTGTCTTCCACAGCCCAAGGATGGAGACTTGGGACGATAAAATCGAAATAAATAAAGAATCACATGGTACGAAGTATTGTACTTACTGTAGCATCTCAGTCAGGGTGGCGACTCGGGCGGGACGGGTCGGTTTCATGGATTCGGATTCGACTCGTATGGATTGGTCAGACCCGAACCCGACCTTGCTTGTTAAGTGAAGAGCCAAGAATGGTGGCCGTGTAATGATATATTGAAGTAGGGCGCTATCCCCACATGTAGCTTACCCATCGGAGTAATGCAGTATATATATTGGGTATGACGGAGCGGACACAACGACGTGCTACCGAGGGCGGGGACCATGGATTCGTGGGTTACAGAGGGTGGATTATAGACATAATAGCAGATATCCATGACTGGGCGTTAGAGACAAGGGAAAATGGGTGTGTCGCAAGCAACGGCGTAACTAGAGTGTGTATGATTGGGTGAATTCAGAGGATCGTGCAGGTTTGTGTTATCTTTACTAGCACGGCTACTACTGTCCTGTCTGTACTGGAGCCTCCGATCGAGAGGGTGCACCATCCGTGTCATCTCCACAGAGGCGAAATTTGCGGCTATAATTATGTTTGGCTGATCGGGCAGCAAGAGTGCAGAATTATAAACTTTTTCTCTTGTGTGGTTGCACAATGTGTTGATTGGTTACTGGTGGCACTTTATTCCATAGGCTGTGGACTGTCGGGGAAAGCACAATTATAATACTAGCGGACTGAAGGAGGGACGGCTTGGCGAGAATCAAGTTCCGCTGGCGAATCAGGGAAAAAGCGTCAGCCTAATAATAGAGAAATTGGGTCTGTACCGGAAAGACAGTCTCACTGCCAAAACTTTATTTTCCCAATCCGCTGTGGAATGCTGGAATCCACTGAAATAGTCGTGCTATGATCTGACCAAAAACTGCAACTATTCCGCAGGCATGCTGCGATTGGCGAATAAGGCAACCCCCGTGAAAATCGGTGAATTGTCATTGGACACTCTTAAAGCAAGAACGAACCGGAAGTTTTACTCCGTTCACGGCTGCTGACGAATTACGTGCCAAGTATTGACCACGTGATGGGTTTGCGACAATTTATGTACATGGCTAGGCCAGCCGTCGTCACACAATTCGATGACCTGATAACGGATCCACGTCTCGCTTTTTATCAACTGCTATTCTCCCCGCAGTTGAGAGCATTCCGGTAGTTTTCAAGGCAATTCCCGTTGCAAAATCTGATTGCGTACTTGAATTCAATCCCCGACAGTTCGCAGTGTCTAGACCCTCCAGAGTTTCATAGTCGGTAACGCCCCATTTCCAGGATCGTTTAACGGTTCAGGGACTATGGGTAACAGTCATGGAAAACCCAAACGATCAGTTCCAAATAACACACGGGTATTGCCTCAGTCTCCCAACACTTTGACATCGATTTGTTGTTGATTAGAGGAGGAATTCGGCTCTTCGAGAATACCAGCGTCGTCTGTCACCCGCCGCTATATCGAGACTGCGGTAGCTTCGATAACCAGATTTCAGCGGATGGGAACAATAACAGACCTCCATGAAGCAATCGATATGGGCGATAAAGCTGTCAAATCCACCCCACGGGCAAACAACGATCCCAATTTTGTAGCATCTCGGGTTGTATTGGGGTTTGCTCATACTCTTCGATTCGACCGGACGGGATCATTGGACGACCTTAATCAGGCGATCATGCTGCACCAACAAATCTTAAAATCTCCGTTCATAGATGAATTCATACGAGTGGCGACACTCGCCCCCCTGGGGCTCGCACTTATGAAGCGCTTTGGAATAACCAGATCGATAGAAGACCTCAACAGTGCGGTATTGTCTAATGAAGAGCTCGTCCGATTATTGCCACGCAATGATCCTCATCGCGCCAAGTCCCTCTACGAGTTGGCATCAGCACTGCATAGCCGATTTGAGCAGATAGCACGTGTGGATGACCTTGATCGTGCAATCATGATTCATAAACAGGCCACCGAATTGACTCCACAAGGTCATCTCAGTCGTAGCCTTAGGCTCAGCATGTTGGGCAGTGCACTGCATGACCGATACGATCTGACGAAATCGATGAATGACCTCGATTCCGCAATTACAACAAACAAGCAGGCCGTCGACTCAATGTCGCTTGACACTCCCCATCGCGCAATCATTTTCCATCATCTGGGAAACGCCCTTAAGAGCCGATTCGAACGGACAGGATCGGTGGGCGACCTCCATCGTGCCATCAGCATAGAGGAGAAAGCTGTCGAATCGACCCAATCAGACAATCCATTTTACTATATATGCCGTGACAGCCTGGGAACCCTGCTGTACAGCCGATTCATCCGGACAGGATCGATGGACGATATCAATCGCGCCATCACAACACTCGAGCAGGCCGCCAAATTGGCCCCACATGGTCCCAGTCGTATGGAAACACTGAATAACTTGTTCAATGCATTGCGGGGCCGAGCCGAGAGGACAGGATCAATAGTCGACATCGATCGAGCAGTCAAATTGGCTGAACATGTTGTCGAATCTACAGAGGCCGACAATCCGAGTCATGCAGTAATGCTCAATAATCTTGGGCGCATACTGATAAATCGGTTCGAGCGACTGGGATCAATGGACGACGTCGAGCGTGCAATTATTGCACAAGAGGAGGCTGTTCGATTGACCCCGCCCAAGAATCTTAATTATCTTGTGTACCTCAATAATTTGGGAGCTGCACTGCAGAGCCGATCTGAGCGGACAGGATCGATTGACGATCTCAATCGTGCTGTTATGCAAATAGATCGAGCCGTTCAATTGCTCTCAGCTGATCACCCTGATCATTACGTGTTCCTTGCCAGTTTGGGAGGTGCACTGCAAGACCGATTCAAGAGGATGGGGTCGATTGAGGATATAAATCGTGCGATCGTGACAACCGAATTAGCACTCAAATCAGTCCCACATGATCATCACGGTCGGGGAAAAGTATTGAGCAATATGGGTTTAGCACTGCAAAGGCGGTTCGAGCGGAATGGATATATTGATGACCTGGATCGTGCGATCGCTTCACTGGACCAGGCTGTTGAATTTAGTCCAGATCCTGTACAGCTTAGTAACTTGGGGTTAGCACTCAAGAGTCGTTTCCTGAGAACAGGATCGATGGACAACCTCAATCGTGCGATCATGATAAACGAGCAAGTTGTTTCTTCGACCGGACTTAATGATGCAAATCATGCCATGTATCTTCATAACCTGGGCTTAACACTCAGCATCCGATTTAATCACACAGGAGCAATGGACGATCTCGATCGTGCGATTAAGGCCCAGGAGGATGCGGTTGAATCGACCCCAGATGACCATATCGAGTATGGAGGAAGGCTCAACGGCTTGGGGACCGTACTGATGGATCGATTCAGTCGGACGCTGTCGATGGACGACATAAATCGTGTGATAGTAACAATCGAGAAGGCCGTCCAACTAACTCCAGACGATCATCCCAATCATGTCATGTACCTCAACAATCTCGGGAATGCGCTGCAGATGCGATTCAAGCTGACGAGATCCATGATTGACCTCGATAAAGCGATCGCTGCGAATGAAAAAGCCCTCGAATTGACCCCAAGCGATCATCCCAATCGTGGCGTGTACCTAAGCAACATGGCGCTAGCACTCCAGATTCAATTCGACCACAGCGGATCAATGGACGACTTGGATCGTGCGATTAAGGCCCAGGAGGATGCGGTTGAATCGAGCCCAGATGACCATTTCAGCCTTGCCACATATCTCACAAATTTAGGAAATGGACTGCAAATACGGTTCGAACGTACGGGATCAGCGACGGACCTCGATCGAGCGATCACGACAATGGAGCGGGCCTTCAAATCTGATATAGCCAGTCCTTCTACCAGACTGGAGGCCGCAATCTCTTGCTCTGATTTACTTATCAAACGGGGAGATTTTAGACGTGCAAAAACCCTTCTATATTTGGCTGTTCAGATGCTTCCTAAAGTCAGTCCACGAACGTTGAAGCGTAGGGACCAACAGCATAATATTTCTCGATTTGCCACCATCACTTCTCGCGCTGTCTCGCTCTTCATAGACGATTCGGAAGACACATATCGGTCGTTGCAACTGTTGGAACTTGGAAGAGGAATTATAGCCAACCTACAGCTTGAAGTCCGATCCGATATTTCTGTTTTAGCTGCTTCTCACCCTACTCTATATCCTGCGCGTTAGCGCAGGGTGAATTATTTCATACTTGCACCTGTAAGTATGGTGGTGCACCATATTGTAATTTTGCTCCACACAAATTATAACCTACTCTATATTATACCTGTAATTGCACCCTGAATTATTTCATACTTGCACCTGCAAGTATCGTGGTGCACCATATTATAATTTCGCTCCACACAAATTACAATATGTACTTGCACCCCCCCAAT
>Ga0335072_10012642_pt1 | contig 12057 bp, 12 predicted proteins | sample Lox_Sample_21_FD_206725 | JGI IMG/M metagenome (GOLD analysis project Ga0335072, IMG submission 206725) | Soil microbial communities from Loxahatchee National Wildlife Refuge, Florida, United States - Lox_Sample_2.1 | ecosystem: Environmental > Terrestrial > Soil > Wetlands | place: USA...
AGCGCGTGATTTCCGGGCCGATGCGCGCGCCGATGCCCAGCTCCTCGGTCAATTCGCGGGCCAATGCGGCTTCGGGTGCTTCGCCCGGCTCGACCTTGCCGCCGGGAAACTCCCAGCGCAGCGGATGCTGGCCGGTGGGTTTGCGCTGGCCGATCAGGACCAATCCGTCCCGCTCGATCACTGCCGCGACGACGGTAGTCACAGGGTCCGAAGTCCGGTGAGTTGCATAATTGAAGAAGCGCCGTGCACAGCGAAGCCTTCCTCGATCATTTCAAAAATCCGCGCAACGTGGGAGAGCTCGAACCACCGGCGGTGACGGTGGAGATTACGAATCCCGCGTGCGGGGACATTCTGCGGTTGTCGGCGCGCTTTGAAGACGGGCGTGTGGCTGAGGTGCGCTACAAGGTGCGCGGCTGTACGGCGTCCATCGCGAGCGGCTCCGCGCTCACGGAATGGATGATCGGCAAGACGCGCGCCGAACTCGCCGCGCTCAAGCCTGACGAGATCGAAACCGCCGTCGGCGGGTTGATCCCGGAATCGAAGCACGCCGCCGTTCTGTGCGTGGACGGCGTGAAAAAACTCCTCACGGCGAAGTAAGGATAAGGATATACTGGCCCCTTTGGGCCCAAATGAAAACCATCGACTTCGCAAAAATTCCTACCTTCGATCAGCTCCCTGTCAAAAAAGACGCGCCGCCGGAATCGGCCTGGGGCGTGTTTGGCGACGACGACAAGCTCGGCTGCCTGAATTTCCTGACGCCCGAAGGCCTCGTCGAAGCGGCCAACTCGGTCCAGGCCGGAAAAGTCTTCCGCCTGGACGCCAAAGTCGGCTTCGCCAAGCCGCCGCTATTTGGCCGCGCTGCGGTGCAGCATCGGATCGTCCCGCTCGGCCCCATGGCCAACGACGATCTGCTGGACAACTACAACACGCAGGAAGGCAGCCAGTGGGACGGCTTCGCGCACGTCGGGCATATCCGGCATGAACGCTTCTACAACGGCGTGCCCGCGAGCGCCATCCAGGACGGCCCGGCCAGCGGCCACAGTGTGCATCATTGGATCGACAAGTTCGCCGGACGCGGCGTGCTGATCGATGCCTACGGATTCCGCAAAGCGCACGGACATCCGGTTCAGCCGCTCGACGCCGGTTCGTATACCGCAGCCGAGCTGGATGCCGCGCTGAAATGGCAAGGCGCGATCTTGAAACCCGGCTCCATCCTGCTGGTTCGCACGGGCTGGATGGAGGAGTACGAAAAGCTGACGCCGGAAGGCAAGCAAGCCATTGCGCCGTTCGACAAGGTGAAGGCGATGGGAATCGAACGCAGCACGGAAATGGTGGCGTGGCTGTGGAATCATCGTGTCGCGGCGATCGGCACGGATTGCCCGGCGGTCGAATCGCTTCCGTTCGACCTGGGCGACGAGCGTGCGCTGCACTATCGCCTGCTGCCTCTGTTGGGCCTGCCGCTGGGCGAGTTGTTCGTCCTGGCGCCATTGGCCGAAGACTGCGCCCGCGACCGGCGCTATGAATTCCTGGTGGTCTCGGTGCCCATCTACGTAGAAGGCGGCATCGCGACGCCGCCCAACGCGGTCGCAATCAAGTAGGACGCGTGTGCCAAAATTGTGACAGAGGCAGTCAGCGCAAGGCTAATCCGATATGCGGGGTTTCGCCAGGATGTTCTGTTTGCTTGCCGCGAGCGCCTGCGTGCTATGCGCTGAAAACTTCAAGCTGTATCTGACGGACGGGACCTATCAGTTGGTTCGCGAGTACAAAGTGGAAGGCGACCGCGTGCGCTTCTACAGCATCGACCGCGACGAATGGGAGGAAGTCCCGGCCACGCTGGTGGACGTCAAAAAGACCCAGGCCGAAATCAACCAGCGCCAGGAAGAGGTGCGCCAGGATTCCGCCGCGGAGGCGGCCGAAGAGAAAGCCGAGCGTGAAGCGCGCCGCGAGGTGCAGCGCATCCCGCAACAGCCTGGCGTGTACCTGATCCAAGACGACAAACTGATCACGTTTAAGCCAGGCGAGTCCAAGGTGGTCAACAACAAGGGGCGCAACGTGCTGAAGGTTCTGAGCCCGGTCCCGCTGGTTAGCGGCAAGTCGACGCTGGAACTGGATGGGCCTCACGGGCAGCAAGGCACTGCCAATCGCACGCCGGAATTCTACATTCGGCTTTCCGAAGACGAGCGCTTCGGCATCGTGCGCATGGGCGAGCACAAGGGCAATCGGGTGGTGGAAAAGATGACCATCCAGCCCGTTGTCAAGCAGGTCATCGAAGAGCCGGACCTGGTGGACGTGTTCCGCCAGCAGGTGGGCGATGAGTTGTTCAAGATCTGGCCGCAAAAGCCGCTCGACCCGGGCGAATACGGCGTGGTGCAGTACACTCCCGGCCAAACCGACATGCAGGTTTGGGATTTCTTCATCGCTCCCGGAACCGGCAAGTAACTATCGCGCGGCCCGTATCGCGTTCCAGCCCGGCTCCAGACTCGCAAGCAGATGACTGTGGTTGTATTTCTTCGCGAGGTCAAGAGCCGTGAGCCCCTCTTTCGTTTGGGCATCGCGGCGCGCGCCGGCGGTGAGCAACAGATCGATCATGCCGGAGTCGCCGAAGTCGATCGAGGCGGCGTAAAGCAGCGGCGTCATGTTCAACTGGTCGACGTGATTGACATTAGCGCCATGCGCGATGAGCAGTTTCGCGATGTCGATTTGATTGCTGAGCACGGCGCGATCCAGCAGCGTGATGCCGTTCGGCTCGGCTTGGTCGGCCGCGTCGCCCATATCCAGCAGCGTCCGAATCGCGGCCATGTTGCCGAAGCGCACCGCGCCGAGCAAGGGGGTCATCGAGGCCGTGCCAATGATCACCATTTTGTCGTCCAGGCCGCTGCCTGCGGCGCGCAGCATCGACAGGGCTGCGGCGTTGTTCGCGTAAGCCGCCAGGAACAGCGGATTGGCGTTGAAGAGAGCTTTCTGGCCCGCGGGAAGCGCAACCTGTGCGCCGCGATCCAGCAGGATCCGGATGGCGGGAGCCGAGCCGCCGTACTGGCAGGCGACCATTAGCGCGGAGTAGTTGGTTCGCGAGCGCGCGTTGATGTTCGCGCCGCGATCGAGCAGCAGGTTCATCTTCGCTACGTCGGGTGCGGCCAGCATCAATGCCGTCGTGCCGCCTGGCGTCGAGGAATTCGGATCGAAACCGCTCGCCAGCAGGCGCGCCAGGTCATCCTTTGAGCCGAACAGGACGGTTCCGGCCCAAGCCGGCAGGCCGGAAGGCTCGGCTTCCGTCAGTGGCGCGAGTTCCACCTTTCGAGGCGGGCCAAGCGCGCGCGCCAGAGCCATCACGGCCAGGAGCGAGCCTTGCGCCGAAAGGAACTGATCGTGCCCGTAGGGATAGCCGGATTCGAAATACGGCGGACTCACCGGCGCGGGCGGATGCAGGCGCGTCGCCACGTGCCAGGAGCCATCGGGCATCTGTGTCCGGAGCAGGTAATCAACACCGCGCCGGTAGCGGGAGTCCGTGACGGGCACGCCGGCCGCGTCGTGCAGCGCGACCAACACCTCGCCGGTTGAATACGCGTCGCTCGCACGGCCGTCCAATGAGTTCCAGCCGCCGTCCAGCTGTTGCGTTGCCGCCAGCGCCATTGCAGCCCTGCGAACTGCTGCCGCGTCCGCGCCGGTCCAATTGAGCCCCAGCAGTTGATACGTGCGGCTTTCCGTGTCCGTGGGTGTGTGAGTGAGCAGCCAATGGCGCGCGCGAGCGATCCGCGAGGCGGCGTCCGCTTTTTGACTTGGATCGCTGTAAAGCTGGATGGCGCGCAGCGCCAGCGCGGTCTGCGTGAAAGTGCTGTAGGATGCCGGCGGCCGTTGATGATAGCTGGTCCACGAGCCGTCTGCGTCCTGCCGCGAAGCCAGCAGTCGCGCATACACCGCGTCGACGAGGTTGGGCCTTACGCCGGCCGCGTCTGCCGCGACCAGGCGGTAGGCATCGTCCATGGCTGGTTCGATGATCCAGCTCCATTGGACCGCGCGATCCAGGTCCGTGGATGCGAAAGCCTTCACAGCGTCGGTGTGGGCGATCGTTTCATCGAAGGGAATGCCGTGTTCGCGCGCCGAGCGGTAAGCCAGCGCCGCCTGGTATTGATGGTGGCAGGAGTTGCACTGCGTCTTGCTGTACCAGGTCTTTTGGCTGGCCTGGAACAGCGCAAGCGAGCGCGCCGCAGCGTTGCGGATGAGGTCCTGAGATGGGTTCGCGCCCCACGCCAACCAAACCGCGCACAGCACGCCGATGCAGGTTCGCATACCGGGATTATATCTCTCGCCGATCATTAAGCTCGATGAAAGAACTCCAGGCTCTTCCGGGCGCAGATTTCCCAGCGGTATTGCTGCGCGCGAGCAAGGCCGGCGGCCCGCAGTTGTTCTCGCAAAGCAGGCGAGCCAAGCAGCCGCTCGAGCGCCGCCTGGATCTCGGCCAGACTGCGAGGGTCTACTAGTAGCGCGGCTTCGCCGGCGATCTCCGGCAAACAGGAAGTGTTGGATGTAATCACCGGCACGCCTGCCGCCATGGCCTGCGCCACCGGGAATCCGAAGCCTTCGTACAACGAAGGATAGACGAATGCCGTGGCGCCTGCCGTCAAGCCCGGCAGAGCCGCTTCGGTGACATAGCCGAGATAGCGGACTCCCTCCGGTTTCGCGGCCAAGCGCGCCAGCGTCTTCTCCGACGCCCAGCCGGCCGGGCCGGCGATCACGAGATCGAATTCGCTCCGCGGCGCGAAAGTCTCCCAGGCGTCCAGCAGAGTGTCGATGTTCTTGCGCGGCTCGATGGTGCCGACGAACAGCACATAGGGCTTGGCTGCCTCCGCCGGGCGCGCGTTGAAAAATACTTCCGGAACGCCGGGATAAATCACCGTGATGCGCGCCGGGTCCAGCCCCAGCAGCCGCACGGCGTCCTGCCGCGTGTTTTCCGAGATTGCGATTAAGCCCGCGGCCCGCCGCAACACATTTTTCTCCAGACTCTCCTCCGCCTTGCGATTGGCCGCGGTATGAAGCTCCGGCATCAGGCGGCAGGTCATGTCATAAAGCGTCGCGGTAAGGCGGATGCCTTTGGGCGGCCGGCGAATCTGGTTGGACACGTGAAACACATCGGTGTGCGCGAGCGACGCGCGCATCAGCGATAGCGCCGGCGCAACGTTGCCAAGGAAGACGCGTCCCAGGTGCAGCGCCGTGCGCAGCGGCCCCACAATCGACCGTTCATGCGTCAGATCCGGCAGGCCATCCAACCGCGGGAAGGTGAGAATCCGGTCCGCGCCCGCTTCCCGCTGCAAATGTTGAATCCAGTAGTAGATGTAATTCTTGACGCCTGCACTGCGCAGGAGCAGGGGAGTGGCGTCAATCAGAATCCGCATGATTGGTTAGCAGGTGCTGGCGGCCACCGTAAAATACGGGTTCCGTGCTGAAACCCGAGGTTACCATGAGCCGCCGGATCAGTGCGTCATCGCGTAGATGACGTAATTGACGCCGGTGCGGATGCCGAGCGCCGAATAACGTTCCGGATAGCCCGGATCGTCGGCCCACTCCCAGGAATCGCCGGTGTCGTGATTGAAGAGAATGGCCACCATCACGCGGCCTTTGTTGTCGTAAATCGCCCGCCAGTGCGGATCGCGGCCGCCGTTCAAATAAGGCATGCCGCCCAGGCTCCAGGCGCCGGAAACCTGATAGCGCTGGTTGAGGTCGAAGACGGTGTGAAAAATCGGATCGCCATCCTGCAACTCGACGATGGGACGGCCCGGCAGAAGCACGCTCATGTTGCGTTGGAAATAGGCCCAATCGGTCTCGCCCCAGAAGTCGTCGCCCAGCAGGAAGCCGCCGCGCGCCAGATAGTCTTGCAATTTTTTCGTCTCAGCCTCGTTCAGATTCATCTGATTTGGCCCGACGCAGTAGAGAAACGGCCAGTTGTAGATGTCGTCGCCGTCGTCCAAACTGACGGGCTGCTCCACTGAGCGCACGTCGACGCGCGTCAGGCGCCGCAGCGCGAGCACAAAATGGCGGTCGGAACGCGGATAATCATTGGTCCAGGCGCTGCGACCCTGCCGCCAGTCGTAACGCCAGAGCCAGCCGAAGATGCCCCAGTCTCCCTGCGGATACATGAGCCGGGCGAAGACGAATTCAGCCTTCTGCTGGTAGTCGGGCGGCAGCGGGAAGTCGTTGTACTCTTGTCCTGGATACTCCCGGAACGGCATTTGGAACGCGCACAACCCGCCCACCAGGACCAGTCCCAACGCCAGACCAAGCTTCGGCGCCAGCTTCACAGGTCCATGCTAACATTCGCCATTTGGAGAGCCGCTAGTGGCCCAATTGTGCGGCCGCCTCAGGCCGCTTCGGCCCGGCGAATGACTCTCTCGATGGTGCGCGAAAACGTCATCGCGTCCGATCCGGCTTCATGGTCGACCGTGATCAGATCCCCCTGCTTCACCTGCCGCGAGGCGATCAGATTCGCCAGCGGCTGAACAATCAGCCGGTCGACGGTGCGCTTCAAGTGGCGCGCGCCGTAGCGCAGATCGGTCCCCTCGGCGAGCAGAAAATCGCGCGCTCGCGCCGAAACTTCGAACTCGAAGACCCGTTCCGGAGCGCGATTGGCGATGCGGTCCTGGATCGCATTCAGTTCGAGATCCACAATGCGGCATAGCTCCGCCGTTCCGAGCGGCTTGAAGACCACGATTTTGTCCAGGCGGTTCAGGAACTCGGGCGTAAACTTCCGGCGCGCCGCCTCGGTGGCCGAGCGGCCCATTTTGCCGGCCACTTCCTCACTCACCGCGCCGGCCGCGTCCAGCCCCGGCGCGGGCAGCGCCTGGAAGCCCATGTGCGGCTGCAATATTGCGCTCATCTCGGCCGCGCCCAGATTTCCGGTCATGAAAATCATGGTGCGCGAAAAGTCGGTTTTCTTGTTATCTCCCAAAGTCAGCGTGGCTTTGTCCAGAATGCCCAGCAGCAAGTTCCACAATGAGTCACTGGCCTTTTCGATCTCGTCGAAGAGGACAAAGCTGATGCGAACCGTGTCGGTCAGGTAGCGGTCCACCGAGTCCTGGCTCAACATCGCGTGCGTTTCGCGATGCCCCAGGTATCCGGGCGGGGATCCAACCAGTTTGGCGATTTCGTGACTGTGCTGGAACTCCGCGCAATCGATCTTGATGACTGCTTTCGGGTCGCCCAGCAGACACTCGGCCGTGGCTTCCACCAGGCGCGTCTTCCCGCATCCCGTAGGCCCCAGGAACAGGAAGTTGCCAATGGGCCGGCCGGGCGCATTCAAGCCGGTGCCGTGAAGCTGATAGACGTCCACGATCTCGCGGATTGCTTCGTCCTGTCCGACCACCAGTTGGCTGAGTCGTTGATACAAGCGTTCTGCGTCAGGCCCTCTCTTTTTTGGATCCAACCTCATTTCGCCCGCCATTGTTTTCCTCTGCCTCCACTGGTTTAGATGTTCGAGGACGCTTTCGCACTCGAAAAGTTTTTGTGAAAAACACCTGGAGAACCCTTGCTTTAACTACCCTTTCGCGGCCTCGGCCGGTAGTTCGCGCCACGAACTCCCGGTACAATCTAGAGTGATTTCATGACCCCTGAAGGTTTCCGCGACTTAGCCGTTACGCTCCCCGAAGTGTCGGAGAGCGCACACATGGGCCATCCGGACTTCCGCGTAGGCGGGAAGATCTTTGCGACCTTAAGCTACCCGACTGTCGGCTGGGCGATGGTCAAGCTGACGCCCGAGCAGCAGCACGAATTCGTGAAGAACGAACCCACTGTCTTCCTGCCGGTGAAAGGCGCCTGGGGACGCAAAGGCGCCACCTCCGTGTTTCTGAAGGCTGCTAAGAAACCGCTGGTTCAGAAAGCGCTGGCCGCCGCCTGGCAGAATGCCGCGCCCAAGCGTTTAACTAGTTAGATTGAGTCACCCTGTGATACGATGCTGGCGAAGCGAGGCCCTATGTCCCCGTCCACTTACTCCGCCGCGTTATTTCTGCTGGTTACTGCTCCCGGCTTCGGCCAGACGCCCATCCACATACTCGCCTCCAACGGCGTGAAAGGTGTTGTCGAGAAGCTCCGGCCGCAGATGGAAAGCGCCGCCGGGCATCCACTGGCCATCCAATACGGAACGACTGCGTCGTTCCGTCAAAAAATCGCTGCGGGAGAGCCGTTTGACTTAGTTCTTCTCACTACCGAAGCCGTGGACGATCTTGCCAAGGACGGCAAGATCAGCGCCGCCAGCCGGACGGCTCTGGCCCGCTGCGGAGTCGGCGTCGGCATCCGTAAGGGAGCCGCGAAGCCGGACATCAGCACGCCCGCGGCGCTGAAGCAAACCCTGCTGAACGCCAAGTCCATCACCTACGTCACGAAAGGAGCCAGCCGTCATACCATCGAAGCCGCCCTGGCGCATCTGGGTATCGCGGATCAGATGAAGGCCAAGACAAAGCTCGCTCCGGCCTCCGGCGAAGCCGGGGAAAGTGTCGCCAAAGGCCGTGTTGAGCTGTTGATCACGCTGGTGAGCGAAATCGTGACGGTGCCCGGCGTCGAACTGGTGGGGCCGCTACCCAGTGAGGTGCAAGGCTACATCCATTTCGCCGCCGGCGTTGGCGCCAAGGCGGAAAATGCCGAGGCAGCGAGTAAGGTGATTGCATTCCTGAGCAGCTCCGCGGCCGCTCCCACTTATAAGTCGAGCGGCCTGGAAGTGCACTGAGGCGCCGCTAGAATCCTTTGAAGTTCCAGCGCACCACGCGCTCCCCGAAGGACTCGCCCAGGTAGATGTTGCCTTTCGAATCGGTGGCGATGCTGTGGATGTGAAACATCTGGCCGACGCCGTGGCCTCCGTGCCCGCCGAAGAATCCCACCACCTCCAGCGTTTGCCGGTTCAGGATCTGCACCTTCTTGTTGCTGCCGTCGGGCACGTAAATGAACTGCTGCTCGCGGTCCGGCGAAAACGCGATGTCAAACGCGGTGCCTTCCGGCGCCGACGTTTTGCGCTCGATGTAACCTTCCTTCACGAAAGTGCCGTCCGGCCGGAACACCTGAATCCGGTTGTTCACGCGATCGCCGACATAAACCAGACCGTCGTTGGAAATGCGGATGCCGTGCACCGTGTTGAACTGCGGCGAGCCCGGGCCTTCGAATAAGCGCGTACGCGGCGCGCTGTCGTCCGGCTTATTGCCATACGCGCCCCAATGCCGCTTGTAAGCTCCAGTGTCGGCATCGAACACGATCACGCGCCGGTTGCCGTAGCCGTCGGCGACGAAAACCTCATTCGTCGGCTGGTATACGAAGATCCCCGCCGGCCGGTTCAGATTTTCGGTGTCGTTGCTGCCGCCGGTCTTGCCGTGATGGCCGATCTGCAGCAGGAACTTGCCGCTTTGGGTGAACTTCAGGATGTTGGTGTCCTTTTGGCCGTTGCCTCCCACCCAGACGTTGTCCTTGTAGTCGACGAACATGCCGTGCTCATTATCGGGCCATTCGTAGCCGGCGCCCGGGCCGCCCCAGGCTTGAAGCAAGTTTCCGGCCTGATCGAACTCCAGGATCGGCGGCGACGGCACGCAGCAGTCCGCCTGGTTCAGCGCGGCGTACTTGTCGTTGTTGTCCAAAGTCCGTGGACGCGAGGTGACCCAAATATGGTTGCGCGAATCCACGTAGATGCCCGCGACCTGGCCCAGCATCCAGTTATGCGGGAGCGGCTTGGGCCAATCGGGATCCGGCTCGAAGCGTGGGACGCCTGGCTGCGCGGCAACGCTGCCAGCCAGAGCCAGCAATAGGGCGCTCGAAATCAGGATTTTCCGCAAGACAGCCTCCCTAGAGGCGAATGGCGAGGACTTCCAGATATTCGCCTTGAACCTCGGTCCGGCCATTGCGAGCTTGGTTATGCTCGCGCCACAGGCTCTCCAGGTCCGCGGCATAGGCCGCCTGACGGACCGGCTCCAGCCGCGCAAAGGCGACTTGCGTCGGGCCGAAGTGCTCGCGGAAAAACTGCACCACGGCGTCCGGCGGGAACGGAAACTCAAAACGGACGATGTGGCGCACGGTTCGAACTTCGGACGTGTAGGGGCCGAGCCGCTCTCGCACCACCTGTTCGTCGCCCCACAGTACTGGGGCGGGAATGCCTTCTGGCGCCGGGCTGTAACGGTTGCCCAGCGCGAACTGTCTGGCAATGAAACCGTCGGGCGGCCAGTTGGCCATCGCGATCCGGCCTCCTGGACGGCACACCCGGGCCAACTCCGCGGCCACCTTCTCCGGGCGCGGCCCGAACATCGCGCCGAACATGCTCATCACGACATCGAAGTGCGCATCCGGATAGGGAAGCTGTTCGGCGTCGCCCTCCTCGAAGGTTGCCTGCAGGTTCTCGGCTTCGGCCCTGTTCTGTGCCTGCAGCAGCAGATTCGGAGCGATGTCCACTCCCCACACTTGAGCGCCCGCCCGAGCCGCGGGTATCGACAGGTTCCCGGTGCCGCAGGCCACGTCCAGAACCCTTGCGCCGCGCGGAAGGCCCAATCTCGCCACGAAATTCTCGGCGGTCTTCTCGGTATAGCGCGCGATCTGGCCGAAATCCCCGGCCATCCATGTGCCGCGCATTCTTTGTTTCAGTTGTTCTATGCCGGCTACTGCAGGCTGCATAGGGACCTCCCTACAGGCTCCGATTGTACACCAGCCGCGTCAGAGAAGCTTCAGACTTTCCACTTTGATCGTGTCGCCCTGGATCTCACCCGTGACTTCCACGGTAAGATCGTCGAGCTTCTTGGACTCCTTGAGGGCCGCGAGAGCCTTGCGGTCGCCCGCTTTATCGAACTTCAGAAACTTGTTGTCGTCGGTAAAGACGCCATAACCGCTCTTCTGGCAGGCAGGCTTCAGATCGCATTCGCGAGTATGCGCCTCGGCCACAATCATGCCTCCTTCGAGACGGGGGCCGGGCACCAGACGGACGTCAGCTTTGGCGGAGCACATTTGGTCGATGAGAATGCCGTGCACTTGGGCGGCCGAGGCGATACTCGCGGCGCCCGCGAGCAAGCTTGCCAAATATACGTGGCGCAAGAGAGACAAGGAACGACCTCCTTCTGAAAATGAACCATCTGAGACACTATCTAGCACTTCGGGCCGGGTGCGTCAATACCTTCTCCACCCTAGCCGGCCGCAGCTCCAGAATCGGGCTTGCAGCGTGGTAAAACGGAGGAACGGCTGTGAAAATCGCCAAACCCACAGCGGACTACGAAGCCTGGCTGGGCAAGCACATCACATTGTTACCTGCCGACCTGCGGCGCAAGCATGCGGCCATGGCCGAAGGTGTTTTTCCGTTCCTGCGCGCAACCTTTTACCGCTGGATGCAGCTCTGGCCGGAGGTCTGCGCCGCCGAGAACAAGGCTCCGCGCGTACTGGCCGTGGGCGATCTGCACGTCGAGAATTTCGGGACCTGGCGAGATGTCGAGGGGCGCCTGGTTTGGGGCATCAACGATTTCGACGAAGTCTACCAGCTACCCTACACGATCGACCTGGTGCGGCTGGCCGCCAGCGCGCACATCGCAATTCGAGAAGCGCGCTTGAGAATTGCGGCCCGGGACGCCTGCGACGCGATCGTCACTGGCTATCAGAAAGGCCTGAAGGCGGGAGGCCGCCCGATTGTACTGGCCGAGGAGCATCCCTGGCTGCGATCCGCCGTGACGGGCGTCCTGCGCGATCCGGTGCCGTATTGGGCGAAGCTGGACGCGCTGCCGACGTGGAAAGGGCGCGTCCCGAAGAGCGCACGCCGCGCCATCGAACGCCTACTACCCGAGTCCGAACTGGAATACCGCATTGCGCACCGGATCGCCGGCCTGGGCAGCCTGGGGCGCGAACGGTATGTGGCGATCGCGATGTATCGCGGCGCGAAGGTGGCCCGCGAAGCCAAGGCTCTGGCCCCGTCGGCCTGCGTCTGGGCCGCCGCCGGAAAAGTTTCCGAGCGGATTCGCTATCAGGAGGCGCTAGACCACTCCGTGCGGGCGATCGATCCGTTTGTGCACCTGAAAGGGCGCTGGATCGTGCGGCGGCTAGCGCCGGATTGCTCGCGGATCG
>Ga0335072_10012643_pt1 | contig 12057 bp, 8 predicted proteins | sample Lox_Sample_21_FD_206725 | JGI IMG/M metagenome (GOLD analysis project Ga0335072, IMG submission 206725) | Soil microbial communities from Loxahatchee National Wildlife Refuge, Florida, United States - Lox_Sample_2.1 | ecosystem: Environmental > Terrestrial > Soil > Wetlands | place: USA: Florida...
AGCTCGACGAGCTCATGCAGAACATCGGCGAGCGGGAACCGCACTTCGCGACCTGCGCCTACGCCGTGTACGACGGCGTCACCGGAGAGATCGAGCTCGCCGTCGCCGGGCACCTGCCGCCGCTGCTCGTGCATCCCGACGGCCGCAACGAGTACCTCGAGGTCACTCCGTCGCCGCCACTGGGCATCGGCAACGGCACGGTGGAGACGCAGGTCATCGGAGTCGAGGACGGCTCGCTGTTCGTGCTGTACACCGACGGCCTGGTCGAGTCCCGTGACCGGGACATCTCCGACGGCCTGGACCGGCTGCGGTCCGCGTTCGGCCCGGGCGCACCGGAGCAGGACCTCGAGGACCTGTGCAAGACCTCCCTGGACGGCGTCTACGCGGACGCCAAGCGCGACGACATCGCGGTGCTCATTGCCAAGCTGCGGCGCATTCCTGAAGACAACAGGATCTGCTTCCAGCTTGAGCCCGAGCTTTCCGCGGTCCGGCAGGCCCGGTCGCTCATCAGGGATCCGCTCAAGCGCTGGGGCCTCGAAGACCTCATCGACAGCAGCGAACTGCTCGTCTCCGAGCTGGTGACGAACGCGATCAAGTACTCCAAGGGCGAGGTGCTGCTCCGGCTCATCCTTGAGCCCGACACCCTCGTCTGCGAGGTGCACGACTCCTCCCCCGCGCTGCCCCGCGTGCTCCAGGTCGACAAGGACGCGGAGAACGGCCGCGGCCTGCACGTGGTGTCGCAGATGTCGTCCCGCTGGGGCGTACGGCGCACGCACACCGGCAAGGTCGTCTGGTGCGAGCAGCTTGTCCCGGAGGAAATAACCGAGGTCATACTCGCCGCGCGGGGGCTGTCCAGAAGCCCCGCGGAGCCGATGCCCCTGCACTTAAGCCCGGTCCGGGGTGCCATAAGGAGGACGCGGCAAGGCCGCCGGGCCTTCTCGGCGCTGAAGCGGCTCTGGGCTAGGAGCCCGCTGGATTAGACCGTTTCTCGGCTACTACTTGCCGGATCTTCCCTGGTCACAGACATGACGGCACGCCTGGGCGTCGCTAATTCAGCGGACTCCTCGGTGACAGGCGGCGCACGTCCCGTTCCTCTGAAGATGTGGGCTTTGACTTTGACTCAAGAGGAACGGAACGTGTCCTACCCGGCCACCCTCGCTACTCCACCGTGACGCTCTTGGCCAGGTTGCGTGGCTTGTCGATGTCGCGGCCCAGCTTCGCCGCGGCGTGGTAGGCGAGCAGCTGGAGCGGGACGTTGAAGAGGATCGGCTCAAGCTCGGGCTCGGCCCGCGGCACCCTGATCGTGGCGTCGGCCAGGCCGTCGGGGATGCCGGCGCTTGTCACCGCGATGACCGGGCCGCCGCGCGCCTTGATCTGCTCGATCGTGGACATGTTCTTGGCGATCAGGTCGTCCGACGGAATGATCACCACGCTCGGCATGTCGTGCTGGATGAGCGCGAGCGGGCCGTGCTTGAGCTCGCCCGCCTGGTAGGCCTCGGCGTGCACGTAGGAGATCTCCTTGAGCTTCTGCGCGCCCTCTCGTGCCACCGGCCAGCCGCGGACCCGCCCGATGAAGAACATGTGGTCGGCCTCGGCGAACCGGTGCGCGATGGCCGCGATCTCGTCCTCGGTGTCAAGGATGTTCGTGACCTGGGACGGGAGGTTCCTCAGGCCGTTGACGACGCGGCCGCCGTTCGCGGCCGACAGGTCACGCACCCGCCCGAGTAGCAGCGCGAGCAGCGCGAAGTTGACCGCCATGTTGGTCAGCGCCTTGGTGGATGCGACGGCGACCTCCGGTCCCGCGTGCAGGAAGATGCCGTGGCCGCATTCGCGGCCGATGGCGCTGCCGACGACGTTGACGGCGCCCATGACCTGGCCGCCCTTGCGCTTGAGCTCCTGGACGGCCATCAGGGTATCGCTCGTCTCGCCCGACTGCGAGACCGCGACGTACAGCGTGTCCGGGTCCACGACCGGGCTGCGGTAGCGGAACTCGCTGGCCGGCTCGGCGTCCGCGGGGATGCGCGCCAGCTCCTCGACGAGGTTCGCCCCCATCTGCCCGGCGTAGTACGCGGAGCCGCAGCCGAGGAACTTCACCCGCTTGATGTTGCGCAGCTCGCGGGGGTCGAGGTTGACGCCGCCGAGCTTCGCGGTGGCGAACCGCTCGTCCAGGCGGCCCATGACCGCGCGGCGGATCGCCTCCGGCTGCTCGTGGATCTCCTTGCGCATGTAGTCGCTGTAGGCGCCGAGCTCGTAGTCGTCCGCGTCGGCATCGACCATGGTCGGCGTCCGGATCCCGCCGTCCGCGCTATCGGACCCGCCGGTCAGCTTCGTCGTGTGGTAGTCGGTCGCCTTGATCGTCGCGACCTCGCCGTCATCCAGGTAGATGACCTGGCGGGTGTAGCGGACAAGCGCGGCGACGTCGGAGGCGACGAACATCTCGCTCTCCCCCAGGCCGAGCACGATCGGGGAGCCGTTGCGCGCGACCACGAGCTGGTCCGGGTTCTTCGTGTCGAGGAAGACGAGGCCGTAGGTGCCCTCGACGCTGCGCAGGGTGGCGATCACCGCCTCCTCGAGGGTCACGTCCTCGTTCGCGGCGAGTTCGGCGGCCACCATGTGCGCGAGGGCCTCGGTGTCGGTCTCGGTGACGAACTTCACGCCGTCGGCGGCGAGCTGAGCGCGGAGGGCCTCGGCGTTCTCGATGATGCCGTTGTGCACCACGGCGACCCGGTGCTGCGCGTCGGTGTGCGGATGGGCGTTGGTGTCGTTCGGCTCGCCGTGCGTGGCCCACCGGGTATGGCCGATGCCGACCGTCGCCTTCGTCTGCTTGGCGCCAAGCTTGTCCCTCAGGTCCTGAACGCGGCCGGCCGTCTTAGTGATCTGGAGCCGGCCACGGTGAATGACGGCGAGACCCGCCGAATCGTAACCCCGGTACTCGAGCCGGTGCAGCCCCTCGACTAGTACCGGGGTCGCGTCCCGCTTTCCGATGTAACCCACGATTCCACACATCGGCTGCTGGTCCTCCCTGTCCCTGTAGACCCGTCAGCCGTAGACCATGCGGCGGAGCTGCCGCTCCGACGTCTCAGGTGCGCGATACCTGCGGTTTCGCAGCTCGCCCATGATCTGCGGCCAGATGTCGTCGTTCTTGCGGTTCCTGCTCTGAAGATCTCCGTGGCGCTTGATCACGTACTCTTCGACCGTCTGGCCGAAGTACGCCATCACGTCGGCCACAACCCGCGCGGCGGTCGCCTCGTCCAGCCCCGTGCTCCTCGCGACGTGGCGGACCAGGTCTTGCGGATACTGCGCCTCAGGCGCGCACCGCGCATCTGCGTCATTCATATGCGTCCGTTATTGTGCCAGGGACTGGGCTGCTCCGGCAATAACTTGCCCGATTTCGGGCAGGAACCGCGTCGATCGGCCCAAGGATACAAGTAGGGCCGGCCGTCGCGTGAGTGGGCGGGGGAGCATGCGACGGCCGACCCTAAGACGAATCGCCGCAAGCGCTGAAATCGTTACGCGATGGCCGCCAGCGAGCGATGTTACCCAGGGGGAAGTTGGTCAACGGCGGGCCGGGCTGCCCTATTCTCTGACGGTGCCGCGGGTTCTTGTTGTCGGAGACGTGATCAACGACATCCTGGCCGAGATACCGGGGCCCCTCATGCACGGCGACGATAATCCGGCCGTCATCCGGACGCGGCCGGGTGGCTCGGCCGCTAACCAGGCCGCATGGCTGGCCGGGCTTGGCGTGGACGTGCTGTTCGCCGGCCGGGCCGGCGCGGCGGACGCCGGGCTGCACCGGGCGGAACTGGCGCGGTTCGGCGTCGAGGCGCACCTGGCGGCCGACGAGTCCGTGCACACCGGGTCGATCGTCGTCCTGATCGGCCCGGACGGCGAGCGGACCATGATCACCTCCCGGGGCGCAAACGTGAACCTGCGCCCGGCCGACGTGCCCGCCGCCCTGCTCGACGGCGCGGACCTGCTGCACCTGACCGGGTACACGTTTTTCTCGGCTGGTCCGCGCGCGGTCGCGCTCGGCCTCATCGCCGAGGCGAGGCGTCGCGGCATCCCGTTCACCGTTGACCCCGGGTCGGCGGCATTCCTCGCCGGCCTCGCGCCCGGCGAGTTCTTCGACTGGACCGCGGGTGCCGCCGTGTGCTTCCCGAACAAGGACGAGGCCGCCGTCCTCTGCCGCACGCCAGGGACAGGCCACTCCAGGCCGGCGGGCTCCCCCGGGCCGTCAGGCTCCCCCGGGCCGTCAGGCTCCCCCGGGCCGCCGGCGAGCGCGGACGACATGGCGCGGTCGCTGACGCGGTACTACGGCATGGTGGCGCTCAAACTCGGCGCGGAGGGGGTGCTCGTCGGCACCGTGGCCGGGACGCTGCGCGTTCCAGCCGTGCCCGCGACCGTCCGTGACACCACGGGAGCGGGCGACGCTTTCTGCGCCGGCTTTCTCGCGGCCTGGCTGACCGGCAGCGACCCGCGGGCCGCCGCCGCAGCCGGTCTGCGGACGGCCGCCCGCGCCGTATCGACGCTCGGCGGCCGCCCGCGCGAGGACTGAGCCCGAGGCAGGGGGTCAGCCCGAGAGGCCGGCGAAGCGGGGCTTGATGACCGTATCGATGAGGGCGATGCGCTCGTCGAATGAGGCGAACGCGCTCTTCATCGCGTTGATGGTGAGCCATTGCAGGTCGGGCCAGCCGTAGCCGAACTCCCTGACCAGCAGCGCGAACTCGTGGGTCAGGGTGACCTGGGACATCAGGCGGTTGTCGGTGTTGACGGTTACCCGGAGCCGGAGTTGCCGCAGCAGCCTCAGCGGGTGCGCCTCGATGGACTCGGCGGCGCCGGTCTGCACGTTGGAGGTCGGGCACATCTCCAGCGGAATGCGACGGTCCCTGATATACCCGGCCAGGCGGCCGAGCGCGACGGTACCGTCGCCCGCGACCTTGATGTCATCGGCGAGCCGGACGCCGTGGCCAAGCCGCTCGGCACCGCAGTACTGAACGGCCTCCCAGATGGAAGGCAAGCCGAAGCCCTCGCCCGCGTGGATCGTGGCGTGGAAGTTCTCCCGGTGGACATACTGGAAGGCGTCCAGGTGGCGGCTCGGCGGCCAGCCGGCCTCCGCGCCGGCGATATCGAAGCCGACGACGCCGTTATCGCGGTGGCGGACCGCGAGTTCGGCGATCTCCAGCGAGCGGGCGGCGGTGCGCATGGCCGTCAGCAGAGCGTAGACCTTGATCCTGCCGTCAGCGCTGCCTTCTTTGAAGCCTTCGAGCACGGCGTGGACGACCTCATCTAGTGACAGCCCCCGCTCGGTGTGCAGTTCCGGGGCGAACCGCACCTCGGCGTACACGATGCCGTCGTCGGCCAGGTCCTCGGCCGCCTCCCGCGCCACGCGGTGCAGCGCGTCCGTGGTCTGCATGACGCCGACCGTGTGGCGGAACGCGTCCAGGTACAGGTTGAGGTGGCCGCGATGGGCGCCGGCGGTGAGAGCCTGGGCGAGTTCCCCGGGGTCGTGCGAGGGGAGCCCGGTGTAGCCGGTCTCGTCCGCGAGATCGATGACGGTCTGCGGGCGCAGCCCGCCGTCCAGGTGGTCGTGCAGCAGCACCTTGGGCATGGCACGGATCTGCTCAACGGTGGGACTCATCCCGGATCCTCGGTGGCTCGTTCGTCGATGACGATGACGACTGGCTGATACGGCGACCCTATCGCCGCGGCCGCGCAGGCGCCCCGTAGAACACGGCCGCATCACCTGCTCCGTCCGCCGACGGCTGGCCTTGGGGCCCGTGGGGGACGGAGCGGGCGAGGTAGGCGAGCGCGAGGCTGGTGACTAGCACGGCGAGGCCGGCCCCGACGGCAGCCGCCACGCCGCTGCCCGGCGTTTCGCCGAGCAGCCCGACGCCGATGGCCACGCTGGCCACCGGGGTGATCGCGGCGATGATCGGCAGCGTGACCATGGGCTGGCCGGTCTGGTAGGCGCTCTGCGTCAGCAGCACGTTTCCGATCCCGCAGACGACCAGGGCGTAGACCGCCCACGAGGTGAACAGCGCGACCGGGCCGCGGCTCACCGCGTGGGAGAACGCCAGGGTCACCACCGCCGAGCAGGAGTCGGCCAGCCCCGCCGCCAGCGCAAGCAGGACCGCGCGGCGCCGCCCGCTGGCACGGAGCCCGACGCCGGCGGCCACCAGCGCGCCGCCACCCGTCGCGATGGCGCCCAGGCCCGCCGCCACCAGATAGTCCTGATGCCCGGCCTGATGACCGTGCCGAGTCGAGGTAATGGCCAGGAATGCCGCGATGCCCGCGACTACCGTCAGCGCCGCGGCCCAGGAAGCCCGGCTCAACGGACGGCCCGACCAGATCCGCACGATTACCACCGCGACGACGAGTTCACCGGCCACCATCATCTGCACGATCGCCAGCGGCCCGGACCGCAGCGCGACGGCGTGCGCCGCGAACCCGCCGATCTGCGCGGCGATGCCAAGCAGCCACAAGGGCTGGCGTGCCAGCAGCAACAGCAGCCGCGGCCGCCCCGCCGCCGACTCCGGTGCCGCGGCCGCCTGCCGCTGCTCCACCGCCGCCCCGGCCCCGTAGAGCACCGCGGCGGTGAGTGCGGTGACGATCATCAAGATCACAGACATCACGCTAGGCCCGACTAGCAGGCTAGGCCATCCGGAAAATCCCCCATATCGCGGTGAGGCCAACCCCACCATTGATTAGGGTAACCCGCCACGCCCTAAGCACCGCGTGGCACCAGATTCGCGACCGGCGCGACGAAGGACGGCATGTTCGGGCCGTAAGTGCCGCGCGGAGTTTTCTCGAATGACATCGATGCCTCCCAGGTTCCGATGGTTCCACCCTGGCACAACGGCCATTACCATCCCAGGTCTATCCGGAGCGACCGCCCCGGGATGCCGTGCGGCACGGAACCGTAACAACACGGGCAGATATGCCTCAACCGGCGTATACCCGGACGGGTGAATGCTAATGGGTCTCTCCAGGTAAGCAGGTCGCCGGTCGCGACGCTCGCTTGTTACGGCAGGTGCCAGGCCCGGATGGCGGCGGCCTGGCCGGTTTTCCAGGCCAAACGGCGCGAACGCCTCGCTCAGCAGGAGCGCTTTGGCAGCGCTGCGGAAAAGGTGGCCGAGAACATCCTCGAAGACCTCTTCACGATGGTCCTCGACTGGCGGCTCTCCGAGGTGAACAATCAGGTCGCTTACGCCGACCTGGTGCTCACCCGGCTAGGTGTCAAGCAGCTCATCATCGAGGTCAAGCGACCCGGGGCGTTGGCCTGGAATGAACATGCGGTTGATCTCGCGCTCGCGCAGGCGCATCGTTACGCGGACGAGCAGCGGGTAAAGGCCATCGCTGTCAGCGACGGGATCATGCTCTACGCCCGCGACATCATTCCCGGCGGATACCGGGACAGACTGTTTGTCCGGCTCGATGAAGCGCAGGCACCAGAAGACCTGTGGTGGCTGAGCATCGACGGGATCTACCGCCCGCGCAAGGATCCGGCAGGAGCTTGCCTGCGCCTGCTGCCAGCCATCACCGATGCCACTCTCATCGGTCCCGCCACGGCAGCCGACTTGCTCCATCCGAAGTACGGGCTGCCTGCCACGTGCTTCGCCTACGTAGGAAGCGCGCGGGAGCCGAAGACGTGGCGTTTGCCGTACCTGCTGGCTGACGGAACCCCTGACCTCGCAAGGCTCCCGAAGGCGATTCAGGCCATTCTTTCCAACTACCGCGGTGCCCGGTTGAGCAGTGTCCCGGAGGCGGCGATTCCCGAGGTGCTGGTTACCTTGGGGCGAACCGCGTACCGGCTTGGCAAGCTGCCCGCGTCCGGGCCAGGTGCGGCCCAGGTCTATTCGCAGCTTCGGGATGCGCTCGCGCAACTCGGGCGGCTGGCTGACGTTATCCCTGGGTCATGAGTCGTTGAGGTCGTAGATGGTTGGCCGGGTGGTGCGGGTGCGGCCGCTGGGCAGGGTCCAGCGGATGAGGCCTGCCTGGGGTTGCTCGACTTGCGAGATCAGGCAGGTATTCATGGTCGTATCGAGAACCGGCGCGATGCAAGGCGAATCTGCCGTGCCGGGACACGGCTGATTCCCGGCCAGCTGGGAATGATCACGGTGGCCTGAGCTGACACACCGCGCCAACAGGCCGGCCATACAGGGCGGGCATACAGGGCGGCCATTACCGATTCAGCTGTCACTACGGCTGCATTGACCCGAGACGATGCGAATACCGTAGCGAATCAGCTGTCGAGTAGGTCGCGGGTGGCTTGGCGGCCGGATTCCAGGGCGGCGCCGATGAGGCGGGGGTCGGTTGTCAGGCGGCTGACGGGCGGGACCGAAGGGGGCGGGAAGATCATCAGGGCCTTGCCTTCGGCCTCCATGGCGATGATGCGGGCCACGTCGGCGGCGGTGCGGGCGGGGCGGGTGAGCAGGGCCGTGCGGAGGGCCAGCGACTCGCGGCGCAGGGTTGTCCTGGCGAGCAGGCGGATTGACCGGGGCGGCCGCGGGACCTGGGCACCGTTCAAGGCACCGGAACCCGTCGGACCGGCCGACTTGGCCGAGCCTGTCGCGCGGGTCGAGTCCGCTGAGCCAGTGGAGTCCGCTGAGCGCGTCGATCCCGCAGAGCGCCTCCAGCCCGCAGAGCGCTTCCAGCCCGCAGAGCGGGTCGATTCCGCAGAGCGCGTCGATTCGGTCGAGCCGGTTGACCCCGTTGAATTGGTCGAAGACGCGGAACCGGTTGGGTTGGCCGAGACCGATGAGCGTGTCCACCCCGCAGAGCGCTTCCACCCCGCAGAAGCCGAGGCCGTTGAGCGCCTCCGGTCGCTGGCCGTCCCGGTTGAGCGGGCCGGGCCGGCCGGGGCCGAGGGACTCCCGTCCAGCGCGAGGGGGCGGCGGGAGCGGAGGATCAGGATGTGGGTCGCGTCCTGATCCAGCGGGGTACGGAACGGGATGGACTCGGCAATGCCGGCGTCGAAGAAGCGGCGGCCGCGCAGTTCCACCGCCGGGCCGGCCAGGAAGGGCAGTGAGGCGCTGGCCCGCAGCGCCAGCCTGAGCTCGGCCGGGTCGGCGATCAGCGGGCGCAGGTCGGTGGACTCTCCCGATTCCGCGTCCGTGCCGAGAGGATGGTACTCGACCGGGCTGGCTAGGACTGAGGCGAAGTCCATGGGGAACTCCGTCTGGTAGACCTCCTCGATCAGCGCGCGGACGTCCACCACCGGGCGGCCGCGGAGCAGGGATGACCAGCGGATCAGCGTGCGGGCGTAGTCCGGGTCGGCCCAGCCGAGCAGCTTTTCCGGTTCCGCGCTGAGCAGCCAGGCGCCGGTGATCGCTCCGGCCGAGGAGCCGTAGACCGCGTCGAAGGCGGAGACCAGGCCGAGTTCGTGCAGGGCCAGGGCCATGCCGGCAGAGACCGTGCCGCGCATGCCGCCGCCCTCGATCGACAGCGCGACCCGGTAAGGGTCATTCCGGTGGCCAGGCCTGCTCCCGGACCGGACGCGCTCCTCGATGACCCGCAGGACTTCATGCATCGTGGTCCTGTATCCCTGACGGTTTCATGAAATGCCGGAAATTCCCGCCCGCGCCTTTCGGCGGCCGAAGGCCATTTCTCGCATTCCTGAAGTCTCGAGCTGTCATGCCGGGCAGGGACCTCTCACTCATGGAGCACCCGGGGAGCCTCTTTATTTCCCTTGGAGCGAGTGCAATGAGGTGGGCAGGTCGCGGTCGTAAACGATCGTAAGACGGTGGGTCGCCCGGGTTATCGCTACGTAGAGGTCGTGGGCACCGTTTTCTGACTGGGCGAGGATGCCGGCCGGGTCGGCGACGATGACCCGGTCGAATTCGAGGCCCTTGGCCTGGGAGACGGTGAGCAGCGCCGCGACCGAGTCCAGGGACTCGGGCCGGTCGCCACCGATCGCCTCGGGGATGGCCCGCGCGAGCGAACCGATCAGGGCGTCCGGGGCGATGATCGCGAGGCGGCCGCCGTCGGGGCCGCCGAGGTCGAGCAGGTCCGCGCCGGCCTGCGCGGCGACGCCCGCGGACAGCCCGCCGGCCCCGGTACGGACCGCTCTGGGGGGCACTCCCTCGGAGCGGACCGAGTCCGGGGGGTGCTCGTCCGGGGAGACCGAGGCCAGGACGTCGGCGGCGACCGCCATGATCTCTGCCGGTGTCCGGTAGTTGACCGTGAGGCGCTCCTCACGCCAGCGGCCGCCGACGAGCGGGGTAAGCATGTCCTTCCATGACGTGGCGCCGGCCGGGGACCCGGTCTGGGCCACGTCGCCGACCACGGTCATGGAACGGGCGGGGTTGCGGCGCAGGATCATCCGCCAGGCCATCGCGGACAGTTCCTGCGCCTCGTCGATGATCACGTGGCCGTAGGCCCAGGAACGGTCGGCGGCGGCGCGCTCCGCGGTGGAGAACGCCGTCCCGCCGTCGGCGTTCCATGCCGCCAGCCGCTCGGCGTCGAGGAGGCCGAGCTGGCCCACCGTCATCGAGAACTCCATGCCCTCGACGAGGGCGGTGTCGAGCACCTCCTGGGCGTACTGCTCGGCGTCACGGCGGGCGCGTTCCGCGGCGCGGCGGGCGGCCTTCTGCGCCGAGTCGTCGACCCCGAGCAGCTCCGCTGCCTCGTCAAGCAGGGGGACGTCCGCCACCGTCCAGCGAGACGGGTGGTCGGGACGGGCAAGCACGATTCGTTCCTCTGGAGTGAGGACGGAACCGGAGGCGGACCTGATCGCCTGCGGCGACATCAGCAGGCGGGACAGCAGCTCTTCCGGGGTGAGCAGCGGCCAGAACCCGTCGAGCGCGGCGTTCACGCCGTCGGTGTCCCAGAGGCGGGCGCGCGCGTCCGGGACATCTTCCTCGTCGAGGGGGCGGTTGAGCACCCTGGACTCGGACCAGGCGAGTTCGGTGAGCAGTTCTGTGACGAACAGCTTGCGGGCGACGTTGTGCGGCTTGCGGGAGGAGCGGGCGCGGTCGCGGGCGCGCAGGATCGCCACGCGGCTGAGCGGGATGCCGACGCCGTCGGCGTCGACCGTGACGTCATGCCGCGGCACGGTCTGCCGCTCGCGGACCGCCTGCTGCAGCACGCGGACCATCCGCTCGTCGCCCTTGACCACCGCGGCGGGGTCGCGGGTGTCGGTGGCGTGCACGCCAGGGAACAGGTCGCCGAGCGTGTGCAGCACGACGTCGGTCTCGCCGAGGGACGGCAGAACCTGGCCGATGTAGCGGAGGAAGGTGGCGTTCGGGCCGACGACAAGGACGCCGCGGCGCTCCAGGGTGCGCCGGTGCGTATAGAGGAGGTAGGCGGCGCGGTGCAGCGCGGCGACCGTCTTGCCGGTGCCGGGGCCGCCCTGGACCACGAGGACACCGGGCAGGTCGGCGCGGATCACCCGGTCCTGCTCGGCCTGGATGGTGGCGACGACGTCGGTCATCCGGCCGGTCCGCGCCGAAGAGACCGCGGCGATGAGAGCGGCCTCGCCGGACAGGGTGCTCTTGTCCTTGTCCGACAGCTTGTCCAGGTCGAAGACCTCGTCGTCGACGCCGGTGACGGCGCGCTGCCTGGTGTAGATGTGGCGGCGGCGGACCAGGCCGACCGGATTACGCGGGGTCGCCGCGTAGAAAGGCCGCGCGGCCGGGGCGCGCCAGTCGATCAGTTTGAGCTCGTAATCGTCATCACGCAGGCCAATGCGGCCGATGTAAAGAGTGTTCTGCTTTTCGTCGTCGGTGCGGCCGAAGCACAGTCCGCGCTCGGTCAGGCTGAGCTGGGCGAGTCGTCTCTCCTGCTCTGCCGCGGAGACGTCCCGCTCCAGGCGAGCCTGGTGGGTGCCGCCGGCGCCGCCCAGGGCGCGGACTCCGGCCAGTTCCCGCTCGCTGCGCTCCCTTGCCCGGTCAAGAAGGCCGTAGAGCATCGTCACGTATTCTTGCTCGGCCTTAATGGCAGCGGCGTAGCCAGTCGCTTCGTCTTGGCTTTCCCCGTTGCTTTCCGCGAGCGGATTGGAATCCGTTTGACGAATTACCATAATGGTTGATATACTCCTGGGAAGCGGTATCCACTGGC
>Ga0335072_10012644_pt1 | contig 12057 bp, 10 predicted proteins | sample Lox_Sample_21_FD_206725 | JGI IMG/M metagenome (GOLD analysis project Ga0335072, IMG submission 206725) | Soil microbial communities from Loxahatchee National Wildlife Refuge, Florida, United States - Lox_Sample_2.1 | ecosystem: Environmental > Terrestrial > Soil > Wetlands | place: USA...
TGGTACGTGAGCCACTCACCGAAGGTGACAACTGCGCCGAGGTAATGGTCGCGGGCCCTCTCGGCCAGCCGTTCGGAGAACGTTCCGCCGCCGGGCATCGTGAGGGCATGACCGACGGACACGCCGATCGGGATCAGAGCCACGATGATCGCGGATGCCAGCAGGCGGGACCACGGGCGGCGCGGCAGGTGCGGAGTCCAGTTGCGCCGGCGCCGCGCGTTATCCCGGCTGCGCCTTCCCCGGTGCCCTCGGCTCGGGGGATAGCTGTCGTCGGGCAGATCGTGATCGTCCGGCAGGCCGTGATCGTCCGGCAGGCCGTGATCGTCCGGCAGGCCGTGATCGCCGGGCGGGTAGCGGCCGTCGGACGGGTAGCGGCCGCCCGGAGGCGTGCCGTGCGACCTTGGCGGCATCGATCCCGGCACTGGGCGACCCCCAACGCGACTCATGTTGCCGCCGGGGCGCTTTGTGCCGCCGGGGCGTGTCCGGCGTCAGGTCTACCCACGGAACATGAAGACCTCATGACGCCGCCGTCCCGGCTGTCGCGGTCCGGCCGGAGCACGTCAGGCCGCCGCACATGCCTGTAATCGGCGTTAGTTTATGCTGCTACTGCGTTTAAGTTCGGCTTTAAGCAGCTTCCGCATCGAGTTCTGTCAGGATGTCCTGCTGCCTTTCCCGCAGCTTGTCACGATCGGCGGGGAGGTGAACCTGGCGCAACTCCCGCCGCCGCCGGCGCCGGCTCAGGACTGAGGCGGCGTCCGCCGCATCGACCAGGCCGGCTGCGACCGCTGCGGCAAGCAACTCGCGGGCGCGGTGCAGGAAGGCGCTGCTGAGCAGCAGGTAGAAGATGGCGACGAGGGCGAAGTTCAGCGCGACTTTGAGCTCGATCGCCAGTACCGGCGCGTCAAACAGCAGGTGCATCCCGACAGCGGCGACGAGGCAGGCTTTAGCCGCGAGCAGGAGCCCGTACCCGGGACCGGCCGCATGAGCGTGGCCGGGCTTGGGGCCTGTGACACCGGCACAGCGGGCCTCCCGGATCAGCCGCCTGCGGCGGGTAAACAGGATCAGGTATCCGGCGCCGGCGCCCGCCACTGCCGTCATCGTCCAGTGCGAGCCGAGACCGGCCGTACCCACCCGCAACAGAGCGGAGTTCAGCACCGCGCGGTCTGGGTTGGTGCCGCCCGACATGAGGATGGCATTCAGCCCGTAGGTGACGTTCTCCACCGCCTGGAAGCCGAGGCCGGTGAGCGCGCCGAAGACCAGTCCATCCAGGGGCCCGTTGACCGCTAGCGGCGCTGCAAGCGCCACCATGACGACGCCGCACAGCTTGAGCAGTTCCTCGTTCAGCGGCGCGGTCAGCGAGGCCGACCAGTTCGACGCGAACTTAATCCCCTCGCTCTTGGCCCACAGGCCGGCTAGGCCCTGGTTTGCCAGCAAGGCGCACCCTGCCGCAGCGGTAGCACCCCACACCAGCGCGGCGGCCGACCAGAGCAGGGCCGGGGCGCGGGTCGGCCGCAGCCGCCGCAGCAGCGCGAAGCCGATCACCACCAGCGGCAGTTCTAGCACCACTGCGAACGCACCGGACTGCGGGAACACCATCAGGAGCCGGACGAATTCCGTGATTACTACTCCAGCGCCGAAGACGCAGAGCAGCGCAGCGCTGATGCGTACCGCCCGGACGCTGCTCCGGAAGCTCACCGCGGGACCGCCGGGAACCGTAGCGCGCGGATGAGCAGAAGTGCGGCGGCTGCGGCAACCGGTTTCGCATTACGGGGGGCGAGCACGACTATCTGGATCGCGTAGGTGCCCGACGGCCCGACGAAGGCAGTCACGTTGCCCACGGTGCGTGGACCCGTGGCGCTTGCACTCAGGCCTGCACGGCCCTGGCCGCTGATGACGGCTGCCGGCGAAGCGAGCCTGACGCCGGGATTGCTGACCCGGAAGACTCGCTGCAACCCGCTCCAGATCCCGGCTGCGCGGTAGGTTCCGGTCAGTGTCAGATAGCCGATCGAGACGGTGACGGCGCCGCGGCGCAGCAGGTAGCCCTGGCGCGGGTCGCTCTCGGCGGGCCGCATGGTCCAGCCAGGCCCGACCCTGACGCTGGCCGAGTCCGGCCCGCTCGGCCCGACCCGGAGCGAGGCTCCCGCCGCGACCTGCTGCTTGTCGGCGACAACAGAGTTGAGCAACGGCCAGCCCGCAGTCAGCAGCGCCATCAGGCCCACCACGATCAGCAGCCAGCGCAGCCTGGCCCGGGGTGAGGCACCACCGGGCGGCAGCCGCGGTCGATCAGCGACCATGCAGCAACTCGGACAGCGTGCTCGGGCCGTGCCCGATGAAGGCGACAACCAGTGCTGCCGTAGCGGCGAGCAGCACGGTGACTGTGACCAGGCGCAGCCTGCGATCCGTCGCGATGGGATCGGTGCTGCGGACGGCGGCCCAGATCGGCACGGTCAGCACAAGCACGATCAGGCCGGCAACGGGGCTCGATTTCAGCATGGCCGCGCCGATTGCCGCGAAGGCGATCGCCGTCCGGTTCCAGGCAAGCCGGGTCCGGTCGGCCGGATCGATCAGGCCGGGGTCATCTGGCTCCGGTTCTACCGGATGACTCATCGCGTGACTCTCATCAGGCCCTTGGCTATCGCGTCAGCGACAGCAGCACGACAACGGCTGCCAGTGCCGCAACGCCGGTGATTGTGGCTGTCAGCAAGCGCGGCAGGACAGACCGCGGCAGCGGCTCGCCGCGTCGCATCGCGGTCTGGTTCCGCCTCAGCTCCTGGTAAGCGGCCACCGCGATCACGGCTCCGAGCAGGATCAGCGGGACGCCGACGAGGTGGCGGCCGAACGGTACGCCGGGAAACGGCGGCAGCAGTTGGACGATGCCGAGGCCTGCGGCGATGAGCGCCAGGGCGGTCCGGTTCCAGGCAAGGAACGTCCGCTCATTCGCCATCGTGAAGCGCGGATCCGGCTCGGTTTCAGCCGGCGGTCCGGCTGACGCGGGCTCGGGCCCGTGCCCGGCGTTCGTCATGGCAGCAGCCCTCGCAGCCCTTGCGGTGTTTGCGGCCTTTGCGGAAGGACAGGTTAGGCGGCCGGATTGTGCCAGGCCCCGCCATCAGGCACTAGCGCCGCCGCCTGAGCTGGCCCCCAGCTGTCTCGAGCGTAAGGCTGCACGGGCACCACATCGCCGAGGACCGGCTGCACCACCCGCCAGGCGGCCTCGACGGTGTCCTGCCGGGCAAACAAGTACCGGTCGCCGCTCAGCGCCGCCCCGATCAGCCGGTCATACGGCCGCATCATCTGCTCCGCGGTCTGACCTGAGAAGGCAAGCTCGCGGAGCTGCGGAGCAAGGTCGGGACCGGGTCGTTTGCCGACGAGCGTGACGCCCACCTGGTCGTCGGGGTAGATGCGCACGCGCAACTGGTTAGCGTCCGCGTCAGCACCGATGCCGAAAACGTCGTGTGGCGGGCGGCGGAACCTGAACACCACCTCAGTGGCAGTCACCGGCAGGCACTTGCCGACCCGGATCAGGATGGGTACATCAGCCCAATTCCAGGACTGTGCACTCAGCCGGACTGCCGCGTAGGTCTCGGTAGTGCTGCCGGGCGCGACTCCCTTGACATCGAGGTAGCCGTCATACTGGCCGCGGACAGTGGTTTGCGGGCTCAGCGGGTCCAGCGCGCCGATGATCTGCGATTTGACGTCGCGCCAGGAAGCCAGACCATTACCATCCGGCGGATCGGCGAGCACGGTTGCCAGCACTTGGAGCATGTGGTTCTGGAGCACATCCCGGATGGCGCCGGTTTTGTCGTAGAAGCTGCCTCGGTCGGCGACATCGAACGCTTCCGCCATCGTGATCTGGATGCTGGCCACGTGCTCGCGGCTGAGCAGCGGCTCGACAATGGAATTAGCGAACCGGACGAACAGCAGGTTCTCTACGGGCTCGAGGCCGAGCCAGTGGTCGACGCGGTAAATGGATTCCTCGGGAAAGTACTTGTGCATCGTTGCGTTAAGCGCCACCGCGCTCGCCAGGTCGGTACCGAACGGCTTTTCCACCATGACCCGCGCATTGCCAGCGCGGCCTGCGGCGGCGATTCCCTCGGCAATCCGGCCGAACAGCGATGGCGGCACCTCCAGGTAAAACAGCGCGTTCTGGCCGTCACCCATGGCAGCGGACATCGCTTGATAGGTGGCTGGATCATCGAGGTCCCCGTCGACGTAGCGAAGCAGGCTAAGCATCCGGGTGGCTGCCGGGCTGGCCGGGTCCATGTCGTTGAGCTTCAGCGACGCCGTAGCGTAATCGCGGAACTGGTCGAGGCCCCAGCCGCTCTTAGCAACGCCGACAACCGGGACATCGAGAACCCCGCGCTCAACCAGCCCGACGAGGGCAGGGAAGGTTTCTAGCTTTGCCAGGTCCCCGGTCGCACCGAAGATAACCAGGGCATCTACTTGGCGGGCCGATACCATGCTGCTCCTTCCGAGTCATGTGCGTAAGGGACAGCCTCGCACGTTAGGCTCGCGTCCGATGATCGTGGTAGTAGCCGGCGTGGCCGGAAGCGGCAAGACCACTGTCGGCCAGTTGCTGGCCAGTCGGCTCGGCTGGCAATTCGCCGATGGCGATAACTTCCACCCGGCAGCAAATGTAGCCAAGATGAGAGCCGGGCTGCCGCTGACCGACGACGACAGGAAGCCCTGGCTGGCGGCCATCGACGCCTGGATGGACGACATCATCGCCAGCAGTCAGTCCGCTGTGCTCGCGTGCTCCGCGCTCAAGCGGAAGTACCGTGACGATCTGGTCGGCGACCGCGAGCAGGCTGTGATGGTGTTCCTCACCATTACAGAAGCGCAGGATCAGGCCAGGCTGCACGCCCGGAAAGGCCACTTTTTCCACGAACCGCTGCTGGCCAGTCAGTTCGCTGCGCTTGAGCCGCCCGACCCGGCCGAGCCCCGGGTGTACGCGATCCCGAGCGGTGTCGGGCCGCCCGGCCTGGTCGTTACCGAGATCATCAGCATGCTCCGGCTCAAGCCGGTCAGCTGACGCAAGGTGCCGTCGTGCCAGAATCGGCTGACGCTGGCTTAGTTAAGCGGCGGCGCAGGGGGTGGCCGGGTTCAGTGAGCGTTCTGCAACCGCAAACGCGGTCGGCGGTCGGCACTATCGCGCTGGTGGCCGCCGCGACCGCCGTCTACTACGTACTGCCGGTGCCCGGTCCCATGCGGGAGAGTTCGTGGGCCGTGATGTTCTTCCTCGGAGCCACGGTGCTCGGCGCGCTCATCCTGACGGCCATCCGCAGGCTGCTGCGGGCCGGCGAGAATGCCAGGGTCCGCGGCCTAATCCTGCTGCTGACGCTCACGGTGTTGTTTTTCTCCTGGTCTGACGAGTCTGTCGCCGCGCTGCCCCATGAGTTCGCGGAGCTGACCAATAAGACCGACTCGTTGTATTTCAACATCAGCACGCTGGCCACCGTGGGTTTCGGTGATGTGCACCCGGTAGGGCAGCTAGCTCGCGCGGCCGTGACTGTGCAGATTGTGTTCAACCTGGTGTTCCTTGGCGCGGCCGTGAGCCTGATCACTGGTTTCTTCCGTACTCGTGCGCGGGGCCATGTGCCAGGGACCCAGCCGCACGGGTCCGGAGTGCAGGGAGCGCAGCACGGGTCAGAACAGGCTGGCACGCGGCAGGCTGGCACGGGCAGCTCGGCCGGGTCGGCGCCCGGCTGAGCCTGACTACGACGGCCTCAGCACGCACCGGAAACCGAGGTGACCGGTCGAGGTGCCGACGGCCTCGCCGTGTCGCGCGGCCGGCCGGTACCGCAGGCAGTAACTGGGGGAGCACAAGTACGAGCCGCCCTTGATAACCCGGCGGGGACTGTCATCGGGCGGGAACGTACCGGTCTGTCCGGCGGCCGCCCGCGAGTGGTGCGGTATACAGCTGGGCCAGTCGGATCCCTGGTCAGCCCGGTGCCCTAGCGGGAAGCAATCGGCGGTCCACTCCCAGACGTTCCCGGTCATGTCGTAGAGCCCGTAACCGTTAGCCGGGAAGCTGGCGACGGGCGAGGTGCCTTCGCGCCCGTCCGGCGCAAGGTTCTGCCAGGGGAACTCACCCTGCCAGATGTTGGCGAGTCGCTGGCCGCCCGGCGCGAAGTCATCGCCCCAGACGTAAGCCGCACCGTCGAGGCCACCGCGCGCAGCGTACTCCCACTCAGCCTCAGTGGGCAGCTGCTTGCCCGCCCAGCTGGCGTAAGCCTGCGCGTCGGGGTACGCGATGTGTGTCACGGGGTGCTTGTCGCGCCAGCGCACATTGCTGGCCGGACCTTCCGGGTGGCGCCAGCACGCGCCGGGAGCGTAATCCCACCAGTTGCCGATTTCGCGCAAGTCGACCGGCCCAGCCGTTTTGCGGAATACCAGAGAGCCTGGGATGAGCAGATCCGGGTCGGCACCCGGATGGCGGCCAGGATCGGGTGCTTGCTCGGCCATCGTCAGGTATCCGGTCTGCTTGACGAACCGGCGGAACTCAGCGACGGTGACTGGCCGGGTATCGATCCAGAATCCCTCGACGGCCGTCGTGCGCACTGGCCGCTCCTCCGGATAGAAATCAGCCGACCCCATCCGGAACTGCCCGCCCGGTATCCAGGTCATCCCCGGCGTCGGTACCTGACGGAGCGCTCCGCTGGTTGCTGCCTCGCTGCCGCTCATCGCCTGCCCGGTCCCTTCGTCTGCCCAGTCCCTCGCGAGCACAGTCGCTTGGTCAGCACGGCCCCGTTCAGCACGGCCCTCATCGCCGGCCGGGGAGCTTGAGCTGTTGGCCGGTGATACCCGGCGGCTAGCCTCATGCAACCGCGCCCCGGAGTGACGCCGGTTCACCCGTGCCGGGTGAGACTCCGGTCGCAGCGACGGGAAGGCTGGCTGTATGACGGTTTCAGCCGGCTTGGCTGTCTGAGACGCCCGGCCGCAATGCTTACCGAGGCAGTCGGCCTCGCCGTGCTGGCCGCGCTGTCGCCAACCGCGGTGCTGGTCTCCGCAGTGTTCCTGAGCTCGGCCAGCCCGCACCGGACTGTGCTGATTTACCTGGCCGGCGCCATCGTGATGACGGTGATCTTCGCGGCGGTCATCTTCGTCGCGCTGCAGGCAGGGCACCTGCAAAGGCCGCCTGAGCGTCAGCCTAGGTACGGCCTTCGGCTCGGCCTGGGCATCCTGATGATGCTGGCCGCTGGTTACCTGCGGCGGCGCAAGCCCAAGCCGCCCGACCCCGCGAAGAGGGACAAGCGAATCATCTCCAGGCTGCTCGCCCGTCCGCGCCCGTGGGCGGCGTTCATCGTCGGTCTCCTGGTGTACACGCCGTCGCTGACGTTTATTGCCGCCGTCCAGGTGGTGGCCACGTCGAGGGCGAGCATTACCGCCAGCGTCCTGCAAGTTGCCGTGGTCATCGTGATCACAGTGATGTTCGCCTGGCTACCGCTTGTTCTGTACCTGCTCGCACCTGACCGGACCGCCGCGTTGCTGCGCTCCTGCGACGGCTGGCTCCGGTCGCACGGCTACCTGCTCGCGGTCGCCGGGCTCGGTGTCGGCGGCGTGCTGGTGACACTGGATGGCATTCTCGGGCTGACGGGCGTCGTGGGCTAGCTGCCCGGCCATGCGGACGGTACGGATGGCCAAAGAACCGGGCATCACACTTTGTGGGTGATCCGGATCGGTGTGCTAGCAGGTGGAACTTGCCTCGCTAAGCGCCACATAGCGGGTCGCTCTGATTGGTGCACCACCCACTGGGGTATGCCCAGAGCGGGGCTTTGAGCTGCAGTTTCACCGCAACGGGTGAGTGCGGCCGCAGTCGGGCAGTGGATCGGATCCGCGCTTTCGCCCGGCCCGCGCGTGCACTGCGGCTGGCGTTGCGGTCAGTCACTCGGGGGTGGGATGACGAGCATGGTGAGCGGTCCCGCGCTGTCCGCGGCGCAGCTAGATGCCGAGCTGCTCGAAGACAAGCTGCGGGTGCCACGGCCAGGGCTTGCGGTATTGCCGCGCCGCCGGATCGGCGACCTCATTGAGGCCGGCGTGAGCCGTCGCGTGACGCTGGTGACCGGTCCGCCAGGTTCCGGCAAGACCGTCGCGGCGGCTCAGTGGGCAGCGGCGAAGCCGGCGAGTCGCCGGCCTGCCTGGGTGAGCCTCGATGCCTCTGACCGTGACCCGGTCCGGTTCTGGCGGTACGTGACCGCTGCGCTGTCTGGCGCCGGCGCAATGATGGTCGGTAAGCCAGCCGCACCCGGCAGGCCGATCGCACCGCCTGGCGTGGCTGGCCTCGCCGGCCCGCCGCCCGGAATCGCTGCCGCTGAGATCCCGCAATGGATGGCCGCACTCGTCCGGCGGGCGGCGGAGCCGATTGTGCTCGTCCTTGACGATGTGCATCTTCTTGCCGGAAGCGAGGCGCTCGCCGGGCTGGACGAGCTGATCAGGCACGAGCCGGCCGGACTGCGGCTGCTGATGACCGCGCGGTCGGCGCCTGGCCTGGCGCTGGCCCGGCTGCGGCTGGCCGGCGAACTGGCCGACATCAGCGCAGCCGACCTTGCCTGCACGGCGGAGGAGACCGCGGCATACTTCGCGATGCTCGGCACACCGCTCAGCGCGGCCGACTGCGACCGGGTCTTCAGGCGGACCGAAGGATGGCTCGCTGGCCTGCGACTGACCGCGCTCGGCCCAGTTCCAGCCGGCCCAGTTCCAGCCGGCCCAGTTCCAGCCGGCCCAGTTCCGGCGGCCCCCGGCCCGGTCGGCCCGGCGGCTTCGGTCAGCCAAGCCCCCTCAGCCGACACTGTGCCTTCGGGCGACACGGCATCCTCGAATGACACAGCGCCTCCGGGCGACGCACGGCCCTCCGTCAGCCCAGGGCCCTCGGTCAACCCAGCGGGCGGGCCGGTCGCTCCGGTCGCGGATTACTTGCGGGACGAATTGCTTGGCCAGCTTGCGCCCGAGGTCAGGGCATTCATGCTGCGCACCTGCCTGACTCCGGCCGTGCCCGCCGACCTGGCCCGCGATCTCACGGGCGACGCTAGTGCCGCTCGCCTGCTCGAGCAGCTGAGCAGGGAGTGCGGCCTGGTGCAGCCGGTCTTGCCAGATGCCGCTGAGTACCGCTACCACCCGATGCTCCGCGAGGTGCTGTTCGCCGATCTATGCCGCGAACTACCGGACGAGGTCCCTGAGCTGGAAGGGCGGGTAGCCCGATGGCACGCCAGCAGGGGCGATGTGCTCGGCGCCGTGCAGGCAGCAGCCAGCGCGGGCGACTGGGAGTACGGCGTGCAGTTGCTGCGCGACGCCGGACCCGCAGTCCTGCTGTCACCTGCCGCGCCGGTGCTCGAGGCGGCGCTGGCCTTGGTGCCGTCCGGCAAGGTAGCAGCCGATGGCATGCTTGCCGTGGCGCTGGCGGCTGCCCGTCTCTGGCAGGGTGACGCTGATGGCGCCCTGCCGCATCTGGAGACAGCCGAGAGTGCGCTCGCCACGGCAAGCGCTCCTGACGCACTGGAGGGCCTCGGCGACACGCGCTCGAAGCCGGGCGAGGCCGAGATCTGGGTCGCGGCACTGCGCGTCCTGTACAAGGCGGCGGTCAGCGCCGCTACGCCGGGCCGGCTGGATCGGGAGTGGGCCCTGGCCAGCCAGGCGCACTCTGACCCGCGCGGCACACCGGAGCACCGGGCGCTCGGGGTGCTCTGGCTCGCTCTCGGCCTTGCCGCGCTGCGCGAGTTCGACAGTCACCTGGCCCGGTCGGCGCTGCTGCACGCAAGTTCGCAGCTATCGGCAGGCGGCCTGCTGGCGCTACGGGAACGAGGCCGCGCGTTCGAGGCGCTCGCTTGCGCGCTCTACGGTGACCTGGCCGCTGCGGCCAGGCTGGCGGCCAGCGTTTCCGACGGACCACACGGCGGCGACGACGATCTGCGCCCGGTCCTCGCACTGGCCGGAGCGACAGTCAGCCTGGCGAGGGATGAGCCTGACGCCGCCGGAACACTGCTTGACCAGGCTGACCTAGCAGCAATGGCCACCCGTCCGGCCGGCGAACCCTCAATCGCCGTTCTCAGCGGTTTCTTGCGGGCCCGGCTGGCGGTGGCCGAGGGCAATCTGGCCGGCGCCCGCGGGCTTGTCCGCTGGCTGACCGACGCAGTCGCGGGCGGGGCCCAGGCCGAATATGACGTCGGCGCGCGGCAGTCGCCGGCCCAGGCGGGCCGAGGGCACGGCTCCGCCGCCGTCATGGCAGTGCTGGACGCCGAGATCAGCCTCGCGGCCGGCGAACGCGAACGGGCCCGGGCCACGCTGGCCGACCTGGTGACGGACCGGCCTGGCGGGCCCACGGGGCCTGGCGCGGCAGCCCAGCCAGAAGCCGCCATCTGTGAAGCCAGGCTGTTGATCGCTGACAGCGACGACAAAGGAGCGATCGAGCAGGTGGCGCCGCTCATCACCGGCACAGCCGGGACGTGCGCGGTCACCGACAGGATCGCGGCATTGCTTACCGCAGTCGTCGCACACCGGCGGCTGAACCAGTCCGGTGAAGCCGCCGAGTTGCTGTCGCTGGCCCTGGCGCTCGCCGAGCCCGAGGAGGCCTGCGGTCCGTTTGTCGCGGCCGGCCCGCAGGTCAGGTCGGCGCTCACCGTTCTGGTCTCGCCGTCCAGCCGCAGCGCCGGCTTCGCCGGCCGGATCCTGGACCGATTCGACGGGCGGCTGCCCCGGCCGGCCGGGAGTCATCCAGCTGCACTGCTGACCGACAGTGAACTCGCCGTGCTGCGGTTCCTCCCGTCGCACATGACCAACCAGGAGATCGCCGAGGCGCTGTTCCTTTCGATAAACACCATCAAGACGCACCTCAGTTCGGTCTACCGGAAGCTGGGTGTTGCGAACCGGCGGCAGGCCATCGCCCAGGGCCGCCGGCTCGATCTGCTGTTACGTCGCCCGTTGCGCACCAGGCAGCTTCACTCCGGGCAGTGAGCGGGCGGGCCGTGCCGCCGGAATCGTGACGCGATAAAGATAAAGCGGTGGCTCCGCCCGGACCATTAGCCCCCCCCCACCGCCGTGCTTACCTGCGACTGGCCTTAACAAGCCAGCCCCAGCTAGCGTGCGCTTTCGGCCAGCTTTCTGCGCCTGAATGACGGCGCGGCTTTTGCCTCGCCAGCAGTCCCCGCCTTCGACGCCTTGCGCAGGCTGTAGGCGAGACCGCCGAGCACCAGGCCGTAGAACAGCAGCCAGGCGGCGACGAGCGTCAACAGCAGGACAAGGGAGATCGCGGGCCACACCACCATGATGATCCCGGCTGCGACGCTGAAGACGCCGAGCACGGCGCGCAGGGTGCGGCCCGGCACATTCCCTGAAACCGCCGCGCCGATGTCCGCTACACCGTGCGCGATGAAGAACACGCCGGCCACGAAGGCGAGCAGGAACAGGCTGAGCGCATGGTGCAACAGCAGGTAAGTTCCCGCGAGCACGGCGAGCAGCCCGATCGCGATGTAACCCGCGCGCATGCCGCCACTGTGGTTGCTAGCGGTGAACGCCTCGAACAGCTTGACGAGCCCGGCGACGAGCACGGCGGCGCCGATAAGGACCGCGACGAGGGTCAGCGCCGCAGCCGGCCAGACCAGCAGCATGACGCCTAGGGCGAGCATGCCGAGGGCGCAGAGCACCACCCCTGGCCAGGCCCGGCCCGCCGCGCCGGCGATCATTGCGGCCCTGGGCCCGGCGCCGGGCATCTCGGCCGCTTCGGCTTCCGTTGGCCGCTCAGCCTGCCGGCCGTACTGCTGCGGAACCGTCGCCTGCGCCGGAGTGGTGCGTGTCTTCACGCCGCCGGCCTGGGTATCGCCCTCGCCCGAGGCAGCGCCGGCCTGACGTATACCTTCATCTTGGCTGGGTCCTTGGCTCGGTCCTTGGCCGGGACCTTGGCTGGGTCCGCCGACGCTGCTCGCGCCCCGACTGCCCCGTCCCACGTCCCTATTGCCCCGTCCTATATCGCCGGAGCCCATGTTGCCCTGGCCCGAGTCGGCTGGCGGGCCGCTGGACGACGGTCCGTAGCCGCCTGGCTGACCCCCCTGGTTGGCCGGGCCGCTCCGC
>Ga0335072_10012646_pt1 | contig 12055 bp, 9 predicted proteins | sample Lox_Sample_21_FD_206725 | JGI IMG/M metagenome (GOLD analysis project Ga0335072, IMG submission 206725) | Soil microbial communities from Loxahatchee National Wildlife Refuge, Florida, United States - Lox_Sample_2.1 | ecosystem: Environmental > Terrestrial > Soil > Wetlands | place: USA: Florida...
TCGCCGATACTCGCCCTTCGCGTCGTCATTAACGTCATCCATAATGATAGCTCGAAGCCTCCCGCTCCAAGCCACCAAATCCATTCTCGCCACTTAGGCAAGAAGGGCCTCAAAGCGCCGCTTACGCTGGACCGTGAGATGCTTCAGGACGTGATCCGCCGAAAACTGTAAGGCCTGCTCGCCAACGCGAGCTGGTGAGCGCGGCTTGTACGGACCGGGGCGTATCGATCCGGCGTGCCTGCGGGGTGACCCTGCCCCCTGGGATGTCCCCGATCTGAGCTAGAATCCGTTTCCTGCAGGAGACGGAAGATGAGGAAGAGCCGGTTCACGGAAGAGCAGATCTTCGGGGTGCGGTCCACAAGGTCAGTCCGTGACTACGAAAAACACCTCGATGTCTCCAAGGCCATGATCCACGTCGCTATGGTAAGCCTCCTGCCCAGGCGTATCGTTCATGCCTGACCGCATTTTTTCAAACAGACTCTTAGCGGAAAACAGCAGCTATCTCTCTCAAATCGTTAATTCGTTACTATGGCCTAGACAAACAAAATCGTGCCCAACAAGACCTCGTCACGTTTCTAGGCCGCCACTATGAGGCTACCTCAAACCATAACGCTGTATCCTTCGATACAAAGTTGCTCGGCTGATACCGAGCGTCTTCGAGCAAACATCTATTTTACCGAAATGTTGTTTTAAGGCTTTCACGATTACCGCCTTTTCGGCCATAGCGGCTGCGCTACGGACGTCGGTATACGGCGTCGAAGATTTTTCTATCGTGGAAGTCTTATCCACTCGGGGCATGCGCATCGGGCTTGCAACAGGAACATCCGCCAGTTGATCCAGACAAACATGCGAAGGCAATATTGACCTTCCCTCCGCCAACACAACTGCCCGCCTTGCTACGTTTCGTAGCTCCCGGATATTTCCTGGCCAGCTATATGCAAGCAGAATTGACAGTGCCCCTTCGGAGATTTCAACCGGTCGTCCACATGCTTCAATCCGAAGGATCTTGCGAATCAGTTCATCAAGGTCATGCCGCTCTCTCAATGCCGGAAGATGAAACACCATTCCGGCCAATCTATGATAAAGATCAGCGCGAAATTCGCCCGAGGACAGACAGCCTTGGATATTCCGGTTTGTCGCCGCTATGACCTGAACATCAATATAGCGCCTGCGCCCACCGCCGAGCGGAACAACCTCTCCCGTCTCGAGAAAGCGCAGAAGGCGCGTTTGCAGCGACACAGGCATGTCACCTATCTCATCGAGGAAAAGCGTGCCTCCGTCCGCTTCCGCAACGCGCCCAATACTGCCATCACGACGCGCTCCCGTAAAAGCTCCCACTCCATACCCAAAGAGCTCACTTTCTATCAACGCTTCGGGAATCGCGGCACAATTTATGGGAATGAATGCCTTCGCCGAGCGACTACTTTCGGCGTGAATGGCACGAGCAAGAACGTCTTTACCGGTACCGGTTTCACCGACCAGAAGAATCGGAAGTTGGGTATCGATAGTTCTGCGCAGTAAGTTGACGCTCTCTAACATACAAGGATCCGCGCCCGCGCAATCAGTGAGGTTTAGATCCACTGGCCGAACCCGCGTCTTTGCCGGCGTCGGGGGCGCCGTTTGGCCCTGATGCGTCGCACGTCCAAAGGGCCTTGTCTCGATGGGTCCACGGATCCTTGCCGCTACGCCAAAACCTGATGATACCCTCCTCAAAGTCACCCGATCTATTTCACGGCAAACTGGCGTCGATAACGACGCATCCCTCTCAAAGAACTGCCATAAACTAACACCCTCTTCGAGTTTCTCGATCATGTTGAGGGAACGATGAGCCACATAGTCTGCGCCGACAATTCGGTATTCTTCATCCACAGCCAAAAGTCCAAGATCCCGGTCGCCCAAGCGAAGTCCGATGACCCAATTCGTTTTATAGCGATTTCTAAATAGATTCCTTTCTGCACGACGAGCCAGACTCGCAACGATTCGAAAGCACACCTGGTGGAGCTCCTTCGAAATCGACCGCTTGCCGCCGGTAATGTTCAGAATTCCAACAGTTTCCCCAGTGGGACTCTTGACAGGGGCAGCTGCACAACTCAATTTTCCATATTGTCGTAAAAAATGGTCCTCTTTCCAGATCGCTACCGGCGCCTTGTTGGCAGCGCATGTGCCCACCGCGTTGGTCCCTTCGATATCTTCCCGCCAGACCGATCCTACGGGCTCAAGATCGCGGCTATGACCCATCGCTTCATAATTCCGCGCATGGCGCTCGAGAATAACGCTGTTGACGTCTGCAAATGAGCTATCGTAGCCAACTTCTCCGACAAGCGAATCAAGATAATCTATATCGTTCCCAATCAACCGAAGAACACCCTCAACTGGCTCACGCAATTCGGCGATTTCGGTACGACTAAGCACATTATATTTCTTATTTTGATCTGGATCGAGCTTGTATTCTTCTAGGCAGCGCCTCCAAGATTGCTCAACGTCCCTTCGGCCGTCGGTCTCCAAGCCGACGCCCGCCCCGAAAGAGGATGTCTCGCAAGAAAGAATCTCTCTCGGAGCCATGCAAACCTCCCGCTTTTCCAAGGAGCGATCGCTCTATTGGCGCCCCCATGCTTTACGTACTCATCATGAGCCCTTTGGCATGTGTGATTATGACAACTCGTCCCAGCTGACACAAGATATCACTTGTGTCTACCCCCGATGTTCTACCCGGCTATACCCAATTAGCCGCGGATCGCACCGCCGAGCACAAACCCGGCGCGGAAAAAGCGCGAAAGGACCAGGTAGAGAGCGACGACGGGCGCCGAATAGATCAACGAATAGGCCGCGATCGCCCCATATCGAGTGATATCGGCACTCATGAAACCAAAAATAGTAAGCGGGCTGGGTTGCTGCTCCGGGGCCGAAATCAAAACAAGTGGAACGAGAAAGTTTCCCCAAGTATTCACGACACCGTAAATCGCCGCAGCCACTATTCCAGGAAGAGCAAGAGGTAGCACTACGCGCCAAAGAATGCGCAGCGTGTTCGCGCGTTCTATCTGGGCCGCTTCTTCCAGGTCGAGCGGAATCGCGTCGATCGCGTTTTTAATTATGTATAATTCAAATGGAATTGCCGTAACACCCAGAAAGACCGCCGTCGGCACCAACGAAAGCATATCTAAAGTTGAGAACATCTGATATACTGGAACGATCAATATATTGATCGGTACCCCCGACAAGAAAAGTATAAACAGGACAATCGCATATTTTCCGGGGATGTGATGCCGCGAGAAAGCGTAGGCAGCTAAGGCAGACGGGAGCGTTGCGACAAAGGCGGCAATCGCCGATATGATTACGCTATTCAGAAGAGCGAGCAGCCTTGTAGGGTCGGTTGCCAAAATAAAATTCACCAAGCTGAACACCGGAATCTGAATCTGTCGCGTCGCTAAGCGGTCAATTGATGCCTCAACCAGCCAAGCCAGCGGCAGAACGAACATAATTCCGATTATAGCCAGAACGATGTTGCACACCACTTTCTCTGGCGTAAACCGGCGCAGCCTTACGGGCGGGCCGAACGCGACCGAACCGCTACCGGACAAATCGGCCACTCTTGGTCCGGACATCATGGAAGTGATTTCCATATCGCGATCCTATGCGCGTCCCGCAATAGTACGGATGCGGCGCGTGCTCAATCCGGTGAGCAGATTGATGCCAACGAAAATCACGCCCAGAAGCGCCGATATCACGACGATGACATTCCCGAGCAGCGCGCCATAACCCAGTCGATGATAGGCAAATGCCTGTAGATAGGAATAAACGGGGAGAATGTTCGTCCTCCCCTCTGGACCGCCTCCCGTCATAAGGAAAACCAAAGTAAAATTTCCAAAAGAGAGAAGGGTCATCAGCAAGACGGACGTCATGATGGTTGGTCTCAGCATAGGAAGCGTGATGCGGAAAAATCGCTGCGGAGCCGTCGCGTCATCCAGCATCGCAGCTTCAAACAAATCGCGAGGAATATTCTTTAGGGCAGCGGCAAAGATCAACATTGAAAGACCGCAGAGTGACCACCCATTGGCCAGCGACACGACAAGCATGGGAGCCTTATAGAGAAGATCATCGCGGCCCATTCCAATCATTTCGGGGAACACCCCACCAGCAGTCGTGACTGAGTACCAGACTACGGCGACCGTCACTGGCGGCAAGATGCAGGCAAGCACAGCAACGGCGCCAACGATCGCGCGCAAGGAGGGGAGCGCGCGCTCCATCAACATTGCCAAGGCCAAACCCGCCGCAGTCGAACCTATGGCCCCGGAACCGACTACAAAATACACCGTTAAAAGAAGAGAATGATAAAACTCCTTGTCCTTCCATAACGCAATCAGGTTCGTGAGCCCTGTAAAGCGATAATTGATCGAATTGATGCCGATCAGTTGAAGGTTCGTGAAGCCCAGATAGAAGGCGTACCCAACCGGGCCAAGAAACAAAAGGAATAGGAGCAAACCCATTGGTGACAGCAAAACCAAGCTAGACCATTGAATGTGCCGTCGATCCAATCGAACTAAATCCCGGGCCTCGGACGACGTGGCTTTACTATGAGCTCTGCTGTTGGCCATCATTCCGTTCCAGCTTCGCGTAGCACACCAACGGGGCTGCCCCTATCCAGTCAAATACTACTTGCGCTTCTCGACTTCGTCCGACCCTAGCTGGTTTGTAACGTAATCCACAAGCTTCTGGACGGCGTCATCTGTGGAAATGTTCGGATTGAGCACCGCAGCTTCGGTCGCCTGCAGCATACCCATGGCCCATATGGGATAGTTAGGATCGGACGGGATCCCTACCGAATGGATCAAGAGTTTGGCAAACAGTTCTCTATAAGGAGGAGCGAAGTTTGCGAACTCTGGGTCAGACGCGAGAGATTTCACTGGCGGTACCCAGCCGCCTTCAATGTCGCAGGCCAGCATATTCTCCTTGCGTTGGGTCAAATCGATAAACTGCCAGGCAAGATCCGGATGCTTCGTCTTGGCATAAATCGCGAGATCCCATCCACCAAGTGTGCTGGCCACGTCTGGACTCTGTCCATCCCGGGTCGGAAAGTTCGCTAAACCGATATGTTTTGATGCGTCAGCCCAACAGGGAGCGCAAAGGGTCTTCGTCCATTGGTCAGAGAACCAGTTACCACCCAAGGTTAGACCGATATTTCCCTTCGCCATCTCAACGGGCGGTGTTGCGATCGCCGTGGCAGCGAGCAACTGTGAGGATGGCGCGAGAAGGCCTTCCGAAGATGCCTTCTTGTAGAAATCAATCACTTGGCGAATGCCGACGCTATCCACCACCCACTTCTTTGTCGCGGTGTCGAAGATCATTGGGTCGCTAGACCCCAGCAGCAGAACGCCTGGCCCCGTCTCCACGCCAAACACACCTTGTGCTGTGCCGGTCGAAACCCACAACGGCCAAACTTTTGGAGACGTTGCCTTGATCTTACGGGCAGCAGCAAGCAGGTCATCCCAAGTTTTCGGTTGCCAAGGCGTCTGAATTCCCGCCTTTGCCAATATTTGGAAATCATAGAAAAGAGCCATGGTATTCTCACCGTGGCTGACAGCGTAAACGTCCCCACCCAAAGTGGTTTCGGCTTTCACGGAACCCGGAAAGTCGGCCCACCACGCCGATTTTGCTACGTAATCATTGAGTTTGAGAAAATAACCACTAGCAACCCATGGGCCAATATCCAGATTCGAGATTTCTGCCACATCTGGGGCTGTGCTTCGAGAGCGGAACAGCAGACTCATCTTGTTCTCCAGGTCCGCATAGCTCCCGGGAATACTGATATACTGCACTTCGACGTTGGGATGCTCCGCCTCAAATTGCTTCTTCATCTCATCCCACCACGCCTTCCCGGCTTCCGGCGTCACAGGGACAAAGTCTGAAGACTTAGCGACTTTGAGGATGATCTTCTCGTCCGCCCTGCTTACCTTACTCGTCGGGGCTAGCCCGAAAAGTAAAGCGGCGGCTCCCAAAAGGGGAGCAACGCAGCGGCGGCGTACTGTCGATGCCATGCATTCATCTCCTATCCTGCGTGTTACCCTGCACTCTGGACAACCCTGAGGTCGCCACGTCGTTCTTCCTCTTCGCCCTCCAGCAATGACATCCCTGAACTTGGTTCGAACAGGTGAATGTCTTCCGCGTCGAAGGCGAGTTCCACGGAATCCCCTAGCGACACAGAGGCAAAGCTTGGAAATCTTGTGTTCAGTCGTCGACCGGCAATCTCCACGATAACGAACGTTTCAGCCCCCGTCGGCTCGATGCTTTCAATCGTGCCATGCACGCGCTGGGTGCAGCGTGATGGCGCATCGCGCAACCAGTGAATATGCTGAGGCCGTATCCCGACTTCGACCGTATGCGAGTTGTTTCTTTTCAGTTCGCGGGCATGTTTCTGGTTCAGCGGAATTAGCGTCTCAAGACATTCTATGGTGGGCCAAGAGTTGCTAGTTGCAATCTCACCCGGAAAGATATTCATTTGTGGCGAGCCAATGAATGTAGCGACAGTGCGGCTCTTCGGTCGTTGATAGAGCACTTCCGGAGAATCGAGCTGCAAGATTTGTCCCTGAGCAAATACCGCGATCCGATGGCCCATCGTCATCGCTTCAATTTGGTCATGCGTTACATAAACTGTCGTCACCCCAAGCCGACGCTGGAGATCGGAAATCTCGACACGCATCTGCGAACGTAATGCCGCATCCAGGTTGGAAAGCGGCTCATCAAGCAGAAACAGCCGCGGCTGCCGAATCAGCGCGCGTCCCAACGCAATCCGCTGCCGCTGACCACCAGAGAGGGCGCTCGGCCGCCGATCGAGTAAACCATCCAGGCCAAGAGTTTCGGCGACTTTCTGCACTCGGCCCGCGAGCTCTCGCCTGGGTTCGCGGCGGACCTCAGGTCCGAAGGCAAGATTTTTGTATACGGACATATGCGGATACAAGGCATAACTCTGAAATACCATTGCGATGTCCCGGCGGCCGGGCGGCAGCAGTGTTACATCGCGATCATCGATCCAGATATTCCCATATGTGGGCGTCTCAAGCCCGGCCAACATCCGTAGAGTGGTTGTCTTGCCGCAACCGGATGGACCGACGAGCACCAGGAATTCGCCATCGCCGACATCGAAATTGAGATCGAGCACAGCGGTTACCGAGCCGAAGAGCTTGCTTACCCGTTGAAACTTTACGTGAGCCATAGAGACTACCCCAAACCCAGCAATGGGTCTTCCAGACAGGCCCCTGATGTAATGTTCGCGTATCCTTCAACGGAATCCTGACATGGTATAAATAAGATTCTTTGAAGGAATACCTCTTTCGTCAGCTCTTCCAATCCCAAGTCTCCCACGCCGAACATCCCTTTTCGTTGCGGCGAGAGCATCCATCAAAGTTGCCCCCGCCCCTTTCAGCTCACCAATGAAGCATCTTGATTGTCAATTGACCCTTCCTCGCCCTGGCCAGCTCAATGCGCCAGATTGTTGCGAGCAAGAACTATGCCAAAATTGTCAGTTCTGTATCAATGGCCAATTTCCGCGCCCACGAAACAACCAACCTTCACGGCGTCGCAAGGCTGCGACACGATGGTTCAATCTTGCATAAGAATCTCATTGATGCTAATCTACGTTCTTGATTGTAAAGTAATCAATTGCTGTAGTTATTGGCGCCGTTTTGGGCAGCGTGGCGACTTGTCGCTGTAAACTGGACATTGATGCCCTTCATATTCCGGCTTCAACTAAAATAGAAGTGCCATCCTCAGCATTTCTGGAGGCCTCTCGTTAGAGGCCAACCAATAGTGGGTTTGGCAGTAGCGTTCGTGCATGGGCGTGTCTCTATTACTTTTTTTCAAAAGCTCTGTGGGGAACTCTTTATATCTCTTGCCTGTCGGACCTCTTCTCGCATGTGTCTTTCAATTTTCCTTCCTATGGCGAATCGGAGATAAGCAAATCTAAGCGCGATCTATTTATATTCGGTCGATATGCTGTGGTTGATGACCTGGCAACGGAAATATTACACCTTGACATCCAAATTGGATTGGCATCGGATTAACCGACAACGTAGGTGATGCCTTCACCACGACGATATCTTCTCGTCGACTGAGCACTCTGCGGTGGGCGATAGCGGCCTTCTTTCATTTACGAAGCAATGATGAATTAGGAGAGCCGCTGCTCGTCAGTTCGGGGTATAGACCGATCAAGCGGGAGAAAGACTGATGGAATTCGGCCTCTTTGTCGTCCCCTATCGGGCCCCAACCACCGATGTAACACAGGGCTTGGTTTGGGACCTTAAATGTATCGGCTGGGCTGAAGAATACGGTCTGCATGAGGCCTGGATAGCCGAGCATTTTACGCTCGGTTGGGAAAACGTCTGTGCGCCGGAACTCCTCATCGCCGCCGCCGCACAATTTACAAAGCGAATCCGCCTGGCCACGGGCGCAAACCTTCTTCCTTATCACAACCCAATCGCGCTGGCGCATCGCCTTATGATGCTCGACCATCTCACCAATGGCCGTCTCATCACCGGATTTGGCGCTAGTGCGTATGAGACGGACGCTCAGCTTTTCGGAATTCCTGATCTGGATCAGCGCCGTGATATGACCAAGGAGGCGCTGGAGATCATTCTGTCCATTTGGACGAAGGAAAGACCATTTTCCATCAAAGGAAAATATTGGAACGTCAACTATCCTGCTTATGACGACTTCTTTAAGGGCCCAAATTGGGTTCCCTTTCAGAAACCTCATCCAAAGATTGCCATCGCTGGCGTTAGTCCCAGTTCGTCCAGCATTCGTGAGGCCGGTCGACACGGATATATACCGCTCAGCTTCGATGTCGCCGTTGAGTACCTCCGAGAGCATTGGAACGCATATACCGAGGGAGCGGAGAGCAGCGGATTAAAGGCGGACAGAAAGATTTGGCGAATTTTCAAAATGGTATTCGTCGCTGATACCGATGAGGAAGCCATGGAGTTGGCAACGCGCGAACCCGTGAGGGCGATTTTCGACGACTGGACATTGCCGTTGTATCAGAAATTTGGGCTTCTCGGCGCTTTCGCCCCAGGTGTACCGGAGGATCAGATCAACGCAGCTTATCTCGCCAAGGCAAGTTGGCTTGTCGGCTCTCCCGAAACCGTCATCAATAAAATTCGCGCCTTCCATAAGGCGGTGGGAGGATTCGGCATTCTGGTAACGCCCTCGTTTGACATGCTGGACGACAGCGGCGCATTTCGGCGAAGTCTCGAACTCATCGGAACAGAAGTAGAACCGAAGCTGCGAGACCTTTGATAGCCCACCGCTCAGACCCATAGCCCAACAATGCCAATTATGACTCCCTATGGTCTCCTCCCCTAGCGCCTTCGATTCCCTATCTCACGAAACATGAGACGTTACTGCAGGTCTGATATTCAGGCTCCAAGTTGATTATGACATCGTAGCCTTACTGCTGGCTAGCGAGCACTCAAATCCGAGAATCTCGCCGACTCCGAACGCAACTATGATGGGTGTCTTCTCCTGGCATGTGTCTTGCGTGCAGTCCTGGAGCGGGTTTGGGCAAGGTCGCGGGTGCTTTTTTTACCGGACGAAAAGACAGCGGAGGGATCCTCGCCGTGAATTTCGACTATATCGTCATTGGAACCGGCTCCTCCGGAAGCGCGGTTGCTGGGCGTTTGTCAGAAGACGCACGGAACAAGGTATTGGTGCTCGAAGCAGGTGGGTCCGATCGCCGTCTGCCGATTCTCATGCCAGCAGCAACCTATCTATTTGCCATCGGCAACCCACGTTACGACTGGCGCTACACGGCAGCACCCGATCCCACGCGCAATAACCGGCGGGACTATATGCCACGTGGCAAGGTTCTAGGCGGTACTAGCTCGATCAACGGCATGTGCTACGTCCGGGGGCAGCCTGAAGACTTCGATACATGGGCGGAGATGGGATGCAAGGGGTGGGACTTCGCCAATGTCCTGCCGTATTTCAAACGGGCCGAAGATAACGAGAACGGAGCTGATGAGTTTCACGGCGTCGGTGGACCGCTCTCCGTCTCGAACATTCGTACCTCCCACCCGCTGTCCGAGGTATTCCTCCAAGCTTGCGTTACTGCCGGTCTGCCACGCAAAGCCGATATCAACCGTCCGCCACAGGATGGCATTGGGTACCTGCAAGCAACCCAGCGGGGGGGAAGACGCTGCAGCTCCGCACGAGCCTATCTCTGGTCGGCGATGCGGCGGCCAAATCTCAATCTGTTGACCCATGCCCATGTGGTGCGCGTCAACTTCGAGGGCAAGCGTGCCACAGGCGTCGATTTCGTCAAAGCTGGGCAACGACAACGCGCTACAGCGGCTCGGGCTGTTATTCTATCCGCCGGGGCTTTGGCTTCCCCGCAAATTCTGATGCTTTCCGGCGTCGGGCCCGAAGCGCATCTCCGTGAAAAGGGAATACCGATCGTTCATAATTTGCCCGGCGTTGGCCAGAATTTTCATGATCATCCGGGAACGACACACACGGCCTGGGTTAAAGATCGCACCTATAACGTTCAGCGCGGGCTATTCCGGTACTTGCTGTATGGCGCCCAATGGCTGCTGACCGGCACGGGGCCCGGTTCCACACCGGATGCCCATGTCATCGGTTTCACCCGATCACGGCCTCACCTGAGTCGCTGCGATATTCAATACCACTTTACTCCTGCTGGGTACGATCTGACGGAGAACGGACCCATCCTTCTCGATCGGCCTGCCGCGACTGGCCTGATCAATATTCACCGCCCGCTGTCGCGCGGCTGGATAAGGTTGAAAACGGCCGACCCTTTCGATCAACCCGAAATCCAACCCAATCTCCTCGCAGAGGAAAGCGATCGAGATACTCTAATCATAGGGCATAAAATCATGCGTCGGATATTCGATTCGGAGCCTTTGCTCCATCATGTGGTCGATGAGTTTCTCCCTGGGAGGAAAATTCAAACTGACGATGAATGGCGCGCCTATATCCAAGAGTCCGCGATCGGCTTTTATCATCAAGCAGGTAGTTGCAAAATGGGAGCAGATCCTCTGGCCGTTCTCGATGAGCGTTTGCGCGTGCGCGGTGTGGAAGGTCTCTTCGTCGCTGACGCCTCGGTGATGCCCATCGTCGTCAGTGGAAACCTGAATGCGAACTGCATCATGATCGGAGAGAAATGTGCTGATATGGTTCGGCAAGACATTTAGTCGGTTTTGGTGGAGAGAATTCACCCAAGCATCATCTTTAAGTAATCGAATTCGGCAACAAAGCTTCACGTTTCTGGCTGCAAGCATGGAGATCACACTGGACCAAAGTATCAGAACCGCCATCCTCACACAAATGAGCAATCCGCATGGAGGACCAGGGCCCTACCACTTCCCGTGTTGAGCGCAGAACATGATCGACCGGATAGTCCGATCCTTCACGACGAACACTCAAGCCAATCGCCGCAATATCCTAGGACACTGGCTGCATCGACCAATCCAACCGACCGCCGTTCGTTGCAACGGCGCGCAGATAGTTAGGCCCATCAAGCTGGTACTCAACAGACGTTTTCAACCAACACTCAGATGACAGGTGTATCATGAGCCCGGCCTGGTTGAATCGATGGACAGGGCGTAAGCGCGCACACGTGCTTAAAGCGAAATTCCCATTGCTCCGCAGGCAAAACAAGTGGTGCTCGTTGTCAGCACGCGGCTCGTAATGCGTGCGCTGCCAAAAGTCCGTTTCAACCCGTGTCCCGACGATGAGATGCTGATCGGCAATGTCATATCGAGCTAGCTAGAGGATTCAACCATTGGAGGCGCGGATCGATTTGCGCCCGGTCGTGAAAACGTTTGTCAACGCTTATGTTAGGTATTCCTCCCTCGTCGGCTTGCAGACTAACTTGGGAGTTCGGTACAATATTGAAATGCTCCTCTCTTCGCCTCACGATGACGAGAGGCAAGCCCCGCTGTGGACTTGCCCCGATTTCGTGGAGAGGTGAGAGCTTGGGATCAAGCTATGTAATCTGATGGCACGTTATCCTCCTGTTTCGTGGCATTCTTTGGTTCGATCCCCGGCG
>Ga0335072_10012647_pt1 | contig 12055 bp, 6 predicted proteins | sample Lox_Sample_21_FD_206725 | JGI IMG/M metagenome (GOLD analysis project Ga0335072, IMG submission 206725) | Soil microbial communities from Loxahatchee National Wildlife Refuge, Florida, United States - Lox_Sample_2.1 | ecosystem: Environmental > Terrestrial > Soil > Wetlands | place: USA: Florida...
GGAGCCGTGCGTGCCGCGTGCAGCCCAAAATAGCCTTGCCGCAGATGAACCCCGGATCGGGTCCGGGGCAGGCGCAGATGAACGCAAATATTTCGGTACCGTTGGCAGCTTCGGGGGCACCTCGCGGATCAATGGCAGATCTTTGCCCGCCACGACGCTTCTCATCGTTGGCAGTACAGTGTCAGAGCCTGGACCGAGAGGCGAAGTGATCTCGTGCGCCAATGGATGTAGCTGCAGGATCGCCTGATGGAGTCGGACCTGCCGCATTGCGGCGTTATGCCCGATTTTACCCACCTCGCCGCGGATGCCGCACCAGCCATAAAGCATGTCGTCTGGGCGGGTACCACCAGGGCAGACCAGTGGTCTTTCCCGAGGCCGCGGTCACGCCAGCAGTGCATGTGCGGGCCGCCGAGGTCGCCTGAGACGGAGCAAACCGCAGCAGCACACGCGCACCGTGGTTAACGCGATGCCGGGAGGCTGCGTGCCCCCCCGGCATTCACGCCTTACGCCGCGTGCAGCAGTTCCAGCACTTCCTCGAACACTTCCATGTTCTTGCCGAAGGAGATCGCCGCCGCCTGGCAGCCGCACACCAGATGCATCCAGCGCCACGGCTCACGGGTGTTGCGATATTCCTCGACCACCGCCTGGTGATGCTTGAACGCGTGCATCTCGGTGAAGCTGTCGTGGCAGACGATGTCGGCCAGGCGCTTGATCAGCACTTCCGGATCGTAGCGCAGGTTCACGTATTGCTGCGCCAGGTTCACTGTATTCTTCACCTCCGGCACGGCGCGCATGCGGCCCAGGTTGGTCACAGTGGACCAGTCCGTCGGCGGCTGCGTGTAGATGCTCTGGGTGATCGCCTCGAGCAGTTCTTCCTGCGTCCGGTGCGGCAGCTTCGCCACCGCGTCCGGATCGGGCTGCGGCGAGGCCTCCATGCGGTGCTGCGTGGACTTCACTTCCGGGCCGGTGTGCCAGGTCAGCAGCACCAACAGCTTGTTCTTCAGGCTGAGCCCGTCCAGCTTCAGCAGCCAGCGGCGCACATTGGCTGACGTGTGCAGATGCACGTCCATCGGGTTGCCGGTCAGCGAGCGCAGGAACAAGCCGGCGGCGCCGATCGACAACGCCTCGCCCGCGCCTTCCAGCGACAGGCCGTTGGCCAGTGCCTCGGCGGTCAGCGTCGGAATCTCGCTATAGGCGCTGACGTCGCGGATGCCCTCGCCCAGCTTGCCGATCGCGGCGGTTTCATCCTCGCCGGTGCGCTGGCGCAGGATGCGGCCGAGCAGGTTGTGCTTCTCGATCAGCGCCTCGGCCTCGGGGACCATGCGCTGCTGCGGGAAGCGCGCGACATAGCGGACCGCGGGGCGCATCAGCACCGACAGGTGGTCCCAGCCCAGGTATTGATCCATCCCGCGCCAGAGATAGGCGGGGAACAGGAAATAGTGGTCGTCGAGGGCGTTCTTCGGAATGGCAACGGTCATCAGCAGGTCGTACGCCTCGATCGGCGGAACGTGCTGCCACAGCCATTGGAACAGGTGATCGGCCTTGTTGCTTTCGCCGCGCTCGCAGGCACGGAAGAACGCCGCCTTGGCCGCTTCGACGCCCTCGGCGGTGACCACGTCACCGGAGCCGTCATATGCCATATCCTGCAGCCGGTTCATGCCGGAGGTCGCATCCAGCGGCGCGAATTCCAGCAACTGGAACGGCGACGTCACCGGATCGTGGATGTGCTTGTTGGACAGCGCCACGTGTTGCAGCACCGGAAGGAACTTGTCCTCGCCTTCCAGCCGATCGACCAGTTTCGAAATCGCATACAGCCCCGCCAGCGGATGCAGGGGACCGCCGTGATGGCCGGGAGGCAGATCGGCCGAACGGGTCACCGCCAGCGCCGACGCGGTCAACATGGTCTTGATCGGCACCCCGTCGCGCAGTTTCTCCAACGTGCGGTCGAGGATCTGATCGCGTGGCGTATCCTCGACGAATTGCACCAATGGTTCTATGTTTTCGTCGTATCGCACCCGTTGCGGCATGGCAGGACTCTCCCTTAACTTAAGTTCATCTCACTCTCGCTGAGTCGGATTTGGCAGGGATCGTCTCGCTTCCGGCGGGACGTGTCAATGTTGGCAGGCTTGTACGGGTTTTCCTGACAGGACCGCGGAGGCGCGGGCGCCGATTCTGGCGCCGCGGCGGTGACCCGATTCAGGCCCTGCCCCGCTTGACTTGCCGGAACCGCCGGGGCTTGTGTCGCGGCCCCCGACGCGGGGCAAACATCCGACACCGGGACCCTGATCATGCACGCTTACCGCACCCATACCTGCGGCGCATTGCGCGCCACCGATGCGGGCAAGGAAGCCCGCCTCTCCGGCTGGGTGCATGTCAAGCGCGATCACGGCGGCCTGCTGTTTATCGACCTGCGCGATCATTACGGCATCACGCAATGCGTGTTCCCCGCCGGCTCGCCCGCCTTCGCCGCCGCCGATGCCGTGCGGCCGGAGAGCGTGATCACCGTCACCGGCCATGTCGTGCCGCGCGAGGCCGGCACGGTGAACCCCAGGCTGCCCACCGGCGAGATCGAACTGCGCGCCAACGACCTGGTGGTGCAATCCACCGCCGAGGTGCTGCCGATCCAGGTAGCCGGCGAGGAACGCTTCCCCGAGGAATTGCGGCTGAAATACCGCTTCCTCGACCTGCGCCGCGACAAGCTGCATCGGAACATCGTGCTGCGCGCGCAGGTGATCGCTTCGATCCGGCGCCGCATGATCGATGCCGGGTTCACCGAATTCCAGACCCCGATCCTGACCGCCGACAGCCCGGAAGGCGCCCGCGCATTCCTGGTGCCGGCGCGCTTGCATCCCGGCACGTTCTACGCCCTGCCGCAGGCGCCGCAGCAGTTCAAGCAGCTTTGCATGATCGCGGGGTTCGATCGGTATTTCCAGATCGCGCCCTGCTTTCGCGATGAAGCTTCCCGGGCTGACCGTTCGCCGGGCGAATTCTACCAGCTCGATTTCGAAATGAGCTACGTGACGCAGGAAGACGTGTTCCAGACCATCGAACCGGTGATCGCCGGCGTGTTCGAGGAATTTGCCGAGGGCCGTGGCGTGACGCCGGCGCCCTGGCCGCGCATTCCCTACGACACCGCGATGCTGGACTACGGCAGCGACAAGCCGGACCTGCGCAATCCGCTGGCGATCCGCGACGTGACCCAGCATTTCGCCGGTTCCGGCTTCGGACTGTTCGCGCGCATCGCGGCGAGCGGCGGCGTGGTGCGCGCGATTCCCGCGCCGGGCGGTGCATCGCAGCCGCGCAGCTTCTTCGACAAGCTGAACGACTGGGCAAAGGCCGAGGGCGCCGGCGGCCTGGGCTACATCGTGTTCGATGCCGATGGGCCGAAGGGACCGATCGCGCGCAATCTGGAAGCCGACCGCGCCGAAGCCGTGCGCGTGGCGTGCGGATTGCAGCCCGGCGATGCGGTGTTCTTCGCCGCCGGCAAGAAGGATACGGCACCGAAATTCGCCGGCACCGTGCGCACGCGGCTGGGTGAGGAACTCGGCCTGATCGAGAAAGGCGCATTCCGATTCTGCTGGATCACCGATTTCCCGATGTACGAACTGAATGAAGAAACCGGGCAGGTCGATTTCAGCCACAACCCGTTCAGCATGCCGCAAGGCGGGCTGGAGGCGCTGAATGCGCAGGATCCGCTGACCATCAAGGCGTTCCAGTACGACATCGTCTGCAACGGCGCGGAACTATGCTCGGGCGCCATCCGCAACCATCGGCCGGACATCATGGTGCGCGCGTTTGCGATCGCCGGGCATCCGCCGGAGGAAGTAGAGAAGCGCTTCGGCGGCCTGTGGAACGCGTTCCACTACGGCGCGCCACCACACGGCGGGGCTGCTCCGGGGATCGACCGCATCGTCATGTTGCTCGCCGACGAGCCGAACATTCGCGAAGTCATCCTGTTCCCGCTGAACCAGCAGGGCCTGGATTTGATGATGGGCGCGCCGGCGGAAGTGCCGCCGGCCCGGCTGAAGGAGCTGTCGCTGCGGCTGGATCTGCCGCCGAAGGTGCGAAGCGGAGGATAATAAGGCCGGGGACGGTGCATCCGCCGTCCCCGCCCCGACGCCCCTCAATTCAACCCATAGAACCCCTTCGCTCCGCCGGCCATCACGCTCGCCACCGTCGCCGCGGGCGCATTCCCCAGCAGCCCGCGCACCTTCGCCGGCGCACCGGGGAAGAACCCGTCGGGATGCGGATAGTCCGTCGCCCACAGGATCTTGTCCGGCCCGACGTAATCGACCAGCGCGCCCAGGCAGCCTTCCACCGGCTCGAATGCAATCCAGCAGTTGCGCTGGAACAACTCGGAAGGCCGCGTCGTCAGTCCGGAATCGTTGAAGCCGACATCGTCGAAATGCCGGTCCATGCGGTCCAGCCACGGCGCGATCCAGCCGCCGCCCGATTCCAAAAACGCCACCCGCACCTTGGGATGCCGCTCGCACACGCCGCCCCAGATCACCGCCATGCAGGCCAGCATCATCTCCATCGTGTGGGTGATGATATGACGCGCACCGCGTTCCTCGAAGCGGTCCATGCCCACCTGCATCATTCCGCTGCTGCCGCCTTCGTGGAACCCGACGGACATGTCGAGTTCTTCCGCCATGGTCCAGAAGGGCTCGTAATCCGGATGGTGGATCATCTTGCCGTTATATGGATTGGGCCGCAGGAACACGCCACGAAAGCCCAGCTTCTCGCGCGCGAACCGCATCTCCTGGATCGCCAGTTCCACCGACTGCATCGGGATCATCGCCACGCCGAACAACCGGTCGGGGTACGGCTTGCAGTAATCGGCGAGCCAACGGTTATAGGCGCGCGCCATCGCCGCGGCGGTTGGCGGGTCCTGCACCGCACCGGCGAACAAGCCGATCGACGGATACAGGAACGCCGCATCGATGCCGTCCAGGTCCATGTCGGGGATGCGCGCATGCGGATCGAACCCGCCCTTGCGTCCCTGCTCGTATTCCATGGTGTCGTCCACCACGGTGCCGTCGCGCGCGCCCACCGCACCCAGCGCGCCCAGCCCCTTCTTGCTGCCCAGCAACTGGCCGCCCACCTGCAGCCGCTGCTTGCCATCGGCATCGCGCACCAGCCGCGGCGCGCTGTCGCGGTATTGCGGGTCGATGTAGTCGACCCACAGATTCAGCGGTTCCAGGATGTGGCCGTCCGCGTCGATCACGTTGTAGGCGCGAGTCATGGACCGTCTCCATTCTGTTGGTTGGCGGAATTCTGTTTGTTGGCGGAGGCACCGCCCAGCGCCGGATCGGCTCCCGCGAACCGACCTTCTGCTGGGGCGACGCTCCTACCGGCGAGTATTCCACCCGGCACGAACCCGCACAATCGCAACCGGAGATTGGTTCTCTATCCGTTCCTATGCCGCGCGGCAAACAGCCAGGGCCAAAGCGTGACGCGTTAGGAAATCAGTAATCTTTCGCACTGATAGTCCAACGCCACCGGCGTGTTCCCCTGGCAAAGCTGCCTGGGCTGGCAGCCGGGCCTGGCGATTCATTGCTACCCACGGTTGTCTCTTCCGCCGCCAAACGCCGCCCGCGCTGCGATTGGCACAGCGACAGCCGCCGGGACGAGGAGGGGGCCGCATGTCGACGACGATCAACACGGGCGTTACCATCGGCGTGACGCTGGGGAGTGGCACCTACACCTCGCCCCTGACGATCGTGTCCCCCGGCTACATCAGCTACAGCGGCACCGGCTATGCGCTCACCGGCAGCGGCGTGGTGGTCAACTACGGTACCATCGCCCAGACCGGCGGCACCGATGGCGCCGTTAGCCTGACCGGCGCAAGCAGCGTCACCAACTATGGCGCGATCACCGGCGTTGCCGGCTATGCCGTCGTTCTGGGCGGCACGGGCGGCATCAGCAACACCGCCACCGGGGTCATCAGCGGCTATTTCGGCGTCAAACTGGCCGGCGCCAATGCCAGGCTGACGAACCTGGGGTCGGTGATCGCCAGTGGCGTCACCGGCAACGCGGCCTACCTGGCCGATGGCGGCAGCATCACCAATGGTGCCGGCAGTGCGACAACGGCGCTGCTGCAAGGTGCGGGCGGCATCGCCGTCGGCGGCAACGCGGCCGGAACGATCGCCAACTTTGGCACCATCGCCGCGAATCTCAACGGGACCGACGGTGTCAGCCTGTCCGGTGGCGGCACGATCACCAACGGCGCCGTCGGCGTCACGCAGGCGCTGATCCAGGGCTATTCCGACGGCATCGCGAGCTCCGGCAATTACGCGGTGACGGTCAGCAATTACGGAACGATTACCGAGACCGGTGGGCCATCGGGCGACTACGCGATTTTGATCGCGGGCAGCGGGGCGGTCAGCAATATCGGCACCGCATCGCTGATCCAGGGCGCCGGCGGCATTTCCATCGCGCTGCGCGGCAGCGTCGCAAATGACGGCACCATCGCCGCCCCGTCCGGCTACACCGCGGTTCGTTTCCAGAACGACGGCACGGTCGTCAATACCGGCACCGCGTCGCTGATCGAGGGTACCGAGGGCGGTATTGCCATCGGCGGCGCCGGCAGCATCGTCAACGCCGGCACGATCCTGGGCCTCGCCTCCAACATCTTCGATGCGATCAGCATCACCGGCAGCGGCACGGTCGCCAACACCGGCAGCGCGGCGCTGATCAGAGGAGTCCGCGGCGTCGTCATCGACGGCGTCGGCAGGGTCACCAACACCGGGACGATCCAGGGCATCGTCGGCGGCTCTTACGGCATTCAGCTCGCCGATGGGGGCAGCGTCGTCAATGGGGCCGGGACCGCGACGGCGGCGCAGGTCTACGGCGCGATCGGCGTCTACGTGGAAACGGCCGCGGGCACCGTGGTCAACGACGGCACGATCATCGGCGCTGCCGGGGCCGGCATCTACCTCGCGGTCGGCGGCAGCATCGTCAACGGTGCCGCCACCATTACGTCAGCGTCGATCCAGGGCAGCAGCTACGGCGTGCAGGCCAACGCCGCGAGCACGATCACCAATTTCGGCACCATCGTTGGCGGCAACGTCGGTATCGATCTTGCCGGCGGCGGCACGGTCGTCGATACGGGCAGTATCGGCGGCACCTCCTACGCGATCATGTTTGGCGCGGCCAACGATGTGGTCGTGCTGCAGCCCGGCTTTATGCTCAGCAACGGCATCAAGGGCTTCGGCACCGGCAACACGCTGATGTTGCAAGGCAATAGCCTGACATCGGTAACCGCCAACTATTCCAGCCTTGGCCTGATGAACTTCCAGACCGTGGCGTTCGCCGGCGGCCCCGGTGCCTACGCCACGCTGGTCGTCAACAACTATGCGGTGCTTCCCGGCAGGATCACCGGCTTCACCGGCTATAATGAACGGATCGACCTTACCAACCTCAGCGACATCAACAACGATGCCTCCGTCAGCCTAACCGGCACCATACTGACCGTTGCCGGCGATGGCGGCGAGACCGCCACACTGACCCTCGGCAGCGGCAGCTACACCGGTGTCATCTGGAAGGCCACCAACGACCTCAGCGGCGCGAACGGCACTGCCGTGTATCGGGAAACGCCAGACACGCCACCGCTGATCACCAATCTGGACACCTATCAAGGCATTCCGGCCGGGACCACGGCGATGCCGTTCCTCAATGTCGGCATCACCGATACCAGCCCGAGCGCGACCGATACGGTCACCGTCGCCCTCGCCGACAGCACCAGCGGAACGTTGTCCAGCTCCGCCGGCACCTTCGACGCGGGGACCGGGGTGTTCAGCGTCAGTGGCTCGCCCGGGGCGGTCCAGACCGCGCTCGACGACCTGGTGTTCACCCCGTCGGGCACGGCCGGATCGGGTGGCTGGCTCAGCAGCGTCGGCTTCACCATCGACGTCAACGGCCCCGGCGGCAGCATCGCGGGCAGTGCCAGTGTCATCGAAGTCGACGAAGTGCTCGGCCTGGGCACGATCAGCGGCACCAACGTCGCGATCTCGGTCACGTCGATCAACGGCGGCTTCGCGACCGCCGCCCCCGGCAAGACCAACGAAGCGGTGATGATCGATCCCGCCGCCAACACCACGATTGCGTTGCCAACCAGCTATCTGGCGGCGTTCGTCAGCGGCGCGAATGCCGTCACCTTGACCGACCCATCGGGGGCGGGCGGCGCGATACTCGCGGGCAATGCCGGCGCCGATACGCTCTCGTCAGGCGCCGCCAGCGATACATTGCTCGGCGCCGGCGCGGGCTCGACGCTGCGGTTCGTTACGGGTGCATCGAACGGCCTTGCCTTTGCCCCGACCGGTGGCGTTGTCATGACCGATGCCGGAACCGGCGACACGATGCTGGGCTCCAGCGGCGCAACGCATGCAACGCTGACCGGCTCCAGCAATGTCTTCTTCGGGCAGGCCGGCGCCACCACCGTGCAGGCCAGCGGGCACGACGATACGCTCGTCGGCGGCTCCGGCGGTACCGCCTTGCAGTTCATCACCGGCGCGCAGGACGGCGTCATATTCGGCGGTTCGGATGCCGTGACCATCTCGGATGCCGGCACGAGCGACACCGTGCTCGGCTCCACGGGCACCACCGTGGCAACGCTGTCCGGCACCAGTTCATTGTTTGTCGCCCAGGGCAGTAACACCACGGTTCAGGCAAGCGGCCACGGCGACAGGATCATGGGAGCAGGCACCGGGTCGATCATGGAGTTCACGGCCGGCGCGACGCTTGGTGTAGCGTTCGGCGGCTTGAACGCCGTCACCATGATGGACGCGGGTGGCGGAGACACGCTGGTTGGCTCGAACGCCAACACGACCGTCTCGGTCTCCGGCACCGACGCGACGTTCATCGCCCAGGGCGGCATGGCCAGCGTCACCGCCAGCGGCAAGGGCGACACGCTGGGCAGCGGTTCCAACAAGGCGATCTTCAACTTCACCACCAGCGCATCGGACGGAGTCGCATTTGGCGGCGCCGCGGCGCTTTCTCTGTCGGACGCCGGAGCCGGCGACAGTGTGCTGGGTTCCAGCACCAGCACCAAAGCGACGATCTCCGGCACTGGCGCATTGTTTTTTGCCGGGAGTGGGGCCGCCAGCGTGACTGCCGGCGGACAGGGCGACACTCTGGTCGGCGGCTCCGGCCAATCGACCATACGATTCGCCTCCGGCGCCACCAACGGCCTGCTGTTCGGCGGCTCCGGCGCGCTTACCCTGTCCGACAAGGGCAGCGGCGACACGCTGGTGGCGGGCAGCAAGGCGGCCGCCGTATCGCTCGCCGGCAGCGGCGCGCATTTTTTCGCCGGAACCGCCAGCGTCAGCGCCGTCGACAAGGGCGTGTCCGATACCATCAGCGCCGGAAACGCGCCGCTCGCGATCACGTCCGGCGGCAGCGGGTTGGTCGTGTTCGGCAGCACCGGCACGCTCTCGTTCACCGGCGGATCGAATGGCGCCACGATCATGGCGGGATCTGGCAAGGCGTCGATCGCCGGCGGCAGCGGCGGACTGACACTGTTCGGCGGTGCCGGCGGCTTGATCGACTATACCGGCAGCACAGGCAGCCTGACCTACGCGGCCGGCGCCGGCGCCGAGACGCTGGATGCCAGCGGTTCGACCACAGGCAACCTCATGTTCGGCGGCAGCGGCGCAGATTCGATCGTTGGCGGACAGGGAGCCGGCCAGGGTAACGACACGCTGGCGGGCGGCAGCGGAGCCGATACGCTGGTCGGCAACACCGATGCCAGCAGCAACGATTTGTTCGTGTTCTTCATGGCGAACGGCGGCACGGCGGCGGCGGAGGTGGTGCAGAATTTCACCGCGAGCGATCAGGTGGTGCTGGCCGGCTATGGCGCCGGCGCCGCCGCCACGGCGCTCAGTATGGCAGGCACGCATGCGGGGTCGGTGACACTGACGCTGTCCGACAATACCACGATCACGTTCGCCAATATCGCGAACGCCAGCGACCTGACCGGGCATATCGGGTCGTTCTGAGCTTGCCGGAGGCGGTGAAGCGGCGCTGCCTCTGGGACTGGCCTGGCGCCCTGTCGGCCCGGCGACCTGGTGACTTGGCGGCCTGGCGGCCTGGCGGCCTGGCGGCCTGGCGGCCTGGCGGCGTGGCGGCGCGGTCGCGCTCCGCCCGCTGTCTGGCGGACCGGCTGCCGCCGGACTACACCTGACCCCGAGCGATCCAGGAAGCGCGGCGGGGCAGCAGCACCATGATCAACAAGATCGTCCGGGACATGGCGGACGCCATGGCGGGCATCAAGGACGGTTCCACCGTGCTGATCGGCGGTTTCGGTGCCGTCGGCCAGCCCAATGCGCTGATCGACGGACTGATCCACCAGGGCGCGCAGGACCTGACCGTTGCCGCCAACAATGCGGGCGTCGGGCACGCCGGCCTGGCGCGGCTGATGGAGCTGGGGCGCGTGCGGAAGATCATCTGTTCTTTTCCGCGGTCGTCCGATCCGGTGGTGTTCGAGACTCTGTACCGCGCCGGGAAGATCGAGCTTGAGATCGTGCCGCAGGGCACGCTGGCCGAGCGCATGCGCGCCGCCGGCGCCGGCGTGCCGGCATTCTTCACCGCGACCGGCGTCGGCACCAAGATGGCGGTGGGCAAGGAGCATCGCGAGATCGACGGCCGCACCTACATCCTGGAGAGGTCGCTGCCGGGCGACGTGGCGCTGGTGGAGGCGTGGGAAGCCGACCGCTGGGGCAACCTGACGTTCCGCGAATCGGGCCGCAACTTCAATCCGGTGATGGCGATGGCCGCGGCGCTGACCATCGTGCAGACGCAGCACGTGCGGGAGCTGGGCGAGATCGACCCCGATCACGTGGTGACGCCGGGCATCTTCGTGGACCGGGTACTGCACGTCCCCTACGGCGACCCGAGCGGCTTCTGACCCGGGCGGCCAGCGGTCGCCAAGGCGAGCGCGTGCGCGTGCGCCAGCCATCCGGGCGGGTTCTGACCCAGGCGGCCAGCGGCTGATCCGGCCGCACGGCCAGGCCGCTGACGGTGCGGGGAGAACGCGTCCTCCCGACTCGGCAGCTGTCAATCCGTTGCGGTCCTGGCGGATGATATCCCCAGCATTTTGTGGTCACCGGCCCGATTCCCGTTGACCCACCCCACAGCCGCGCAGTACCCCCGACTCGTGACAACCATCGAGTCGCCCTCCTTCATCCGGCTGCGTGGCCGGTCCTTCATGGCCCTGGTGCTGGCGCCGGAAACGCCGCTGGGCACCTGGATCGCGGCGCTGGACGCCCAGATCGAGCGCTCGCCCTCGTTCTTCGACAACCGCCCCGTGGTGGTGGACCTCGCCGGCCTGCCACGCGAGCAACCCGACGTCGAGGGCCTGCTGGCCAGCCTGGAAACCCGCGGCATCCGCGTCATCGGCACCGAGGGCGCGCATCCGTCGTGGCGGGGCGTGGAGACCTGGGGCCGCCCGCTGCCCAGCGGCGGCCGGCCCACGCGCGACCCGACGCCGCCCGACGAAACCGCCCGTCGCGCCGCGCCGCCGACCGACTCCGCCACCGCCGAGCCGGCCGGCGGCCTGCTGATCGACTATCCGATCCGCTCGGGCCAATCCGTGGTGTTCGAGAAGGGCGACGTGACCGTCATTGGTTCGGTCAGTTCCGGTGCCGAGGTGATCGCCGGCGGCTCGGTGCACATCTACGGGGCGCTACGCGGCCGCGCCATCGCCGGGTTCTCCGGCAATCCGCGTGCCCGCATCTTCTGCCGCCGGCTGGACGCCGAACTGCTGGCGATCGACGGGGTTTACCAGATGGCCGAGGACATGGACGCCAGGCTGCGTGGGCACGCGGTGCAGGCATGGCTGGACGGCGAGGCCATGCGCATTGCCGCCATGGACTGAGAGACCCGGACTGCCAGACGTGGACTGCCAGACGTGGACTACCAGACGTGGACCGCCAGACGTGGACTGCCAGACGTGGACTGAGAGACCCGGACTGCAAGACCTGGACCGACAGACGCGGACTGGAAGACCTGGACTGAGACACCTGGACTGCAAGACGAGGGGAGAAACCGATGGCCA
>Ga0335072_10012649_pt1 | contig 12053 bp, 13 predicted proteins | sample Lox_Sample_21_FD_206725 | JGI IMG/M metagenome (GOLD analysis project Ga0335072, IMG submission 206725) | Soil microbial communities from Loxahatchee National Wildlife Refuge, Florida, United States - Lox_Sample_2.1 | ecosystem: Environmental > Terrestrial > Soil > Wetlands | place: USA...
CTGCTCCAGAAAATGATATCTTCGGACTTGAATGTCAACAATCTCACAATCCTACCCTGTAAGCCTTGTATAATTCTGCAGAACATTGTATTCACTAAAACCCCTATATAGCTGCTCTAACTCTTCCTTTTCTCGATGATCCAGAAGCTTTGCAGCTTAAATGGAACGGAAAGACAGAACAGAAAATAAGTGTATTCAAAGGTCGTGAAATAAAGTCTGTTCATTTCAAGGACGTAACCATGATTAAATACAACCGGAAGGAGAGCAAGCTTCTCTTCCAGTTCTCACCAGAAGATTCCAACAAGCCAGAAGAACTTCTTTTAATTCTGCTACCAGTCTCCGACAAGATCTGGCAGATTCTTCAAACGTGCTGTTATTCCCTTATAAAGGGCAAACCATCCAAGCAGCAATGTGATATGGAAGGCTCTGATTTCTTTGAGGACAAAGCCAAGGTTTTGATGAACCTCCGCGTTAAGCGGGCACCCATGGTTCCCGTCCCAAACAGGCCGGTCCCTCAGGTCGCCAATAGAGGGCAGAATTCTAGAAAGAAACCAAGGAGGCCTTCCAAAACGTTATTTCAAACTCGGATAAATCCTACTCCCAGCTTTGAGGTACCAGGTATTACGCCAGCTAAACCACTTACTATTCCCAAAGGGCCAGTTTCCAACGCGGTGATAACTCCAGACAAGCGGCCTGATGTTCCCAGAGAACCGAGCCCAAATATAGTTGCAACTCCAGACAATCAACAAGTCCCTGTTAATGAGGAGCATGCTCTTAGCTTACATCAAAGCTCTCTAGACATTGAACGCGAGGCTGTAACAGAGGACTTAGAGACAATAACCCATGAAGCGAATATTAAAGGTGGGAAGGACACGATGATCGACATCGAACCAGAATTTCAAGATCCTTCACCGCCGGGTCTCTATTACAAATCAACCCTGAAGTCTGGAACTCTTGTTCCAGTACGCTTGAATGATCTGGTGGTTCGGCTGCGTAGTGAGACGGAGCGAGAAACTGGTGGAAAAAGAGACAAACTGGATATTTTTGACGGTCCTTGGCGTATTGTCGAGTTTGATCTACCTAAAAACACTTATTGCACGAAGCTTTCAATTGACAAGGATGAAGGAGACAGGTAAGACCGTGCTTGCGACGCTTTGCCTGTTATTCATTGGAGGTACTAATCATTTTCACTAGAAATGAATCTCCGTGTCTTCCCCAATATGATAAGGTTGAATCGAAGAAGATGTTGAAAACCAAAGTCCGGTTAGGCTTTCCTCGAGAGTCCCATGCTGTCAGCTGGGTAGAGTTAAACCGGTTGCTTCCAATTACCAAGCTCGAGAACTTACAGAACGGAAAATTACACGCCTCCTGCTGGGGAGTTACTGAGCTGACAGCTTTTAAAAAACTTCAAAGTGAGATGGCAAGTCAGAATTTGGAGTTGCTCGATCCTAAACACCAGATATTTACTGTTGAGATGCCTGAGGAAAAGGACACGGATAGCAGAGAAGGCTCTGCGGATGATGCGGATGAAGACGAAGTGGAGTTACCTATGCATATCGTGGAGATCAAAAGTGGCGTATTCGTGGCCATAATGGAGGCCGATCCTAAGGCAGTGGGTGATGACGATAGCTATCTAGTGGAGAAACTTCGTTCGAAACGACTCCGACTATTCAAGTTAAACTCATCAGAAGTAAGAAAGCACAAGCTGAAAACTGATGAAGAGGACCCATGGGTTAAGCGACTATTGAAAGTAAATGGAGCCAACTCCTACGGATAGGTAAATGACTAATTTATGCCATAGGAAATGCCTCAATTAGCAGTCAATCGGATTGTGGTCAGTGAATACAAGGTTCATTGGGCTGGATGGCCAGACGAAGACGACACGTGGGATATAGGTACCGGCAATATCGCCAAGGGATTCATTAATGAGTACCACACACTCACGGATTTATTGCGTGATACCTCAATCGATACGCCATTGGTCAATCCGAAAGATATGATATTCAAGGACGACCTTCCGAAGCTTGGTAGGGGCAGGCAATCAGGTGGTAGTCATAAGTCTACAGGATCTTTGGGCCCGGCTCGAGGTAGTCGTCGATCGACGGCATCTTCGGTTGCAAACAGCGAGGTATGGAATTTAGGACTCAATTCTCGTATGAAGTTTGTGCTGACATGGATAAGGTGATCAATAAAGGGGCTAACTTGACAAAGGAAGATCATGATGAAGAGATGTTGGATGGGGATGAGGACATTACTATAGCGAAAGTCATCCAAACGTCACTAGATGAAGCAAAAGCTGAGAAAACAAAAGCACATCTGACGGCTTTACAGAAGGTGATGGGAGTTTCGACCAAGCCGGTTGAGATATTTGCCGCCGCCGACAGTGATATCGGCGCCGAGGAAGATGGATTCATGGAACCTGACGATCCGGATGAAGACAGGGAGAACGATGTCATCATGGGTGAAGGTGATAAACATGAAATAGCCCATAGTTACCTTGGAGGAGGTGGCGACTATGATGGTGATGAGGTGTGATTCATATCCGGCACGACTTGCTTTGTGAATACACTTTTCCGACACTGCATTGCGTCGATACCATGCCATCATCTCAATCGCAAATCTCCCAAGAGTATTCTCAAACTCTGGGTCATCATCGGGTTGCTGAATGCTCGGCTTTGCTCAAAGAATCCACTTTCATTTGCATGGCATTTCCTTTACTGTACAATAGTCCCAGCATGGGAACTTACAGCAGTTAGTTTCCGTTACTTACAACCGAGTTTGCTTTGCAAATAATTAAGAAATTCAATACCGAAGCTTATCAAGCTGAGTTACAGGTCTGTGTTTTGAGAAATATGAATTCTGTGATCTACTCCTTTACCGTTGCTATCTCTTCCCGCATTTGCATGAACTCACTTTTCTGCATTCAAGCTAGATTCATTTTTGGGATTGGTAACTAGGCAGTCACGTTCCATCCCACTGTACTCCTCGCCAACTTGCCAATCTCGAGGCTTAGCATTTCCGTCCAGGAGAATTAGGCAGATGCTTTGCAGCGCTTAGGAGTGATGGTTTGATCGGGCGTAGAAAAATAAACAAAAGGGTCAAAGAAAATCTTCATATTTCACTAAAAAGATTGCACTTTGTCCCAGCTGGACTTCCTTCCAAGGGTCTTTCGTCGATTTTTGCGGAGATGGTGGGATTGAGTTTCAGTTTTGTGAGTCGCTTTCGCGGGGGCTGTTGCGGCAAGCTGCTCGCTATGTAAAGATAGAGTCGTGTTCGCTGAGTTTGAGGTGTGGCTGTTAGGGTAGCACCATCTAGGGTGGTTGAACGCGGGTTAACGCCAAAGAGACAAGAGTTAGGTACCTGTCCTACTGATAAATATTACTCATAAGGGAAGATGAAACCATAGACAACGGCCGCTCAGAGAGACTGAGACAGCGACGACGTCGCCCATCCCCGCTCTCTCCTCCCACGACACCTGGAAAATAGAACTCCCAGCAAGCCTGTCGTGAACGGTTGACATTGAAATAGTCTCCAGGGATATTACCGTTCCCCGCCGCCAATCGGCTGACATGTGCGGGCCGAGGCTGAGCTACCCCACGACATTTCTTAACCCTCAACAACACATTGTCCGTTCGGCCAGATCAGAGTCCCGCTTCTCAAGACCAATAATAAGTTGGATCGAATTATCTGGTACGCCTCAATACGAATATCAGCTTGAGGTGGCATAGCTAGCTGAACTCGGTACGTCATCCTTAGGCAAATCATTAAGATGATATCATCCCTCCAGCCGACACGACCGAAGGTACATCCCCCTCCGCTTCTGCTCCCACACCTCAGTTCTAATAAATAAGCAGTATACTGCATCTTCATACTCTACGCCATCAGCTCCCTTCACTATGACACCACCACCGCCATCACCACTAAATCAACAAACCACCCGCACCCTCTCTGCCACCTCCGCCCCCGCTGTTCCCATCCACACCACACACTACTTTCCTCAATCCTATAAACCACGCACACAGATTGATGCCCTCCCACCAGGACCTCTTTTAGACTTCAACTTCAACGACTTCTTACGCCCAGACTACGCCTCCTTAGGTTCTCGTCGAGGAACTCTGCTAGCGTCAGCAGCACAGCCGCCACAATACGATCCCGCAATACGGCACCCCGTCTTCTTTACCAACACTCTACAAAAGCCGCCATTTGGTGTTGAGGCGGGGCATTCTGTGAGCCCGGTTGCGATGGGCTATATTAAGAACTCCATCTCGAATAAAAAAGATGGTGGGAATGTGAAATTATAGATGTGGCGGCGGGACGTTCACCATGGGGGATAAGGTGCATTATTGGAGCTGGCGGCTGGAAATATTGTTCCCAGGCGAGGAGTTGTGCTTGCAATAAACAGCATTGTGGTTCATGGCTACAGGAGGTCGGAGTTATATATGCCCTTCTCTACTTTACGAATTGTCTGTTTAACATGGCTTGTAGGGCGTCTTTGGCGTGCAGCTAGGACGTGGGCTGACCTAAATCAATGACTTTGGCTAGGGTTTCAACCCGTGGTCGAGGTGCTTGACTAAAGTTTAAGTTATGCATTTGTAACTTTTATGGCAAGCAGAGGGACAGGCCATCAGACCAAGAGGGAGAATCCTACAATATTACATATTCTCTTAAAATTTCAGATTATACGAGTATTTTGAAGTTTGTAACATAATTTATACTACGGCACTTCGATTGCTTGTTCGTTGGTTCTTGACAGAAAAGAATCCGAGAGCTTATTTCCGACGCTATTACAATTCTATGAAGCATCATATTTCGAAAGGCTATGTATGCGCCGGTCCCCTCCACTAGGTGAAAAAGGAGCTGAAATGGAGCGAAAGAGGTGGTGGGAGAGGGGTGGAGGTTGGTGGATGGTGGTGAGATAAACAGTAATTAGATAGGTTAATACCATGACGGATTTGATGAGGATGGGTGTGTATAGCTGTGATGTTATATCAATAAACGAGGAGCAGGGAGGATTTCATATGTTTTGTTTTCAGTCTATCTTGCTTATCTGGTTCTAGGGTTTTGTGTATTCCACGCTCCCTATGTATTTCTATGCCTAGTACCTGTTTCTGTATCCCTAGTATATTTCGACATTCATTATATTCCAAGATACTTGCTTCTGTTAGTACCATTATGGTAGGAGAATTCCATGCGTGTCGTGCAACTTTCAGTCGACGTCCGTCCATATTACTCCAGGCGGAAAATCATGGCAGAATGTTGATGGGTAACCCACAGCTAACCGCGTCGAGCAACACTAGCTAGAATTTTTAGGAAGCTACTATTCTGCCGCTCTAGGCCGACTTTAACTTCCAACTTTTCCTGCACCTGCATGAAATTACAATATTGAGCCAGACCTGACAGCGGGACTACAATGGTGAAAAGAATGACGGACCGGGCAGTGGAGGGTGGAGAGCAAGCCTATGCCAAACGCCAAAAGATAAAACATGTCACAAGTTCAATTGACGAAATCCAATCGTCAAGACAACTGCAACAGCTGCTCACGTTTGACCAAGATTTGGGGAATTTTGGACACGCCAGACATGGTAAACTCGGGATTTTATTTCGCGAGGCTAATGCTGACGCTCATTAGGAATCCAATCGTTCAAAGTCTTCTTAGAGTCCTTCTCAGAGGAGGACGCCAAAAAAGTTCGCCTGCTGATCCTGAAGGACTACCTGCAATCACAAATGCCGCAAGACGAGGATGATACGAGTGCTGTATACTTGGAAAATATTATGAAGATATGGAGCTTTGCGTCTCAATCAAACAATGATTCCTTGCTCTCCGCAGTACCAGCGGTGTTGGCCCTGCTCTTCAAGACGTTGTCAAACATGATGGACTTTACACCTTACGGGCTACGCCTAGGGCGTACACTTTTACAAAAGCGGCAATTGGAGCTTCTTTCACGCGGGCTTTCATCAAATAAGTCAAAGGATTATATAATATCACCGAGTCTCCGGTTGATTCGAGAAGTGACCAGTTTAGATGGCGGAGCTCTTGTGAAGGAGGTCTACCGGGCGAGGGACTCCACCTTTAAGGCTTTGGCACGAAATATCGGGCTTCGGCATGTTGGAGATGATGTCGAAGATCCTAAGAAGCCATCAGTTAGAACGCATGCCCTCCGATTCCTTCTTACATGCATAAAATATCTTCCCGTTAAAGCGAAAACCGAGCTTTTCACTTTAAGAGATGTGATTTCGGGGATTACACGCGACATCTCTAGTGATCCCCCATATCTCATAGCAGAAATCTTGGAAAGCCTCAAGGTACATGTGTTACAGGACGAAAGTCTTGCTCGGGACGCCAAGTCCAAACTTCTGCATCCAGCAAATCTTGGACGAATTGCCGCTTTGTATGGCTACAGCCGAGATGATGATGAGGTTCAACTAGGGCGAAAATCAATTAGTTCTCTGGCCCATGAGTTTCTCAAGTTAGCATGCACTACACCTAACATGGGGGTTCTTTATTCCAAAGCTGGCTTTTATCCTCGTGGCGTTGACCCAGACGAGAGTCGCGAGTTAGAGGACCAAAACTTCATCGATCTTGGCCTTGGGAGTCTGGAATGGGCTGATAAGTTCACTGACAAGGTTCCTGTGCGGAATACGATTCTATCGGAGTTTATCCAGTCACTACGGCCTTGGTCTGATATAAAACAAGCCGAACTACTTCTTGCAGTTTTTGAGGCTGCGCCTGAACTCGTTGCAGACTACTTCTTCGGAAAGAAGTCGTTTAGCTTCGAACCGAAACTCACTGCTACTTGGATTGGCTACTCGGCGTGTTTTTTTTCTGGTATTCCGCAACCAGGACCACTAAAATTCGGGCATCAGGAGAGATATGGAAGATTGCCACCACCTTCGTCTATTGTTATTGAGAGCATTTTGCCGCAGCCACTTACCCAGAAAGTTCTGACACGGTGTTTAAACCAAAAATCGCCCCTGATTACGTTTTTCGCTATTCGTTTACTCATAGTGGCATTCCAGAAGTTGCACGATATCATTAAACAGTACCGCAAAGCAGCAGATATTGGGATGTCAATCTGGATTCAAGCGGAGCAGCAGCTCACCGAAATGTTTTGTCAAAGATGTCCTGCCATGAAAGACGTAATCATTACCTTCAATAGCATCTCGGAAAGAAGTCCGATGCAGAGACAAGCTGCGGGCAAACTTCTGGTCATGTATTACGAAACCATTCCTCAAATTGCTTTAGAATCAAAGTTTGATGTTGCGACGCCTCTTACTGAGACTCTCCGTCTAATAGAAGATAATGGCATTGCAAGGGAAGAGCGCGCCATGCGAGTTATGGAGTTAGAGAGCCTATTTGAGATTGCGCATTTCTCGCCAGGGATGCGGTGGTTCAACAAACCCGAGTCTTTTCACACCTCACCATTCGCGGCAATGCTTCAACTATCGGCTCAGGCTTCTCCTGAAATTCCATTACTGAAGATTAGGGGCATTCTGGACTCTGTAATCAAAGAAAGTGGCATCATGCAAATACGAACTCGGCTATCGTCACAGGACGCTCTGGTTGCAGCTTTGAAGGCATGCAGTGGAAAAGGTAGCTCGCAGGCCGTTTATGACTTTCTTGATAATTGCGTTTTGAGATGCTCTACTACACCAGTCAAGTATATTGACGCGCTTGAGCAGTACTACACTACCGTGTATGACGAGGAACAGAGGGAGAACGAATCGAAAGGTGGCCCAACTAGTCTCCTTCTACTGGCTATAGCAGAACAGTGGCCATTCATAACGAAGTCGTCAGAAATAAAAACAATGAACGAGATTGCTAAGTTTATCGCCAACTACATGGCAGCCTCTGTGAAGATTCTTGAAGATAAAAATATCATAAAAGCAATTGTTAAAAGTCTAGTATCAGCCTGCTCAGAGGGCTCGAAAGCTCGAAAGGTGCTGGAGCGGTCTCACAAGCTCGTGGATACACTGAAGATTCCAGAACCACTCAATTCTTCCGCCAAGTCCGATGACATCCTTAACGGTGATCCTGTTGAAGAGCAGGCGAGTGCTGAGATTGAATTGTCAATGCTTCAGATCACGGACGTAGATGCCGACGACCATAGCGCGCTTACCAAATGGATAACAAAAGATATAGCAGAAGTCATAGAAGAAGGACATGCCGCCGCACTCATCATGCTACTCTCTTCTCCGTACCTCAGCGCCCGAAAAGAAGCTATGTCAAATATTACAAAGCTCGCCCTAAAACTCAAAGCCTCCTCCTACGACGAACGCGAGCAAGTATGGCTCCTCCTATCAGAACTGATGGAAACAGCAACTCCATATATTTCTGACCAGCCTCTCCCAACAACTATCACGGCTTTCGCCTCTCATGCCCTCGCTATACTCCGCGATCCTCTCCATTGCCTGTATCCCAAAATCAACAAATTCCTCTCTCAAGGCCCGACCTGGCAACTTGACAAATTCCCCCTTTTACATACGATTCTTAACGAGCCACCAACTCTCGATGATGCGCACTATTCGGAAGTCTCGCTCCTTCTTAGTTATTTAAGCACAGGACTGCGGACTGCGGGCGACATGGCAATCTTTCACAAACGACACGTCTTTGAAAAATTGCTTACCTTCTACAACAACCCCTATCTCGGAAAGAACCTCAAAGAGAAGATATTACGAGTGCTGTGGCGAGCTACCGCTGTTGAAGGCGGAAGCACAACGTTGATCACGCGACTTAGTATCTTAAGCTGGTTGCAAGCGCAGATGAGATTGGAGAATGGGAATAGGGGCTTGAAGGTGTTGATGGAACGCCTACTGAAGACCTGCGATGAGGAGAAATTGAAGGCTTGGAGTCATCGGAGCGTGGCTGATTTTTTGGCAGAGCTGGAATAGCGTTTTTCGGATAATTGCAGATACGGTGGCATGATAGATGAAAGAGCAATGCAAACCACCCTCTAAATTGCATAACTTTGTTGAGCAGCGGTATAACTGGAGGTATCTCCGGAACGCAAAGGCGTATCGCTGTAGAATACGATCAGAAATAATTAAACTATGCCAAGTGAAATTAAGTGCCTGAATAGCTAATGCCTCTACACTTTCCCTCGTACTGAATTAGACAATACTGTAGTTAGCGTGGCAAAATTATACCTATCTTGATCTTAAATTTCACTTCTAACTTTCTTTTAATAATATCAACACAGCCTACTTTAGTGCTGCAGTGCTGTTGCGCTCAAAGGGTTAGACAAGCTGCTTAGTCAGCAATTACATCACTTTGCAGGTCACTGTTAGTTTTATCTACGCTTACTTCTTAGTATTGCCGGCCTTAATTCATTCCCCTTGCCTCCCTATGCTCGAGCTGCAGACTGCGGCCAGCGTACCCACCCGTTATACCGTCCAGTAAGTCACTTAACATTTAACTCACGGAATACTGAGGGGATGAAGAGTATACACCATACCCTGAGATACACAGGCTGTCTCAGTTACATAGCATTATCATAAGTTGCAGGAGTCCAGCCAGGTCACCCGGCGGAGCGACATCAAGTCCTTAACCTTTCTCAAAGCTAGCTCTGATTTTCCGCCCTCACCAGTCGACTGCAAATACTCTGAACACACGGCTCATATCTTTAAGGAACACGATTCGTTTCAGTACCAACGCTTCCCTCTCAAAACCTTTTCTAGGGAAAATTTAACTGAAATGTCGTTCGGATTTGCAATCGGGGACTTCATTGCGGTGGGGCAGCTGGCATGGACGCTCTATCGAGATTGTTATATGGTTGCTAGGGGTGCTCCTCAAGAGTTTCAGCTACTTTTAAAGGAAATTCATACCCTCTCTGGCTCTATTAACATACTCCAAGAGGAGATCGAAGATCCTGACTCCACTTTGGTTCAAGCTGGAGAGGATCGAGTTAGGATGGTGAATGAGATGGTATCACGTATTAGCGTAACTTTGAAGGAGTTGCAGAAGGTGGCGAACAAATACAAACTACTCGGAAGTGGATTGAAGAGAAAACAAATATGGGCCAAGATCTTGTGGTCTGTTGAATTCCGCAGCATAGATTCATTGAGGAGCAAGGTATCTCTCTCTTCTCCGTTGCTTCTCAGAGAGTTCCAGAGGCTTACCTCGGAAAGCTGGTCTATCATAACACGGTGATGAATCTGCTCTTAACATCTGCTGGCAAGTGCGTTTCCTTCCAGTACCCGACCACATGGTTGGGAACTGACTGATGCTACTGCAGCTCTTCGCTGAAACGTATCGAGAGTTCAACCAAGGCCCTAGAAGCTGATGTCGTAGAAATTAAAGGCTATATTCGAGCCTCATCAAAAAACCTAGATAATCAGCCCTTTACAGCCCCGCAAGTCTCTGTAGTAGGCGATGAACTCTTCAAAGTCTCTCTCAGCGCTGCCTTGATGATGCAAGCAGAAATTTTGCAGCCTTGGAGCTCAATTGGAGTGGACCAATGGATTCAGGCCGGGCGATGGTGGCTATTAAAAGTAAGTTCTAGCTTGTGAAATTTGAACTGGAAGAGTTTATGAATCGATCAGGCCGAAATGGAGCTTTACGCAACACCAGCACTTAATCAAGCTGTTACGTTATCAGCTTATACCAATCTCATTAAAGCATCTTGGATACTAATCGATGTTATCGCCTGTCATCCACAACTGTCATTCCTTAATTCAAACATGCACTATGAAGTGCAACTTCTATCAGCGGTTAGTTACCTTCTAAAATTTTGTTAGATAGTATGATAGACTAATTTGTATTTAAAGGAATTGAAACGCGAATTCCAAAGGATCAATACTTTAAATCTTCTAGTTCCAGACTTGCATAAGCTTGAAGACCAAAATCTACAAATATGGGAAACACAAGCCAAAGGTCCACTTCTACAGCCAAGCAAAAAGTTGCTAAATGCAGACCCTACTCAGACGGATGGCGGCTATTGGACGGTTGGAGGAGAGCATATGTATTTTCAAAGGTAATATCTCGTTGCTTAGGAGTGCAGGCATTTATTAACAGAGTCAGATTTGCTTTATATCGACGACATGGTCTCACAGAGTCATTGCCTTGCATGGTACTATTCTTGGTACATGAAGAGACACATGTAGCAAGAATAGTCGCTCAAGATCAAAATGGGACTGCTCTAATGGAAGTCGCTCGTGAGCTGAGTGAGCCTGTCTCTAATAATCCTAGGTTAACTTCATTATAGTTGAACCAGAAATGGATGCACGCATAGAGGAAGGATCTGTAATCATAGGTGCCGAACACATTACATTTACCACAGACAAAGGTACCCCATACCACTTATGAAATTCTAAAAGTAGCTCCGCCGGGGATTAATATACTCGCAGACGCGGAACTACTCTGCACAATTTTCGAAGCTGCAAAGTTCTATTTCTTTTGCCGTGGCCGTGATAGTGTAAATCAGAACGACTTCAAAGGGTTCATCTTACTCGTCGCTGTGAAAAATAAGCGTCACCACGCCATAATGCGGCTACTGGATAATTATAATTCGAAAACTAGCTTTCCTGAGAAAAACTGCCTTGAAAACGTATTAGCTGTGGCTTCAACTTTAGCCTCCCAAGTTATCAGCCACCAGTTGATTGATGAGATGGACACAAATCCCGGGCGCGAGTGGAGTCAAATATCACTTTTCTCTTGGGCGGTGCAATGCGGGCATGTAGCGGTGGTGCAACTGCTGCTAGAGGAAGGGGCGGATGTTAGCGAAAAGAATAGCACTGGATGGACGATGCTACACCAGGCAGCTAAAAACGGGCATGAGGCAGTGGTGCAACTGCTAGTGGAGAATGGAGCAGATGTTAACGCGAAGGATAACGATAGAGGGACGGCGCTACACGATGCAGCTGGCAAAGGGGACAAGAGGGTAGTGCAACTTCTGTTAGAGAATGGGGCAGATGTTGACGCAAAGAATAGCTATAAAAGAACGGCACTACACGAGGCAGCTAGAGAAGGGCATAAGGAGGTGGTGCAACTACTGTTAGAGAAGGCGGTAGATGTTAACACAAAGGATGCCTGTAGAGAGACAGCACTACACAAGGCA
>Ga0335072_10012650_pt1 | contig 12053 bp, 13 predicted proteins | sample Lox_Sample_21_FD_206725 | JGI IMG/M metagenome (GOLD analysis project Ga0335072, IMG submission 206725) | Soil microbial communities from Loxahatchee National Wildlife Refuge, Florida, United States - Lox_Sample_2.1 | ecosystem: Environmental > Terrestrial > Soil > Wetlands | place: USA...
GCGTGCGCCTTTGCGTAGGCCGCGAGCCACACGCGGAATGCGGTATCGAACCGGTTTCCGTGGAGCCTCGCTTGCTCCATCGCCTCGAGCACGGCATCGGAGGCGTAGGCGATCAGCCGCGCCTCCATCAGGGACAAGTCCATAGGCGTGGATGAATCTTCTGGCTCAGTTTCTGTGGTCATGTGCTGCATCCGGGAGGTGCGGACCTTCATCAGTTGCAGGATGCCAGCGACAGCATCGGTGTATGCCTCTGACCGCTTCTCCCAGAGGCGGCGGTGCCGATCGGCCTCAATGGTCTTGGCAGCGGTCCGGCTGGCGCCGTAGTACGCGCCGCCTGCGGCGGCGACTGCTCCGATGAGGGCGATCAAGGCGGCCCCGATGGTGGGGTTCATGGACGGCAGGGTAGCGAGTTCAGCGACCTTGGGCCAGGCTGCCGAGCACCGCGGCGTCAGGTGTTCGGGTGCGCGTTCTAGTCCTGCTACTTGCCCCACATCGGCATGTCGCAGACCAGCTAAATCACCAGCCAGTCGTGACTTTGCCGACACCCTGCGCATCGCGTAGTGAGCTAACCCGGACGAAGCCGGGCTGGCAGCCTTACCGCATGCTCTCACCCGGGTTTTGCACTGAGGTTGCATTGACCTGTATTTAGTTTGCACTGGGCTAATTCGGTTTTGCATCGCCAATGCATCGCCGGTGCATGGGAAACAGGTCCGGTTACCGGTGGAATCGAGGCATGGAAAACAACTCGCAGTTCCGAGGGAGTGATGCCCGATGATCCACCACGCCAATTCAGCAGAACGCGGAAGGCTTATCGCCGGATTGCGTCAACTCGCCGATTTCCTCGATCAGAACCTGCACTTGCCCGCACCGCGCTACGCCGAGGTAATTGTGTTCCCGGCTCGCGGGAGTAATGCGGAGATGTTCGCGGAAATCGACGTGATCGCCCGGCAGATCGGCGCGACGGCCAGTGACGCCGACAGCCCGGCCGGCCACTACAGCGCCGCACGCGACTTCGGGCCGGTGCGCTACCGCGTCGTGGCGATCCCCACCCGCGACGACGAGAACAACGAGGGGTGACCGCCGTGTTCCTGCACGTCATCCTCAGTACGGTTGCCTTCCTGGCCGGTGCGTCCGCCACCGTCTTGACCCTGCTCATCCTCGGCGCCCGCCGGGGCGACCGGGGCAAGCGCCTGACCGGCCAACCCCGCGGCCGTTCCGAAATGCTCTCCCAGCGAGTTCTGACCGGTTCACGCGGCTGCGATCCCCGCGACCACGCGGAGGAGGGCCAGTGAGCAGTATTACCGACCTTTCCCCTGCCGTCTATTCCGGCCGTCACTGCCACGAAATCAACTGCCGGAAATGCCGCGCCCGGTCCCGCTGGATGCGGCGCAAGGCATGGCGAACCCGCAAGAACCCGAACCGCCGTAACCACGGCCGGAAGAGGTGATGTCAGATGACCATATCCATTCCGCTTATCGCGCTCATCGCCGTGGTGGTCTACGTCGCTTACCGGAACATGGGATTGCGTGCCTGGCACGCGGTCGCCTGCATGGTCCTCGGATTCTTGCTCGCGGCGACCGGCGCCGCACCGCAGATCAGCAACATCCTCACCGACATCGTGCGGTGGCTGGGTGGTGGCCGATGAACGCCGCGCCGTTCACGCTCTACGTCGGCGACGCCCGCGCCGTGCTGGCCGGGATGCCCGAGGGGTCGGCGAATTGCATCGTGACCAGCCCGCCCTACTGGGGCAAACGGGACTATGGCGTGGCCGGCCAGTACGGGCACGAGGACAGCCCCGCCGCCTATGTGGCGACGATGCGCGAGGTGTTCCGCGAGGCGCGCCGGGTGCTCGCCGACGACGGGACGTGCTGGCTCAACCTGGGCGACTCCTACTCGGCCAGCGGAGGCGGGGCGACCGGGATGCACGCCTACCTCGGCGAGCACATCACCACGCACCGCGCGACCGGACTGCACACCAAGAACCTGCTCGGCCTGCCGTGGCGAGTGGCGTTCGCGCTGCAAGACGACGGCTGGATCGTGCGGAACGCGATCGTGTGGCACAAGCCGAACGCCATGCCCGAGTCGGTACGTGACCGGCTATCCTGCCGGCACGAGCTCGTGTTCCTGCTCGCCAAGTCGCCCGGCTACTGGTTCGACCTCGACCCGATCCGCGAGCCGCACAAGACCGTCAAGGGGCACGAACCGCTGACACCGCGCGGCGAGCGCGGCCGTCCGCCTGGCCATCCGCAGGGCCGTACCCGCCCGCCGAAGTACGGACCGGATACGCCCGAGGTCACCACGGCCCGCCGCTACGGCGGCCGACGGCACAGCCGGGGGCACCCGAACGGGCGCAACCCCGGCGACGTGTGGTCGATCCCCACTCGCCCCTACCGCGGGCCGCACTTCGCCGCCTACCCGATCGACTTGCCGCTGCGCTGTATCGCGGCGGGCTGCAAGCCGGGCGGTGTGGTCCTTGACCCATTCACCGGGAGCGGGACGACCGGGCTGGCCGCGATCCAGCTGGGCCGGCGGTTCACCGGGATAGACCTGTCAGCGGAGTTCGCGCGGCTGGCCGCCGAGCGCATCGCCCGGGCCGTAGCCGACAAGGAGGCGGAGGCCCGGTGAACGCCGACACCTTCCAGCGGATCACGACCCGCAACGACATCGCACGAGACATCATCGCCGGGTTCGCGTCCGTCACGCCGACGCTGACGGGCGTCTTCCGGCTCGTGGATTCCGCGCTCGCCGACGTGCCCGCCGTGCTCGCCGACCTCGGGCGGGTACGGGCCGAACTCGAGGCGGTGCGGCTGGACCGGGCGAACCTGCTCGCCGCGATCCGGGCCTGCCTCGCGGCGGACGCCGACGCCGAGGACGACCCGCTCGGCTACCTGCGCGCCGAACTCGGCACGACCAGCACCCCAGCGACAGACACCAGGCGGCGGCCATGACCAGCTACCGCCAGCTACGCCGGAACGGGCGCCGCGCCCGCCGTGTCGGGCTTCAGCCGATCATGGTCATCAACACCGACGGCCAGTTTCCCACCCCGGCCGCCGTGATCCTCGCCCGCGTCGCGTGGCTGTACCGTTCCGAACTCGCGCCCGTCTTCACGGCGTGCGCGACGCTCGGGGCGGGCTGGTGGGTGCATCTCACCCACGCGGACTGGTGGCCGTACCTGCTCGGCGTCTCCGTTGTGTCTGCGGGGGTGATCGTGCGGTTCGGTGCGCGGCTCGGCTTGCCCCGGCTCGCCGAGCGGGTCTATGCGGGCATGGTGACGGCTGCGCTGGCCGGCTGGCTGACGGCAGCAGCCCTGCTCGGCCCGCTCGCGCCGCCGCTTCCGCAGGTCCTGGGCATCGGTGCGGCCGTGCTCGCGGTCCCGTGGTGGGCGCACCGGCGCCGCCGCGCGAAGGTCCGCGTGCAGCGGACGCTCGCGGCGTGGCCGGATATCTCACACGCGATCGGCCTGCCCGGATCGCAGGTCATGTCGGCGGACGTGGACCTGTGGGGATGGCGGACGCGGCTCCGTCTGGCCCGGGGGCAGACCATCGCCGATGTGACCGCGCGGATACCGGCGATCGAATCCGCGCTCGGCACGTTCCGCGGGGCGGTGCGCGTCTACCCGACCCGTGACGACAAGGCCAACCGGTGCGAGCTGCGGGTGCTCGGCACAGACCCGCACGCCGAGGCGATCGCCTGGCCCGGGCCGTCCGTCCGGTCCATCACCGAACCCATCGACCTGGGGCCATTCGAGGACGCCGAGCCGTGCCGCGTGCTGTTCCTGCGTCGGCACGCGCTGTTCGCCGGCACGACCGGCGCCGGCAAGAGCGGCGGCCTCAACGCCCTCATGGGCACCCTGGCCGCCTGCAGCGACGTGGTCATCTGGGCCATCGACCTGAAGAAAGGCATGGAACTCGGCCCCTGGGCATCATGCATCGACCGCCTGGCCACCACGCCTGAGCAAGCCGCCGCGCTACTCGCCGACGCCGTGGCGATCCTCCAGGCACGGGCCACGCACCTCGCCGCCACCGGCCGCCGCGTCTGGGAACCCTCGCCCGCCATGCCGGCGCTCGTGATCATCGTCGATGAATATGCCGAACTCACCGACGAGGCACCCGACGCGATGAGCGACACCGACTCCATTGCACGCCTGGGCCGCGCGGTCGCGGTGACCCTGGTTGCCGCGACCCAGCGGCCAACGCAGAAGGCGATGGGACAGGGCGCGGTCCGGTCGCAGATGGACACCCGGATCTGCTTCCGGGTCCGCGAGCGGCGCGACGTGGACCTGATCCTCGGCCAGGGCATGCTCGCGGCAGGCTGGAACGCGCACGCGCTCAACGCACCCGGCAAGTTCCTGGTGTCCGCACCCGAGCACACCACGCCCCGGCGCGCCCGGGCGTACCTCGTCACCGATGACGACGTGGCCCGCACCGTCGACCGCTACGCCCGTAGCCGCCCCGCACTGGACGACGTGTCACGCGCCGCGATCTGCTATAACGCTCCAGCCGAGCCAGCACCGTGGTACCTGCGAAACCCCCAGCGCGACGTGGGCGAGCCCGGCGAGACCTCGACCGATTCCCACACCACCACCCCCGAAGGCGCGCTCTGGGCCGCTCTCCTCGCATCACCCGAGGACGGAGCCGACATCGCCGACCTCATGCGGGCCAGCGGCATGGGACGTTCCACGCTGTACCGCTACCTAGCCCAGCTCGCCCAGGCCGGCCGCGCCATCCAGGTCGGATGGGGCCGCTGGCGCGCGATCACCCCCGGGCAGGCCCACGATGAGTAACTGTCTCCCGCGATTGTCTCTGTCTCTCCCTCGCGCGTGTCTGCACGTAAACGCGCCGAGACAACCGGAGAGACAAACGCCGAGACAACCCGGCGGCCCTGCCCGGTGTAGCCGGACGGCTAGCAATGTCTAGCCGCATCGTCGGCCGCGGCTTCGAGCGCAACCTAGACGCCGGCCCGTTGCAGCCGATGATAAGCAGTTTCGAGCTGCACCTGCGCGCCGAGAAAAAGTCACCGAAGACGATCCGCACCTACATCGAGGCCGCCCAGTGGCTCGCCGCCGAGTACCTGATTTCCAACGGCATCAAGTTCTGGGTCGACGTGACGACGCGGCATGTCCAGGAATGGACCGTCATCCTGCTGGACCGCTACTCGGACTCCTACGCCAACAACCAGTTCCGCGCGCTCCAGCAGTTCTTCAAGTGGCACGCCACCGAAGACCCCGACGAACCGCGCCTCAACCCGATGGCCAACCTCAAGCCGCCCAAGGTCGGCGACAAGCTCGTTCCAGTCTTCACCGAGGACGAGCTAGTGGCCATGTTGGCCACGTGCAAGGGAGGGGGATTCCAGAACCGCCGCGACTACGCGGTCATCTCGCTGTTCAAGGATGCCGGCCTCCGGCTGTCCGAGCTGGCCGGTCTGAGCCTAGACGATGTAGGCCCGGCCAACCGCGAGGCGACCGTCACGGGCAAGGGCGACAAGCAGCGAACCGTGCGGTTCACCTACGACACCGCCCGCGCGCTTGACCGGTACTCACGCGAGCGGGCCAAGCTCCCCACGGCGCGAGTCTCGGCGCTATGGCTCGGCGTGCGCGGCGGACCGATGACGGCCAGCGGCATCTACCAGATGATCGAGCGGCGCGGCCGGGAGGCTGACGTTGAGGTCAACCCGCACAAGTTCCGGCACACCTTCAGCCATAACTGGCTAGACAACGGCGGGGCCGAAGGCGACCTAATGGAACTTAACGGCTGGTCAAGCCCCCAGATGCTCGCGCGGTACGGCCGCAGCGCACGCAGTGCCCGAGCACGCCGTCATTATGACGACGTCATGGGAGACTGACCCGCCCCATGGCCAAGGACATCAACAAGCGCATCGCAGCGGAAATCTCGTGGGCCCGTACTCACGACCGGACCGCCCGCACCCGCCCCGCGCGAGAAACGTTCCTCAAGCGCTTCGAGAAGGAGGTAGACCCCGATGGCACGCTGCCACCTGAGGAGCGCCGACAGCGCGCCGAGCACGCGAAGCGCGCCTACATGCTCCAACTCGCGAAACGATCGGCCGCCGTCCGGAAAGCCAGATAGTCAACCCTTACTGTAAGAGGCGTACTTCACAGGTGCTAGATTCCTCCAGGAATCGCCAACAACCGACAACGGCTGATCTAAATTCTCTTCGCGCGAAGTGCGTCCAGGGTGCCAGCCATGTCGCGCAGCCAATTCTTCATCTTCGGCTTCGACGCTGACTCCACTTCAGTCAGCGTGTCAACCAGTAGGTTGACAGCGGTCACTGCGGATTCATGCGAGTAAGTGGTGTGAATTTCCGCTGCATTGGTGATTCCGGAAGGATGGGGAACTGTCGGGCCGGAAGTCTCCAAAAAATGTACGGCGCCACCACGCGTTGCGAACACTGAACGCCACCTATCCGTTAGCGTCTCAGCAGTTGTAACATCTTTGCAGCATCTCCGGAGCACCTGACCTGTCTGATTGACTATGCCAATCTTAGACATAGGATTCTCCCACTTGGTGACCGTTGAAGGATCCATCACGAGCCGCGTCCAAGAGGCGACAAGGGCATCCATGGAAAAGGCAGAAGAGCAGATTGCGAGTAGACTATCGGCTGTCTCGCGACCCATTTCGGCTGAAAAATTCTCCCCCTTAGAATGCAGGTCTAGCATATTTTGGCGAGCGCCGATCGCCGCGTGTGCGTGCTCGATCGCCAGCTCGGCCCACGTAATCCACATATGGACCGTGACCAAGATACTCGGCGTAGGTACAGAGGCCTGCGCAGTCGCAGTCTGGGCGTGAACTTTCGTACCCGCCTCTTCGGGGTCACTCATTTCTGCCTCCTTAATGAGTTGAGCCGATCCAGTACATCACTCTTCGGGTACCGTTTCAACCTCACACTCGTCAATCCAGCGAGCCAACATGCTGAACGCCGCAAGTGGAAGTTTCTATTCTTGAGATACCCCTTCAACCCGAAACCCCACTACCTTGAATTTTAGGACTTTTGCATCTCCGAGGTATCTCAAACCGTAGCTTGTTGACCGCACGTGACGTAACCCACTTCTCTAGAATTTCTGGTGCGAGATCCCAGTTCCGACCGGCACTGACGGATGACCTCTCCCAAGTCCAAGAACCGATCAAATTGAGTCGGAAGTCATTTAATGTGCCCCTTGACAGCTGCGCCGTGCACTAGCGTTCTTTGATTCCTGTGATTCGCAAGGTGATATTCCGCTCCTCAAGAGCTTCCGCTACCCTGAAAAGGGTGAAGTGTGAGAAAGGGGGAATTCTCTGTATGGGAACGGTCGGGCTGTCCTCTGACGGGAACGCAAGTACAACCTCTCTGGGGTAAAAGTCAGGTGTCAGTGTGCGACCGTTTCCGCGATCTCTCACGGCGCGAATAAGAGCTTGGCGGGCATCTGCGGAGTCAAGCAAAATTTCGGTGGAAACCAATGCTTGATTAAATAGGTGGCCGAATGCTGCACTGTGTCTTACGCGCGCAACATGGATCAGCTCGTCATTGGGGCCGAGCAAATCGCACGGCTCGAATCGACCGCGGCTTGATGGGATCTCTAGCAGCACTCTATCCAGCAGGACGAGCCTACGGTCAGAAGCTGCGGCGTGGGATATGTATTCGGACTCGCTCCATTTCTTGTCCCAATCGGGTAGGCCGATAAGTGCAGGGTGAGCGAGTATCCGTTCGATCTCGGGTTTTATGTCTGCGACGCGTGAACGCCTCGGGGTCGCCGACTTGGCGAGCTCTTCTCGGATTCCCAAAAACTCGTCGTCGGCCAACTCCAACAGCCCAGCTAGCCGAGAAAATCGCCGCCTTACGGCGTCGGGAACTCCGGATTCTGATTTATAGCCAGCGTCATGTTCAATCTCTGCCCAGGCGTGCTGCAATATGGAACGAATTTGCAGTTCGAATCGAATGTCTTTGTAGGCACGGTTCTCGGGCAGTTTAGAGCGCTCCGGGTTGAGCTGCAAGACGTAGTGAAGAGAGAGGTAGCCGAAACGGTCGGGATCAAGAATGGAGCGCTTATCGACAGAGTTTTCTGGATCAACAATAAATTCACGCTCTATCAGCTTTGCTACCGCGTCAACTTCGTCTTGAAAGTAAGTGATTATGCGAACGCCGAGTATGTCGGTGAGATCGTTAAGTTCTCTCTTCTTGTCTGGGCGCTGCAATTTTTGCCGGACGCTAGCCTTTGATTTTATCCTACTGGTAACGCTGTGAGATTGAATACCTTCGATCTCCAAAAGAACTTGGATCAAGGGGTCCACGGAGACCTTGAAGTCTTGCAGTCGGTTTGCTATAGCTTCGTAGTCTCTGTCAAAATCGTTCATATCTCAACCTGTCTATACTGAATAGGGACTCGAATATAATTGAGCCGCCGCTATGCGGCCGGTATCTCAAGACGGTGCCGTTATCTCTCAGGGTACTCGGCCGTTTCGAACGTCTGAGGGTTATCATCCATGGTCAAACCGTCGAGTCAGGTGCACCGAACGGGTGGCGGCCATGATCACGCCAGCGACGGCCACGGAGGCTCTGGGCGTGGTCGCTGTCTTACCTGGTGGACGGTGTGTACTGGGTCCTGCTAGCGTAGATTCTGCACCTTCCGCCTAGCGCGGTTCCGCTCGTCAGTGACATCCGTTTTCGCAGGTCCGCACAGCGCTTAACGCGGTTGACCTGAAAAGCGGAAGGTCGACAGTTCGATCCTGTCCCTGACCACCACAAGGTCTTCACGTTTGACCTGCACTTATCTTCACGTTTGGGTCTGACATTTTCGTCCGCGGCTTGTGTGCTGTGGCTGGGGCCTTGTCTGGACTGGGTTTGTGGCTGGTGCGGCTGGCCTGGGGCAGCTGGTTTCCGCGTTCCGTGCCTGGGGTTGCGCGATTTCGAGCCGTGCCGCTGACGGCTGCCGGGACCTGATGCCGCTGCGGTTATGGCGGTGCTGTGGTGGTGGCGAGGCTGGCGAGAGTCTTGCGGCGGCGGCGGCGGGTTCTGGGCGGCTGTCCGGCCGCGGCGCGGCGGGCGTCGTCTTCTTGGCGGGCGTCCCATGCGGTCAGGATGCGCTGGTTGCGGACGGCCAGCAGGCAGGCGAGCCAGAGCGTGAGGGGGGTCAGGCCCATCAGGCGGATCCAGCCGCGGGCGATGTTGTTGCTGGCAGGGTCCTTGGCGGTGGAGAAGGTCCGCTCGGCGCCGGTGCGCCGGGCGTAGGAGCGGCGGTGCGCTGCCGAGGGGTAGTCGTGCTTTTGCGCGGTCTTGGCAGTTGCCTCGGGCGGCACGGTGATGGTCTGCTGACGGCAGCAGGCCGGCGGGTGTTCCGGCGGGGTGAGGATCTCCGGCCGGTCGCGGGTGAGCGTCATGGAGGCCGGGCGCAGCGGGCAGCGGATCTTGCCCATGACCGCGGGGCAGGCGACCCGGTGGTAGCCGTCGTGGTCGTCGCTGGTGACCCGGCCGAGCTTGTGGCGGGCGAGCTCGGCGGATTGCTGGTCATGCGCGCTGACCTGCTCGGGAGCGGCGTCGCGGGCCAGCGGCCCGAGTCCCAGCAGCGTGCGGGGTGTCATCGGGCAGTACAGGTTGCCGTTGGCGATGATGGCGTCGTGGGTGCCGCGGGGTCCGCGGTCGGAGGGGTGCAGGTCCTGGACCAGCTGGGCCCCGGCCAGGCGGAGCGGGACGGCCCAGGCGGCGGCGTCGCGGTGAGCATAGCCGGAGTCGGCCAGGATGTCGCCGAGCGGGATGCCATCGGCGGGCATCGCCGTCAGGACCGGGACCAGGGCGCGGGCCGGGTCGGCGTGGCAGGAGCACACGGTCATCCGGCGGGCCAGCTCGGGGACGGGCGGTCCGTGCTCCTCGCGCATCATGGTGCCGGCCGAGGCGTAGTAGCCGAAGAACAGCTCGCTGTCCTGGCCGGGGCCGCCGCCGGAGCGGTGGCCCCAGGAGGCCTCGGGGTCGGCGCAGTCGCGGCTGCCGCGAGACGGCGGCCGGGAGAAGGTTTCCACGTCGGTCCAGTCCACCGCCAGCGACGTGCTGGCGTCCTTGAACTGATCGGGGATGCTGGCTTCCAGCAGGTCATCGCAGGTCCGCGCGAGGGTCTGCGACGGCAGGCCGTCCGGGACATCCTTGGCCAGGGCATCTGTGACCAGGCCGAAGGTGCGCTCGGTCTGCCGGTAGGTGAGCAGGTGCGGGCCGGTTTTCCAGTCTTCGAGTATGCCGAGCCGGACCTGGTCATCGGCGGGCAGGGCGGTCAGCGCGTCGCGGACCCGGGTCAGGTGCGCGGGCCGCTGATCGGCCTGGGACAGCATCATCCCGGCCAGCAGGGTGCGGACGCGCAGCTGCCGGTGCCGCACCCCGATCGGCAGCAGCAGCTCGATCCGCGGCGCGACGCCGGAAGCGTCGATGATCTCCTCCAGCACGGCCAGCGGGATGCTCACCGCGCCGCCCCGAGCAGCGCGACCGCGGTGGCCTCATCGGCCGGTTCGAGGGCGGCGAGCAGGTCGCCGAGCCGCTGGGAGCAGGTGATCCCGGCGGCGTGCATGAAGGTGGCCAGGCCGAGCAGTTCCGCGGCCTCAGCCAGCCAGGTCGCGCGCAGCCGGCTGGTGTCCAGCCGGGGCAGCCCGGTCCCGCCGGACAGCGAGCGGGTCAGCGGGGTGGTGATGTTCCGGCGGGCGGGATCGGCCAGGGCGCAGACCGGGGCGGTCCCGGCAAACCGCGCCGCGGCCAGCAGCCGGCCGTGGTAGCGGGACAGGGCCGGCACCACCCGGGGCCGGGCGCCGCGCACGGCGACGATCACTCCGCCGGAGCGGCAGATCACGTCGGTGCCGCGGACGGCGCGCAGGTCGGCGCGGATCAGCCCGGCGCCGGCGCCCAGGCAGACCAGCCCGGCGGCCCGCATCCGCCGCGCCGCGGTGGGCTGCGCGTCCGCCAGCGCCAGGTACCCGGCGATCTCCGCCGCGCTGTAGGGCTGCTTGGCCCGCTCCCGCGGCAGCGCCGCGTCCTGCGGGTAAAGCGCCGGCACCACCCGGCGGGCGATGAACCGCAGGTTCGTGCGCAAGGTCCTGCGCGCCACCTCGGACAGGCCCGGCGCGCACCGCGTGAACCGCTCGGCCACCGACGGGTGCAGCACTGCGTCCGGCACCGGGTCCAGGCCCAGCCCGATCGCGTAATCGGCTAGCTTGCCCGCCGCCCACAGCAGGTTCTTCGCCCTCTCCCGGTCCTGCGGGGCCACCGCCACGATCACGTCGCGGGCGAACGCTGCCGCCTGCGGCGACACCGACGACGGCCGCCACCGCGCGATATACCCGGCGATCTCGGGCCCTGGCGCATTCATCAGGCCTCCCGGCAGCATCGTTCCACAGGAATATACTGTGGAACGATGCCAGGCCCGCGGATCTGAGACGGTGTGTCGCATGGAACCAAGCCCAGCCCAGCGCGCGGCCCGGGACCGGATCGCCGCCGAGCTCGCCCAGGCGGGCTTCGCCCTGCCCGGCACCTTGATCGTCCGCTCCTACGCCTGCGGCAAGCCGGCCTGCCGCTGCCACGCGGACCCGCCCCGGCTGCACGGACCCTACGCCGAATGGACCCGCAAGATCGGCGGCACGACCGTCACCAGGCGGCTCACCCCCCGCGAGCTCGCCGAGTACCGGCCCTTGTTCGACAACGCCAAGAAACTCCGCGCCCTGCTCACCGAACTCCAGGACCTCACCCTCGAGATCGTCGGGACAGACAGCCGCCAGCCGCAGCAAAACCCGGAACCGGAGACCCGTCGTCCGGAAAACGTGGGCTGAGCACGCTTAACCCGTGGGTGGCACTCCCGCCGAACTCCATTTGCCCAGGTCAGCCCTAAACGTGAAGTCCTCTCCACAGGAATTACCTGCAAGGCCAGGTCAGAAGCTGACTGGACAGGTCCCATCCTACGCGTCGGATGGGACCTGCTCCCGTATTGGGAGGAATCTGGGAGATCGTGCTCTGCGGCAGATCTGTCCGGCAGATTCTGCTGGGGCTGGTGCCGGGCTCGCGGCTGGCGGCACTGGCCGCCGCCAGGCGCTCCT
>Ga0335072_10012653_pt1 | contig 12050 bp, 7 predicted proteins | sample Lox_Sample_21_FD_206725 | JGI IMG/M metagenome (GOLD analysis project Ga0335072, IMG submission 206725) | Soil microbial communities from Loxahatchee National Wildlife Refuge, Florida, United States - Lox_Sample_2.1 | ecosystem: Environmental > Terrestrial > Soil > Wetlands | place: USA: Florida...
CGCTCGATACGCACCTTGAGCAGGAGTCGGTCTTCGTAAAAGAGTGACGTGTGAGCCTCACCGTCCGGCTGCCCGCGGGTGAGCGGCATCCAGTAGCGTCCGTCCTCCGTGAAGAGCTCGTACCACGCGTCCAGACGCTTCTCGTCGATGAGCCGCGCCTCGCGGTACACGAAATCCACAAGCGCCGTGTCCGAAGCACGCACCGAAACGGACACGGTCAGCCTTCCTGCGTGCCGAGTGTCATGTAGCGCGCCCAGGCCCGATACTGCCCTCTCATGGGAATCTCGTTGGTCGCACCATAGGTGCCGGTGACGCCCGCCGATTCGGCGGACGAGTAATTGCGATTGAGGTTCACCCAGTCTTTGCCGCCGGAGGCCAGTCCCTCCTGGATCGAGCGATAGCAGTGCAGATCATCGTGTCCGACCACCGAGGTCGGTGCATTGATCAGGCGCGTATAAGTCGTGGTGCGTCCCAGCAGCTCATCGGGGGCGCCGACCAGCCGGAAAGTCCAGCTCTCGATGAGCGTCCTGTCCACCGCGAGCGGCCGCGCGACGCGGATCGCCTGGATTGCGCCCTTGATGGTGAGGCTGGGGAAATACACGGTGTTGTGACGGGCCTCGCCGAGTATGCGGTGCGCCCGCTCCTCGCCATACGTTTCCGTCATCCGCCGCTCGTAGTCGCCGACGCTCGCGTACTTCGAGTGGATGGAGAAGTTGACCCCGGTGTAGCTGTGACCGTTGTCGTAGACCTTCACTCCCATCTTCTCGAAGAAGTCGTAGCCGTTGACGAACGGCACGAACTGCTCGATGACCATGGGGGCCGGAGACGCCGAGCCGCCCTCTTCCCAGACACGCTTGGCCGTGCCCGCGGAGGACTCGTGCGCCACCATCGGATGCATCGCATCGTTCAGGTTCTCGACGAACATCTTCCAGTTGCAGTCGTGAAGATAGCGCAGAACCCCGCCGGCGACCTCCAGCCGTCCGGCCGGCGAGCGCTCGACCATGTTGTCGATCGAGCTCAGCGACTCGCCGAAATAGTCCTCGAAGCCCGGCCCGTCGGCGCCCAGGCGGACGAACACGAAGCCGCGGTAGTTCTCGCATGCGAACGGCTGCAGGCCGCGCGCGGCCTCGCTGCTCTCGAAGCCGGTCCCTTCGTAGCCGCTCTTCAGCGGAACCGTCCGCAGGGTCCCGTCCAGACGGTATGTCCAGCCGTGGTAGGGGCACCGCAGCGCTCCTGCGGCGCATCGGCCGGTCACCGCGCCAATGAGCTTCGTGCCCTTATGGGCGCACCGGTTCGCCAGCACGCGCACCGTGCCATCGGTGCCGCGCAGCATGATGACCGGCTCGCGCCCCACCTGGGCCGTGTAGTAGTCACCGGGCTCCGGCACCTGGCTGTCGTGGCCGACGTAGATCCACGTATGGCGCCACAGGCGCTCCATCTCGAGCTCGAACAGCTCCGGATCCAGATACAGGTCCCGGTGAACGCTGTCCGGGCGGACCAGTGCCCGGATCGCCTGCGCATTGTGGCGGTATCGCCCCATGAGCCTCCATCAGTGCGTGCTGTACGTCAGCTCCAGCCGCCACATCCTCGGGTGTGGCTCGACCCGCACGCCGCCCAGGCCGAAGTGATTCGAGGTCCCGGTGTAATACTCTCTGTCGAAGAGATTGCGCACGCTGAATACCAGGCTCAACGCGCTGTGCGTGACTCCGAGATGCAGGTTCGTGACGGCGTAGGACGGCATGTCGAACGGGAAGCTCGGAAGGCCCAGTGCCGGCGCAGCAGCGCCCTCGAGGTCGGCGCTCATGCTGCTACGGTAACTCTCCTCCGCGCCGAGATTCCAGTAGGTGTTCGTAGAGATCGGCTGCGTCCATTCCGCGGTGGCATTGGCGGTCCAGCGGGGCGATTGCGGCAGCGTATAGCCGCTCAGGTCGACCGGCACGCCATAGACCACGGCGCCCGGGAACGCACCGAATTTCGCATCGAGGAACCCGATGCCGGCGCCCACGGTCAGCGGGGCGATGGGCCGCGCCTGAATCTGCAGATCCGCGCCCCGGCTCCTCGCGCTGGAGGCATTCTCGGTGATCTCCACCGCCGAGCTGATGTCCCCCGGCGTGATCAGGTAGTCCACCTGCGATTGCACGTCCTGCCACTGCATCTCGTACACGGAGGCGTCCAGGATCGCGCGGTGATCCCAGAACGAAGTCTTGTAGCCGACCTCCTCGTTCCAGACCTTCTCCGGCTGGAACGGCCGCTCCTGCTGCGGGAATTCGGCGTTCAGATCGACGCCGCCCGCCTTGTAGCCGTGCGAGACCGTGAGATAGACATTGGAGTCTCGGCTGATGTTGTACTTCGCCACCACGCGCGGCGAGAAGTCGTTGAAGGACCGGTTGCCGTAGAGATTACCCTGCGGAGTGCCGAAGGCCTCCACGCCCGTGAGGCTGCTCTCGATCGTGTCGTGAGAGAAGCGGCCGCCGAGTGTGAATGACCACGCCGACAAAGGCTCCCAGGTCACTTCGCCGTAGAGTCCGCTCGCCAGGTCGACGTAACCTTCGAGATTCTCGTTGATCGGCAGGCCGGCCGGCACCGGCGGCAGCAGCACGAATACGGTGCCGTCGGGATACGTGTAGGTGCCCTGAGGGCCGACGAAGATATCGTTGTGCATGGAGCTTTCGTCGCGCGCGTACAGCGCGCCGACGGTCCAGTCGAGCGCGCCGCCCGGCTTCGACTGCAACCGCAGCTCCTCGCCATACGAGTCGGCCTGCCACTGGTTCGTGCGCAGCACCGCGTTCACGCTGACGCCGTCCTCGGCATACTGGCGGTTGGTGCTCGACTTGATGTCGCCGGTGATCGACTTCAAGGTGAAATTGCCGAAGTCGTAGGTCAGGCGCAGGTCCGTGAAACGCGTGAAGTTGTGCGTGAACTCGGGGTAGCCGTGGTCCACCAGGCTCTGGTTCTGCGGATAGAACTTCAGGCCGTCGGCAATCGGCACGAACGTGCCCCAGATCGATTCCGTGTCGGGCTCGAGAATGCCCGTATTCACGTCCGGATCCATTCCCTGGTTGTCGTGCGAGAAGGTGTAGGACAGGTCCGCCGTGAAGGCGTCCGTGATCAGCCATTTGGCCGAAACGCGCGCGTCACTGTCGTCGTAGCCGCTGTTGCGGGTACCGGCGGGGTTGATGTTCCTGATGATGCCGTCACTGCTCTCGAACTGACCCGCGGCGCGCACGAAGAACGTCTTCGACAGCGGCAGGTCACCGATCACCTGGACGCCGTCGGTGTTGTAACTGCCGCCGTAGACGGAGACCAGTCCGTACAGCTGGTCGTCAGGCTCGTTGGCCATGATGTTGATCGCGCCGCCCTCGGAATTGCGGCCGAAATAGGTCCCCTGCGGCCCGCGCAGCACCTCGACCTGGGAGACGTCGAGCAGCGGCAGATTGATGGTGCCGGCCGAGACGTTGCCGACGTTGAACTCGTCGATGTAGTAGCCGATGGAGTTCTGCACCGCGGTCTCGCCCAGGTTGACGTTGCTCACGCCGCGGATCGCGATGTTGACGGAACGGCCGCCGGCCTGCCCCTGCTCGGAGAAGGTTGCATCCGGAGTCATCGCGAGGAAGTCCTGGTCGGAGTTCATCCCCTGGCGCGCGATCTGATCCGCGCTGAATGCCGTCAGGCTGATCGGCACCTGCTGCAGCGGCTGGCTGCGCCGCTGCGCGGTGACGATCACCTGCTTCAGTTGCGCGACGGAATCGCCCGAAGTCGACGAGCCGTCCGCCTGGCTTTCCTGGGCGAGGATCGGTCCGGCGTACATTCCGGCCCAAAGAACCAGCGGAATCACGGTGATGGAGAACGGCTTGCGCATTTAGCCCCCGGACGTCGGCGAATCGTTTTGGCTGGACCCCGGGGGAAAGTGTATCCAGCATCGCCGCCGCGCCCACTTGATTCCTTTTCATGCGCCGCATTAACCAACGTAATGCGGCGGGCGGGCGGGCACTCTCAGTGCAGCAGCATGCCGATGCCGATGCCCACGAAGGTGCCGATGACGTGGCAGAAAATGCCGATCATCACCGCGGGAGTGACCATGGAATACCAGCCCTTGCCCGCCACGACGGCGACGGTGGCCGCCGGTCCCACGATCGCCGAGCCGCAACCGGTGACCGCCTCGGCGAGATTGAGTCGCAGCAGCTTCGAGAGCAGCATCGAGATGACGATGCCCACCGCCAGCAGCAGGATGGTGAAGAAGAACAGGCTGACGGCGTGATGGAGAAAAATGGTGATGTCCGTGCCGAGGCCGATGATCCCGAAGAAGAGATACATGAAAAGCATGCCGAGCTCGAACTCGCACTGCAGCTTGCGCAACGGACCGGGGACGACGTTTGCCACCACGAGCGTGATGAGCGTGACGTACAGGATGACGTATTGGCTCTGGTCGTGTCCGGTGAACGCGCCGATCGCGTGCGCCAGAGCCCGCGCCGCGACGCAGATCCCGAAGCTCAACGCCAGGGCCCCGGACAGATGCGTCAGATAGAGAGTCGGCGGCCCCGATGCGCTCTGCGGGCCCAGCCCCGCTTCGTTCGAGTCGGGCGGCGAAGGCAGGTGACGACGCACGAGCCCCATTGCCGGAAGGGCGATCAGCGTCATCAGACCGAGCACGCTCGGAATCATGCTGGCGCTGGTGATGGCCGAGAAATCCGCGGCGCTGACCTTCAACGAATTGGCGACCGCCACCATGCTGATGGTGCCGCCGATGAAGGCCCCGGCGTAAACCCCGGCGACCCTGCCCGCGACGTGCCAGGGTTGGAACAGAAAGTACCCGGCCAGCACCCCGATCACGATGCCGACGCAGGCGGCCGCAAAGCCGAGCATCACGCGTCCGCTCTCGATGAAGATGCGCTTGAGGTCCGCCTTGATCATGAGCAGCGGTATGGCGGCCGCCACCACGTACTGGCCGATGAAATCGCTCACCGGCGAGCTGAACGGAGTCAGGTGCACGTTCGACAGCAGGATGCCGAGCAGCAGGATGCACAGCACTCCCGGGATCGCCTTGCCGAACCGCGACGCGTCCGCCATGAAGCCGAGCCACGCGAGCGCCAGCAGGATGGCGGTGAGGGTCAGTGCATCGTCCGGCCGTACGTACGACATGTTCCATTATGGCACCCGCCCCCATCCTCCCGGCTCATGAGCATTTCTAATCCCCCGTATCACAAACTCTCGCTTGGCGACCGCTACAGCGGATGCCTACTCTGCGGCCGCAGCAAAAGCGGAGGAAATCTTTCCGATGACAAGGCTATCAGGCGCGATGGCCGCGATCAGGAGCCTGATCGGGCACGGCATCGATACCGTGTTCGGTCTGCCCGGAGGGCAGCTGGATCACCTGTTCGACGCGCTGTACCACCATCGCGACCGGCTCCGGCTCATCGCCTCACGGCATGAGCAGGGCGCGGCTTACATGGCCTTCGGTTATGCGCGCTCGACGGGCCGTCCGTCCGTGTACACCGTCGTGCCGGGGCCCGGCGTCCTCAATACAGCCGCGGCACTGTGCACGGCATACGCCTGCAATGCGCCGGTGCTGTGCCTCTCCGGGCAGATCCCATCCGATGCCATCGGCAAGGGCTTTGGGGAGCTGCACGAGCTGCCCGACCAGCTGGGTACCCTGAGCCGGCTGACCAAGTGGGCGACCCGCATAGAAACTCCGGCCGACACGCCGCGAACGATGGCTCGCGCGTTCGCGGCTCTGCAGTCGGGCCGTCCCCGGCCGGTGGCCGTGGAGATGGCTCCGGACGTGATGGCGCGGGAGGACGACATCGTCGAGGTCGGTCCGCAGCGCGTGCCCCTCGACACTCCCGACCCCACGCAGATCGAGAGCGCCGCGGCGCTCATCGCTACGGCGCGCTCGCCCCTGATCTATGTGGGGGGCGGAGCCATCGGTGCCACGGAGGCGATCCGCGCGCTGGCCGAGCTCATCGACGCACCCGTGGTCTCGTTCCGCAGCGGCCGCGGGATCATGCCCGATGAGCACCCCTTGGGCTTCACGCTGCCCGCGGGACATCGACTTTGGCCCAAAGTGGACGTCGTGATCGGCATCGGCTCGCGCATGCTCGAGCCGTTGTGCCATTGGGGCGTCGATCGGGACCTGAAGGTCGTCCGCATCGACATCGATCCCGAGGAAGTGGCCCGCGCCGGGGAGCCCACGGTTGGGATCGTGGCGGATGCGGCCGCGACTGTCGCTGCACTCATTCCCAGCATCGAAAAGCGCCTGCAGCGACGGGCCAGCAGGCGACCCGAGTATGCTGCCGTCAAAGCCGCGGTGGCGCACGATATCGAACGCGTCCAGCCGCAGCTGCAATACCTGACGGCAATCCGCCAGGTACTGCCGCGTGATGGATTCTTCTGCGACGAGATCACGCAGTGCGGTTTCGCCTCCTGGTACGCCTTCCCCGTCTCGCGGCCCCGCGAGCACATCAACTGCGGCTATCAGGGGACACTCGGTTACGGTTATGCGACCGCCCTCGGCGTGAAGGTCGCCCACCCGGACCGGCCGGTCGTCTCGATCGCGGGCGATGGCGGTTTCATGTTCAACCTTCCCGAGATCGCGACGGCCGTCCAGTACGGCATTGGCTTGAAAACGGTGGTCTTCAACAGCGGCTCTTACTCGAACGTGAAGCGGCAACAGCGCGAGTGGTTCGGCAACCGGCTGATCGCCTCCGACCTGCGCAATCCCGACTTCGTCAAGCTGGCCGAAGCGTTCGGCGCGGCCGGCTACCGCGCCAACTCCCCGGAGGAGCTGCGCACGGTCCTGGAAAGAAGCCTGGGAGAGGCGGGTCCGGCGATCATCGAAGTGCCCGTGGGCGAGATGGCGACTCCATGGCCGTACATCCTGCTGCCGAAGTCCCGATCATGAGCCCACGTCCGAAGCCCGGCGTGCTGCGAACCTCGCCCTACGTTCCCGGCGCGCGCACCGTCGAGGGTTACCCGCAGGTCGTGAAGCTCTCGTCGAACGAGTCGCCGCTCGGCCCGAGCCCGCGGGCGCTCGCCGCCTACCACGCCGTCGCGCCGATGCTTTTCAGATACCCCGATGGCTCGCAGGCCGGCCTGCGCAGCGCCATCGGCAGGGTCTACGATATCGACCCGGACCGCGTGGTCTGCGGCAACGGCTCCGACGAAATACTGTCGCTCCTGATACGCGCCTACACCGGCCCGGGCGATGAGGTCATTCTCAGTCAGTACTGCTTTGCGATGTGCTACACGCACGCCAACGTGCAGGGAACCGACCTCGTCGTCTCCCCGGAGGCGGACTGCCGGATCTCGGTGCGGGAAATCCTCGCGCGAGTGACTGCCCGCACGCGCATGGTCATCCTCGCCAATCCCAACAATCCGTGCGGCACGTACCTGCCCGCCGCCGAGCTCGAGCGATTGCATGCGCAGCTGCCGGCGGAAGCGCTGCTGGTGCTCGATGCGGCCTATGCGGAATACGTCGTCGCCGAGGATTACGACAGCGGCATCTCACTCGCGCGCCACGCCGACAACGTCGTGGTCACCCATACGTTCTCCAAGCTGTATGGGTTGGCCGGGCTGCGTATCGGCTGGGGCTATGGCCCCGGCGCCGTGATGGAGATCCTCAACCGGATCCGGACGCCTTTCAATGCGAATGCCGCCGCACTGGCCGCGGCAGAAGCCGCCGTGCTCGATCGCGAGCACGCGGACTTCGTGCGTGAGCACGTGCGGCTGTGGCGAACCCGCCTGATGGAGGAATGTACCGCCCTCGGCATCGAGGTGCTGCCGAGCGTCACGAATTTCATCCTGATGATCCTGCCGGAAGGATCCAGAAATGCCGCTGCGGCCGCCGCCCATCTCACGGCGCGCGGGATCATCCCGCGACCCCTGGGCGCCGGCGGGCCGCCTAACGCGCTGCGCATCACCATTGGACTCGAGAGCGACAACCTCGCGGTCATTGCCGCGCTGCGGGAGTTCATGGCAGCCTGACATGCGTCCCGACCAGACTCTCGCCGATGACACCCGGCGCTTCCTCGAGGCGCCGCACGGCCTGCTGATCGATGGCCGCTGGAGCACGCCCGGTCCGGAGCGGATTCCGACACTCGACCCGGCGGACGGCCTGAGCCTCTCCGAGCTCACGGATGCCGGTGAGAAGGATGTGGACCGCGCCGTCACGGCGGCACGCCGCTCTTTTGACGACGGCTGCTGGCACAGGCTTCCCGCAGCGCAGCGCGCCCGGGCTCTCTGGCGGGTCGGGGAGTTGATCGAGCGCCATGCGCGCTCGCTCGCCGAGCTCGAGGCGCTCGACTGCGGCAAGCTGTTGACGGCGACGCAGGGCGGCGAGATTCCGTTCGCGGCGGAAGTCTTCCGCTACCACGCCGGTTGGTGCACCAAACTCGAGGGCCGTGAGCTGCGGGTGGGCGCCGGGACGGCCGGCTTTCACTGCCACATCACTCGCGAGCCCATGGGCGTCGCAGCGTTGATCGTGCCCTGGAACGGACCGCTGACCATCGGCGCCTGGAAGCTCGCGCCGGCGCTGGCGGCCGGCTGCAGCGTCGTCATCAAGCCTTCCGAGCTCGCCAGTCTCTCGATCCTGCGGCTCGGCGATCTGCTGCTCGAGGCCGGAATTCCGCCGGGCGTGGTCAACATCGTCACCGGCGCCGGAGCACGCGCCGGACAGGCCCTCGTCCGGCATCGCGGAGTCGACAAGATCTCCTTCACGGGCTCGGGCCGCACCGGGCGCGAGATCGTGTACGCCGCAGCCGACCGGTTCGCCAAAGTAACCCTGGAGCTCGGGGGCAAGTCACCTGTGATCGTGTGCGCGGACGCTGACCTGGAGCCGACGGCCGCGGGCATCGCGGGCGGAATTTTCGGGGGCGCGGGCCAGGTTTGCGTCTCGGGCTCGCGGCTCTACGTCGAGCGCAGTCTCTACCAGCCGCTGCTCGAGCGGCTCGCGGTGCTCGCGCGAGCGCTGAAGCTCGGGCCCGGAATGGATCCCGAAAGCGGCATGGGACCGCTCATCTCCTCCGCTCATCGCGAGCACGTCGCCGGGCTGGTGCAGCAGGGCATCGCCGAGGGCGCGACGCTCATCACAGGAGGCCGCGCACCGGCCGGGGCCGGGTTCTTCTACGAGCCGACGATTCTCGCGGACTGCCGAGCCGACATGACGCCGGTGCGCACCGAGATCTTTGGTCCCGTACTCACCGCGATGCCCTGGGACGATCTCGACGAGGTCATTGCGGCGGCGAACGACAGCGATCTGGGGCTCGCGGCCAGCGTCTGGACACGAGACATGGCGCGCGCCCAGGCGGTCACTTCGAGAGTCAGGGCAGGCCTCGTCTGGGTGAATGCGCACGGCGTGCCGGATCCCGCCATTCCTTTCGGCGGCTACAAGGCGAGCGGCTGGGGACGCGAGCAAGGGCGTGAGGCCATCGAATCCTTCATGGAGCTGAAGTCGGTCATGGCACGGATATGAGGATCACCGCCGCCCGGGTCATCGTGACCTCACCCGGGCGCAACTTCGTGACGCTCAAGGTCGTCACCGATGAGGGCGTGCACGGCGTCGGCGATGCAACTCTCAATGGGCGCGAGCTCGCGGTTGCCGCTTATCTTTCGGAGCACGTCATTCCCTGTCTCATCGGCCGCGATCCGCAGCGGATCGAGGACACGTGGCAGTACCTCTACCGCGGCGCCTACTGGCGCCGGGGTCCGGTGACCATGGCAGCCATCGCGGCCGTGGACACCGCGCTGTGGGACATCAAGGCGAAGATCGCGGGTCTGCCCCTCTATCAGCTGCTCGGCGGCCGCAGCCGGGACGGCGTCATGGTCTATGGTCACGCCAACGGCAGGGACATCGCCGAAGCCGTGGATGAGGTTGGCCGTTATCTCGCGCTGGGCTACCGCGCGGTGCGCGCGCAGTGCGGGATTCCCGGGTTGGCGTCGACGTACGGCGTATCCGGCGACAAGATGTATTACGAGCCGGCGGATGCCGCGCTGCCGACCGAGAACCTGTGGTCGACGGAGCGCTACCTCGACCACATACCGGGGCTCTTCGAAGCGCTTCGGACCCGCTATGGCGCGGCCCTGCATCTGCTGCACGACTGCCATCACCGCCTGACGCCGATCGAGGCCGCTCGGCTCGGCAAGACTCTCGAGCCCATGCGGCTCTTCTGGCTCGAGGACGCGGTGCCGGCGGAGAATCAGGACAGCTTCCGTTGGATTCGCCGCCACACCGTCACGCCGCTGGCCGTCGGTGAAGTGTTCAACACGATCTGGGACTGCAGGCAACTGCTCGAGGAGCAGCTCATCGATTACATCCGCACGACGGTGGTGCATGCGGGCGGTGTCACCCACCTGAAGCGCATCGCCGATTACGCCGCGATCCACAACGTACGGCTCGGGTGCCACGGGGCTACCGACCTGTCCCCCATCTGCATGGGCGCATCGCTGCACCTCAATCTCGCCATTGCGAACTTCGGCATCCAGGAATACATGCGCCATACACCGGAGACCGACGCCGTTTTTCCTCATGCCTACACGTTCGCGGAAGGGTATCTGCACCCCGGCGAAACCCCGGGACATGGCGTCGACATCGACGAGGATGCCGCGGCGGGATTCCCCTACCGGCGAGCCTATCTGCCCGTCAACCGGCTCGAGGATGGCACCCTCTGGCACTGGTGAGCGCAGGCAGTATCTTTTCTGATGCAGCCTATTAGAAAGAATGCCTTGTCGCGACCGGGCCCCTACCTATGCTAGCCCATCGATGAAGGAAAGCTACGACATCGTCATTGCGGGGGCGGGGGTCAACGGCCTTGCATGCGGCACGCTTCTGGCGCGCGCCGGCCTCTCCGTCTGTGTCATAGAGCGGGCGCCATGGGTCGGCGGCGGCGCCGTCACCCGCGAGGTCACGCTGCCGGGATTCAAGCACGACCTGTACGGCTCCTCGCACGTCTGGATTCACTGCAACCCGGACTTCGCCGAGATCAAGGAGGAGCTGAAAGCGTACGGGCTCGAATACATCTGGTCCGGCGATCAGATCACCGGGCACCCCGATTCAGGCGGCGGGCCCGGCATCATCATCCACCGCAGCATCGACAAGACCGTCGCCAGCATCGCCCGCTACTCGGAAAAGGATGCGCAGGCCTACCGGCGCATCCACGACGACTTCTATCTCATTCGGGAAGGCTTTCTCAAAGCATTCTTCTCGCCGCCCGCGCCGCCTTCGATCACGGCGCAGGCGATGGAGCGCAGCCGCGAAGGGCTGCGCCGCCTGCGTGAGTTCTCCCTGAGCGCCCGCGCCTGGGTCGAGCAGCACTTCAGCAACGACTTCATCCGGGCGGTGATGCTCAACTGGGCGCTCGCGCCGCAGATCCTGCCGGAGCAGGAAGGCGCCGGACAGTCCTTCTACATCATGATTCCGGCCGTGCACATCTATGGGCAGTCGATCCCGCGCGGCGGCAGCCAGCAACTGCCCCTGGCGATGGCCCGCTACATCGAAGCACACGGCGGCGCGGTAGTCACCGGTTGCCCCGTGGGCTCGTTCATGCTCGAGGGCGGCCAGGCACGGGGCGCGGTGCTCGCCGACGGACGGCAGGTGCGCGCCACCCGCGCGGTGATCTCGGCGCTCGATCCCAAGCAGACTTTCAGGCGCCTCATCCCCGCGGAGCATCTCGCCGCGGACTTCCTCGAGCTGGTCGACTCCTACAGCTTCGGCCGCATCAGCATCTGCCGCGCCCACCTCGCTCTGCGCGAGCCGCCGAGATTCACCAACGGCGCGGAAATGAGCTCCTGTCCCTTCCATCGGATCGTCGATTCGACGCCGCAGCTCATCCGCCAGTACGCCGAGATCGCACAAGGCATTCCGCCTTCCGACCCGTTTCTGTGGAGCGCCTGCTGGACGCTCATGGATGAGTCGCGAGCCCCCTCGGGCTGCCATACGCTCATCGTGGATACGTTCGTCGCCAACTGGCTGGCGGACGGCCGCTCGTGGGAGGAGATCAAGGAATCCTATGCGCGCGAGGTCCTACTGCCGAAGCTGCGGCAGTACGCTCCTAACATGA
>Ga0335072_10012656_pt1 | contig 12048 bp, 13 predicted proteins | sample Lox_Sample_21_FD_206725 | JGI IMG/M metagenome (GOLD analysis project Ga0335072, IMG submission 206725) | Soil microbial communities from Loxahatchee National Wildlife Refuge, Florida, United States - Lox_Sample_2.1 | ecosystem: Environmental > Terrestrial > Soil > Wetlands | place: USA...
GCTACCGCCAGTCAGGCGGTAGCGCCCGACACGCAGGCCGGTGGCGGCACCGCGGCGCACCCAGAGGACGAGCCAGAGTAGGAAACCGGCTCCCGGCGCGGGACAAAACACTCCGGCGTGCGCCGCGCTGCCGCGCCGGCAGTCGCCGGGGCGTCAAGCCATGGCCGTTCCATCCCTAGGGCGGGCTGCCGCCAGCCCGGAGGATGTCACCGGACCCGCAGCACGGGCACTGCCGCAGATGGGAACACTGTGGGAACACTCGTCCGTTGCACCGGCCGCCCCCGGTTATCCCCGCTGATCCCGGCTAGTACCTCTTCACCAGGCAAGGAGGCCAATGCAGGGGTGAGCGGGGAGGGAGATTGGCGGCCGACGCGGGTTGGACCATTCTCCCGACCAGAGCGTCCGATTTTTCAGGAGGCTTTGGCGGAGCGAGTCAGTCAGCCTGTGACGCTGGCGCCAGGCTACGGCGAGATACCGCTTGATCCCGAGGAAGCCGACGCGCTCACGCGCAGGCGCGGGCGCTGTTGGGGCGGTCTGATAGGCAGACGTCCGACTGCAGGGACGATTCCAACAGCGACCCTCATCGGTTTCGCCGTGCCGAGTTCGCTTCGAGGCGATCATGCGGCGATGCCCTTGAGGGATGACCGATGACGTGCTGACGCTGGAAGGGCTGCCCCGTCGCCGCCCCGAGATCCTCGGCGTCGCGCGGAAGCGCAGGGCTCATCGGATCGCCGTGTTCGGCTCTGTCGTTAGGGGAGAGGCCCGGCCGGATAGCGACCTGGATCTGCTCGTGGACTTCGAGCCGGGAACGTCTCTTCTTGATCATGTCGGCTTGTTCCAGGACCTTGCTGAACTACTGGGTGTCGGGGTGGACGTTGTCGCGCGGAGCGCGCTTAAGCCACGGGACGAGCACATCCGCGCCGAAGCCGTGGATCTGTGACCAGAACGCAGAGGTCTGGGTGACCTTGCGGGACGACGTTCCGAAGTTGCCCGAGGCGATCAGGCGTTGGCAGCGCCTCCCGGTCCACGACAGGAGCAGCCTGCTCGGCAGGCAACTCGTCGCCGAGCCTGACCAGCCTGGCCCACCCGCTGCGATGCTCATGCAGGAACTCGCGGACCACGATGGCGCGGACGTAGGCGTCAGTGTTGTCCGCTGCGGCTGCCTTGCCCCATTTCACGTAGAGGCGGCTCGCGGTCGCTGCGGGCGGCGGTGATCCACGGGATGTCGCTGGGCTCCGGGTGGCGCAGGACGATGCCGCCGACAAATAGTGGCGGCTCGGGAAAGGCGAGGCGCACACTGTGCAGCATACGTCCAGCATCACGATTGCAGCAGGGCTGATTCCGCACGGGATCAGTCGACAAGACCGGAGCGCGGCTGACGGTACCCGCGCCTGCTGTGGCGGCATGAACAACGAGCAGGCGTTCCCGATCATCCGGCAGACGGTCTTGGACACCACCGACCCGCGGCGCCTGGCCGAGTTCTACCGGCAACTATTCGGCTTGCGATACCGCTCGGGCGATGAGCCGCCCGCACCCGGCCAGCCAGACCCGAGAGGACAGGACTGGCTGGTGCTGAGGAGCCCGGCCGGCGAGACGGTGTTGGCGTTCCAGAAGGTGGGGTAGCTGCCGCAGGCGACGTGGCCCGACGGTCCGATCCCGCAGCAGTTGCACCTGGACACTACCGTTCCGACGGCTGAGGACAGCGACAGGGGCAGCCGCTACCACGCGTAGACCGGAGCGTCAGGAAGATGCGCTGAAGTACTTGCGCATCACCGGATGGGCCGGCTGGCGCCGGGAAACCACCTCGAAGCCGTGCCTGGCGAATGTGGATGCAATCCCGAGGAACAAGTTGCGAGTGTGACCCGGCACGTCCGTATCGACTGGGTAGGACTCCAGGGCAGGAGCGCCAGCCGAGGCAGCTACCCCGACGGCGGCATCGATCAGCGAACCCATCACGCCCTGGCCGCGATGAGTGCGCCTTATGTAAAAGCACGGGATCGACCAGACCGGCATGTCATCTATCGGGCGGAAGTACCGGCCACTGGCCAGCCAGTCCAGGTCGGCACGCGGGGCGAGCTCGCACCATCCGACGGCAGCTGCGCCGTCGAAAGCGAGCAGGCCCGGCGGCGGCCCGGATCGAGCCAGGTTCTCCAGGTCGCGCTTGTTGTCCTCACGCGGCCGGTCGCGGTAGCGAGGGCCGATGCGCCAGTACATACACCAGCACCCGTTTGACGCCCCAGGCTTGCCGAAGAGGTCCTGCAGGGCGGACCAGCTCTCCTCGGTCAACGCGCTGAAGCTGAGCTCCATAGCTGGGCAAGATACTCCGGGCACGCGCGGGGTGTGCGGATGTTGCTCCCTGTATGTCCTTGTGGGTAGCTGCTCCAGGAACGCCCCTCTGAGGGGCCCGCTACGTGCTGGCCCGCAGTCTTGGAGGCTGGCGGTGCCGCCGATGATGGCAGCAACGGCAAGCACTAACGTGGCCAGGCCGCGAACTGACTTCCGATGTCGCCCATTGACGCGAGCAGTGCCCACCGGTGCGGCTGCGGCACCGTGGCTCCACTTGATCTGTGACGCTCCAGCTCATGCCTCGGGAGCTGGACGTAGTCGAGCAGAGCGGCACCCATCACCGCGCCCCGGACCACTAGCCGCGCCATCAGCTGCACAAGGCCTCCACGACTGACACCGGGCGCACGGCGCGGCAGTTAGACGGCCTCCAGGAGGACGAACAGAAAGCACACCCTCGGCTTGACCTCGCGCTCGGCGGGCAACAGCTCGCGGGCCGCTGCCGCTGGGAGTGGTTCGCCGATGACGGAGATCCGGAAGCCGGCTGTGAAAGCGTCGGACATCGCGTGCAACGGCCGGAGCCGCAAGCTGGCCTGTCCCGCATCGTCTTAGCCCAGTCCGCAGCGGCGCAGCTCGCGGTAACGGCATCATCGGAACCAGAACAAATCTAGCGTGTATCGCGCATCAAGTGAAGCCGATGTGTCGCGCATCAAGTGAAGCCGATGTGTCGCGCATCAAGTGAAGCTAGGCATTGACAACGGATGTTTGCCGGACTCCGGCTGATCGTTGACACAGCAGCTTCACCTGATGCTTGACGCCGCCCGCCTGGGCATGCCCGTCGTGACCTACGTTCGCGGCGGAAGGTGGCCGGGCCATGCTCGTGGCGTTGAGCGTCATGGAGCAGCGTTATCACGCAGGTATGGAGGTCATCGGTGGTGCACCGGTCACGGACGTCGCGCGCCGGTACGGAGTCTCTCGGCAAGCCGTGGACTTGTGGCTGGGCAAGTACAAGCGGGAGGGGCTATCTGGGCTGGCCGATCATTCGCACCGGCCACGCTTCCAGCCCGGCATCGACGACCACTCCCGGTTCTGCGTTATCGCCACTGTGGTCTGACGCGGCACTGCGCGGGCGGTCTGCCGCGCCTTCATCACCGCGATGCGGACCTACGGGATTCCCCGACGAAAGTATTGACCGACAACGGCAAGCAGTTCACCGGGCGGTTCGGCAAGCCCCGACCCGGCCGAGGTGCTGTTCGAGCGGATCTGCCGCCGTAACGGCATCCGCCAGCTGCTCACTAAGCCCCTTCGGCCCGCCTGGGTAAACACCTCGGCGCTAGCACGGCTCTCCCCGGCCAGCCGAGGATATGCCGGGCCTTACGGGCCTCAACGTCGTTCGTCCTCGCGCTCCGCGCTGCGGGCGCTCCACGTTGACCCCGGCCGCGGCACCGGCGTTGACTGGCACCAGTCCGGGGAATGCCGGAGAGTGGAGCGGCCCTCAAGGCCGCGAGGCAACTGGAGGAGATCGCCAATGACCAATGTCCCTCCCGATGCCACCGACCGGGCACGCCTACTGTTCGGCGACTTCACCGAGGGCCGCTGGGAACAGGCTCGCGCGAAACTACACGAGGACATGCGCGGTCAGGTCGATGTCGTCGGCCACATCGCCCACTGGTGGGCACCCACGACCAGCGCCGTTGGGGGCTTCGAGCGCATGGGCGAGCCGTCCGCGCGCCAGTTCGGCGACTACACCGTGGTTGAACTCCCATTGACATTCAAGGCTGGCGAGGGCCTCGGCCGGGTTGCCCTGGATCAAGAAGGCAAGGTCGCTGGCTTGTCCGTGCAATGCCCACGCCGCCATCGGCTGGATCCAAGGCCCGTCCGCATCCTGGCGCACGGAATCCCCGAGGTAAGGGATCTGATCGAGGTCGGTCGGCCTCGTCATGCCCGCCGGCTGCCGCGTCCTGTCAGTAACCGCTAGAAAGTTCTGCTCACTGTTGCCGCTACCTAGGTTGCTCCCCCGAAGGGCGCGCAAAATGTGCGGCGTCCTTTTGCGTTCGTAGTGCTGTGGTGATGTCAGCGAGGCGGGTTGTCACGGCGTCGGAGGCACTGCGCCGTCATGGACGCCCGGACATACGAGAATTATCTTGCCCCCACGGATCAGCTTGCGCAGGAGGACATCGCCGCTGCGGCGGCTGTGCATCGTGAACTGGGCCGCGACTATGATGACGCGGCAGGCCGCGCCGAACCTGGCCGTCCCGGCACCCCGTCCGGCCGGTCAGCGAGCAGGCCGGCAGCCGCCTCGGCGTCCCCGCAGTTGCCCGCCGTGACGCCCGTGGCGGTGATGATCTCCGAGTCCGGGTCAACCGCGATGTGCCCCTTATAGCCGTCAAACCCGCGGGCAGCGGTCTTGCGTCCGTGCCGGGCGCCACCCGCCCCCTCGCACCAAGCCGCCGTCGTGCGGAACAGATCAGGTTGCCTTGGCGCCAGACCCAGCGTCACCAGCCACTCCCGGAAGACGTCCGGCAACTACGCCAATTCTCCCGGAATGATCAACTATCCCGCCGCACCGCCACGCGCAAAAGACACCGCCACCTAGATGAAGTTGTCATCGGCTGGTCGCGGCGCCACTGCGCCACCGGACACGGGACGCCGGGGACGCGGGCACCGAGGATAGACGACAGGCCGCGTCCTCGATCGCTTTCTGGTTGGCGTCCGACACCATCCCGGCGTCCGCGACGACCGTCACGTCAGGGCAGGTTATGAGCGGTCATGAACGAGCGGACGTGGAAGCAAGCATTGAAGCGTCTGGATCCAGAAAAGTGTGTCCGTGACCTGGCCATCTGGGCACTCCGGTGTGGCACTAGGCTGTGTCAGTTTAGCTTGACGCCGGTCGTCAGTTTAGATTGACACAGCCAGGATGTCAGCCTAAATTGACAGGCGTGGACATCGAAGAACTCGGCGTGAATCTGTCGTCGGATGACCCGGCAGTCGGGCTTCGCGCCTCGCTGGCGCTGCATCGGCTGGCTGAGCGGGTCGAAGCGCACCACGTCGCGTCGGCCCGGGAAAAGGGCTGGTCGTGGCAGCAGATCGGAGACGCTTTGGGCGTCACTCGCCAGTCCGTGCACACCAAATACAACAAGGAGTGATCATGACCACCGAATCCGCTGCGCCAGAGGTGCATCACGCGTGGGCCATCTATCTGCAGGCCAGTGAGGAGGCCCGCCGGCGGGGTGATCGCCGGACCGGCACCGATCACATCCTGCTCGCCTTGCTGGAGGATCCCTCGATCGAGGTCGTGCTGGGCGTGAGCCTGCAGCAAGCTCGCCAGGCCCTCGACTCACTTGATCGGGAGGCTCTGGGTGCCCTGGGCATGGTCGCCGGCGCCGACGCTCCCGCACTGCCGATGCGCGCCGTGCCGAAGAAGCCGAGGATCAGAGACGTCGCGACAAAGGATCGCTTCCGCATGACACCCGCGGCAAAGAAAGTGCTCGAGGAAGCGTACAGGCCTAAGGGTCATCGGAAGCTCCAGGTCACCGGCCCCGAGGTGCTGGCCCAGATCCTTGCTCTCCAGCCCCCGGATCCTGCGGCGGCACTGCTGGGCGCTCTCGGCGTGAACACGCCGGAGGTCCGGCGCCGATTGGATGCAGTCACCCCGTTCAACGGTCAGTCACGCAGATGACGGCGGTCGTCGAAGCCGAGTCGCTGACCAAGCGCTTTGGTGAGGTCCCGGCGGTCACGGATCTGTCATTTGCGCTGGAGGCCGGGACGATCACCGGCTTTCTCGGCCCCAACGGCGCTGGCAAGACGACGACGCTGCGGATGATGCTGGGGCTGGCGGCGCCGACGAGTGGACGGGCGCTGGTGTTCGGTCATCCTTACGCGGAGTTGCCGCTTGCGGCGCTGCGGATCGGTGCCGTGCTCGAGGCGACCGATTTCCATCCCGGCCGTTCGGGCCGCGATCACCTGCGGATGCTCGGGCAGGCCGTCGAGGTTCCTGACTCACGTGCGGACGAGGTGCTGCGCTTGGTGGAGCTCGGTGAGGCTGCCCGGCGGCGGGTGAAGGGATACTCGCTGGGGATGCGTCAGCGGCTCGGGCTCGCGGTGGCGCTGCTTGGCGACCCGGAGCTGCTGATTCTCGACGAGCCGGCTAACGGGCTTGACCCGGAGGGAGTTCGCTGGCTGCGGGACTTCCTGCGCAGGCTGGCCTCAGAGGGCCGCACGGTGCTCATCTCCAGTCATGTGCTTGCCGAGGTCGCGCAGACGGCCGACCGGGTGCTCATCATAAGTCGCGGGCGGCTCGTGCTCTCGTCCCCGCTGGCGGAGCTGACCGCCCGTGCCGGCGGCGCGGTCCGCGTCCGCAGCGGCGATCCGCAGCAGCTCACCAAGGCGCTGCGTGATGAGGCGCTGCGGGTGACGACGGGTACCGACCACGCCCTGCTCGTCCAGGGAGCATCGAGCGAGCGGATCGGCGAGATCGCCTTCGCCGCGGGCGTGCCGGTGCACGAGCTGGTCAACGATGCAGGCTTGCTGGAGGACATCTTCCTCGAACTGACCTCGGAGGCATCGGCATGATCGCGCAGATCAGGGCAGAGCTGCTCAAGATTCGCTCGACCCGGACCACGCTCGGGCTGATCCTCGCGATGATCGCGCTGATCCTGCTCTTCACGCTGCTCACCGGGCTGCTCACCCACCCGAGCGGGCTTGCGAGCAAAGAGGACCAGCGTCAGCTGCTCAGCGTGAGCAGTTTCGCTGGCGTATTCTCCGCACTTGCCGGGGTGTTGCTGGTGACCAGCGAGTACCGCTTCGGCACGATCCGTCCGACGATCCTGTTCAACCCCGCGCGCTCACACGTCCTGGCCGCCAAGGTCGCCGCCGGCGCACTGGCCGGAATCGCATTCGGGGTCCTCGGCGAGGCAATCGGCTGGGCGATCGGGTACGCGATTCTCGACGGGCGTGGCATCACCGTCGTGCTCAGCAGCGGCGACATTCTGCTGCTCACGCTCGGCGGGCTCGCCGGCGCGGCCCTGTGGGGCGCGATCGGCGCCGGCCTCGGCGCGATCATCCATAACCAAGTCGGCGGCGTCATCGCGCTGCTCGCCTGGGGTCTCGTCGTCGACAACCTCGTGTTCGGCCTCGCCCCTTCGGTGGGGCGGTTCATGCCAACCCGCGCCTCCGACGCACTCATGGGCCTGCGAGTCGATCACCTGGTCTCGCCCGGTGCCGGCGCGGTCACCTTGATCGCCTGGGCCGGCGCTCTGGCGGTTCTCGGTATCGCCCGGACCGTTCGGCAGGACCTCAACTGACTCCCTGAGTGACCGGCATGGGGTCACGGCTACGCCGTGCCAGTGACCAGAGGGCCCTGGCAACGTCGCATCCGGCTAACGGCCGTACCGCAGAGTCGCTGGCACCCGCTTCCCCTACGACAACCGCTTCGTCTCTATCGTCACCGCCGGCGACACGCAAAGTGACCCACTGGCGCGACTACCTGGACCGGCCGCGAGTCCGCCGCGACGGCACGCGGCCGGCAGGCTGGCTCGTCAGCCACAGAGGGCTTCCGGCATCCGGTCGGCCGCGTGCCGGCTGAGGCTCGCGTGACGTGCGTGTAGCGCTCGGTCGGGCTAAGACCGCCAGTATCTCTGCGCACATCGCGCGCCCTCGCGATGGACCGTCGATGCTAGCCGCGTGATCGGCGCGCGCCGATGCTGACGATCCTGCGCGGCGCGGACGCCAACAAGCGTTGCTCACGCAGCTGTGGATGGTGAGCTCAGAACGCATTGACCGAGATCCGCAACAGGTATAGCGTCCATTTAATAGTAACCTGAGTAGACGATTATTGACGCTGTTGCTGACCGCTGGTGCCCGGGCCGGGGTCATGGCGAGGAGGCCTTGACGGGTGGGTGGAGCTCTTTCCGGCATCCGGGCAGTCGAACTCGCCACCGGGGTGGCAGGACCCATGGCGGCGATGCTGCTGGCGGACTTCGGGGCCGATGTTGTCAAGGTAGAGCCTCTAGCGGAAAGCGATGATCGGCTGCGGCCGGGATTTGCCATGTGGGGCCGGGGCAAGAGCAGCGTCGTGCTTGATCCGCGTAACGGCCGCGGCTGCGATCAGTTGCGACGGTTGCTCGATCGTGCCGACGTTTGCGTCGCTAGCCCTGACGTAGCGGCGCAGTGGTCGGGCACCCTGACTGAGCAGGCGACGGCGCGTAATCCGCGACTTGTTTACCTCTCGGTCCCGCCGTATCTCGACTCAGTGCCCTGGGCCGAAGGACGGGAGTCCAACGGGCTGCTGTCGGCCGCCATGGGCGGATCGCTGCGTCAGTCGTCTTATGACGGCGGTCCGGTTGATCCGGTCTATCCCCACCTGCTGTACATGCAGGGAATCTGGGCGGCGTGCTGCGCAGTCGCGGCTCTGTTCGAGCGGGAGAGGTCGGGGCTGGGGCAGATCGTCACCGTCGGTGGCGTTCACGCAGCGATGGCCGCCAGCCCGTTGCAGATGGTCGTCCGGCCCGGCCAGCCGGAAGTCGACACTGCGGTCGGTCCCGGCGGGCATAGCCCGACCTATACGCGCTACCGCTGCGCCGATGGCCGCTGGCTTTTCCTCGCGGCCCTCACGCCCAAGTTCCAGTCGATGGCGCTTCAGGTACTCGGCTTCTCGGACTTGCTGGAACAGGCAGCGACGGCCGGCCTCGATGCCGTGACCGGCCCGGCGCAGCGCGCGCGGGTCCGGCCGCGATTCGAGGCCGCGTTCGCGGCGAGGACATCGGAGCACTGGCGTGCGGCCTTCAAGGCGGCCGGCTGCCCGGTGGCGTTGCTGGCTGGACGAGACACGTGGCTTGACCATCCGCAGATCTGTGCCATCGGGATGGCCGTCACCATCACCGACCCGGATCGTGGCACCGTGACGATGCCCGGCAACCCCGTCGTGCTGAGCGCTACGCCCGCGCTGCCGCCGCGGCCAGCTCCGCAGCTCGGCCCTGCGGGCGCGGCGCTGCCGGACTGGCCAGCCCAGCCGATGCCAGGCGATCCCGCCCAGCTGGCCGCAGCTGGTCCCCTGGCTGGAACTCGGGTGCTGGATGTCGGCGTGGTCCTCGCCGGCCCGTACTGTGGCACGCTTCTCGCGGAACTCGGCGCAGACGTCGTGAAGGTGGAGATTCCCGAGGGCGACAGCTTCCGCCAGCAGGGTTTTCCCTATATCAGGGGCCAGCGCGGGCTCGCGGTCGACCTGCGCGCCGAAAAGGGACGCGCGGTTTTCCGGGAGCTTGCGCGGTCGGCCGACGTGATCATTGACAATTACCGGCCCGGCGTGGCAGAACGACTCGGCGTCACTTATGAGCAGTTGCAGCGGCAAAACCCGGACGTCATCTCGATGTCCGTCACGGCGTTCGGGGAGAGCGGGCCACTGCGCGACGAGGCCGGATTCGACACCATCCTCCAGGCCATGAGCGGGATCATGACGGCTCAGGGGGGCGACGGCGAGCCGGTCATGCTCACCCTGGCGGTCAACGACACAGCCGCCGCGGCCCTGACTGCGCTCGGAGCCTGCCTGGCTCTGTTTCACCGGACCCGGACCGGAGCGGGCCAGCGGGGATCGGTATGTCTGGCAGCAGCCTCAGTGCTCATGCAGTGCGAGGAACTGATCCGGATCGAGGGCAGGCCCGCGCCGATCCGCGGCGGACCGGACTTTCGCGGACCGAGCCCAGCCGACCGTTTTTATCGCACCTCGGACGGATGGATCCGGGTCCAGGCCATGTCGGAGCGGTCGGCGGCGGCACTAGCGCAACTTGCCGGCGTCACGCGCTCGGACGTGGCATCTGGTCCAGGCGCCGGGCTGGCTCCCGCGCTGGAAAGCCATTTTGCCGGGCTTTCGACGGACGACGCCATGGCGCAGCTCAATGCCGGCCGGATCCCGGCGGCCAAGGCACGGAGGTGCAGCGAACTACCCGCCGACCCGCAGCTGGCCCAATGGCAAGTCCACCAGCGCATTGGCGCTGGCCTAGGGCGCGAGCTGTACGCCGCCGGGAGGATGGCCCGGTTCTCCCGAACCCAGCGGAACGACGCGCTGGTCCCGCCGGGTGTCGGCGAGCACAGCGTTCAGCTTCTGCTGGAGGCAGGGACAGACGCCGAGGAAGTCGGCAATCTGATTGAGAGCGGCGTCGTACGCGCGGGAGATTCAATGATCATCGCCGCAATGACGCCCTACCGGTGACATCGGCGAACCGCCAGTACGAGGAGTAGCAATGACGACGGATGACGACACGATTACCGGTCCGGTCCGCAGCCCGCGCAATCTTGCTGCCAACATCGTGGGCAGCATTCACGACGACGCGACCGCCACGTCTCTGGGGTTTCGCGGCGGAACGGTGGCCGGCAGCATCCACATGGACCAGTTCCCGCCGCTGCTGCTCGAGGCGTTCGGCGAACGGTGGTTCGAGACGGGTAGCTTGTCGCTGTACTTCCGGCACGCCACTACCGACGGTGAGCCCGTGCGGGCGTTCCTGGAACATCCGGAGCATGGCGGGCCGGACGCACAGGTCCGCGCGTGGGCGGTAACCCAAGAAGATACCCTCGTTGCCGACGGAACGGCTAGCGTCGGGAACCCGGCCGCCGCATCTGCGCTGTACAGCCGGGATCTGAGGCCCGCCGAGCCCGGCGAGCTGCGCATCCTCCGCGCGATGAAGCCGGGTGAGGTACTCGGCGATTACCCCCGCCTGACTGTCAACGCCGAGCGCCAGTATTCGGCGATCCGCCAGGGCGCGATGACCGAACCCTTGGACTGGTACACCTCGGCGTCACCGTGGGGCGGCCCGGTCGCCTCGCCATCGGCCGTCGTCGGACTGCTTTACACCCGCCTGCTGGACGGCGCCAAGGAAGCCATGGGCGCGCATGTCGGCCTGTTCGGCGCGATCGAGATCCGGTTCCGGCGCGGCCCGGTGTTCCTCGACCGCAGCTACCGAGTCACGGGCGAGGTGGCGGCGCTCAGCCAGACGCCGAAGACCGAGGTCTTGTGGTTCGACAGTCGGGCACTTGACGACGGCGGCCGCGTGGTCGCGCAGATGCGGATGATGCTCCGGCAGATGAAGCAGTCCTCGCCCCGGTACGACGACTTGCCCGCCCGCGGATGAGGGCCGCCGACGCGCTCGGCCGGATCGGCGCCCTCGACCCGCTCGGCCGGATCGGCGCCCTCGACCCGCTCGGCCGGATCGGCGCCCTCGACCTGGGCGAGGAAGCCAGTGAGTTCCGCGCACAGATCCGGCAGTGGATCTCGGCCAACGCGCCGCCAGGGCTGGCGGGGCTGGCCCGCTGGAACCTGCCGGGCAACCGGGCGGACGGTGGCGCGCGGGCCGTGCGAAGCCCCGAGTACCGTCAATGGGAACATCGCCTGCTCGAGGCGCACCTGATCTGCCCGAACTGGCCGACTCGCTACGGCGGCAGCGGGTTCACGCCGGTGCAGATGCTGGTCTTCGCCGAGGAATGTATCCGGGCCGGGATTCCGAGAGTCGAGCGGGGGATGGGGGAACGACTTGTCGGCCCGGCCATCCTGGCGCACGGCACGCCGGAACAGATGGACTACTTCCTGCCGAGGATCGTCACGGGCGAGGACGTCTACTGCCAGGGCTACTCCGAGCCCGACCACGGATCCGACCTGGCCGCAGTCCAGACCAGGGGCGAGGTCGACGGCGATGAGATCGTCATCCGCGGCCAGAAGCTGTGGACCTCCGGCGCCCAGCGGGCCAACATGATCTTCATCCTGTGCCGTACCGATCC
>Ga0335072_10012657_pt1 | contig 12048 bp, 16 predicted proteins | sample Lox_Sample_21_FD_206725 | JGI IMG/M metagenome (GOLD analysis project Ga0335072, IMG submission 206725) | Soil microbial communities from Loxahatchee National Wildlife Refuge, Florida, United States - Lox_Sample_2.1 | ecosystem: Environmental > Terrestrial > Soil > Wetlands | place: USA...
CCCAAGCCGTTCCCGTCAAAACCTACATGGGGGTAACCATGATCGCCGTCATTCTCGCCAACGCCGTCCTGAGTGCGCTGGTCGTAGCTGTCATTGTCGGATCGCTGGCGTACAACATCGACGTGAGCACGCCGCTGCGCATCCGCCGTCGAGTGGTCCGAGATACAGCATCACGCTTGTCGCCGCGGCCAGCTGCCCAGCAGTCGATCCCCCGCGTGTAGGGAGACGAACCCCTGCAGCAGACGCGCGTAGGCCGCCGGTTCGGTGGGCTGCCGCATTCCGTGCCCATCGCCCGGCGGCCGCGGATCGCCAGTTTCAGCCAACACCCCGACCTCGACGGTTCGACGTCGGAAGCGTTACGAAGGGAGCAGTCGTGACTTATCTCATTGTCGGCCTCGATCGCAGGACCCACTCGCGGTGGCATGACAACGTCTCCGCGGACGACATCGGCACAGCCAAGAGGATCGCGCGCGCACGCGCGCAAGCGCAGGCGATCGACCTCGTGGTCGCCGCCGTAATCGGACCTAACTCGGCCGTCATATCGGACCCTGCCGACGAGTTGCTCGTGGAGTCGAAGGTCGCCTAGCCGAGGCAAGGTATGGCACTCGGTCGTCCGTTGACGAAGACCGAGGCTTCCGCTTTCCAGGGAGGTTGTCGCGCAGGGCCCTCACACCGGAAATTAATTGTGAGCCGGTAACAACTGCCTCCGGGCGGAGGCCGCGCGCCTGGCCAACTGTGGCGCTCAGCCTGCATATATGTCAGTTGAATCGCCAAAGTTCGGCCTCGACCGTTCGAGTAACTGTGTGCTGCCCACAATGGCGCTCGTTTGTGCAACACCCTCCAGGGAGGGCGTTGCACACAGACGTGCGGCCGTGACGGACGAGCGACGGGCAAAGCCGACTTATTCCGCCAGCCGCAGGAGCAGGTGAGGCTGGTCGAGAAACACGCCTCCCCACACGGGGGGCATTTGTGCGCCAGCCAGCATGCGGAAGAGCAAGGTCGCGGCGCTGTCCCGGGCGGGCCGTAGAACGATTCGTGCTACAGTGCCGCCATGGCACGGTCAATCCACGTGCGACTCGATGACGCATCGGTAGCGGCCTTGGAGGTTGTCCGGGCCTCCGGCATGAGCGACTCGGACGCCGTCCGCACAGCACTTCGCGAAGCCGCCGCGCGTCGCCGCGCACGATCGGCGCTGCGCGAAGAGGTGCTTCGTCTCGCCGCGGACGACGCCGATCGCGAGGAGATGCGGATCATCCGAGAGCAGATGGCCGACCTCGCACCGGCCTCCGACGCTTAGGCAATGGTCCGAGGCGAGGTGTTCCGCCTGCCCGCGCCACGCTCCGCACGCGGACGGGAGCAGCACAGAGCGCGCTACGCCGTGGTCGTGCAAGCCGACGAGTTTCTCCACCTGAGCACGACTCTTGTCGCCCCAACCTCGACGAGCGCAGCGCCGGCAACCTTCCGTCCCGTGATCAACGTCGACGGAGAGGACACTCGTGTGTTGGTCGAACAGACAACCGTGGTCGATCCGCAGCGTCTCGGGCGATCGGCCGGCCGACTCGAGGTCAGCGAGCTGCTGGCCGTCGACGAGGCGCTGGCGCTGATCCTCGGCGTCTGAGCCGCGGCCTCTGATCCTCGCCACCGGCCCCATCCTTCGCCGCGTCGCCATCTAGACCGTTTTAGTTCTGCAGGGGAAGCAGTACCCCCAACCGGATTCGAACCGGTGATCTCCTGCGTGAAAGGCAGGCGTCCTAACCGCTAGACCATGGGGGCCTGTAGGAAAGGATTCTAGGTCGGGCGCCAGTATTCGGTCGGTCGCCGACGGTCGACCTTCGAGGCCCGGGGATCGAGTACATCCCCGCTGGTGGAGCGCCGGCGGTCGCTGATCGATCTTGCCCGATTGTGGGCCGCTGCCGCCCGGCGATCCACGAACACGCGCTGGGTCGCCGATACCCAGAGCGGGTAGGCAGGCGATACCGAACTTGCAACATCCCCCCGTCGACCGGCCTCGCCCGCGGGGATTGAAAGGAACAGATGCAGCCGCTCCTATTCGTGAACTGGTCTTGGGTAAACGCGATGTTCAGGGGGCTGATGTGGATCGTCGCGATCGTGCTCGCCGCGCTGATCGTCATCCACTTCGTGCCGGCGACGGCGCCGGTGCACCACTCGATCCGGATCATGCGCTGAGGCCGGCGCCTCGAGGGGCGCTAGTCCTCGATGATGACCGCGACGCGGGCCAGGCGTTCGGCGGGAACCTGATCCGGCGGCGACCAGAGCATCGTCGCGTGGATGACGACTTGCAGGATCGCGCTGCTCATTCCTACGAGACCGCCGGTCCGAAGAGCGGCAGCTCTGCCGCCGCGAAGCTTCTCACAGCTACCCGCTAACCCAGGGAGATCAGCGCGATGCCCGCCACCACCGCCACCGCGCCGAGCAACCGCGACGGTCCGATCCTCTCCCGGCCGCCGATCGCGAGAACGACGGTGGCGATCACCACGCTTGATTCGCGCACTGCCGCCACGGAGGCCGCCGGCGCGAGCCGCAACGCGGCCAGTGCAAGGGCGTAGGCGCCGGAGAAACCGACCCCGGCCAGCAGCGTTCGGCCGTTGACGGCGGCGCGGAGGGCGGCTCCGCCGCGGACGCGCCAGACGCCGATCAGGTAGGCGAGCGAGGTGATCGCAAACACGACCACCAGGTAGGCGAGCGAGGAGGCATGGCTGATGCCGTGCTTGTCGATCAGCGTGTAGCTGGCGATGCACGCCCCCACCGACAGCGCCAGCGCGAGGTCGCGCGGACGCCCACCGCCTCGAATGCCGCGAACGAGCACGATTCCAGCGGCGACGAGCACAACGCCCACGGCAGCGGGCAATGACACGGCGGCGCCGGTCACGAGCGCGCCCGCCGCGAGCACGAGCACCGGGGCCGAGCCGCGCGCGATCGGATAGACGAAGCTCATCGCCGCCACCGAATAGGCGGTGGCCAACAGGAGCAGGTACAGGCTCTCGCCGGCACTCGAGCTCACCACGTACGGCCAGACGGCCGAGTCGAGCCGCCAGTCGATCAGCGCCACCGGCGCAATCACCAACGTTCCCACGACCATTCCGATCGCTGCGGCGCTGTGGGTGTCGTCCTGGTTGGACAGCAGCAGGTTCCAGGTGGCGTGGACCACCGCTGCGCCGAGAGCAAGCAGAAGGGCGGTGAGGGGCACGGTTCACCGTTTATCGAAATCCGGACGCGAGCGTCCCCGTTCTGGTTGGATGCGTGGCATGAGCGTCCTCGAGGGGCTAAGCCCGGAGGAGCGGGAGCTGGCCCCACCGGCGCCACCGCCGCAGACCGCGGGCGCGATGAAGGCGGTCCTGACGGACGACCGCTTCTCGGACCCGAACTGGATCTACGAGCGAAAGCTCGACGGCATTCGCTGCATCGCGATTCGTTCCGAGAACAGCCTCAAGCTGCTCTCGCGCAATGACCTGGCGCAGAACGACCGCTATCCAGAGCTGGTCGAAGCGCTCGAAGCCGAGCGCTGCCGGCAGTTCGCAGTTGACGGCGAGGTCGTCGCGTTTCAGGGTTCCGAGACGAGCTTCGCCCTGCTGGCCGAGCGCCACCAGCATTGGGTCCCGGTGTTCCTGTACGTGTTCGACGTGCTGTGGCTCGAGGGCCACGACGTCCGGCGGCTCCCGCTGCGCACGCGCAAGCGGCTGCTCCGGGGCGCGCTCCAGTTCCACGGGAACGTCCGCTGGACGCAGTACCGCAATCGTGACGGTGAAGCCCTCTTCAGAGAAGCCTGTCGCAAGGGCTGGGAGGGCCTGATGGCCAAACGCGCCGACAGCCCCTACGTCTCTACACGGTCTAAGGACTGGCTCAAGTTCAAGTGCGCGCACGGCCAAGAGCTCGTGATCGGCGGCTACACCGACCCGCGCGGCTCGCGCGTCGAGTTCGGGGCGCTCCTGCTCGGCTACTACCGGGACGGACGGCTCGAGTACGCCGGCAAGGTCGGGACCGGGTTCGACACCGATACGCTGCACGAGCTTGGCGCCCAGCTGCGCGAGCTCAAGCGCACTGACCCCCCGTTCGCCGACCCCGGGTCAATCAAAGAACGCCACGTCACCTGGGCCGAGCCGAAGCTCGTCGCCGAGGTCGGCTTCACCGAGTGGACACGCGACGGCCGCCTACGGCACCCCCGTTTTCTGGGGCTCCGCGATGACAAGGACGCGCGCGAAGTTGTGCGCGAGGGGTAACCAACCAGGATGACCGAAACCCTCAAGATCGGGCGGCGCGAGATCCGGATCACCCACGCGGACCGTCTCGTCTTCCCCGAGGCCGGATTGACCAAGCTCGACCTGGCACACCACTACGAACGCGTCGCCCGGCTGATGCTGCCCTACGTGCGCGACCGCCCCCTCGCGCTTCAGGCCTACCCGGAGGGGATCGAGCACGACGGGTTCTTCATGAAGTCGGTACCCGGCTACTTCCCGGACTGGGTCAAACGCGTCACCCTGCCGAAGAAGGGCGGCACGACGACATACGCGATGGCGCAAGACGTGGCGACGCTCGTGTACCTGGCCGGCCAGAACGTGGTCACGCTGCACACGTGGCTCGCGCGCGCGGACAAGCCGTTCCAGCCCGACCGGCTGACGCTCGACTTCGATCCCTCGGGCGGCGGCTTCCCCGAGGTGCGCGCCGCCGCCCGCGCCGCCGGCGACCGCCTGCGCGACCTCGGGCTGACCCCCTACGCGATGACGACCGGGTCGCGCGGCGTCCACGTGGTCTGCCCGCTGCGCCGTGGACCCGACTTCTCCCAGGTGCACGGATTCGCCCACGCCCTGGCCGAGGCGATGGTGGCCGACGACCCCCGACACCTGACGCTCGAATGGCACAAGGCCGACCGCGGCAAGCGGATCTACGTGGACGTGAACCGAATCGGCTATGCGCAGCACGCCGTCGCCCCCTACGCGGCGAGGCCGCGCCCCACGGCCCCGGTGGCGACGCCGATCCACTGGGATGAGCTGTCCGACCGCGCGCTCCGTCCCGACCGGTGGACGATCAAGACGATCGGCCAGAGACTCGACGACGGCGACCCGTGGGCCGGTATGAACCGCCGGGCCCGGGCTCTGCCGCGCAGCGTTTAACTCAATCGGTCGGCGTCTTAGCCCCGCAGACGCCGGCGCCGGCGCTTCCCCGTGACCTGCCACGGCCCGGGCGCCCAATCGAGCACCATGTTCACCACCCAGACGATCAGCGTGGCCGCCACCAGCGTCCAGAAGCCGTCGATGTGGAAGCCGCTGACGATGTCCCTGGTGATTACGAGCATCAGCATCGAGACGAAGAACCAGGCGATCCCCAGCGTGAGAATCGCCAGCGGCAGCGTGATGAACCGCAGCAGCGGCTTGAGGACGGTGTTCAGGACTCCGAACACGGCCGCGGCGGCAAGCAGCGAGCCGGCGTTCTTGACCGTCACGCCGCTTAGCAACGCGGCCACGATCGCGAGCACGAGCGCGTTGGTGAGCCACGAGATGGCCAGCCGGACCACCAGCGGCGGCGAGGTAGGCTGCCGTTCGACCAGGATGTCGTGCTGTCTCGGGCTCACGAGCGCAGCGTACTCTCCGGGCAGGCTCAGCCGAGCGTCAGCACCCCGTGCACGTAGTCGATCGAGATCGTGCCGAAGTGAGACAGCACGTCCGAGCCGAGCAGCCCGAAGGCCTTGCCGTCGGCGCCCGCGATAACCGAGTCCGTGGCCACGATGTTCGGCAGGGGCTGGCCGGCGATCGACCAGTTCGAGAGCCGCACCTTGCTGGCCGCCTCCGAGCACCCCACGCCCGTGACCTGGATCGGCTTGCCGACCATCTTCAAATGGAGCTTGCGCGCGAGGGCCACGTCGACGAGGGTCTTGGAGGACCCGGTATCGACGAGAAAGGGGAAGGCCCGGCCGTGGATGACGACGCGGGCGAGCGCCAGCGTCTCGCCGTCGCGCGCCTTGAGAATGACCAGCGGGGCGGTCGAGGCGACGTGCGCCGACGGAGTCGACGCAAAACCCCAGCCGGTGAAGGCGACCAGCACGAACGAACCGACCAACCCTGCGAGAGCGATGAAACGGCGCACCCTTCCTCCCTTCGTTGGAACCTAAACGTCGCGACCGGTGACGGCGAGCGTAGAGGTTCCGGTGGCACGGTGCCTTAGCCGCTCGAGCCCGTGGCCTCCGCGACGTCGGCCGGCGTGATCACGCCGTTAGAGGCGGGGAGACACGCCCTGGCGGCGACGGCGACCTGAGGAGCGTGAAGGTCGATGCCGGCAGCCGTGATCATCTCGACTGTCAACGCGCCCTGGGTGCTGGGATCGGGAAAGCCGTTGATCCCGCGGCCTCGCATGCACCGCGCGAAGCTCAGCAGGTCCCGCTTGTGCGCCTGCTGGGCGGCGGCCTGAGCGGCCAGATCCGCCTTCGAAGGCATTGGGAGGATTCCGGCGCAGGCCTTCTGCGCCGTCTTGAAACCCGGCGCGTTGGGTCCAACCACGCTGATGGCGATCTGTTGCTGGTTGCCGTTCGTCGTGACCTTGGGGTCGGGGAAGTTCGTGACGCCGTGATCTCGCATACAGGCAGAGAACTCGTAGGCTTTCGAGACGGCGCTCTGCGGCGACAGCGTCGACTTGGTGGTGGTGGTGGTCGGCGACGAGGATCCGCACGCGCTCACCAGCAGCGCCACGCCGCCAACCACCATCGCGGTCCGGACAATCTTCATGTTGGCTACGCCTCCTCAGGGCAGGTAAGCACTCGCACCCGACAGTTGTAGAACACCAGTGGTGACACCGCCGTCACGAAGGCTGTCACCTGGCTGTGACCTCGGTTCGGGCATGCTGTGCCGCGCCGGGGAGGAATGCAGATGAGGATTCTGGTCGCGGAAGATCACAGGCGCCTGGCCGACACGGTGGCCGAGGGCCTTCGCCGCGAGGGCATGGCGGTTGATGTCGCCTACGACGGGGCGGACGCGCTCACCCATGTCGCCTTGCTCCGCTACGACGTGGTGGTGCTCGACCGCGACCTTCCGCGCGTGCACGGCGATGACGTGTGCCGCGCGCTGATCGCCCAGCACCCCGAGACCAGGGTGCTGATGCTCACCGCCGCGAGCACGATTCGCGACCGCATCGAGGGACTCGGGCTGGGAGCCGACGACTACCTGACCAAGCCGTTCGACTTCGACGAGCTGGTCGCTCGCGTCCGCGCCCTCGCGCGTCGCGCCACCCCGGCGCTGCCGCCGACCCTCATCCACGGCGACCTGAAGCTGGATTCGGCCCGTCGCGTGGCCGTCCGCGGCCACGTTCCGCTCGCGCTCACCCCGAAGGAGTTCGCGGTGCTCGAGTGCCTGCTGGCCGCGGAAGGACGGGTGGTGTCGGCCGAGGAGCTTCTCCAGCGAGTCTGGGACGAAGCCGCCAATCCCTTCACCACGACCGTCAAGACAACGATCGGCCGGCTCCGGGGTAAGTTGGGCGACCCGCCGCTCATCGAGACCGTCCGTGAGGCCGGCTACCGGATCTGAGTCCATGCGCTTCCGGAACCGCTCGCGCAGCTCCTCCGCCCAGCCGCGCCGGCGCATGCGCACCGCGCGCATGCGCCTGACGCTGCTGTACTCGGGGATGTTCCTGCTCCTGGGGACGACCGTGATCGTGATCATCGTCCTGGTGACCGGCCACAGCCCGCTCGTCGTCCATGTCGAGGGGAGCAGCCGCTCGGCGGCGCCGAGCGCAGTCATCGCCCACGCAACGCCGAGGCTGCTGCCCAACCCCTTGGCCCAACTGAAGAACGGCGTGGTCGCGCAGCGAAGTGCCGACTTCGCCCGCGTGTTCACGGCGTCGTGGGCCGTTCTGATCGTGACCACGCTCGGCTCTGCGGTACTGGGCTGGTTCGCCGCCGGCCGGGTGCTCCGGCCGCTGCGCTCGATCACGGAGACCGCCCGCACGATCTCAGCCGGCAACCTGCATGAGCGGCTCGCGCTGACCGGGCCCGAGGACGAGTTCAAGGCGCTCGGCGACACGCTCGACGATCTGCTCGCCCGGCTCGAGGCGTCATTCGAGGCGCAGCGACGCTTCGTCGCCAACGCCTCCCACGAGCTACGAACGCCTCTCACGCTCGAGCGGACCCTGCTCCAGGTGGCCCTCGCTGACCCGAACGCGAGCGCCGAGACGCTCCGGGCGACCGGCCAGGAGCTGCTCGAGCTCCAGACGGAGCACGAGCGCATGCTCGAGGCCCTGCTGACGCTGGCCAGCAGCGAGCGAGGACTCGAGCGTCGGGAGACGATCGACCTGCCGGTTCTGGTCGAGGATGCCGTGCGCCGCCAGCGTTCGGCCATCACCGCCAGGGGCCTCGAGCTCGAGATCTCGCTCGAAGGGCCCGCCATCACCACCGGCGATCACGCGCTCATCGAGCGGCTGATCGCGAACCTGGTCGACAACGCGGTCGAGCACAACGTCGCCCACGGGCGCGTGGAAGTGCGAACGGCGGCGAACGGCGGTGGCCGGGCCGTGCTCACGGTCAGCAACACCGGCCCGGCAATCCCACCGGATCAGGTTCAGCGCCTGTTCGAGCCCTTCCAGCGCCTCGACCCCACCCGCGGCAACCAGAACGGACACCACGGGCTCGGCCTTTCGATCGTCCGGGCGATCGCCTCGGCCCACGACGCACAGCTCGTGGCGCGCCCGCGCCCCGGAGGCGGCCTCACCGTCACCGTGGCGTTTCCGTACACGCCGAACTAACCGAACCTCCGTCCGGCGCGCTCGCGCGGCGCGCCATACGATTGCCTGGTGCCATTCACGCTCAGGAACCTGAAGGAGGATCTGGAGGACCTCGGCTCGCGGTTCGACGGCGCCCCGGATCTGGAGTTCCGCTCGGCGACCGGTGCGCTTGGGCTCGAGAGATCCGCCTTGAGCTACCAGCGCGTCCCGCCTGCCTATCGCTTTCCGTACGGCCACACGCACAAGGAGCAAGAGGAGGTGTACGTGGTCGTGCGCGGGAGCGGGCGGATGAAGGTCGACGACGAGATCGTCGAGCTCAAGGAATGGGACGCGGTGCGCGTCCCGCCCGGCACGTGGCGAGGCTACGAGGCCGGCCCGGAGGGCCTCGAGATCCTCGTCATCGGCGCGCCCAATCTCGGCAACGCTCCGCGCGAAGACGTCCATGGCCAGCGCGACTGGTGGGCTGACTAGCTGCCAGTCAGGCGGCGGCGATGTCCGTGCTCAGCTCCGGCGTGGCGGCGAGCGTCTGGTAGACGACGCAGTAGCGCTCGGTCAACTTCTTGAGCGTCGCCAGCTGCTCCTCGTCAGCGTCGGTCTCGAGCTCGAAGAGCAGGCGGATCGCGCGGAAGCCGACGGGAGCGCTCCGCTCGACACCGAGGGTGCCGCGGAAGTCGAGATCGCCCTCGGCTAGCACGCGCCCGGCCGACACCGAGATGCCGAGCGACGTAGCCACCGCGCGCAGCGTGACGCCGGCGCAAGCGACCAGGGCTTCGAGCAGCATGTCGCCCGAGCACAGCAGCGAGCCGTCACCGCCGGTGGCCGGATGAAGCCCCGCCTCGGCGATCGCACGGGCGGTCTGAACCGAGCAGCTGACGCCCTCACCGAGCTCGCCGGACGCCGACAGCGTGACCGCCGCGGCATCCGGTTGCTCGCGGTAGCGCTGCTTGAGCGGCGCCTGGATCGCTCTAAGCTGATCGCCATCCACAACCCTGATGTTAGGCGCGCCGGGTAACAACCCGTGTCAGACGCTGGGTGGCGACGGCGGCAGCGTCGTCGGCGTCACCGGCGCCGGCGTCGTCGATCCGCCGTTGTCGCCCGGATCGTCGGGGGCGCGGAGCCATTCCACGATCAGGCCGTGGGCGATGACGAAGTTGGTGCGGGCCGTTTGGCCGGCGCCGGTGCCGCAGTTGCCCCCGCCCGGACCTGGGCGGCCGGTCAGACGGAACAGGGCGTTGACGTAGCGGCCGCGTAGGTCGGCCGAGATGAACCTGGCCCCGCAGGGCAGCGACGCGTTGGCGGCGTCCGCCTGGGCGCGCGTCTGAATCGCGATCACCAGCGCAGCGCCGCTCGCATCGGTGCCGTTGACCATCACGCTCGGCAGCGCGAAGTAGCGCGCGGCCGCATCCACGTCCCCGCGACGCAGCGCGTCGGCCCATGCCCGGATTACGGCCACGTCGGCAGCCGGCGCACGAATACCTGTCGGACCCGGGGTCGGAATCGGTTCGTTCAGGCCCGGCACGTCCGGAGGTGGCGTGAGCGGGACCGTCGTGGGCGGAGAGGACTGGGGTTTTTCCGGCGGTTGCCGCCTTAGCTTGGGCGCCGCGCGCGCTTGCTGTGTCGAGCTCCCTACCAGGATGTGGCTCGACCCGCAACCGACCGCCAGCAACCCTATCGTCGTTACTGCGATCAACGAGGCCCGGTGCGCACGGGCGAGCACACGACAATCGTAGGACCCCGCGTCCGGCGCCCGGGACGATCGACTACTCCGCCTGCGGCTCCTCCAGCTCGGACTCGTCGTCGCGGCCGGGGACGTACCTTGAAACGGCCAGCGCGCCGTCCTCCTCGATCGCCCGGGTCAGGCGATCCAGCGCGTCCACGACGTCCTCGCGATCGGCCTTGCGCTCGAGGACCAGCCGTATTCCCGCGATCTCCCGTGCCAGGTACTCAGTGTCAGCCAGTGAGCGGGCGTTAGCCTCGCGGTCGCGCTCGACCTCCTCGCGATCGCGATCGGCCTGGCGGTTCTGCGCCAGCAAGATCATCGGGGCGGCATATGCGGCCTGGGTGGAGAAGCACAAATTGAGCAGGATGAAGGGGTATGGATCCCAGCGGAGGGAGACCGCGGCGAGATTGAGCACGATCCAGAGAAAGACGAAGATCGTCTGTGCCGCCAGGTAGCGACCCGTGCCGAGGAAGCGGGCCATCCGCTCGGCGTACCGGGCGAACGCGTCCGGGTCGTAGGACGGGCCGCCCTGCGTCCCGCGGGGCGTGCTGAGGTCGTCGCGCCGGGCCATCAGCGCTCCACCCCTGTCATGCGCCAGTTAGCGGGAAGCATCCGATCGAGCACGTCGTCGATCGTAACCGCCCCGACGAGTCGGTTCGCCGCATCGGTGACGGGAAGCGCAACGACGTCATAGGCGGCGAGGCGCTCCGCTACCTCGCGATCGCTGGCGTCGGCCGCGATCGGCTCCCACTCCTCGTCCAGACAGCGACCCAGTGGCTTGCTCGGCGCCTCGCGCAGGAGGCGCTGGACGCCGACGACGCCCAAATAGCGGCCCGTCGGCGTCTCCAGCGGCGGCTGGCACACGAACACCTGCGAGGCGATCGGCACGGGTAGATCGGGGTCGCGAATCCGGGCCAGCGCGGCGGCGACGGTGGCGTGCGGCGCCAGGATGACGGGCTCGGGGGTCATCAGACCGCCCGCGGTGTCGGGCTCGTACACGAGCAGGCGCCGAACCGGCTCCGCCTCCTCGGGATCCATCGCACCGAGCAGCTCGGCCTGCCGGGTGGCTGAGAACTCTCCCAGCAGATCGGCGGCATCGTCGGCGTCCATCTCGTCGAGCACGCGGGCCAGGCGCTCGCGGTCGAGTCCCTCGACGAGCCGGACCTGCTCGTCCTCGGAAAGTTCCTCGAGTAGGTCGGCGAGACGGTCGTCCTCGAGCGCCGACGCGAGCACCCGCCGGCGGCTCAAAGGCAGGCGACGAAGCGCCGCGGCCATCTGGGCGGGGTGAAGGCCGCCCAGGGCGGCCGCCTGGCGGTCGATCGATCGTTCGTCGGCGAACAGCTCGCCGGCCTCGCTCCAGTCGATCACCTCTGGCGCCCGGCGCCGACCGGTAAGCCCGCGGCTGCCGAGCGCCAGCGTGGCCACCTCCCAGGCGAACGGCTCCGGGGCCGGCGTGATGCCGACGTCCACCACGCGATCGCCGCGCACCCTCCCCCCGACGAGCTCGCCCATGACTAGGCGCTCCCCGGGACGGAGCTCGAACTGGCGCAGGTTTACCGATCCCCGCCGTAACCGCATCCCTTCGCTCTCGATCTCCCCGACCCGGC
>Ga0335072_10012658_pt1 | contig 12044 bp, 13 predicted proteins | sample Lox_Sample_21_FD_206725 | JGI IMG/M metagenome (GOLD analysis project Ga0335072, IMG submission 206725) | Soil microbial communities from Loxahatchee National Wildlife Refuge, Florida, United States - Lox_Sample_2.1 | ecosystem: Environmental > Terrestrial > Soil > Wetlands | place: USA...
CAACCAACTGGAAACAGTGATCGATTCAGTTGAAACCGAGTTCCGCCAATGGACGAACCGCAATGAGACGCTGCGCAGATTATGCGCAATTACTTAAGTCGCTGTGTTTAGATGCCGAGAAGAGGTGACCAGAATTTAAACTGTCAAATCCCAGCACTCCAGCGAGCGAGAGTTTTGGATAGTAGTCAGCAAGGGCTACACCGATGCGCTCGTTAGAAGCAGCGAGGCGACGCTCTGCCGCAATGACGTCGGGGCGGCGACGAAGTACATCCGTGGGTTCTTGATTCCCAATCTTTGGGATAGACGGGATGGCGGCCACGGCAGTCAATTCGTGGGCGTAGGTTCCAGGTTGGGCGCCCATTAATACGTCAAGACGATTCAATTGCTTTTCGAGGGAAAGACGCAGAAGCGGAACTGTCGAGCGAGCTTGTACAACTAAGGCTTCAGGTTGGGCGGCCTCTCGTTCCGTTCCTGCACCTGCAGCAATGCGGTTTTTCACAAGTTGCAGCAGGGGCTCGTCGGTCGCGATTTGGTTCTGCGCAATTGCGAGCCGAGCTTGATATCCACGGACCTGCAGGTACGCGTCTGCCGCATCTGACGCGACGATCACCCGAGTTCCGACTCGCTCCGCTTCGGCGGCCTGCACCTCGTCCCGCGTTGCAGCAGCATTGTGCCGCAGCCCACCAGCGAGATCGATCTCCCAGCTAGCAGCCGGACCTATCGTGTATTCGTGAATGTTTAGCCTATAGGTCGGGACCGTGCTAGCGATCGTACCCAGGGTGCTTTGAAGACTTTGGTGTTCCGCAGTCGCCGACGCGTCGAGCTCTCCTGCCGGGTAGAGTCTTGCGCAGGCTCCGGCTGCCGCCGCGCGAGCTTGATTTACACGCGTGAGCGTTGCAGCGAGGTCCAGGTTTTGATCTAGGGCTCGTCGAACAATTGTCACAAGTATCGGGTCGTTGAAACCTATCCACCATTGATCCATGGGCGGCGCCGCTACTGCGTTACTTACGGAAACCGCGACCTGATTGTGGAATGGTGCCAGAGCTGGCGTTGGGGTTCTGTACTTCGGGCCAACCGTGCAACCCTCAACGAGTAGACCGAGCAAGAGCCCGCTCGCGCTCAGCTTGGCAAGTAGACAATGGTTGTGGCTCATGCATTCCTCCTGGTGACTTTGCGGACCATCGTGTAGAAGGCGGGCGTAAACAACAGACCAAACACCGTTACCCCGAGCATCCCAAAAAACACGGTAGTGCCTAGCGATTGGCGCATCTCCGAGCCGGCACCGGATGCGATTGCGAGCGGGAACACCCCAGCAATGAAGGCAAAAGACGTCATGAGGATGGGGCGAAGCCTGGCTTTTGCAGCGTCGACCGCCGCATCCTCCGCTGTCATGTCCTCGTGCTGGTCTTGCCGTTGCTTGGCAAACTCTACGATCAAGATCGCGTTCTTAGCAGCCAATCCCAGCAACACGACGAATCCAATTTGGGCCAGTATGTCAATCGGCATTGTCCGGAGATGAAGACCTGTTGACGCGGCCAATAGACACATTGGAATAGTCATCAGGATCGCTAGCGGAATCTTCCAACTCTCGTACTGAGCCGTCAGCACAAGGAAGGCAAACAGCGCGGAGGCGCCGAAGATCAACAGAGTCGGGATACCCTGCTGTTTTTGCTGATGCGCGAGTTCTGTCCATTCGTAGCCGATCCCGCTTGGCAGAGTTTGTTTCGCGAGCTCCTCCATGCGCTTCAAGGCCGTGCCTGAAGCAACTCCCGGGGCCGCCGCTCCCATAACTTCGGCGGCGGGGAAAAGATTGTAGCGAGGCACGCGATAGGGTTCCGTCCGGTCTTTGAACGAGGCGACTGATCCGATCGGCACCATCTCACCGCTCGTGTTGCGAACCTTGAGTTGCGCAATATCCTCCGCTGAGCGTCGAAATTCCTGGTCGCCCTGGACGTAGACCGGGTAAGTACGTCCCATGAAGTTGAAGTCGTTCACATATTGCAACCCAATGTAAAGCCGCATGGTGGAGAACACGTCGGTAGGCATGTGACCAAGCTTCTCAGCCTTCGTTCGATCAATATCCACATAGAGAGACGGCGCTCCTGAATTGAATAGAGTGAACACGCCTGCAAATGCTTTGTCCTTATTGGCCGCGGCGACCAGATCATTGGCTGCCTTTGCGAGCGCTTGCGAGCCCAGACCGTTGTGATCCTCAAGCATCAGCTTGAAACCGCCTGCACTCCTCAGACCTTGCACGGTTGGGGGCATAATCGTTAAGACCACCGCGTCCTTAATCTCGGCATTGAATCTCGCTTGGGGCTTGCGCACCATGGCGGCGGCGTTGCTGCCCGGAATGTGCTTTCCATAGAGCGATGGTAAAGACGTGAAAACTGTTCCCACGTTGGGTGCAATGGTGTAAGTCGTAACATCAAACCCAGCTGCTGGCGAGGTGTGCTCAACGCCGGGAGTGCTCAGGGCGATATCGTTGACTTGACGGACTATTCTGTCCGTCCGTTCCAGGCTTGAGCCCGGAGGCAGCATAACGACGGTCGCCAAATAGCCGATGTCCGAATCGGGGATGAAGCCTGTGGCCATCTTTGACATCTGGAAAGCCGTAAGACCAATAAGGCCCACATAGGCGAGAAGCATGAAAAAGGTTGCCCGGACGAAACGGCAGGTCAAGTTCCCGTACCCTGATGACATCCAAGCGAAACCAGCGTTGAATCGTCCGAACAATGCTTGCGACACTCGGGCGAGTCCGCGAGGGCTCTTGTGGAGTTCGCTACTCCTATGCGGTTTTAGCAGCACGGCGCAGAGAGCTGGGCTCAGCGTGAGAGAGACGAAGCACGAGATCACCGTTGACGCGGCGATTGTGATTGCGAATTGCTTGAAGAAAAGACCAGAGGTGCCGGAGATGAAGGCAGTGGGCACGAATACGGCACAGAGCGTGAGCGCAATTGCTATCAGGGCCGTCGAAACTTCAGACATTGTTTGATGCGCGGCTTCGCGTGGCGACATACCGAGCGCCATATTCCGCTCCACGTTTTCGACCACTACGATGGCGTCATCCACCACGATGCCCACAGCCAGCACAAGCCCAAACAAAGATAGGTTGTTGATGGAGCCACCGCAAAGCAACAGGATCGTGAAAGTACCGACCAGTGAGATTGGGATAGCGACAACTGGGATAACGGTCGCCCGCCAGTTCTGCAAAAAGACAAACACGACGCAGACCACGAGGCCTATTGCGATGAAGATCGTTTTGATCACCTCGTCGATGGACTGGCTGACGAAAGTGGTTGGATCATAAAGGTGATCGATGTAATCGATGCCAGGCGGGAAGCTTTTCTTCAGCTCCGCCATCTTAGCCCATACGGCGTGTTCGACTTGGACGACGTTTGCCCCAGGTGTCGCGATTACCCACCATGGCGCGGATACATATTTGTCGGCATAGGCCTTCGAGCCATAATCCACAGAACCAAGCTCAACACGGCCGATGTCACGAACGCGCGTGATGCGGCCCTGAGTGTCGGGTTTGATGGCGATGTCTCCGAACTGCGCAGGCGTCTCCAGACGCCCCAGCGCTTCGACGTTGACCTCGTAGGCGTCATCCTGCCCGGCCGGGGGTTGGTTTAGCACACCTGCTGAGACCTGTGCGTTCTGGGCGCGCAGGGCACTGAGGATCTCGTTCGCGCTGATGTTGTAGGCCGCCGCTTTATCTGGATCGGTCCAGATTCGCATCGCGTACTGTCGCTCACCCAGGCTCCAGAACTGCGACACGCCGGGTAGACGTGCAATCTGGTCTTTGATCTTGAGCATGTAATTCGACATGTATTCGGCGCTGCGCGAGCCGTCTGGCGAGTAGACGTGGATGCCAAGTAGCAAGGCCTTAATCGTCTTATTGACCTGCACTCCCTGGAGCTGAACCTCTGGAGGTAGCCTGGACAGCACGTCCTGCACTCGGTTGCGCGTCAACATCAAATCGGTATTCGGATCGCTTCCGATCTTGAAGACAACGGTAGTCGTCAGTCTGCCGTCACCGGTCGACTGATTGGTGATGTAGTCGATGTTTTCAACGCCATTAACCGCCTGTTCAATAGGGGTCGCGACCGTCCTGGCAACTGTTTCACCCGAGGCGCCAGGAAACGAAGCGGTAATGTCGATCGTCGGTAGGACGATGTTGGGATACTGGGCCACGGGCAGAAGAATCATCGTTGCTAATCCTGCCAAGGCGATGAATATATTCAGAACTGCCGCAAAGCGCGGATGGTCGATAAAGAAATGGGCGCCTTTCATGGCTGGACAGAACTCCGATTCTGATCGCTTCCAAAGCTGATCGTTCCTGTACGTGTTGAAACTCGTGATCCTGGCGCAGCGGCCGGAATGCCGCCGATAATCACCCTGTCGTGTTCACCCAGACCGGAACGAACCACCCGAAGGCCACCACGCAAGTCGCCTATTTGAACGGGCTTCGGTTTTACCACGTCGTCAGGGCCGACGGTCAGAACGATATGGTCTGATTGATCCGGAAGGACGGCGTCATCGGGCACGGGTAAAACCGATGTAGCCGGTGACAGAGGGAGACGCACACGAGCAAACACACCCGGGGTCAGAAGCAGGTCGCCATTAGGCATCGTCGCGCGGGCGTGGATTGTTCCACTCGAACGATCGAGGCTGTTGTCGATAAAGTTGAGCGTGCCGTGATGGTCATAGTCGCTCTCGTCGCTTAGAGAAGCGTCTATCCTGTCGGCGAGTGGGCCCTTTTACCTCTTCCGCTCGTGCTCGAATGCTAGATAGTCCGACTCGCTCATATCGTAGTCTAGGTAGATGGGATTCAAGGAGACGAGCGTGGCGAGTAAGGTCGTCGGCCCCGCGCCGGCACGACTTCCGGACACCAGATTGCCGACCGAGACAAGATGATTTCCCATGCGCCCCGTAAACGGAGCGGTAATGCGGCAGTGGTCCAAGTCGAACTGAGCGTCGCGAATAAGCGCTTGCGCTGCGTCGATGGCAGCTTGAGCGGTTCGTTGTTCACTGGCCCTTTGTTGGACGTTTTCGATGGTGCCCGCTTCCGTCTGCTTCAGGGTCTGCGCGCGCCAACTCTTGCGAAGCAAGATCGTACCTTGCTTGGGCACTTTCGAGCTGTGCCTTAGCTTCGCTCAACTTGATTTGATATTGCGTTGGATCGATCTCAAATAAGAGGTCGCCCTTCCGAACAACATCTCCATCCTTGAATCCAATCTTCGTGAGAGTCCCACCAACCTGGGAGCGCAATTCGACACGCTCAACAGGCGAGAATTGCCCCAGGAAATGAAGCCTGGAGTCCAGGTCGCGCCGCTGCGGTTCACTGACTGTGACGACCGGAAGACTCGGTCGGGCGGCCTGAACGGTCGATCGGCCCAAGAGACGCGGCCCAAGGAAAATTGCGCAGGTAGCCACACCGACGAAAGCCAAGGTGCCAGCCCAAAACTTGGCTCCTCGCCGATTTGAGGATTGCCCGCTTAGTGGCTCAGACCCTTGTTGATTCGTTGTGTTCGTCATCGTTGTCCTCAGTTAGGCGGTGCCCGCCGTCAATATTCGTTTGAGTTGCATCGCTCTCGGATGGGCCAATCAGTCCCGCTTCGGATCGGACCGATCGCGCTCAGTGACCTGAGGCCGGACACCGCATTCTGTGAGCATTTCGACTAGCCGCTTGTGCGCTGATGGATGACTCTCGGGATCGCGGAACACGTTGAGTCGGTCAGCCAATTCTGCGGGGCGAATCTCGGCGAGCTGCGCGAGAGGATCGTCGCTTCTCATGCAAATAACCAAGGGTGCGCTTCCAATCTGCAATGCTGTGAGGTCCTCGCCGGTCACCGGCATAGGAAGCAGCGCGCAATCGAGCATCTTTCGTTTTAGTCGGTCCGCGATTTGCTCAGGATTGCCTCCAGCCAAATGCACGGGACAAGCGGGAAAGACACTCTCGTAGAGCCGCTGAAATCCTTCAAGAGCCACAGTGGGCACAAAACAGCAAAAGCCGAGACGCAGCGGCGGCACTTCCCCTTGGTGTATGGCGCGGGCGGCTTTGACAATTTCGTTGCGGGTGCGGACGGCCTCTTTGGCGTAATTAACGAGAATCAGGCCTGCGGGCGTAGGCTCCACCCTGTTTCGGCCGCGATCGAAGATCTCAATACCGAGTCTCTCTTCGAGGTTTTTGATCTGCTCGCTGAGCGAAGGCTGGGCAAGGTACAGCCTCTCCGCGGCGCGCGTAAAGTTGCCGGTCTCGGCAATCATCGCGATGTACTTCAGCAAGCGGAACTCCAGCAAGTCAGACATGCCCGTCACCTCCAGGAGAAACCAAGGAGCAGAAGGTCTTAAAAGGGGTCTTACTGTGCGCCGTTCCTGAATGCCTATCGATCTCAGGTTCTGTTCTTGAACCATCGCCGTCAATAGGTCACTTTTTGGTGACCTGAGTGGCTCAGGCGCAGATCGGTCATCGGTCCGGCCTATGGTTCCATAGGTGAGAAGTCTTGGACAGTTGTGGATCGCCGTTTCAAGCTCGGAGATGCGAGGTGTCCAGATCATGAAGAAACCGCCCACCTCTGCGCAACCGCCTGCGAGTGATCGTGTGGTCGAATTCGAACCTCTCTATGACAGCCGCGAAATTGCGACACAGTGCGGGGTCTCGGAGAAGAGTCTGCATCGTTGGGCTCGTCTGGGGCTGATCCCTGCGGTGAAGATGGGGCGGCTCTGGCGATTTCGCAAGTCAGCAATCGACGAATGGATCAGTTCCAGGATGGCGAGCTGAGACTTTGTTCCTTTAGATAGCTCAGGAGACGAGTATGGGGTACGCTGGACATGAGCCACCCGTTTCCGCGACAGGAGAAATTCCATGAAGCGGATTCGGTATCAAGACGGTTCTTTACGGCTCTATGAGCGCGCGGCAGGAGATCGCGTCTGGGAGTACCGCTGGTACGAGACTCAACCTGACGGCACTCGCAAACGGCGCGGCTATCTGATCGGATCATTCGGCGAGTATCCGACAGAGGCATCCGCGAAGAAAGCGGTCGCCGCTCTCAGGGCAAACATCAACGCAGAAACCCCTCGAACGCAGCTCGACGCGATGGGCTTCGCAGTTTTGGCGCAGCACTATCGCGCAAGAGAATTGTCCGAGGAAGCAGGAAAGACTTTTCAACGATTCGTACTAATGAAGGCTACCTGGACAAGTGGATTCTTCCAAGGTGGTCTACGTACCGGTTGAAGGACATCAAAGCTGTTTCTGTTGAGGAATGGCTGAGATCTCTTCCGCTGGCAAACGGGAGCAGGGCAAAGATTCGCAACCTCATGCACGCGATTTTCAATCACGCGGTCCGTTGGGAATGGCACGACAGGAATCCCATCACGCACGTGCGGCAAAGCGCCAAACGGCAGAGGGTTCCGGTTGTGCTAGGCATCGACCAGATTCATTCGCTCGTTGCCAATCTCAAGGAACCGGGCAAGACGGCGGTGCTGGTGGATATTCTGACCGGCCTGCGCGTGAGCGAACTGCTTGCATTGAAATGGTCCGATGTCGATTTCGAGAATCTCGAATTGCACGTCACTCGGTCTATTGCTCTCCAGCACGTCGGCCCCTGCAAGACCGAGGCATCGCAGAAACCCGTCCCGCTCGATCCCGAGCTGGCGGAAGTTCTGTTGATGTGGCGGCGCCAGTCCCCATATCCGACCGAGGACGATTGGGTCTTTGCGAGCCCGGCCAGCAAAGGGAAATTGCCGTACTGGTCTTTCTCTCTTTTTCGGGTGTATGTCCGGCCGGCCTTGAAGGATGCCGGGATCACCGGAAAGGTCGGATGGCACACGTTCCGTCACTCGTTCGCGACGATTCTCAAGACGCACGGCGAGGATGTGAAAACGGTGCAGGAGCTGCTGCGGCACGCGAACAGCAGCGTAACCCTCAACCTCTACGAGCAGGCTGTCACCGACATCAAGCGAAACGCGCAGAGTAAAGTGGCACGGCTCGTTTTTGGCAAGAAGGCCGAGGCGGAAAAGTAATGCAGGCTTATTGGACGTTAACGGACGCCGATCGGATCGGAAGGAATGAGCGTAAGCTCTTGATTCTATTTGGCGTCCCCGACGGGATTTGAACCCGTGTTATCGCCGTGAAAGACCGCAGGTAAGTCGCAACTTCAACATTCTAAAGCAGTCTGGAACAACTAGAACGCACTATAACGGCTGCAACGGAGTGTCTCGTGGTCCCGAAGTGGTCCCGGAAATCCTGCTGACCCTGCCCCCAAAACCTGGTTCGTAACCCCTGGCGCACACCGGCACCTCCTGCCCCTTGCAACCTTACCCTACACCGATCTGGTCGAGTGCTTTTCCAGTGAATGCAACGGCGGCGGACCCGCTGTCCGTTCAACTGCGCGCAAAAAACCGCTCGGAAGTCTTCGGTCAGCAAAACTCAAGTCAAGAAAGGGATTATACATGGACGCTGATACACCTGAAGTTTCATTAGCGCGGAGGCGGCGGTCGAGCGGATTTGATCCAATCACCGAGATCGAGCCCTTTGTAAAGCCGGAATTCGTCGGTGAATATCTAGGGATTAATCCGGCCACAGTGGTTCGATTCGCGAAGTCGGGAATCATTCCCGGCCATCCGCTTCGCGTCTCAGGGCACAGGATGCACTGGCGTTTCCTGTTGTCGGAAGTTCGAAGAGTGATGCTTGCCAAAGAGCCAAAACTCCTAACCCATGCTGGAACTGAGGAGCGGCCCTAGCGCCGCCCGGACGCGTCGTTCGTCTTACCGCGCAGGCGCAGCCCCTATCCCGCGCCAATCACGACTTCTAATCGAGATTGATACATTCCAGCCAGCTGGCGCCCGCCATCGTGCGCACGGATGGCGCCCCTGCAGAGTGTGCCGCTACGCTTCCAGTCTTAATCTCCCAAACCTGAAAGGGCCTATGCACAACCTTGAAGTGATGCGCTGGTTTCCTGAACGGTGAAACATCGAGTTTCCTGAACTACGCTGAGCATATCCACATGGCGAGAGCCGCCACTCCCGCCAGTAAATCGATGATGATATTTGATGGACACATTGAGGACGTACCATCCTCCAAATGCGGAGCTGTACGGAGTTAGAATTGCTCCGATACGGAAACGGCGTCCACATTTGGCTGAGGTTGTCCGCATGACCATGCAAATCGACACAAACGATCGGATTGGCGACGTGCCGGTTCTCGATGTGCGCGATTTGCTCCGCCGGATCCCTCACCAATTTCGCTACGAAACTTTGGAGAGGGCTGGATACTCAAAGCGCCGAGCGAAAAAGCTTGTTCATGCGCTTATCACTGTGGGGTATCTCGAGGTTGGTCTTGACGGCCAACTGAACATGACTCCAGCGTGCAAGTCGTTCACGCGCGGCTCCGCCGCTAAGCGCGTCAAGAGAGAGACTGCCGAAGTGGCGTTTCATAAGTTCATGGATCGTGTGCGGAAGGCAAATTGTAATGAAGACTTCTTGTTGAAGGTGACAACGGTGGTCGTTTATGGAAGCTACTTGGGTGATGCGAAGCGCCTGGGTGACTTAGACCTGGCGGTCGAGTTGGAACCAAGACATCAACAGTTGGATTTCGACGCGTTGAACCGGCTCTATATGGAACATTTCGAAAAGTCGGGCCGGGCGTACCGTCGCATTGGTTACGAATACGAATGGGCGCAGATGGAAGTCTTCCTTTTTCTGAAGAACCGAAGCAGAACGCTGAGCTTGCACTCGATGCATGACTTCATTGAGATGGAGAAGACCGTCAATTTCGCCTATAACGTTGTTCTGGGCGATCCCGAGAGGATTGTTGCGAAGCTCCGGACCAGTTCCAAGAACGCCGCCCCTATTCCGGACCACAATTCAAAGGGCGGTCAGTAAATGCTCTCTTTCTGCCAGATCGCATTTCCGCTTTGATTGCGGGGATATCCTCGCAGAGACTCTCAGGCAAAGGTAACTTTCCTCATAAAGTCTCGAGTCTGCGTCATGCATGGCTTCAACATGATCATTGAGGGCAAACGGAAACATGTAGATGCACATCGTGTAAGACCAGGAGCCGAGAATTCGCTTGTAGCGCTTGGATAATTGTGACTCGCTATTGCCCGGATTGCCAGACGGATGACTTCATGATTTCGCTAGTGCCCCCGTTTGAGCGGGAGTCCCGACATGCAAGCCTCCGCCAGCAGTTCTGCACGCTGGTGATCGCAGTGGCGACCGACAAATGCTTCGAAGCGCCGCGCAATTTCGGCTGGGCTCGCCGTAGCCGATAGAACGCGAAACCATGCGGGCAGCACTCGCCTCCATTCGACACCGACCATCCACGATCCGCCCTCGTCCGCAAAGAAGATCATCCGGTCGTCGCCGCTGTCGAAGCGGTCCAGCAGATCGAACAGGATATCGAAAGCGCTCCGTGGTGGTCATCTGCGCGGCCATTGCCAATCAAAAGGACGTGAACTTCTGGAATCGGGCCGATACCTATCCCATCGTCACTCGGGCCGACGGCACTGAGCCTCGATACAAGATCGACTTGATCAAGCAGGCGCTGTCTGCGCAGACCTTCATTGCGCCGCTCAATTTACCGGAGGAGTTGCTGCGCCCCCTGCGCGGCCAAGACCACGCGGCGCGCGGCGCGATGGAGCTTGAATGCATCTTCAGCGGTGCTGCTGTAGGCACAGCCAGCGAGCGCGCCGCCTGCGTTGCGTTTGCCTTGGCCGTCGATGCGGAGACCGGCATTGTCTATGTGCCGGAGGCGCTCGACACCAGCGTGCCGCCCGCTGCGGCGCTGGCTGGTGTCTTTCTCAAAGCAGTTCAGAGTAATCGCGCCCATCCCCGCGAGGTGCGCCTGCGCAGCCAAAACCACGCGGCGAGCCTGGGTTCGATGATGGAATCGTTTGGCGTCACGCTTCGCGTCGCAAGACATCTGCCCGCCGCCGAAGAGGCCCGATCGCATCTGCTCGGCTTCATGAGTGGAAAGCAATAAGGACGTGATCTTGTACTCGCAATCGACAATCTCATGGGCGGGATTACTTGATCTAGTCCAAATGGAGTCTTGAACCCTCTCCCGAAATGCTGATCCGGCATCAGCATCCTCGAAAGGCCGTCTGGGGAGCCATCCAGGTTAGGTTCAAGCACTTGCCTGGTTGTTGTCGGGCACGGTGGGCCGCGAAATGTGCCGTGCGTTTAACGCGTTGCGAATGATTTCACCCTCCGGGTGCTGGTAGACCATAGCGCTTCTTACGTCGCCGTGGCCCATTGCGTTCATCACCGCCTTCAGGTTTCCGGTCTTCGCCAGCACGAAGCTGCCGAAGTCATGGCGCGCACAATAGAGGACAAGTTCGCGGGGTAGCCCCGCGGCTTGCCTCGCCCACACCCACTGCCGGTACACCATTCCTTCTCCAATGTGCTTTCCCTTGTAGCGTGACATCCACACCCAGCCCTCACTCCGTCCCTCACAGCGCGCCTCGAGAATCTGCTTCACGCGACTGCTCATGGGAATGAAGCGACGGCCGGATACCGTCTTGCTGTCCGGCGTGAAGATCGTCCCGGCATCGAAATCCACGTTCTCCACGCGCATGCAATAGAGTTCGCAGGCGTTGCGCATTCCGGTGTCACGCATCACCACGATGATGTCCTTGAGCGGCTGCTCGGCCACTATTGACAACCTCCTTTCCGCTTCATCGTTCAGACGCAGCGACCGCCCGTGTTCTTTGAAGAGCGCAAAATCGGGAACCTCAATGATCAGCTTGTCCTCCTTTGCTTTCGTAAACATCCTTCGCAGCGTCCGGAGAGCGTTGTTGCCGTTCGAGGCCGAACCGGGAAACGTGAGCTTCTCGATCTCGTCTTTGCCGATCTGATCCATGCGCATTCCCGCGATCTTCGTCTGATCCCAAAGTTGCCAGTCGCTTCTGTAATAGCGGCGGCTGTCGGCCTCGATCCTTCCCGTTGCCACCCATTGAAGGAAATCCTTCGCGTATTCACGAAGCGTGCGCGGCTTTCGGTCGAGCGGGTCGCTGCCCTTAATTGCGGCAGCGAGTTTG